>Ga0315281_10000856_pt1 | contig 43931 bp, 36 predicted proteins | sample YL17G07_0_MG_FD_204540 | JGI IMG/M metagenome (GOLD analysis project Ga0315281, IMG submission 204540) | Sediment microbial communities from Yellowstone Lake, YNP, Wyoming, USA - YL17G07_0 | ecosystem: Environmental > Aquatic > Freshwater > Lake > Sediment | place: USA: Wyoming | collected...
ATCTGGCGCTTTGAATATCTTATATGCTCCCTCAAAAGGTAAGGACGTGTTATGGAATTATTTTTCAGACAGCATTATCCCGCATATTACAGAGGATTTTATTGAAAAAAGAGGATTAGATACTGCTATACATAAATGTGATTATCCTTTTCAATATTATCCTAAAAATCTGCTTGTTGCGTCCTTTCATGATGGTATCCTTTCGTTAAATGGTGATATTGATTATCCAAATAAACAGATAAATATTAACCCGTTGGTTGTTAATTCTTCACCTGATAGGATATTGATATTTAATAAAAAGCAATTTCCTTTTAGAGGGATAATTGGCGCGGAGCCTACAGAGATCAATGGGTCAAGTATTTTACGAAGGATGAATACAATACTTGGCAGACATATCATGGAAAAAGACTGGCGGTATTATTATCAGGATGCTATGGTTTTATTAGAGAGAGGGGATTTTCAGGGTGTAGTTAAACTTTATGGTGATGCGACAAGACTTTGTACAGATGAAGAGAGTTTTTGGAAATATTTTCCTCAATTGCCTGAGATATTAGTACCATTTATTCAGGCATTTTATATTACTAAAGATTATACTCGTGGAGATACACTTTTATGGCAATGGGCAATTTGTAATCATGGTAGGCTTGCTAAGGCTCTGGAGATAAAAGATAATATCTTAAAACTTGGGCAATATTCTGAGACCGCTGATAGATTAGATAAAGATATAAAGGAAATTTTTTATACGAAGGGGGATACACCTTCATACTCCGCAAGGCATTAAGATAAAAATTAATTATGGCTGTTAATAGAGAAAGATTACAAATAAGATATTCAACTTATCATAAAATATTTCCTAAAAGAAATATTTTAGTGGTATGTTTTGCATTATATTACAGAGGATGGTAATTAATGGGCAAGGTACTTTTTCTTAAGCCTTATTCTGGAAATAAAGACCAAAATATAGTAAGAGATTTCGTATATGGCTGTTGGTGCAATGGCCGCCGTATTGGGGGTATGCAGATGCCTCCTATAAATGAATTATACGCTGCAACCCACGTGCGTCAGGCTGGAATTGATGTCTTGTTTATAGATGCCCAATCACAAACTTATGAATGGCAGGAATTACAAAAAAATCTCTTTACTGATATTTCAATTGTGGTTGTGATGAGTTCAACTCAATCCTTTAAAGAAGATGTTCACGCTATCTCTGATATAAAATCAAAAAAACCAAATATAAAGGCTATTCTCTTTGGCTCACATCCAACCTTTATGCCTAAATATTGTTTAGAGGCTGATGTTATAGACTACATAGTGTTGCGTGAACCAGAAGAGATACTCCGTAAATTAACGTATGCTATTTTATACAATCAAGACAGTCGAGGGTCGACACCCATAAAAATAGAAGATATTAATGGTATTGGTTACAGAACAAATTCAGGTGAGATCAAGATAAATCCATATCATTCATTTATGAATATGGATGACCTTTCAATTCCAGACCGCTCTCTTCTCCCAAGTGATGCAGATTATTTTAATCCTGTTGTAAAAAAACTGCCATATACAACCATGCAGACATCACGCGGATGTCCTGGACGCTGCATATTTTGCACAGCTCCAACTTTTTATGGTAATAAGGCAAGGGTACGTTCTTGTGAAAAAGTAATGGAAGAATTACGTGAAGTCAAACGGTTAGGATATAAAGAGGTTTTCTTTCGTGATGAAACATTTACAGCGTATAAAAAAAGAAACATAGAGATTTGTGAAGCTATGATAAAGGAAGGACTTAATCTGTCTTGGATAGCAAACGGACGCGTAGACATGATTGATAAAGATACTATGGTGATTATGAAAAGGGCAGGCTGCCATATGTTAAAGTTTGGAGTAGAAACTGGAAATGATGAATTATTAAAAGAATACAAAAAAGGCGTTACATGCGCTCAGGCAGAAGAAGTATTTAAATGGGCATCAGAAGCAGGATTGGATACACATGCCCATATGGTAATAGGCGGCAGGGGGGAAACCTCTCAAACTATAAATAAAACAATCACATTTGTAAAAAAACTCAAACCAACTACAGTTAGCTTTGGGATATTAACGCCTTACCCAGGCACAGAACTCTTTGATACTGTTGCAAAATTACATCCTGAGATAAAAGACGGTTCAGACTCTAATATGGAAAATCTTCATACTACTGGTTTTTTTTCAGAAGATATCTGTCAAATGAGCAGCAATCAACTCTCTAAATATATTGTAATGGCATACAGGCAATTTTATTGGAGGCCAAATTATATATTAAAAAGGTTGAGTAAAATAAGAACCCTTGATGAAATGATGATATTGTTTATTGCAGGTATGAATATATTTAAATTTTCAGTAAGTGGGGAAAAATAACTAATCCATGCCATATAATCTGATAAGTATAATTATTCCAGCGTTAAATGAATCTATGTCCCTGCAGGAACTATATGATAGAGCAGATGCTGTCTTAAGAGGGATAGATCAGAAGTTTGAATTTATAGTAATAGATGACGGCAGTTCTGATGATACCTTAGAAAGATTAAAGATAATGCGTAAAGGACATTCCAATATAGGTATTATAAAACATCTTATTTCACATGGCAAGTCCCAAGCATTGATGCAGGGTTTTGAAATGGCAAAGGGAGAGATTGCGCTGACCATGGATGGTGACCTTCAGGACCGTCCAGAAGATATTCCTCTTTTTCTTGAAAAGATGCAAGAGGGATATGATTTTGTAAATGGTTGGCGTATTGATAGAAAAGATACAAAGATAAAAAATATTGTTTCAATGGTATTTAATCTATTAACCCAAAGGATATTCAAACCCAATGTTCATGATATTAATTGTGGGTTTAAGGCTTATAAATATGAAACATATAAATCAATTGAATTGCGAGGCGACTTGCATCGTCTAATTCCTATATTAGTTAAAAATAAAGGATTCAAGATAGGAGAGGTCGGTGTATCACACGAGAAAAGAAAGTATGGCGAAAGTAAATATAGGTTATTTCGTCATAGGGGCATACTTGATATAATCTCTTTGGCTGGAACCAGCGCAACAAGATTACGACCCTTTCATGTTTTTAGCGAGCTTGCGTTTATAGTATTATGTTTAGCAATGCTGTTTTTTGGAGGATATTTAGGAGCTTCTGAATTTATGTCAAAAAATAGCTTTACCGGGCGTTTCATCACAGGATTATTTGGATATATATCTATTTGGCTTGTATTTATTGGAACGTTGTTACCATTTTTTGGATTTTTGTTAGAATTTATATCTATTGGCTATCAAGATCAGAACTGGCGGAACAAATCAGTAAGAGAAAAGATATACCCTGAGAGTTAAAAATGATAGAATACCTTCAAAAAATTGAAAAATAATGTGCGGAATCTTCGGGTTAATCCATCAGTTTAACGATGATGTGGCTATTGAGATGGCATCCTCTATGCAAAACAGTATTTTGCATAGAGGACCTGACCATAGCGGTGTTTATAGCGAAAGAGGCGTAGTGATAGGGATTAATCGTCTTGCCATATTAGACCTATCATCAGGCAATCAACCAATATTTAATGACGATAAATCACTTGTAATAGTATATAACGGAGAGGTATATAACCATTTAGAAATCCGCAGTGAATTGGAAAGAAAAGGTCATATTTTTAAAACACATTGTGATACTGAGACAATATTGCGGGCTTTTATGGAATGGGGCGAGGACTCTGTAATACGTTTAAACGGTATGTTTGCATTTGCAATATGGGATGTAAGACGCAGGGTTTTATTCATAGCAAGGGACAGGCTTGGTATAAAACCGTTATATATTGCAAAATTAAATAGAGGTTATGGATTTGCATCAGAGCCTAAGGCGCTTCTCCACTTATTGCCCAATGGTGTAAGTCTAGATTATAATGCAATCTCAAGATATTTCTCTCTTGGTTATGTTCCTTATACAGATTGCGCATTTTCAGGGATTGAGAAATTTCCGCCTGCTCATTATGGTTATATCTCTTTGGATAATCTTGAAAAGAAATGTTATTTCAAACATCATTATGGAATGGCAAGTAAGACTGATATTGAATCAGCAAGTAACAGAGTTATAGAGCTTATAGAGCAAAGTGTAAAGAGCGAGCTTCAATCTGATGTCCCTGTTGGGATATTTTTAAGCGGCGGACTGGATTCTTCAGCAGTTGCGGTATTTGCTAAAAAACATTCAACCCAAAATCCAAAATCATTTGCCTTGAGATTCACTGAGGCAACCCATGACGAATCTGGTGATGCTCGTATTGTAGCCAATCATCTTGGATTAGATCATCATGAATTTACATTTGATAAACAAACCTTATATGATTCATTATTCAAAGTGGCTGATATTTTAGATGAGCCGTTTGGCGATTCTACGGTTTTACCACTTTTAACATTATCACAATATACTCGTAACTATGTAAAAGTGGTATTAACAGGGTGGGGCGGGGATGAGATATTTGCTGGTTATCCAACATATAAGGCGCATCTCTACGCAGCTTTATATCGCAGACTGCCAAATATCTTGGGTTATTCCCTAATACCATCTATCGTGAATAGACTGCCAGTATCAGATAAATATATGAGTTTTGATTTTAAGGCAAAGAGATTTATTAAAGGTATGGATGTTTTGCCGGAGCTTCAACATTTTATATGGATGGGGTATTTTGATAATATTGAGAAAGAGCGTTTATTTATGCCAGAATTACATGAGTTTATAAGTGTAACTTATGACGCAGTATCTTCGGTTATAGATGAATTAACAGAGCATGAGTTAGTCAATAGGATAATGCGCCTTGACGGGGCATTTTTTTTAGAGGGCAATGGACTGTTTCAGGCAGACAGGATGACAATGGCTGCTTCTATTGAGGCAAGGGTGCCTTTGCTTAATATAAAATTGATAGACTATGTAAACAGTCTTCCTGCAAGTCTAAAGATGAAGGGAGGGGTGCAAAAATATCTTCTTAAAAAGGCATTAAAACCTTATCTCCCAGAGCGTATAATCAATAAACCTAAAAAGGGCTTTGGGCCTCCATCATCTTCATGGATAAGAAATGTATTTTCTGATGTATATAAAGAGTTATTTAATGAAGCAATAGTAACGACTCATGGGATTTTTCAGTATAAAGAGATTGCAAGATTATTAAATGAACATAATAGCATGAAATATGATCATGGAAGAAAATTATGGGCAATATTGAGTTTTCAGCTATGGTATAATAGGTTTATTTTAGGTTATGATAAATCTTGTGTAAATAAAAATAACTTGGTATGATAATATTGAAAATTGCTTATCATAAAAGATATAAATCATGAAATTACTTCTTGTTAATCCGCCAAGGACTGATAGTATACAGTCTTTTATGGAACATCTTTCTAAATTTGTAATTGGGCATAAGCCTCCTTTGTCTTTATTGTATATAGCTTCGTATGTTATTGAAAATTCAAGCCATCAGGTTAAGATAATTGACTGCCCGCCCTTGCATTTAGGCTTTAAAGATGTTATTAAGGAGATAGAGGATTATTCCCCTGATGTGGTTGGGATAACAGCATGGACTGATTTTTGGTATTCTGTGCATACATTAACAAAAATGATTAAGTTGACTGTTCCAGATGTTTTTATAGTATTAGGTGGTCCTCATATAAATATTTATAGTTCAATGGCATTGGAATATAGCTCTGCTGATGCTGCCATTTTGGGTGATGGTGAGGAACCTATGTTAGAGTTATTGAATCAATTGGAGAAAGGGGAAAGACATTTATCTATACATCCATCCATTTTAATGAGAGATGAATTAGGGCAGAAATCTCCGATTTTATATATTTGCAAGGATTTGGATGTCCTGCCTATCCCTGATAGAAGGTTATTATCTTTAAATAATTACACGTCTGTTTTAAGTAATAAGATGTATATAACAACTATGATTACTAGCAGAGGATGTCCGCATCATTGTGTTTTTTGCAAGATGAACTATCAAAAACCTGTATGTCGTAGCGCAGAAAATGTAATTCAAGAATTTCAGGCAATAAGCGATCTTGGAATACAAGAGGTTGAAGTCTATGACGATACATTTACATGGTCAAAACAACGAGTAATAGATATTTGTAAAGGATTGATTGACAGAGGAATAAAGATAAATTGGGCAGTGCGTGACAGGATATCAAATGCAGATATAGAGTGTTTGCAATGGATGAAAAAGGCAGGATGCAATCGCATTCAATATGGTATAGAGTCTGGAAATGATAAGATATTGAGAGAGATAAAAAAGGGTATTACTGTAAAGCAGGTTAGAGAAATTATAGCAATGGCAAAGGCTGAGGGCTTTATAGTACTTACATATTTTATGATGGGTTTTATAGGAGAAACATATAAAGACGTTATGGACACTATAAACTTGGCAGTAGAATTGGATACAGATTACTGTCAATTTTCAATAACTATACCTTATCCTGGGACAACTCTCTATAAAGACGCATTAGAACGTGGAATTATCCATAATGATTTTTGGGCAGAATTTTCTAAAAATCCTGTAGAGAATTTTTTAATCCCACAGTTTATAGAAGGAGAGTTAAGGATTAAAGATTTAATTAAACTTAAAAATCTTGCAAGCCGTAGTTTTTATTTGAGACCTAAATATATCTTGAGAGAGATTGTAAAAACAAGAAATTTTTATGAATTTAAAAGGAAATTTGCTATGTTAGTGTCATTATTTGGATAAGACTTTTAAGATGCAGTTGTTATCCTAGTTTAAATTTAATTGGAGATAAAGAGATAAAATGAACAGTGCTATTTTTGAATATCTAAAGGATATACTTATTTGTCCTGATTGCAGTGAAAATTTTAATTTTAATACTGTAATTAATAATGCGTTAACATGTATTAGTTGTAATAATAAATTTCCCATTGAGGAAGGCATAATAATCCTTAAACCTTCAAAAATTAAACCGGTCCCTCATTTTTATAATAATAGTGATCACAGTCAATATATTAAAACTATGGATGAACTTCATGAGGATCATTATAGAAAAAGGTTTTTTTCTTCAAAATTTGAATTCTGGCTAAAGAATGCTTTACTTAAATTGATTGTTAATCCTATTGTACCTTTTGTTGATATAGGTTGTGGAACTGGAAGTGGTTTTAATATTATTGGAGCAGAGCAAGATATAATTGGCGTTGATGTTAATTTAGTTTTATTGAAGAAATGTAGAGAAAAATATCCAGACGCTACTTTGATCTGCTGTGATATGACATGTCCACCATTTAAGCCTCAATCTTTTAAAACGATATTTTCAATTTGCGCATTGGAACACATTTTTTATATTGAATCTGTTGTAGATAATATTGAACGGATACTCCATGATGAAGGGTTTTTTTATGTTGCTGTTCCAACTGAAGGTGGAATGGCATGGACTTTTATGCGAAATATCTTTACTGCTCCAAGATATTCAAGGATGTTTAACTATGACTACAAAAAGGCATTGTCTATTGAACATTGTAATACTATATTTACAATTGAAAATATTTTGAATAAGTATTTTATAATTGATGGGAAAGGACAGTTCCCATTGCCTATTGGCAGCAAACAATTCAACCTTGGTATGTTATATAGGCTGAAGAAACGAGGCTTTGCTTCAGAAAAATAGTGAGGTCAATTAATATGAAGTATGACTTGAAAAAAGATTCTGTTGCGATATTATTTATTTTAATTATTATACTATTAGGGTATTATGAGATATTTCTTGGCAGTAATTTTCTCATAAGTAGTGAGCCTCTAATCATGATGAACTTTGCTCATGGCAATGCTATTAGTAATGGATGGAGACCTGATAAACATCTTGGAATGTCTTTTTTCTTTGGTGATCCAGGCGCATTTCACCCTTGGTCAATATATGCCTTAATAGAAAAAATGATTCCTTCAAGAGAACTTGTGTACAATATATCTGTGCTATTATTAATGATACTAACAGTTATAACTTTATATTTTTTCCTTAAACGAGTAACTCAAGTATCTCAAACTACCCTTTGTATGCTTGCTCCCATAATTATTTTTGGCGCTATACAGCATAAGTTGTTCTTTTCAAGACTTTGGATAACCCTTTCTATTGGTACGCCTCTGATTATGATGCTTCTTTATGATTATTATAAAGCGCCAAAGATTAAACATCTGTTTTATGCTGGAGCGCTCTTTTGGTTTGTATGGTTTTTCGGTAGTACTATGTCTTTTCTACAGGTTTTAATTATAGGAGGGATATTTACTATTGTTTATTATATATACCATAAGCGAGAGCATGCCTCTTCTGACAATAAAGACCTGCTCACGGATTCAGTGCGGAGGCCTGAACCAGCACTTAGATTGCTCTATAAATTCGTTGTGATAAATTTCTTTGGCATGATATGGACTATACTTATTGGGGCATGGATTTTCTATTCATTGTTTATAGAACATTCTGCTGTGAAATATATTAGAGAGATAAGTTATATGCAGAGCGGATTGATAAATATTAGGGATATTTTTTATTTTATGTTGCATCTTTTAGAGGCAGGATGGGTACCAGAGAACCCAATGGAGGGAAAGCTTATTGGGAATTATTTTTTAACTGTCGTTAATTGGAATAATTGTTCTATAGTTTTCCCAATAATTTTTCTTTATTTCATTTTTAATAGAGCGTCAAACTTCTGGGAATTTGCCTTAAAGTGGATGCTTATTATCCTTCTTGCAAATGAATTTTTATATGATGCGTTCCCAGCTTATGGAAATTTGATTCAGGGTATTTTGCATTTGTATCCTTTAAAAGACTTTCAACCATCCTATCATGTGTTTGAAATCGCCTTAATCGGTATATTTCTTTCAAAAATTGCAGATGGGAATATGCAAATAAAACTGAACTGGGGGATATGGTTAAAAAAAGGGATTGGATATGTACTTATTCTATTTTACTTATGCCTTACGATTGTCAGCATTTTTGCATTATTTAAGCATGATGCCATGACAAATATGTCAGCTTTTATTATTAATCGACTTAGCCCGCCATTATATAAAGACCTTTTAATAATGGGAGTATCATATAATATACTTCAGATACAAAATTCTATACATTGGTATTCATTGGTATTTTATTTATCCAGCGCCGCTTTAATATTATTATTTATTAAGAGAGAATGGTTAATAAAATATACTTCAATTAGTACTGCGATTATTGCATGTATGCTCCTTATTAATGGGATATTGCTTTTTTGGACTGTCTATCCCCTTAATAAAAATGGGGTGGAATGGAAGGGCAAAAAGGAGTTAGCTCCCATACTTAGCATGATTAAACCAACAGATCGTTTTTATTATTTTTATGACCCTCAAAGAGATAACAAAACAATAAAAGAAAATAATACAGTAAAAGAAAAGATAGAGTATTTTAAAATGACTTATCTTACAGAAAGCGGGAAACCACATGAACCAAGAGCTAATTATAAATATCCGCCTGCCTTGCATTTTAATTCTAATAGCTCATATTGTCCAAAAGATACAGCGGATTTTATCTTTAAAGCGCTTCATATAGATGATAAGTCCAGATCAATTAGAGACATTACTGGAAGTGGACCTTTAGTATCATCTGGATTGCTTGATATGAGTGCTATAACATATTACTATACAACAATGAAGCCAACGGTTGTGCCTGACAATCTATCCCTTATCTTTAAGACGGATCAACTTTATGTATATAAAAATTTAAACGCCTGGCCTTATTTTTATTTAGCAGATAAGACAGAACTCTTGCAGGATGGCACATATCCAGAGCATCCTGTACAAGGCACTGCCTATCTTAATAAGAAAGATTTCTTTGAGACTCTAACTGACGCTAATCCTAAATCAACTATAACACTAAAAGAGTTTTCATATGGAAAATTAAACTTTGATTATGATGGAAAGAAAGAAGAGCTATTGGTGATTGCAGATGCATGGCATCCATTTTGGAAGGCAAGGGCAGAGAATATAGACCTTCCTGTGATAAAGGTAAACAGTATTTTTAAGGGAATAAAACTCCCTAAGGGCAGGCATGATGTGGTAGTATATTTTGATACATCTCCTTATATGTTAGGGATATATATATCAATAGTATCTATAATTTTATTTGTTGTATTGTTGATAATAGTAATGAAGTATAATCCATCTATCCCTTATTTATCTAAGGCAGAATGAATTTATGAATCAAAATCTGCTAAGATTTATACCGCAATTTATACGTATCAGATTACAAGGCCGTCATTATCTGCAAAAGATAATAGCCAATACAAGCTGGTTATTTATTGATAGGATATTGCGGATGGGCGTTAGCGTATTTGTAATGACTTGGGTGGCGCGGTATCTTGGTCCTGAACGATTTGGTATCTTGAATTATTCCAGCGCCTTTGTTGGCATTTTTTCTGTTTTTGTTAATTTGGGATTAGATAGTATTGTAATACGAGACATAGTTAGAGATATTGCATGTAAAGATGAAACGCTTGGGACAACCTTTGTCCTGAAGGCTTTGGGCGGCGCATTGACTCTATTGTTGAGTGTAGGAGTTGTCAGGTTTATGCATCCTGAAGATATCCTTACACAGTGGCTTGTGGGGATTATTGCAATGGGCGTGATTTTTCAGTCTCTTGATGTGATTGATATGTGGTTTCAATCACAGGTAATGTCGAAATATGTTATTTATGTTAAAAGCTCTTCTTATTTGATAATGAGTATAGTTAAAGTTGGAGCTATTTTATTGCGCGCTCCTCTGATGGTCTTTGCTTGTATAACCTCTATAGAGTTAGTTTTAGGCGCGGTTGGTTTATTATTTGTATATTGGGTAAATGGGCAATCCATTAAGGAGTGGAGTATAAGATGGGAACGCGTTAAGAGTCTATTGCACGATTGTTGGCCTCTGATTCTTAGTTCAATTTCGATTGTGATTTATATGCGTATAGACCAGATAATGCTTAGAGAATTGGCATCCGATAAAGATGTTGGCAATTATTCAGTCGCAGTGCGCATGGTAGAGATGTGGTATTTTATCCCAATGTTATTAACAGCATCCCTTTTCCCTGCCATCATTAACTCTAAAAAACTTTCTCCAGAGATTTATGAAGCCAGAATGCAGCGTTTGTATGATTTAATGGTCTGGATGTCAATAATCTTTGCTGTTTTTATTTCTTTTTCATCAAAATATATTATTTACATCTTATTTGGCGATAAATATAGCGGCGCAGCGCCTGTTCTTTCTCTACAATGCTGGATGGCTGTGTCTGTTTTTTTTAATGTTGCTAGATCGCAATGGCTGATTGTAGAGGGATTTCAAAAAGATAATCTTAAAAAGAATATTTTAGGATGTTTTATAAACATTGTGTTAAATTTTATATTTATCCCTAAGTATGGCGCGATAGGAGCTACATTTGCATCTTTGTTATCTATGGCAGGGGCTAATTCTCTTATATTGATCATTTCAAAACCCATGCGTTATACAGCTAAGATGTATTTCAAGAGTTTTATGCTGCCAATTAGACTGATAACAAAAATGCTTGCTGCTTAGGTGATAAGAAAATAATTTATTATGGAGCTAAATTATATGAATGTTTCTTTTGTTGACTTAAAGTCACAGTACCTATCAATAAAGAGTGAAATAGATAATGCTATACAGAGCGTTATTGCAGATTCTGCCTTTATTGGCGGTAAATATCTGAAGACCTTTGAGCAAAACTTTGCAGATTATGTAAATATCAAGCATTGTATAGGTGTTGGCAATTGTACGGATGCCCTGTTTGTTGCCCTAAAGTCTTTGGGGGTTAAAGAGGGAGATGAGGTTATAACTGTTGTAAATTCCTTTATAGCAACCTCTGAGGCAATTACAATGACAGGGGCTAAGGTAGTTTTTGTAGATTGTAATAAGGACACCTATAATATTGATGTAGATAAGATAGAGCAGGCTGTTACAAAGAAGACAAAGGCAATAGTCCCTGTTCATCTTTATGGTCAGCCTGCAGAGATGGATAGAATATCTGAGATTGCGCGTGAGCATAATCTGTACGTAGTTGAAGATGCTGCTCAGGCGCATGGAGCTGTATACATGGATAAATTTGTGGGCACATTAGGAGATTGCGCGTGTTTTAGTTTCTTTCCGGGTAAAAATCTTGGCGCTTATGGAGACGCTGGAGCTATCGTAACAATGGATGATGACTTGGCTCAAAAGATGAGAATGTTTGCCAATCATGGAAGGACGCAAAAGTATAACCATGAATTTGAAGGCGTAAACAGCCGTCTTGATGGATTACAGGCAGCTATACTTGATGTTAAATTGAAATATATTGAACAATGGACACAAAGAAGAAGAACTATCGCCCAAATGTATGATAAAGGACTAAGCAATGTTGTTGTCATACCTTATGTAATATCAAATATTAGACATAGTTATCATCTTTATGTTATACAAATAGATGACAGGGACAAGATAATTGATTTGCTGAAAGATAGAGGTATTTCTACCGGCATTCACTATCCTATTCCCCTGCCTTATTTAAAGGCATATAGTTATTTAGGATATACGCCGAAAGATTTTCCTTCAGCATATTTTCTAAAAGACAGGATTTTAAGCCTGCCTATTCACGGTGACATGACGGATGAGCAGGTTGAGTATGTTATAGAGACATTAAAAGGCATATTGGAGGCAATAAAGAAATCATGAAAGATATAATTACCTTTGCGCAAATAGGATGCGGATATTGGGGACCAAACCTTCTTCGTAATATAATCTCCAATAAAAAATGCAAACTAAAAACCGTTGTTGATCTTGAGCTCTCAAGGCTTGATTTTGTAAAAGGGCTTTATCCATCTGTGAATGTTACTAATGATATACAACAAGTGTTTAATGATACTGACATTGATGCAATAGTTATTGCAACACCTGTTGCAGCTCATTTTGATTTAGCCATAGAATCTTTAAAGGCAAAAAAGCATATCCTTGTTGAAAAACCTTTGGCAAAAACTATAAGTGAGGTAGAACAAATCGGTGAATTAGCGCTAATAAATAATCTTGTAGCAATGGTTGGGCATACATTTATATATAATGCGGCTGTCCGCTATTTAAAGAAATTGATTAATTCGGGAGACATGGGGGAAGTGCGTTATATATATAGTCAGAGATTGAATCTTGGACGTATAAGGAGTGATGTAGACGCATTATGGAATTTAGCGCCTCATGATGTCAGTATTATTCAATATCTTCTTGGTGACCCTGAGCCTATTTCTATAACACGGAAAGGCATGGATTACATTCAAAAAGGTATTGAAGATGTGGTATTTTTGGATATTGTTTATCCAAATAAGATTATGGCTCATATTCATGTCAGTTGGCTTGATCCGAATAAGACGCGTAGGATGACCGTAGTAGGTTCTAAGAAAATGGTTGTTTATGATGATATCTCTGATTATAAGATTGCTATATATGATAAAGGAATAGAACCAATGGCAAGATTAGGTGAAAAAATGGATTTTGATAATCCGAATATCTTAAAGTTTAGACATCGCTCTGGGGATGTAATATTGCCTATGGTAGATTTTATAGAGCCGTTAAATACTGAGATTTCACACTTTATAGATTGCATTGAAAATGGATTTGAATGTCTCACAGGTATAGAACATGCTTTAAAAGTGGTAAAAATATTATCGGAACAATATTAGTGGAATGGAAATTAATATTATTCCAGAGTTTTTGATTGAGAATTTTAATGTATTGAGATAAAATGTTAATGTGATGTTGTAAGTTTGGAGAAAATATATGAGTTTTAAAATATTATTGATAAAACCAAATATATTTGTTAGAAATGGATATGATTTACAAAATAAGTCTCAGCCTCCTATAGGACTTGCTTATATTGCAGGGACGCTTATTAAGGCTGGTTATGATGTAAAGATTTTAGATACAGTTATTGAATATGATGGAAGCAGACCATTTAGAGATACTCATATGGTTTTTGGGCTTACAATTGACGAAATAATCGGCAGGGTGAAAGAATATTTACCTGATATTATAGGTATAGGTGGTTTTACAAGTCAGCATGTTCGTATTACGAAGATTATTGATGCAATTAAGTCTTATAACCCCTTAATAAAAATTGTAGTTGGAGGGCCATATGCCACAACAATGCCTCAGTATGTGATGGAAAAGACTAAAACTGACTTTATTATACAAGGCGATGGCGAGACACCAATGTTACATTTAGCTCAAGCCTTGGCAAATGGAGATATCTCTAAGATTGACGATATAGATGGTATATGCTATAGAGAAGGTGATAAGGTTGTCATTAAGACTAGGGTACACTATGAATTTGATCTTGATTCTATTCAATGGCCTGCTCGTGAATTGTTGAATAATGAGCAATATCTTCAAGACGGAGTGGCAATGCCTGTGATTACATCAAGAAGCTGTCCTGGGCGTTGTACATTTTGTTGCGTAAATCTTATCTCAGGGAAAAAATGGAGACATAGAGATCCCGTTAATGTTGCAGATGAAATAGAAGAGATTGTAACCAGATGGGGATATAAAACGATTTCTATTAATGATGTTGCATCCAATGTTAAACCTGAAAATATAATAAAACTATGTCAGGAGATTATTAAACGTAAATTGGATGTGAGACTTACCTTCCCAAGTAGTCTTATTATGAAGTATATAACTAAAGAGTTGCTTTATTGGTTGAAGGAGGCAGGCATTTATTCTCTTTCGCTTTCTGTAGAGCATGCTAATGAGTATATGCGTAATGTTGTCATTAATAAAAAGCTTAAAAGTGAGACTATTGAAGAGGTATTAAAGTTGTGCCGAGAAGTAAAGATACTTTCAATCGTCAATCTTGTTATAGGAATGCCTGGCGAGACAGAGGATACTTTAAAAGATATAATTTCCTTTGTGAAGAAAAATGCTATGTATTTTGATCTTCTTTATGTTTTTTTAGCAACTCCCTTTCCAGGAACGAAATTTTATGAAGATTGTGTTAATAAAGGATATTTGGTTAATCCACAAATAAATGATTTTTTAGACTTTGATGCTTATGGCATTCGAATTGATACAGAAACTATGTCTTATGATATGTTGTTGGATTATAAAAAATTAATAGATAAGACCTTTATGGAAAGCCGCTTGGTTGATGTTCCGATGGAATTTTTAATAAAGGCAGTTCGCAAGCCTGATAAAGAAACTATGGACTACATTCAGAATTCCTATTTTAAGCAATTATTAAATAATAGTAGAGTTGATAAAATACTATGAAATTGTCTATTGAAACCTTTAAAATAAAAGATGCTTCCTGAAAAATTTTTACACATCTATTGAAAAAAAGTTCTCACTGCAGTATAATATAGATTAATTAATATTATAAGAAAGGGTGTTACTTGCAAGATAACGAATTAGAAAAAATAGCAGCAATATATAATCTCTCAAATGGCAAAAAAAACTTTGAGCCATACTTTCATACTAAGTTAGCAAGTATTCAGATTTGTTCTGATTGCAAAGATAAAGATGTCCTTGAATTAGGATGTGGCGAAGGATTGATGACCGAAGATTTACTTAAAATAACAAAGACTTTGACTGTTGTTGAACCTACCTTATACTTTTATAGCATGATTAAGAAGAAATTTGGTTCAAATGTAAATTCAAATGTAAATATTTATAACTGTTTTTTACACGAGATTGAAAACAGACAAAGGTATGATATCCTAATTATGGCATCATTGCTGCAACATATCAAAGAGCCTGAGGAATTATTAGAACTAACAAAGGGATTTTTAAGAAAAAATGGTATGATTATTGTTACCGTACCAAATGTAAACTCTCTTCATCGTCAGATCGGAGTAAAATCAGGGATGTTGAAGAATGTTACTGATGATACGGAGAATAACAAAAAGTTAGCTCAATATAGGAAATTTGATAAGGATTTGCTTTCTCAACTATTTATCACATGCGGATTTGAAATAGTTGAATCATATGGATACATGTTTAAGCCATTTTCAAATGAGCAAATGGAAAAATTAAACTTAGACTGGAATGTAATACATGCCCTTAATGAAATAGGAAGAGAAAATCAACAATTTGCAAATCAGTTGTATATAAAGGCTATAATTAGGTAATTGTTCTCTCTTCTCCCATAGATTGATTATATGAAAATTATTGATTTAGCTGAATATGACTATACAATTGACGACAATCTATTTTATTCAATACGGTATTTAGATGTTTTGAGAGAAGAGTATAACTTTACATTTAAGATTATTATTGATGATGATGCCAAAGGAAATAATCCGTTATTAGTTTTTGCAGAAATAGATGACATTTTTGGTAAAAGAATAATATCGTTGCCGTTTTGTGATTATACAGAGCCATTAACGAAAAGTGATTGTGATACCCTCTTAATTCTTGAATTTTTGAAAAAAACTCATCCTGATTTCCCTATTACTATTAAACTGCATGGAAAAATGGATGAAGCTGAAGATTTAGGTTATAAAAATGTACGTAATGCAGTATGTCATAGGGTAGACTTAAGAAGTGATATTGAGGGTCTTTGGAATAATACAAATCATGCCTTTAGGAGGGGAGTTAATAAAGCAAAGAAAAACGGTTTAAGGTGTGAAGTCAATAATACAGAAGATGGAATTAAGATATTTCATAGACTTTTGACAATTTTAAGAATGAAGAAATTTGGTATCCTTCCTCAGCCTATAACATTTTATATGTGTTTTTTAAAGCACTTTATTAATAAAGGATACGGCAATGTCTGGTTTAGTTATTTAAATGATAAACCTATTGCATCTGTTATTGTTTTAAATAGTGGAAAAGGCATATACTATAAAATGGGAGTTTCAGATACAGATTATCTTGATGTAAGACCGAATAACTTGTTATTTTGGGAAGTAATGAAGCATGGAAATCAAATGGGATTTGAGTTTTTAGATTTGGGATTAAGCCAGTTAGACTATGTAGGTCTTATCAGGTTTAAAGACTCTCTTGGGGGCATACAGACTTCTATAAATTATTACCAATATATTCCATCTGATTATAATATTAAGCATGAGCAGGAGATAAGGAAATTATTGAAAAATTTAACAGGGCTTTTTCTTAGGCCGCAAATGTCAATTGAGACAATTGAAGAAGCAGGACGAATTTTATATAAATATTTTTGTTAATACTTTTCAACTGAGATTATTAAGGCATCGGTAAAAGATATTGTAATATTAATTATAAAATATATAGATTTTTAGATTAAATAGTGATTGATAATTATAATTTAGCGAAAAAGATGACGGATTTAGATTGGTTTAGCAACAAATTTGATGATAATATCATCAAAAGTATAATAATAAAGGAGAAATTCTAATGTCAATTGAAAATGAAAAAAAACAATGGCTTGACAGTGTTGGATTACATTATAAAAATGAAGATGGTAAACTTGCTCCAAATTTTGTTTATAATACAATTGCTGCTTTGCACCAAATGAATATATGCCCATCGGATTTTGGCCCGCGTGTATTGATGATGGGGCTTGGGGGTGGAACTATGTGTAATGCCTTGCAATCTGCAGAGAACGCGGATTTAACCGTTATAGAAGGTTCTAAAAATGTAATTGATGAATATATCGCAACAGGTAAAAACAAGTCAAATATAATTCATACACTTTTTGAAGATTATAGCCCTAATGAGTTGTTTGATACAATTTATGGAACCAATGTATTAGAACATGTTGATAATCCAGTTGCTGTTATGCAAAGGGTAAAGACTTGGTGCCGCAAAGGAGGCAGGGGATTATTTGTCGTTCCAAATGCGGATTCATTACATCGCAGAATTGGATTTGAAATGGGATTATTAACTCATAGAGAACAATTACATGAAGCTGAGATATTACGTGGACATAAAAGGATATATCGAGTTGAAACATTGAGATTGGACTTAGAAAAGGCAGGATGGTATGTTCAAGAGGTAAGGGGATATAGTTTAAAAATATTATCCCAGAAACAGATGAAGGATTTTTCTCGTGAATTTCTTGATGCATCTTTAAGAGTGAGTCTTAGTTTAGCGCCTGAGTATTGTTCAAATTTATTAGCTATCTGTAGACATGTCTGAAAGTAAGGCGTATTTTTTGATCTTGACGGTCCATTATTAGATGTATCTGAGAAATATTATCGTGTCTATTCTGATATATTGATGAATAATGGATATAATAGTTTTTTTGATTAATTCTTTTATAGGGGCTGAGATTGCGGTAACAAAATGGATAAATAGCTATAATAACGAGAAATTACATTCAGCAGTGGGCTATAAGACACCAGAGTAATGGAAGAAACAATTCTACTTCCCTATAGCTACATAATTTATGTTGACTTTTAGAGAGCAGTATAAAAGTATATAAAAATTTCAAAGGAAAAATCTTATGTCAATTGAAAATGAAAAAAAACAATGGCTTGACAGTGTTGGATTATATTATCGAAATGAGGATGGTAAACTTACTTCCTATTTTGTTTATAATACAATTGCTGCTTTACACCAAATTGGTATAGTCCCATCGGATTTAGGCCCGAGCGTATTGATGATAGGGCTTGGGGGTGTAGGAATAATGTGTAATGCCTTGCAATCTGCAGAGAATGTGGATTTAACCGTTATAGAAGGTTCTAAAAAAGTAATTGATGAATATATCGCAACAGGTAAAAACAAGGCAAATATAATTCATACGCTTTTTGAAGATTATAGCCCTAATAAGTTGTTTGATACAATTTATGGGGTCAATGTATTAGAACATGTTGATAATCCAGTTGCTGTTATGCAAAAGGTAAAGACTTGGTGCTGTAAAGGAGGAAGGGGGATTTTTATCGTTCCAAATGCGGATTCATTACATCGCAGAATTGGAGTTGAAATGGGATTATTAACGCATAGAGAACAATTACATGAATCTGAGAAATTAGGTGGACATAAAAGGACATATCGTGTTGAAACATTGAGTTTGGACTTAGAAAAGGCAGGATGGTATGTTCAAGAGGTAAGGGGATATACTTTAAAAGTATTATCTCAGAAACAGATGAAGGATTTTCCTCGTGAATTTCATGATGCATCTTTAAGAGTGAGTCTTGGTTTAGTGCCTGAGTGTTGTTCAAATTTATTAGCTATCTGTAGGGATATATGAAGGATAATGAGGTGATAAGGTATTAACGAGATTTCAATTGACAAAGATGAATTAAAGAAATTGAAGAGTGAAGTCTTTAAAGAAACCTTGATAGAAGTTCTGGCTCAAAGAAATGTGGTTGAGTTTTAACTTGTAATTTCATGTAGCTTGCTGCAGGGAGATTGATTTGGATTTTAATAGGATGGTTAGATGAGTTATAGATTTGTTAAGGTTACAACATTTTATAGTGAATATTTAAGGCAGTATTATAATCGTAATCCAGAGATAGTTATCAAGACATATTCAGAACAGATGGAGCATCTGATGTCAGATGGTTTTGGTTGGGCTGATTATTTTAAGATTCATTTAGGGGAGATTGGGGTTGATGCCCATGAGATTATAGCCAATGTAGAACCATTGCAGAAGGCATGGGGACGTGAACACGGTATAGCTGGAACAACGGAAGGAGATATTGTTGTTGCACAGTTGAAAGACTATAGCCCTGATGTTGTAATGTTTGAGGATGCTTTAATGTTTAGTGGTGATTGGATTAAATATCTGAAAGAGCAAGTGCCTTCTATGAAATTGGCAATAGGATGCTGCAGTTCGCCATATTCTAAGGAAGATATGGAGCGATTTAGGGTATTTGATTTTATGTTGACTGGCGGTGGTCCAAGCTTTATGTCGTCATTTATTGAAAATGGCATTAAGATATACCAAGTCAGACATGGATTTGAGAAATCACTGTTATCCAAAATAAATATTAATAATAATTATCCAGAAGTAGACTTCATATTTTTAGGTTCTTTAGCGTTAGGAAAGGGGTATCATAATAAGCGTAAGGAGATTTTAGAGGGATTGCTGGAAGCAGGCGTAGATTTAAGTATATATAGTAAAATAAATAATTATAACCCTGTCAATGAATTTGCGAAGAAGGCGGCGTACATTGTTGCGCAGGTATTAAAACAAGCAGGTCTTGAAATATTAGCATCTGATTTGCCTTATATAAATAAGGCATTCAATATGACAGAATTTCCTCATACAGCGGAGTATTCGGTTCGTTTGAAAAGAGCAATTCGCACATCTATTTTTGGCATAGAAATGTTCAAAGTGCTTTCTCATGCAAAGATTGGATTTAACATGCATATTGATATATCAGGTGAAAAAAATGGTGGTAACATGAGATTATTTGAAACAACTGGGGTTGGGACGTGTCTTCTTACAGATTGGAAGGAGACTCTTAGCGAGTTATTTGAGATTGATAAAGAAGTTGTAGCTTATAAATCAGTTGATGAATGTATTGAGAAGGTAAAATGGCTGCTTGCTCATCCTATAGAACGTCAAGCAATCGCAAAGGCAGGACAGGCGCGCACATTAAAAGACCATACATATTTTAATCGTGTTTTGTTGTTAGACGAAATCATTAGAAAGAATTTGAGTTTATGATAAGAAGAGGATTTTTTTCAACTATTGACTATGAATAATACTATCCCAATATCTAAGCCTTCTATTACTGCAAAGGAAATAGATTATGTTACAGATGCTATTAAATCTGGCTGGGTTTCATCATTAGGCAAATACATCAATTTATTTGAAGAGAGGTTTGCTGCATATTGCGGCGCTAAATATGGGCTTGTTACGGCAAATGGCACTGTAGCTCTGCACCTGGCTCTGGTATCCTTAGGGATTAAAGAAGGCGATGAGGTAATTATTCCAGATTTCACCTTTGTTGCAACTGCTAATGCGGTCAGGTATACTGGAGCCAGAGTTGTTACTGTGGATATTGATGAATATACATTGTGTATTGATCCAGATAAGATAGAGGCCTCTATTACAAAAAAAACAAAGGCTATTATTCCAGTGCATATTTATGGTCATCCTGCTAATATGATTGAAATCAATATTATTGCAAAGAGGCACAAACTTCTTGTTATTGAAGATGCTGCTGAGGCGCATGGCGCAGAGATAGAAGGAAGACGAGTTGGTTCATTTGGCGATTGTGGAGTATTTAGTTTTTATGGAAACAAGATTATTACTACCGGCGAAGGAGGGATGATAACAACTAATAGTAAGGAATTATACGAAAGAGCTGTATATTTGCGTGATCATGCTATGTCAAAAGAAAAACGTTATTGGCATCCTGAACTCGGATTTAATTACAGAATGATCAATCTACAAGCAGCCCTTGGCGTTGCGCAGATAGAGAGAATTGATGAATTGCTTGATAAAAGATTAGAAGTGTTTGAGTTATACAAAAAATATTTGTCATCTATCCCTATATGTATGCTCAATAGAACTGCTAAATGGGCAAAAAATGTTTATTGGATGATATGTCTTGAAATTGAGGGATTTGATGAAGATAAAAGAAATAAGTTTATGGATAAATTAAAAGTGAAAGGTATTGACAGTAGACCTTATTTTTATCCAATATCAGATATGTCTGAGTATTATAAATCAGAAAATACAACGCCGATAACCCATAAGATATATAAGAAAGGAATAAATCTCCCATCTTATTTTGATATTAAAGAACAGGATATAAGATATATATGTCAGATAATAGGGGATATTCTGAATGAAGATAATAATACTTAAATTTAAATCTTTAATAAATAGTATTATAGAAAGCTTTATACGGAATATAAGCGGTACTTTAGGTATAAGAATGCGATACATGTATTATAAAAGGCGGTTTGTAAAATGCTGCAGGAATTTAACAATTGATGAGGGTGTTATTATTAAAGGGGCAGAGTTTATGATTATAGGAGATAATGTATGGATTGATAAGTATTGTATTTTATTAGCAGGGAAAGTAGGTTTAGAGGGTCGAATATGTAAGAGAAGTAAATCTAAATAAGATTATTGGAGATATAAGCAGAAAAAAATGCCTGTGAAGCAGATTTTAAATCAGCCTAAAGCACAAGGTTTTTATGAGGCATATCAACAGCAGCGTATTGCTCTCATAGAAATTGACAAGTATATTTCCTATGATAGGCTTTAAGGTGATGTTATAGATGTCTTAGAGGGATTATTTAAGGATTATGAGCTTATTTTGGTTTCTTTGCGCAAATCTCCTTTACAACTTAATAAGGAGCTACAACATTTTAAGTTGAGAAGGTATTTTAGCTTGGTTTTATCTTCTGGAGATGACTTGCATCCACGTTGGAAGATTAAATTTAATAGGATGGTTAGATGAGTTATAGATTTGTTAAGGTTACAACATTTTATAATGAATACTTAAGGCAGTATTATAATCGTAATCCAGAGATAGTTATCAAGACATATTCAGAACAGATGGAGCATCTGATGTCAGATGGTTTTGGTTGGGCTGATTATTTTAAGATTCATTTAGGGGAGATTGGGGTTGATGCCCATGAGATTATAGCCAATGTAGAACCATTGCAGAAGGCATGGGGACGTGAACACGGTATAGCTGGAACAACGGAAGGAGATATTGTTGTTGCACAGTTGAAAGACTATAGCCCTGATGTTGTAATGTTTCAGGATAGTTCTAAGTTTAATGGTGATTGGATTAAATATCTGAAAGAACAAGTGCCTTCTATAAAATTATTAATAGGTTACTGCGCTAGCCCATATCCAAAGGAAGATATGGAGCTGTTTAAGTTATTTGATTTTATGTTGACTAGCGGGGGACCAAGCTTTATGTCGTCATTTATTGACAATGGCTTTAAGATATACCAAGTTAGACATGGATTTGAGAAATCACTGTTACCTAAAATTGTTGTGAATGATAATTACCCAGAGGTAGACTTCATATTTATAGGTTCTTTAGCGTTAGGAAAGGGGTATCATAATAAGCGTAAGGAGATTTTAGAGGGATTGCTTGAAGCAGGTTTAGATTTAAGTATATATAGTAAAATAAATAAAAATAATCCTGTCAAGGAAACTGCTAAGAAGGCGGCATATGTCGTTTTACAGGCATTAAAACAAGCAGGTCTTGAAAGATTTGCAGTTGACTTGCCTTATATAAACAAGGCATTAAAGATGACTGAATTTCCTCATACATTGGAGTGTTCGGCTCGTTTGAAAAGAAAATTTAGTACGCCTATTTTTGGCATAGAAATGTTCAAAGCACTTTCTCGCTCAAAGATTGGATTTAACATGCATATTGATGTATCTGGTGAAAGAAATGGAGGTAACGAACGGTTATTTGAAACAACTGGCGTAGGGACATGTCTTCTTACAGACTATAAGAAAAACCTTAATGAGATATTTGAAATTGATAAAGAGGTTGTTGCTTATAAATCAGTTGGAGAATGTATTGAAAAGGTAAAATGGCTGCTTGCTCATCCCATAGAGCGCCAAGCAATTGCAGAGGCAGGACAGACGCGCACACTAAAAGACCATACCATCACTCAAAGAGTTTTGCTAATAGATGAAATAATTAGAAAGAATTTGAGTTTATGGATAAATTAAAAGTGAAAGGTATTGACAGTAGACCTTATTTTTATCCAATATCAGAAATGCCTGATTATTATAAATCAGAAAATACATCGCCTATAACGCATAAGATACATAAAAAGGGAATAAATCTTCCTTCATATTTTGATATTAAAGAACAAGATGTGAGATATATATGTAAGGTAATTGAAGATATTTTAAATGAAGATAATATATAAACTAAAAAATGGGATATATAGCAAAATAAGCCTATTTTACTGATTAAATGGTTGGAAAATTTGCTCAAATTCTTATATTTCAGGTTTTCTATCAAAAAAATTAAAGAAAGATTTGTTTCTTCAGGAGAGAGCGTTTTGAGTGCTCAGAGTTATTATAATAATTTTTACCATGAACTCTCTAGATTAGATGAAAAAGGAAATAATATATCAAAAATAGAGAAGTTTCTTCCAGAATTATCTTCTGGCGCAAAAATTTTGGATATAGGCTGCGGGCATGGCTCTGTAAGCAGGTCTTTAGTTCCAAGGGGATTTGATGTTTATGGTATGGAAATTAATTCTGATGCCATAGAATCCTTGAAACGTCATGGTATAAAACCAATAGAACATGATATTTCAGAGCCGTTTAATTTGAGAGAGAGATTTGACTTGATCTTATTATTGGATGTTTTAGAACATGTATTTGATCCTACTTCACTTATATCTGAAGCAGTTAAGATATTAAAAGATGATGGTACGATTATAATTACTATTCCACTATATTTTGATTTAGCAGATAGAATTAGAATATTGTTTACAGGAAGTATTATTAGTCATGATAATTTATGTTATGGAATTGATATATACAAAAGATTCAGGAGTTACAATTATGATCATATAAGATTTTTTAGGCCCAAAGATATTTATGAGATGTGCGAACTTACTGGTTTAAAGATTAAAAAAGTCAGATATAACCCAATGGGCGGTTTTAATTTGATAACAAAAATGTTGGTAAGATTTATAGCTAATAAATATACAGTTGGTATAATCCCTAATTTATTAGCTCATTCAATGACACTACAGGTAACTAAATGAGAATAGGATATAGTTTTTTACACTTTCCTCCAGAGTATATTGGTGGAGTATATACATTTGTACATGGGGTATTGAATGGATTGCTAAATGTTAAGCACTCTCATACGATACAAGTTTATGTCTTAGAATATAATGTTAAGGCATTAGAGGATTACAAAAAATTTCACAATTTAGAGATAATTGGGTTACCTGACAGTTCAATATTGCTAAAATTAATTAGAAGGGCTTCGTTATTATTTCAACAAGAAGCGATTTTTTGCTATGTTAATACTTTACCTAAGAATGTGCGTGAAATGATAAATAGAAAATCTGATATTCTTTATATTCCTACATCATTTCTTTATCCAACACGATTAAATATCCCAACCATCGTTTCTATACATGATATTCAGCATTTTCACTATCCTCAATTCTTTAATTTAAGCACAAGATTAATGAGACAAACTAATTCCTTGACTACATTTAAGGTTTCAGGTTTTATTCAAGCAAGCAGCCAATATATCAAAGACGATATTTTAAGATATTATTCAAACGTAATATCAAGCAAGCAGATTTTTGTTGTCCATGAAGGCGTGAATATTAAAGAATTTCAAAAGGGCAAAGGCAATATTAACACTCTAAAAAAATATAATATTCCAGATCAATTTTTATTATATCCAGCCCAACTATGGCATCATAAAAATCATATAAATCTTTTGAAAGCAATAGAGAGCATAAGGGATGAATCCGGGGTTATTATCCCTTTAGTTTTAACAGGGTTTAAAGCTGCTAATGGTGAATTAGTTTTACATTATATCAGACAACATAAACTGGATAAGCAGATATATTATTTAGGATCAGTGCCATTTAATGAGTTATTGGATTTATATAAATTTTCAACATATGTAATATCTTCGTCTCTACATGAATCTAGCTCTCTGCCATTATTAGAAGGCGCTGCGTCAGGAAAACCACTAATTGCTTCTAATATTCCTCCAAATGTGGAGATGTCGCAGAATATAAAAATGACATTATTTGATCCTGAGAATACTAAGGATATAGCGGAGAAATTATTGGATTGTTGGTTAAATAAAGAAAGAGGGTTTAACGATGCTGCAGATAATTTGAAGATTATTGATCAATATTCCTGGTATAATGTAGCTAAGGAATATATCCGTTTCTTTGAGTCCACATGGAAATAATAATGTATTTATTCATAAATAATCGTATTTGGCATGGTGTTTATCTATTATGTCTAAACTCAATAGATTATCTATTTGATAAAATAATATGAAAATTAAATCTTACTATATAGTAGTTTTATTAATCTTATCTCCTGCAATATTTGCAGTTTTAAGAAAAGTTTGGCCAGGGCAGCCAAACTGGTTTGAAGTTATGCCGTCAGTTGTGATTGCTTTATTCATTCCAGTTTTTATTTATAAGAAAGATTTCTTAAAATTGCCTAAACCATTCGCATTGATTTGGTTGAGTATTTTAATCATATATTTTTATGGATTATTAGTTGCAGTTTCAAGTGGGATTGCTAAGATTGGCTTGTTGTGCTTTATATTGAGATGCTCACTTATGTTTTTAGTCCCGATGGTTTATTTCACTTTTCGTACCCCTGAGAGCATCCTTAAATTTGCAAATATCCTTTCTATTTTTTGTATTATTGTTGCAGTAGGAGGCTTATGGCAGATATCTCTGCCTGAGCATTGTCCTACGATATTTAGCGCTACTGAACAAACAATTGAATACTATGATAGTTTTCAGGCTGGGCTTACTGAATATGGTGTAAATTTGAGATCGGGTATAAGAGAGGCTACCTCAATATTTGCTTCTAACGCGAAATTATCATATTTTGCATATTCTTCCTTATTTATTCTTATGGCATGTATATTCTGGATAAAGACATATAGATTTCATTGGGATAATCGTATAATTTGGATAGGCATAATTTCTGCGTTTATATTACTTGTAATTGCAAACCGTAGGGGGTTGTTTATATCTGGTATTTTAGGAATTTTGCTGTTTTATAAGAAAATAAAAATAAAACATAAGGGGAAGATAGCATTGATATTTATAGCAGCATTTCTTCTCTTCTTATTTAATGATTATTTCTCAACAATAGAAGTAGGCAAATTTTCGCGATTTGGAATGCTTGCAGATGCATTTGATCGGGGTATTTTGATTTATAGGATACAGATAATTTTGGATTATGCTATGACATATATTTATTCTCATCTATTCTTAGGAGGAGGAATGGGCAGTTCAGGTCAAGAGGCTGTGAACTTAAAAAGTGCAAATTGGATATCAACTGAAATGGGAATTATACAATGGATTATAGAATATGGATTATTTCCTATGTTATTAGTTCTAAGTCTGCATTTAAGATTAATTTGGAAGTCATGGATATTTCGCAAGAGATTAGGTAGTGAGATGAAGGTCATTGCATATTTTCAGTTATCACTTTTTTTATTGTTTCTTCTTAAAGAGGTAGCAATGTTTGGAAGCGGAAATGCTTCATTATTATTTTTCTGGGTAAGCGTTGGTATAGTTGCGCGTTGGTTGATGTTATCAAAAACTATGCCTATATATATATGATTATGGTATAATGATTTAGACTGGAGGTGTGAGATGTCAAATATATTAAAGGTGTTAAGTATTGTGAAAGCAATAATTTATCCCCCATCAGAAGCTAATTTGTATTGTAACCCTTCTGCAGCCTCAGGGTTAAGTATAAGTGATTCCTCATCAGATGATACTATTCCTGTAAGGGTTGTTTCGTTGGATAATTATATAGCAGAAAATCAAATTAAAGAAAGATTAGTTATGAGGATAGATGTGGAAGGAGGAGAATTAAAGGTTTTGCAAGACGCGTATAAATCTTTAAAAAAGAAACAGTTTGAAATTGTACAATTTGAAGCTCTCAATGAAGAAAGTTTTGAGAAAATACGATTATTTATTGAATCTCTTCAATATGATATCTACACTGTTATAGATAATAAACTTAAGCCTGTTAGAAGCAGAGTAGAAACCAAGATGATTACTTTTTAATTCCATTTAAGGATTAAATATCACATTGAATAAAATAATCTATCTATGCCATATAATATCAGATTCACATAGAGATATATTTCACTATAATGATTCAGCATTAAAAAAAGTTCGTTCTTTTAAGAGATTATTTGAGGATAACGGTGTGGAGCTTGAAACCTTATCTTTAGCTTCACCAAAAAGGTTATTTTTTTTACAACAGACCCCACGTTTTTTACTCAAGATAACAAAAAATTTATATTATATATTCAGATTGTTTTTTGTAATAAAGAGGCTTATAAGGTATATGATCTATTTATTTAAAGAGCGTAATAGTTATTCTACAATAATGTCTTACAGCTATACAACTCAAAATGTATTTTTAGCTTGTTTTGGACATTATATTTTAAATAAAAAAATCATTTTAGATTATGAAGATGGTTTATTTACCAATAGAGGAATACGTCATTTGTATTATTTATTTCTTGAAAGAATTATCTTAAGTATTTCAAGTGGATGTATTATGATAAACGCTGGGTTGAAAAAGCGTATTCCAGATAGAATAAAGACCATTTTAATAAACGGAGTTTTCATGCTCCCTTTACAATCTCCTAAAGAAAGCGAGGCATCTAATAATAAAAAAATAAGCATATTATACTCAGGTAGTCTATACTTTCGATGGGGTGGGTTGTCTTATCTGTTTAAACTATTTTCTTCTCCAAGCGCAGAGAAAATAGATTTTCATATAACAGGTTTTGGTTCGGATGAATTGAGACTTGTAGAGTTTATTAAGGAGAAAGATTTAAGGAACATCTTTTTTCATGGTTACGTTTCATTAGAATCTTTGAAGAAGATAGAACATGATACTTATGGGTTTATTGTTTGTCTAAACGAAGATTCTCCAATCTATGAAACTAATTTTCCATTTAAGACATTTTCCTATATAAGTTCTGGTAAGCCAGTTTTTTTAAATAGATGCAGTTTATTTGAGGAATATGAGAGCTTTGAAAATGTATTTTTGATTGATAATATTGAAGATGGAGCAAGTGTGATATTAAATGTATATAATAACCATAGAAAATACTATCCAGAGATATTTCAAAGAATGAAAGAGTATAATAACAATGCTTTTGAGAAGATAAAGACGATTTTATAAGATTAAATTTAGTTTTATCGCATTTTTTGCAGTTTATTTATTGGTTGATGTTTTTAATGGAATACCGTATAATTAATAGAAGAGATAATTGGTAGGTGTAAATAAAAAAGTGCCGCCGTATAATAATTTTACATACCTATTGACGAAAGCTCATCTGCAATATTTTTTAAATAATCTACAGGCCTTTATTTTGCAAGGATGTATTTTAGGAGTCTTATATGAGAGTCATATTGATATTTCCTGTTACGTTAACTATATCTGGTAAACCAGATCGTCCACCACTTGGAATATTGACGGTTGCAGCGCCGTTACTTGAAAAAGGTATTGATGTAATAATACTTGATGAAAGAGCCGAGGACGATTTTGATAAAAGATTATTAAGTGAACTCGGAAAGAATCCCGTATGCGTTGGAATCAGCGCAATGAGCGTTGGACAGATTTCATCAGCGTTACGTATCAGTAAAATGGTAAAGGAACATAGTAGCATTCCAGTGGTATGGGGAGGCGTTCATGCGTCATTATCACATGAGTCCACTCTAAGGCATGAATTAGTTGATATTATAGTTAGAGATGACGGTGAAGAAACTTTTCCATTATTATTGGAAAGCTTGGCAAATGGTTTACCACTGGATAATATACCTGGTATTGGTTACAAGTCCAATGGTAAAATATTATTTAATAACCCTGCTTTACCAGCAGACATAGAAAATTTGCCAATTATTCCGTTTCACCTAGTAGATATGAGCAAATATATATCAAGAGATTTTTGGATTTCTGATGGCAGATCGCTCGCTATAGAAACAAGCCGCGGCTGTCCTTTTGCGTGTTTGTTTTGTACTGAGTCCGTAAGAAAAAAGAAATGGCGAGCTCTTTCTCCTCAGCGTGTAATTGAAGATATTAAAATGTATATTCAAAAATATGGGATAAGGAATTTTTGTTTTATTGATGATAATTTTTTTGGAAACATAAAACGCGGTGAAGAAATAGTGGACTTGCTAATTAAGGAAAATCTTGGTATCAACTGGTATACGAATTTGCGTACTGATTATATGGCAAAGGCAGATAAATCCTTTATTGATAAACTTGAAAAGTCTGGATGTAAGGTACTTACTTTTGGAGCAGAATCTGGCTCTGAAGAAATATTGGAAATGATTAATAAAGGCTCTACAATTGAAAACGTTAAAAAAACAAACCGTTTATTAGTAGGCTCAAAGATAAGAGGCCACTATGTTATAATTAGAGGGTTTCCAACTGAAACAAAGAAAGATATCCTTAATAGTTATTTATTAGCTATTCAGTTGGTACTGGATAATCCAAGAACTATCGTTCATATGCCAATGTTGATAGCTACCCCAGGCACAAAAATTGCTGAAATGTGCTTAGGTAACGATATCGTTAATTATACATTAGAAGACTGGGTTAGAATAATTGACGAAAGGAACACAACAAGATCTCACTGGATACAAGATGATACCTATGATTTTATAGAGAAACACTTGTATTTGCCGTCAATTATAACAGTAACTACTAACGCTCCTTTTTATTATAGCCCTTCAGTATCTCATGTTGTAAGAAGACTAGGTTTTATAATTTTAAGACTTTATAGAATAAGTTTTAAACTAGGATTCAGCGAACGATTAAGTTCTTTTATAAATCCATTTGCATCCATTTATAAAAAGGTGTTTTTACCCAGATAATATAGACACACTCATAATTTGTGTGTGTTTATTAAGTTAAGAATTGAATTGATATTTTTTAAGTTTGATACAAAGAAGTGCAACATTGGTTAAGTCCTATATCTAATTTTATTACTATCAGATTTCAAGTCTGTCGAAATATGAAAAAAATTATAGGGAAAAAATATATTTTAGAGCATAGGTGATGAAATGTTAAAATTATTCATAATCATAGTAATTAAAATAATTGTTCATCCATCTAATCGTGGAGAGGTTATAAACCGTTTGTTAAAATTTTTAGGCTGGCAGGTATTTAAACGATTTATCGGATGTCCAATCTTGATAAAATCCTGTGATAATCTTTTTTTGGCTTATCCTGACTGTACAATTTCATTCTTTTTGATTTATTTTAAGACCCATGAGAATGAGGAATTGTCCGTATTAAAGACTTATTTTAATGAAGGAAAGGCTGTTTTTATAGATGTAGGGGCAAATATCGGGTTTCATTCTATAGTATTAAGGAAATATTTTTTGATTGTTCATGCATTTGAGCCAAATCCAGAGATATTTAGACGTTTAAAAGAAAATGTGATGTTAAATGGTCATACTATTTCTGCAAATAATGTAGGAGTGTCTGATAGAGAAGGTGAAATGTATCTTTGTTCCAAGAGTAAAGTTGACTCTGCTGCTTATTTAAAAGATTCTTCATCAGACGATACTATCCCTGTAAGGGTTGTTTCTTTGGATAATTATATAGAAGAAAATCTAATTAAAGAAAGATTAGTTATGAAGATAGATGTGGAAGGAGGAGAATTAAAAGTTTTACAGGGCACATCCAAAGCTTTGAAAGAGAAAAAATTTGATATAATACAATTTGAGGTTCTCAATGAAGAACGATTTGAGGAAATACGATTATTTATAGAGTCATTTCAATACGATATCTACACAATAATAAATAATAAGCTTCAACCTGTCCATTGTTTTGTAAAAAAACAATTTAATTATTTTTTTATTCCATCTAAGGATTAAATACTTTTATAATATTGAATAATATAATCTATCTATGCAATATTGTGTCTGATGCAGAAAGGGATACATTTCATTATAGTGATTCAGGCGTAAAAAAGGTTCGTTCTTTTAAGGAATTATTTGAAAATAACGGGATGCATCTTGAAATCTTATCTTTCTCTGTGCCTAAAAGGTCTTTTTTTTTACAACATAAACCTCATTTTTTACATAAGACAATAAATAATTTTTACTATATACTCAGAATACTCTTTGTAATTAAGCGGCATATAAGGTATATGATCTATTTATTTAAAGAGCGTAATAATTATTCCTTAATAATGTCTTATAGTTATTACATTCCAAATGTATTCATAGCTTGTTTTGGTTATTATATTTTAAATAAAAAAATCATTTTAGATTATGAAGATGGTTTATTTACCAATAGAGGAATACGTCATTTGTATTATTTATTTCTTGAAAGAATTATCTTAAGTATTTCAAGTGGATGTATTATGATAAACGCTGGGTTGAAAAAGCGTATTCCAGATAGAATAAAGACCATTTTAATAAACGGCGTTTTCCTGCTCCCTATACAATATCCTAAAGAAAGTGAGACATCTAATAATAAAAAAATAAGCATATTATACTCTGGTCATTTGGATTTTCAATGGAGGGGGCTGGCTTATCTGTTTAAATTATTTTCTTCTCAAAACGCAGAGAAAATAGATTTTCATATTACAGGTTTTGGTTCTGATGAAAAGTACCTAGTAGAGTTTATCAAGGAGAAAGATTTAAGGAACATCTTTTTTCATGGCTACATATCATTAGAATCTTTGAAGAAGATAGAGCAAGATACTTATGGTTTTATTGTTTGTCAAAACGAAGACTCTTCAATCTATGAAACTAATTTTCCATTTAAGTTATTTTCCTATATAAGTTCTGGTAAACCCGTTTTTTTAAATAGATGCAGTTTATTTGAGGAATATGAGAGCTTTGAAAATGTATTTTTGATAGATAATATTGAAGATGGAGCGAGTGTGATATTAAATGTATATAATAACCATAGAAAATACTATCCAGAGATATTTCAAAGAATGAAAGAGTATAATAACAGTGCTTTTGAGAAGATAAAGACTATTTTATGAGATGAATTTTAGAATTATGTTTAACTATCAATTTTCACGTCTCTATTTGACTTTGACGGGAGACTTGATGTATTTTATAAATGTGATTGATATAATTAAGGAGAAGATTAAATGATAGGCAATTCTAAAACTAATACAAGCGCAGAAAATATTGTTTTGGTTTCTCCTCAGAGGTGGAGTACTTATATGGTACCTCCAATGAGTTTTATTGAATTGGCTGCCTATCTTCGTTCTCGCAATACTCCTGTTTCAATTTTAGATATAAAGCGGACTCTTTCAATGATTATGACTAAAAAGATTGAATCTGAGATTGAAGATGAAATAATTGAACGCCTTAGCGATCTGAAACCTGATTGGGTAGGGCTGCCTGTTTATACGGTTGATTATTGGGCTGTAATGAATCTGGCAAAGAGGTTAAAACAACGTTTGACAGGTGTCAAAATAGTTGTCGGCAGCGTACATGCAACAGCTAGACCTAATGATTTCCTCTTTGCAGATAGTCCTATTGATGTTGTTTGTATTGGAGAGGGCGAAGAAGTTCTTTATGAATTATTGAATCGTAATAAACTTGGATTGTATTATGAAAATATTCAAGGTATCGCCTTTTTTGATGGTCAAAAGATGCAGCGTACTCCATCTCGTCAGCTTACTAAAGACTTGAGCCATTTACCACCGCCAGCTTATGATATGGTTGACATGGAGTTTTATGTAAAACCGCAGCAGATGCTTATTCGTCGTCTTATTTTAAGAGGCACATATATTTATACTGGACGCGGCTGTCCTTATCAATGTTCTTTCTGCGCCAGTTCAATGCTCTATGAAACTCAAGGTCTTAAACGTATAGTGCGATATCGTCCAATAGAGCAGATTGTAGATACTTTATTGATGTTGAAAAACACGTACGAAATAGACTCATTTTACATCTTAGATGATACCTTTACTATAACGGAGAGTCGAGTTTATAAATTTTGTGACCTGTATGAATCAAAAGGATTAAAGATGCCATGGGCATGTGATGCGCGCGTCAACCAAGCAACTGTTGAAATGTTAACTAAGATGAAACACGCTGGCTGCAAGCAGCTTGATTTCGGAGTAGAAAGCGGTTCTGATGAATCCCTCAAACGTATGCATAAGGGTATAACTACTGAACAAATTTATAAAGCATTTGATCTGTGCCGCACAGTTGGTATGCGTTCATTTGCGAATCTGATGTTCAACACACCAGGAGAAACAGAAGAAGATGTTCGTTTGTCCTTAGAATGTATCAAGAAAATCAAGGCTAATGAACTTAACATTGGACTGACTATACCTTTTTTGGGTACTCCACTATTTGCTGAATATATAGGTGACAATTTCACGATAGAGGATTATCACATTTATGAAGATCCAAACCTATATACTAAAATAGTAGATAAACGTTTCAAGCTGTCAAAGCATAATATGGATTCTGAAAAGCTGCTGAGGCAGGCTTATTTTAAATATATTTTACTTAAACGTATAGTGCCTGTAACTTTGGAACCTTGGTATTGGAAGATTGTTCTTACAAGCCCGCGAAGGCTTAGTTACCTAAAATTTATGATTCAACTCTGGAAATCAATCTTTCTTCGATATAGTTTTTATATAAGACACAATTATAAAAGAATCTTTAAATTTACTGATAATCAAAAAGATTCGTTATAAATATTATGCCTAAACCAAAAAAAATTGCTTGGGTAGAAGGTTTCCCAGCACATTATTCTTCTGAACTACATTGCCGTCTTGAGGAACTCTTTCCAAATAGGCTGCGATTTTTCTATTTTGAAGGTAATAAATATGTGCGTGATGAGAGAAAATTTGAGCATACGATACTTCCAAATTCATGTGATGTTATTAGTAATACCGATAGTTTAAGGACATTTCGTCTGATAAAAAAAATTAACGACTTTGACCCTGACTGCATTATTTCATATACACATAATCCAAGGACTCTTTGGCTAATTGCTATAATATATATTTTTATGAAAAGGAAGGTTTGTTATAGGGGGGATACGAATATTCAGGATATCTTCCAAAGGCCGAAATGGTGGCAGTTTCTAAAAAGACTTATATTTAATATATACCTATCAAAAATGTGGCGTCTTTTGTATATGGGAAGCGAGAATAGAAATTTTTATGTCTGGGCAACTAATCGCAGCTTTTTCAACGAAAAAAAGATATTTATGCCCCTGCCGCATAATCATAACCATTTCAAGGAGGCATCTAACATATGTCAGCGAATCGATAAACATCCATTTACTATTATAACTGTAAGTCGTCTGGTTGCATTGAAACGGATTGATCTCTTAATAGACGCTGTTGTCTTGCTCCCAGTGGAAATGCGTAAAAATATTGTTTGCAACATTGTAGGAGATGGCATGGAAAAGGAATCTCTTATGCAAAAGACAAGACAATTGAATGTATCCGATAACTTTAATTTTATGGGGGCAATCCCAAGTGATGAGGTTGTTGAGTCTTATAATGACGCGGATGTTTTAGTATTACTATCTGATCATGAGCCATTTGGACTTGTTATTAATGAAGCGCTGTCTATGGGTATCCCTGTTATTGCTCCTTATTGGGTAGGAGCAGTTACTGATCTTGTGATTGATGGAGTGACTGGTATAGCCCTTCAAGATAATAAGAAAGAAACCATTGCTAAAGCTATAATACAATTGTATGAAAGCAATGATTATGGTAAACACCTTGGCTTAGCAGGTCAAAAACATATTGAGGCAATGGGTTTTACCCTTGAAACAACTATAGAAAGTTTCTGTAAATTAGTATCGGATTTGGATATAGAACAATAAAAATATACTGCAGACACTTCTATTATGTTAAATTATAGTACAAGGCTGGAATCTTTTAACTTTTACCGTTGGTGATATTTTTATTGCGTGATTATCTTGGAGAGTGAAGAATGAAGAATAATATTATGTCTCAACCAAAAAAAATTGCTTGGCTTGGGGGTTATCCATCTCACTATACTTGTGGATTACATTGCCGCCTTGAGAAGCTCTTTTCAGATAGGCTGCGTTTTTTTTATATTGAGGACCAAAAAAATGAGCGTGATGCGAGAAAATTTGAAAAGACAATGCTCCCAGATTCTTGTGAGGTCTTTAGTAATACTGATAAGTTAAGAATATTTCATCTGATAAAAAAGATTAATGAATTTGACCCTGATTTAATTATTTCAGTGGGTATTAACCCAAGACCTATATGGGTAATCGTTTTAATCTATATTTTAATGAAAAAAAAGATTTGTTATTGGGCTGATACAAATATTCAGGATATCTTTTTAAGTCCGAAATGGCGGCAGTTTTTAAAGAGACTTTTCTTTAATTTATACCTGTCTAAAATGTGGCGTATTTTCTATATGGGAAGCGGGAATAGGAACTTTTATATATGGGCAACTAATCGTGACTTTTTTAATGAAAGGAAAATGTTTTTTCCTTTTGCGCACGATCATAATTATTACAAGGAAGCATCTGCTAAATATCAACGTAACGATAAACAACCATTCACTATTTTAAGCGTTGGTAGATTGGTTTTCAACAAACGGGTTGATTTATTAATAGACTCAGTTGCCTTGCTTCCAGTGGAAATGCGTAAAAATATTATATGTAATATTGTAGGATATGGCATTGAAAAGGAATCTCTTATCCAAAAGGCAATACAACTAGATGTGCGCGATAACTTTAATTTTGTAGGGGCAATACCAAGTGATAAGGTTGTAGACTATTATATAAGCGCTGATGTCTTTGTGTTATTATCTGATACTGAACCATGTCCGCTTGTCATTAATGAATCAATGTCCTCTGGTATTCCTGTTATAACTCCTTACTGGGTAGGGTTGGTTTCTGATCTTGTAGTTGATGGGATGACTGGTATAGTTTTACAGGATAATAATACAGAGACCATTGCTAAAGCAATAATCCAATTGTATGAAAGCAATGATTATGGCAAACACCTTGGTATAGAAGGCCAAAAACATATTGAGTTAATGGGTTTTAATCTGGAAACAGCTTTGAAAAGTTTCTGTAAATTAGTAGAGGATTTGGATATTGATAATGAGGTTTAACAATCATTGGGACAGATAAAGAATGTATTAATGTATGGAGTGAATTATAAGAAATGGTAATTAATAAGGAGTTGAGTCAAAAGATAAAACATATTTCACTTATATCAACAGTTTTTGTAGTTTTGATACACTCTGTTAATGTGGGAATGATACCAGTTTTCAGGTTTGATTTTGATTCTTTTATCCAGAGTTTTATTTCTGGTTACTTATCAATATGTGCTGTGCCTATGTTTTTTATAATTTCAGGTTTTTTATTTTTTCAAAGATTTGATTTTACGGTAAAGGGTATAAGTTATAAATATATGAAGATGTTTATACGTTTAGTTCTGCCATATTTATTTTGGAGTATCTCAACGATATTCTTTTTTTTAATAATGCAAACATTACCATATACAAGGTTATTATTTAGTAATCCAGATTATCATATAGCTAATTATGATATAAATATACTACTATATAGGATTTTTATATATCCTTTAGCAGATCATTTGTGGTATATAAGGGATCTGGTTGTTCTTATATTAATTTCACCATTAATATTTTTAATAGTTGATATGATTGGATTAATTTATTTATTGTCGCTATTTTTTATATGGTTGGTTGGATATGGCTGGGTGTTTTCCAACGAAATAACAGCAATTACTTTTTTTTCTTTAGGTTCTTATATAGCTATAGATAATATTGCTGAAAAATACCAACCTCTGGTTTCTAAGAATAAGTGTATTGTCTTCCTATTAATTTGGATAATTGTTTCACTAATTATTATTATTCAACCATTTTTATATCCCTATATAAAGATTTTACAAGTGATTTTATATAAAATATCTATAGTTTTTGGACTTTTATCTTTGTGGTATGGATATGAAATATTTAAAAGCAGATTGATAGATAATAGTTTTATAAACAAACTATCAGATTATAACTTTTTTATTTATCTATTTCATTTTTCGTTTATGTCATTATTTAAAAAATTTACTTTTTCAATAATTAGCTTTGGAACTATTAATAATTTAATAGTCTATATGATAACGCCATTTATTACTATATATATATCATATATTTTAGGAGTTACTTTAAAACATCGGTTCGCTTCTTTTTATTCTTTTATAACTGGTGGTAGATAAAACAGATAAAAATTTTAGAAATACAACCATATATTGCAATTAATTGATTTTTCATCTGTAACAATAGAGTGTTTATAGCTTTGCAAAATATGTAAAAACAGAATATCCTATGAATATGGAAATAGTTGAACTAATAACAAAAACAAAGGATATATATGCGTATTGCATTAAACCTAGTTAATCTATTCTCAGCAGGCGGTTTAGTTGTAGCCTTAGAGTTTGTTAAGGCGCTTGCAAGATATAAATCAAGACATGAATTTATTGTCTTTGCTCCATCTAACCTTGGATATGAGTCAATAACTTTCCCTCAAAATATAAAGATTTATTTTTTTAAACGGAAAAAATTCAATAACCTCTGGAAAATTTGGTTTGACTTTATTAAAACGCCTAACTTGATACGTCAATTTGATGTTGACGTTTATATTAGTCTTGGCAACCATGCCCCTGCAAGATTGAATATCCCCAAGATTGTGCTTTTTCATAATTTCTTTCTACTTACATCTTTTAATAGCAGTTGGCGGGGTTATAGATTAAGTTTTTCAAATAGTTTGAAAAAATATTTTGAAAGGTTTATATTTAGTTTTACTGTTAGAAGCGTAGATATTATGATAGCTCAAACCAATTATATGAAAGATCAATTGATCTCAGCATGGAAAATTCCGCCTGAAAGGATAAGGATTATACCTAATGCCTTGCCTCAGTGCTTTATTGATAAACTTCAAGACATTAACCATGAAGATATTCAAATAGAAAATAGAGAAGAAAAGTTTTCTCTCATTTATGTAAGCACTACTTCTCCTCATAAGAACCATGATTTATTGATATCCGCTGCCGCTAAACTAAAAGATATGGCAATTACGGATGTTGTCTTTATCCTAACGATGGACGCTGATAATCCAATCCGCTCTAAGATTAACGATGAAGGTCTTGAGGACTATTTTAATATCATAGGAGAAATCCCTCAAATGCAATTACACAAATGGTATTTAGAGGCAGATGCAATGATATTTCCATCTAAAATAGAGAGTTTCGGTAATGCCTTGATAGAAGGCATGGCATATGGGCTTCCGATTTGCGCTATAGACCTTCCTTATGCCCATGCAGTGTGTGAAGATTCAGTTGTATACTTTGAAAAGGATAACGTACAAGATTGCGTTGATAAAATATTATTATTAAAATCAAATGTCTCTATATGTAATATACTTGGAGCATCAGGCAGGGAACGCATTAAATCTTTCCCTACGTGGGATGAAATAGTGTCTGAATATATAAACATTGCAGTTAGCTTATATAATGAGCGTAATAATACTAAATAATTTGAGCCTTCAACAATATATATGAAACTGTAAGTGAAAATGCGCCAGAATAATCCAGTTTTTGGGACAGGTTCTATATAATTTTATCCGTTTGACTTTAATTTATATATAGAACATTTTTTTTATTTAAATTGACTTTTAGGTGGCAGTACATTATTATTTAAAATATAATATTTGAATATATCTTGCATTTATAATTGTGTATCAGGTACAATAATTAATATGGAGAATATAAATATGAAAAAAATATTGATAACAGGTGGTAAAGGGTTTATAGGAACAAATTTAACTGCTGAGCTTAGGAAAAGAGGACATGAAGTTTGGACTTGTGATATCATTCATGGCGAGGAAGAAAATCATATAAGGGCTGATGTGTCCAGCTACTGGCAGTTAGAGAGGATATTTGAGAAACATTCATTTGATTATGTATATCATTTAGCGGCTGAATATGGTCGTTGGAATGGAGAGGATCATTATGAGAATCTTTGGCGAACTAATTCTATTGGCACAAAAAATATTCTAAGATTACAGGAAAAATATCGTTTTAAGCAGATTTTTTTTAGCAGTTGCGAGGTTTATGGAAACTATGGCGGCATAATGACTGAAGAGATTATGGATAACATCCCTATAAAGCAGATGAATGACTATGCAATAACCAAATGGGCAGGAGAACTGCAAGTATTAAACTCTGCTGAAATGTTTGGGACAGAGAGTGTTAGAGTTCGTCCTCTGAATTGCTATGGGCCTCATGAATATTACAGTTCTTATAGAGGCGTGATTCCTATCTTTGTATATAGGGCTTTAATGGATCTGCCGTATACTGTTTATATGGGACATCATCGTATCTTTGATTATGTAGATGATACCTGCCGAACCTTTGCAAATATTGTTGAAAATTTCATACCTGGAGAGGTTTATAATGTTGGAAGCAAGGAAGAATGGAAAATAGATATTAAATATGTTTCAGATGTAATATTAAAATGTCTAAACAAAAGCGATTCTTTAGTTATTTATAAAGAGGCAGAGCCGTTTACAACAATAACTAAACAGGTTGATTTTTCAAAAAGTAGGCTGGATTTAAAGCATACGGCTAATATATCTATTGAAGAAGGAATTAGTAGATATGTAAAATGGATGAAAGCAGTTTATAATAAATAGGCTTGCCTGTATGGAGGAGTATAATGGATTATCTTGATTTTTATAAGCAAAAAACTATTTTGGTAACTGGTGGAGCAGGTTCTATCGGCTCAAATCTCTGTAAGAAACTATCTGATTTAGATGCAAAATTAATTATCATACTTGATGATTTTTCTTCTTCTTATGAATGGAATATCCCATCAAGCAATAAGATAATGTTAGTTAAAGGCAGTATAACTGATGATATAGCATTAAAAAGGGTATTTGCTGAAAGACCAAGTCATATTTTTCATCTAGCCGCTTTTTTTGCCAATCAGAACTCGGTAGATTATCCAGAGCATGATTTAGAGGTTAATGGATTAGGGACTCTAAAGCTCCTTGAATATTCCAATCTTACGAAAATAGAACGCTTTATATATGCTTCCTCAGGCTGCGCGATTTATGGCAGCGCTGCCCCTCTTCCATTAAAAGAAGAATTTATGTCCATGAATTTAACCACACCCTATCAAATAACTAAAATGCTTGGCGAACTTTACAGCAATTTTTTCATAAATCACTATAAAATGAATATTGTCAAGACCCGTTTTTTTAATTCATATGGGCCAGGAGAAGTTCCAGGGCAATATCGCAATGTTATACCAAATTTTATTTATTGGGCAATGAAGGGTCTTTCTCTTCCTATAACTGGTAACCATAACGCCACAAGAGATTTTACTTATGTTGATGATTTGATAGATGGAATACTTAGAGCAGGATTTTATGACAAATGCCTTGGCAAAGAGATGAATTTAGCCTCTGAAAGAGAAACCAAGATCGGCGATTTAGCTGAGATGATTAATAATCTAACTGGTAATAAAGCCGGTATTAAACTTGTAGGCAAAAGAGTATGGGACACAAAAAATCGACTGTTAGCTTCAGTTGACAGGGCGAGGGATTTATTAGGATATGAGCCATCAATGCCTTTTGAAGATGGAATAAATAAAACGATTCAATGGTTTAAGGATAACTGGGACAATATAAACAAGGATGCATCATTTTTGCCAGGCGTTTCATCTGCTGTACGTGAACAAGTAGTTAAAAATACTTGATTATATTTACTGACAGCTTCTATAACTTGTTTGTCTAAATTAGTGTTGAACGGAAAAGGTTTAAGAATCGTGTCCGTAAAATAGAGTAATTGATTAAACATAAATAATAATGAAAAAAATAATAATTGTATTTGGAACAAGACCTGAAGCTATAAAACTCATTCCTGTAATAAATGCGTTTTTGCTATATCCTTCAAAATTTAAAATTATCATTTGTGTAACTGCGCAGCACAGGCAGATGCTGGATCAGGTACTAGAACTTTTTAATATTGTTCCTCATTATGATATGGATATTATGTCTAATAACCAAGATTTGTTTGATGTTACTATAAGTATTTTAGATAATTTTAAAAAAATCTTGAAAGCTGAGCAGCCTGACATGATTATTGTTCAGGGGGATACAACAACGACTTTTGCTGCCAGTCTTGCTGCTTTTTATTTCAAAATACCAATAGGACATGTAGAAGCAGGGTTACGTACCTATAGTAAATATCAACCATTTCCAGAAGAAAAAAATCGTCATATGACAACTGTTATAGCAGATTACCATTTTGCACCCACAGAATGGGCAAGGCAAAATCTCTTAAAAGAAGGGATTTCTGAAGATATGATATGGGTTACTGGTAACACTAGTATTGATGCGCTTCTTGAAATTGTCAATAAACTAAAGTCAACTAAAATACAGGAAGAGATGGCTTTATTTTTTTTGAATCAATATGGTTTAATATTTAATAACAGCAATGATAATGCTTATAAAAAAATAATATTAGTCACAGGGCACAGACGTGAAAACTTTGGTTTGGGCTTTAAAAATATTTGCATGGCATTAAAAGAAATAGGGCGGAAAAATCCAGATATTATTATCATCTACCCTGTGCATCTTAATCCTAATGTAAGGAAGCCAGTATTTGAGATATTTGGTTATAATGAAAATAATTTAAGCCATAATATTCAAAATATTTATTTAATTGAACCATTAGATTATATTCATTTTGTATATTTAATGTGTAATTGTTATTGTATACTTACAGATTCTGGAGGGATACAAGAAGAGGCGCTGTCTTTAAATAAGCCCATTTTAATAATGCGGGATACCACTGAACGGCCTGAAGGGGTTAACTCTGGCGGCGCTAAATTAGTAGGAACAGATTATGATGTAATTGTAAATGAAACACAAAAAATTTTAGATGATAAAGATGTTTATCAAAAGATGTCTAATATTAAAAACCCCTATGGGGATGGCAAAGCAGCATCTAAGATTGCTAAAGTAATACATGATATAGAGGAGATTTAAATTGAATATTTTATGCGTATATAGAGTATATTGGCCAGAGACAAGCGCCTTGATTTATCATTCTATCTTTGAAAAACTGGTGCAGGATAAGCATACTGTAACTGTATTTACAGGTCAGCCCAATTATAATGATGTTTCTTATAAAAAACAACCTGCATATACGAATCTAAATGGCGTTAATATTATACGCGTACCATTATTGCCTGAGAGAAAAAAAATAAAATGGCTGCGATTTTTAAACTTCACAATCTATTCTATGTTGGCGATGATACATGTTTTTAAAAATAGAAACTATGATCTAATAATTGTATATAGTTATCCGCCATTTATTACGCCTGGGGTAGTTAGGTATATAAAAAAAATACTGAAGATTCCATATATTTATCACTGTGCGGACATACAGCCAGAGAGTTCAATAGCAGCGGAAACTTTACCTGATAATTGGTTCCAAGAAATTCTGATAAAAGTAGAAACAAAAAATTGTTTAGATGCAAATGTCGTTGTTACTCTATCAACTGATATGTCCAATATTTTATTAGAAAAGGGCTTGCGCAAAGAAAATATATCTATAATAAATAATTTCATGCCAAAGATTTATGGAGATGGCAACATATTGCCCAGCCAATTAATCGAAAGAAAAGAAAACGATTTTCTTATACTTTTTGCGGGGAATTTAGGAAATTTTCAGGGGCTTGATAAGATTATTGAAGCTGCCAAAATCCTTAAAGAGAATATCCAAATAAAATTTATCTTTATGGGAGCAGGGTTAGCTAAAGATGCATTATTGCAACAATCAAGCGAATTGTTAGGTAAAACAGTTTTTTTCATACAATCTCAGCCTTTGAATACAGCTTTTGCAATGATGGAATATTCAGATATAGGAATGATTTCGTTAAAACAAGATATTTATAAATATGCTTATCCAAGCAAGACTATGGTGTATCTTGCCGCAGGATGTCCTTTGATTGCTCTTGTTGAAAGTGAGAGTGAATTAGCAGGAGAAATTATAAATAAAAATTTAGGGTATGTATGTCCTCAGAATGACCCATTGAAAATAGCAGAGATCATAAATAGGGCGTGGAAAGAACGAAATGACTGGTCTGATAAACGTGAAGAAATAAAAAAGACTGCAGAAGAACTTTTTGGCAGAGATGCTGCAGTAGATAAATGGTCTAAGATTATAAAAAA
>Ga0315281_10000857_pt1 | contig 43912 bp, 30 predicted proteins | sample YL17G07_0_MG_FD_204540 | JGI IMG/M metagenome (GOLD analysis project Ga0315281, IMG submission 204540) | Sediment microbial communities from Yellowstone Lake, YNP, Wyoming, USA - YL17G07_0 | ecosystem: Environmental > Aquatic > Freshwater > Lake > Sediment | place: USA: Wyoming | collected...
CAGTTCGGGTATGTGCACGGGGAGCACTTCTTGTCCTTGCACGAGAGCTCGATCAGCACCATCCTCTCGCGCGGTTCCCCGGGGCTCGTGATGGGCTTCTTGACCTCGAACATCTTGGTCATGCGCGTCTCGTAAGGCTTCTTCTTCGGCGCGGTCGTCGCGAACCTCTGGCAGTTCGGGTATGTGCACGGAGAACACTTGCGGTCCTTGCAGGACAGCTCGACCAGGAGATATCTGTCCTCGCTGTGCTGCACCTTCTGCTCTGCCTTCGTTGATTGCTGTGGGTTCATCCTACGCTACCTGCCTATCATTCCAATGATTCCGCTATGATCATGCTCAGGTCCTTGATCGGGATGTCTATCTGCTCCTTGGGCACCTGGGTCTTGTTCGCCTGCGCGCAGTTCAGGTGTATGAGGCACTTGTAGCACCCAGTCACGAGGCACTCCGCCCCGGTCTTCTTCGCCTCCTTCAGGCGATCCACCTGCATCTTGCGCGAGATCTCGTCGCAGGTGGCCCAGGCGTTCACTCCACAACACAAGGCCTTGTCCCTCGTGTTGTCCATCTCGACGATCTGCGTTCCCTTGGCCGCCTTGAGGGCGTTCCTGGGGGGATCGTAGATGCCCAGATGCCTACCCAGCCTGCACGAGTCTTGGAAAGTCAGTTTCCGGATGCTGTCCTTGAGCTTCAGCTTGCCCTCCTGGATGAGTTCGTCCGCGAGTTCTGAGATGTGCACCATCTCGAAGTCGAAGTCCCCCATCAAGTCCTGATAGTCCAACTTGAATGTCCGCAAGCACTCGGGGCATGAGAACACCACCTTCTTGGCCCCGGAGGCTTTGATCAGCTCGACGTTCTTCTTCATAAGCTTCCGAAGACCCGCCTCGTCCCCCGTCCAGTTCAGGTCGTGCCCGCAGCATACCTCGTCGTTGCTGACGGCCGGTGTAATACCCCCCTTATTCATTATCTTTACTGCAGCCTGGGGGATGCCTGCCAGGTCGAGGTTGCGGTCTCTGAATATGGCGTCGTAATACGACACGCAGCCGGTGAAGTAGAAGACATCGCCCTTCTCCGCGATCTTGAGCTCCGGTTTCATCCAGCCCAACCGGTCCTGCTTGAAGTCACCGGCGGCTTGGACCCTCATGACCGAATGCATCAGCCCGCCCTGGGAGCACACTGGTGAGTTGTCGAAAGTGACCGCCTCGGCCCTCATGCTCCTTATGAATCCAGAATAGTCGACCTTGTACGGGCACATCGAGTTGCACAGCTCGCAGGTCACGCAGGTCCAGACATCGCGGTTCTTCGAGACGTTCTCGACTATGCCCTCAGAGGCCTTCAGAACGACGGTCCTGGGCGCGAAGTCGGGGTTGTATTTGGCAACCGGGCAAACGGTAGTGCACTTGCCACATTCCACGCAGTCGAACGCTCCTGTGTCCTCTATGATCTGATTCATCACTGCCTTGATCTTCGCCGGGTCGCCCTTCTTGGCAGGAACGGCTTTCGGCAGCGGGTTTGGCCCCAATGCCCGGATCTGCTCCGTGAATTCCTTCATCGTCGATGCGAACTTCTGTCCCTCGGACGCCGATATCCACTCGAGCCGCATGCGGTTCCTTCCGAGCCCGAGCTTGTCGAGGACTTCGGCCGTCACGGCCATCCTCTTCTCGGCCTCCTCGTTCCCGGAGATGTAGTGACAGTCGCCTATGTGGCAGCCGGCTACTAGAACGCCGTCGGCCCCGAGCTCCAATGCCTTCAGGACGAAGTACGGTTCAATCCTTCCCGAGCACATCACCCGGATGATCCTGGCATTGGGCGGATACTGCATCCTGGAAACGCCTGCCAGATCCGCGCCCGCATAGGAGCACCAGTTGCAGCAGAAGGCGACGATGTTCGGCTCGAACCTCTGGTCCGTCATGCCTTCGCCTCCTCCTTGGGCTCGTCCTTCTTGAGGGCGGCCTCGATCATGACCATTATCTGCTCGGTCTTGAAGTGCTTCGGCCTGATGGCCGTCGCGCAGCACGCGACCGCGCACGAGCCGCAGCCCTTGCAGAGCGCCTCGTTGATCCTCGATTTGAAGACTCCGGGGGAGACCTCGGCGATGTTCGGTGCGCCATACTCGCAGATCTCCTCGCATCTACCGCAGGCAATGCATTTCTCCTCGTCCACGACGCTCACGGCGCCGTCGGCCTCGATGAACTCCTTGGAGAGCACCGTGTTGACCCTGGCCGCGGCTGCCAGTGCCTGCGATATGCTCTCGCCTATCAGCCTAGGAGAGTGCGCGAGGCCGCACAGGAATATGCCGTCGGTCGCGAAGTCGACCGGCCTGAGCTTCATGTGCGCCTCGAGGAAGTACCCTTCCTTGTTCAGGGGCACCTTGAGCAGCTTCGCAAGCTCCTTGTTGTCCGGGTTCGGGTGCGTGGCAGCGTTCAGGACCAGGTAGTCGGCGACTATCCTGACCCCCTGATCTATGAACTGCTCCGTCACTTCGACCTCCAGATGGTCGCCCTTCGCGGTGACCTTCGGAGGCGACGCGGGGTCGTATCTCAGGAAGATGACGCCGAGCCGAGCGGCTTCATTGTAGTGCTCCTCCCTGAACCCGTAGGTCCTGATGTCCCTGTAGAGGATGTACACGCTCGTCTCCGGGTGCTCTTGTTTGATCCTGATGGCGTTCGCCATGGCCGTCGAGCAGCATAACCGGGAGCAGTTCGGGTGCTCCTCGTTCCTGGAGCCCACGCACTGGATGATGACAACATTCTTCGCCTTCAGCTTCCCGGTGGCGATCATCGTCCCCAGCTCGGTCTGCTTGATGACCCTCTTGTGCTTGCCATGGAGGTACTCTGTCGGTTCGTATTCTATTCCCCCGCTGGCGACGACTATGGCGCCGTGCTTGAACTTCTCGCCGCTCTTGAGTGTTGATTCGAAGTTGCCTATGTATCCCTTGACCTCAGCCACGTGATCGCCGAGGTGGACCTTGACGTTCTTGCTCTCCTGGATCTCCTTCTTCAGGCGCTTGAGGAGGTCCTGCGGGTCTATTCCGGACAGCGTGTGGTAGATGCTCCTCAGGTGGCCCCCCAGCTCCTTGTCCTTGTCGACCAGGTGGACCTCATATCCTGCGTTGGCGATCTCCAGTGCCGCGGTCATGCCGCTGAGTCCTCCGCCTATCACGAGCGCGGACGGCGTCACCGGTATCTTCGGCTGGAGAAGTGGCTCGAGCGTCGCCGCCTTCGCCACTGACATTCGGACAAGTGCCTTCGCCTTCTCGGTGGCCTTCTCCGGCTCCAGCCTGTGCACCCATGAGCATTGGTCCCTTATGTTGGCCATCTCGAAAAGGTACTTGTTGAGGCCCGCCTCCCTGCAGGTGTTCTGGAAGAGCGGTTCGTGGGTCCTGGGCGTGCAGCTCGCGACGATGACCCTGTTCAGGTCGTGCTTCGCGATCATCTCCTTGATCTTCTTCTGCGTGTCGCCCGAGCAAGTGTACAGGTTCCTCTCGGTGTACACGACATTCGGAAGCTTCGATGCGTATTCCACCACCTCGGGCACGTTCACGACGGACCCGATGTTGATGCCGCAGTGGCACACGAAGACGCCGATCCGGGGCTCTTGCTTCGATACGTCTTTTTCTGGAGGGTACTCCTTCTTCTTGACGAGCTTCCCCCTCTCCTTGGAAAGCATCGCGGCCACCTTCCCGGCGGCGCCGCTGGCCTGGGCGATCGAGTCCGGGATGTCCTTCGGGCCGGAGAACGCCCCGCAAACGAAGATCCCCGGCACCGAAGTCTCCACAGGAGCTAGATCGTCCGTCTCGCAGAAGCCGAACTTGTTGAGCTGGATTCCGAGCGTCTTGGCGATGTCCTCCGCGGATGCCGGCGGCCTCGCGCCCGCTGCGAGCACGACCAGGTCGAACTCCTGGTCCTCCAGTTCTGCCCCCGCGTGATATGTGACGATGAGGTTGTTGGTCTTCGGATCCTCGGTCACCTTCGGGACCCTGTTGTTCCTCGCGATCCTGACGCCGTACTCGTTCTCGGCCCTCATCAGGTACTCCTCGAACTCCTTCCCGAAGGCCCTCGTGTCCATGAAGAATATCGTGGTCTTCAGCCCCGGCACGTGCTCCTGGCCGATGACCGCCTGCTTGATCGCTGCCATGCAGCAAAAGGATGAGCAGTAAGTGTTTCCCGTCTGCGCGTCCCTCGAACCGACGCATTGGATGAACGCGATTCGCGTGGGTACGTCGCCATCCGAGGGCCGGATGATGTGCCCCTCCGTGGGGCCCGAGGCGCTCAGCATCCTCTCGAACTCGATGTTCGTGAGCACGTTGGGGAAGACCCCGAGCCCGTACTCGACCTTCTTTGTCGCGTCGAACACGCTGAGCCCCGGGCTCAGGATGATGGATCCTACCTCGATGACCTCCTCCATGTCCGGCTCCATCGAGAACTGGATGGCCTTGGCCTCGCAGAACTTCTCGCAGACGCCGCAGCCGATGCACAGCCCGCGGGAGATTGTGTACACGAGGGGCACGGCCTGGGGGAAGGGCACGTAGATCGCCTTCGCGGGGGCCATGTCCCTGTCGAATGAGTTGACGCCCTCCACTGGACAGTGCTCGGCGCAGACGCCGCAGCCAGTGCACTTGTCCTCGAGGATGTATCTGGAATGCTTCGTGATCGTGACCTTGAAGTCGCCCGTCTTGCCCTCGACCTTCTTGAGGTCGGCGTGCGTCAGCAGCGTGATGTTCTCGTGCCTGCCCGTCGCGACGAGCTTCGGCGACAGGATGCACATGGCGCAGTCGTTCGTCGGGAAGGTCTTGTCGAGCTGGGCCATCGTGCCGCCTATGCTCGGCGTCGTCTCGAGTATGTAGACCTTGTACCCGGAGTCAGCAAGGTCGAGTGCCGCCTGCATGCCCGCGGGTCCTCCGCCGATTATCAGTGCGGCGCCAACGGTCCTGCCCTCACTCATCCTGGACCGCCTCCTTGGAGATCGGCCCGAGCTTCTCCAGCTCCACGACCATTTTCTTGACCGTCTCCGCGAACTTCCTGCCCTCTGAACCGGCGATCCACTCCACCTTGAACCTCTGGGGCTCTATGCCTGCATCGTCCAGGAAGTTCTCCAGGAAGTCCCCCCGCATCGAGGTCTTCTCGTTTCCGTTGATGTAGTGACAGTCCGCCGGATGGCAGCCGGCGACTATGACCCCGTCCGCGCCAAGAGCGTAGGCTTTCAGCACGAACGATGGATCCACCCTGCCGGAGCACATGACCCTGATGATCCTTACGTTCGGAGGATACTGGAGCCTGGTGGTGCCCGCGAGGTCCGCGCCCGCGTACGAGCACCAGTTGCAGCAGAACGCGACTATCTTCGGCTCGTGGACCGCCTGGTGGTCCGTGCTCTGTGCCCCTGCCTCCATGGTCAGCTCCCCCTGACCTTCCTGAGGAACGAGTGAGCGGATACGTGGTGAGTGTCGAAGCCGAGGGAGATCGGGTCTATGCCCATCGCGAGCGCCTGGAACTGGGAGATGTGCATGACCGGGATGCCGTCTTTCGAGAACGACTTCTGGGCGTTGTCGAACTGGAGCATGCAGAACGGGCAACCGGTGACGATGCAGTCGGCCCCAGCGGCCGCTATGTTCCGGCATTTGTCCTGCGTCAGCGCGTTGGCAAGCTCGACGACGTGGGACCTGACGCCTCCGCCTGCGCCGCAGCAGTCCAGTCGGTCCTCGTAGTCGACGCTGGTGGCACCGCACGCCTCCACGATCTTGTCGATCATCACGGGATCATTCGGGTCGTCGAAGGCCGCGCGCTCAGTGGGCCTCAGGTAATGGCAGCCGTAGTGGACGGCCGCCCTGATGTTCCTGAGTGGGTGCTTCGCCTTCCTCGAGATCTCGTCCAAACCGACATCGTTGGCCATGACCTCGACATAGTGCCTGACCTTCACGGGCTCGAAGATCTTCCTCCTGCCCTCCGTCTTCTGCGCTATGCCCGTGTACTTCTTCCCGATCTGGGAGAGCACCCTGTTTACCTTACCCATGTTCTTGGGCTCCTGGAGGTACTCCGTCGCCTTGAGCAGGGATGCTAGACAGCCGTTGCAGACCGTGAGTATCTGCCTGCGCTCATTCTGGGCGAGCACCAAGTTCCTGGCGGCCAGGAGAAGCCATGTGTCCTTGTCCGTCGAGTAGAAGATGCCGGGCACTGGACAACAAGAGAACTCCTTCTGATCCTTGACATCCAGGTTGAAACCTTCCTTCCCGGTGACCCACCTGACGGCGTACTCGATGCCAGGGTACCTGTTCGGTACGACGCATCCGAAGAAGTAGACGAATCCGTCGGAGTTGTTCACACCTTCACCTCATCCTGGATGCCTATGAGCTTGTCGTACTTCGACGCGTGCACCAGCACCTGTATCTCCCTGATGACCGTTTGGTAGTCAGCGTCGTGGGTGTGGATCGGCTTGAGCCCCAGCTCGATCCTGATCTTGTCTATCTCGGGGTCGGGCTTGACGCTCTGGCCGTACTTCACGAGGTTAGTCGCGGCGGTCTTGACGAACGGAGGGATGATGCCCTCCCTGATCGCTATGTGCCTCAGTGCGATCATGACCTCGGCCGGGTTCAGGTCCGCCGGGCAGTGCTCGTAGCACCTGTAGCATGTCGCGCACACCCACCTCGTGTCAAGGGTGTACTTCTTCAGGCCGAACTGACAGTACTTCATGATGATTCTGGTCTTGTAGTCGATCTTGAGGCTGATCGGGCAGACGCCGGTGCAGTTGCCGCACTGGAGACATGTCATGACGTCCTTGCCGCCATACTTCCTGATCTCCTTCGAGAAGTTCGGATCGAGCTGTTTCTCATCGATGACCTTGTCCTCCACCAGCTTCTCGTGCAGGCCGCCTATGAAGACCTTCTCGACCTCCGTCTCCGGGTCCGTCATGGCGACACCTCCGCCTCGGCCTTCTTCTTGGGCGAGTGCCTCCTCGTGGTCTCCGTCAGGGCTGCCTGGATCTCAGAATAGATCTGATCGTCAGTGAACTGCATCGGTGAGATGGCCTTCTGGGGGCACGAAGCGGCGCAGGTTCCGCAGCCGTGGCAGAGGGCCTCGATCACGTGCGCCCTCATGCCACCCTTGTCCCCCGGGACCAGTTCAGGGGCGTTGTATGGGCACAGGTCGACGCAAAGGCCGCATCCTTGGCACAGGTCCTCGTTGACGATCGCGGTCAGGGGCTCAATCGTGACCTTCCTCGCGAACATCGGTGCGGCAGCGGAGGAGGCCGCGGCCTTCGCCTGTGCCACGCTGTCGGGGATGTCCTTAGGGCTCTGGGCGCACCCAGCCAGATAGATCCCGTCCATGGCCGTGTCCACCGGTCTCAACTTCGGGTGTGCCTCCATGAAGAACCCGTCCGGGCTCTGCGTGAGGCTCAGGATCTTCCCTATCCTCTTGCTGCCCTCGGAGGGTATGAGCCCGGTCGACAGAACGACGAGGTCGAACTCCCTCTCGGTAATCTTGCTGAGAAGGGTCTCCTCTGCCCGTATCTTGATGCCCTTCGTCTTCGGGTCCAGTGTCAGCTTCGCCGGCCTGCCCCTGATGAACTCCACTGCGTAATCCTCCCTGACTCTGTGGTAGAGCTCCTCGAAGCCCTTGCCGAACGCCCTGATGTCATTGTAGTATACGGTAATCTGAGTCTCCGGCTCGTGCTCCATGACTATCTGTGCGTTCTTGATCGCATACATGCAGCAGACACGGGAGCAGTAGTTGTTCCCGATCTTCTTGTTCCTCGAGCCGACGCACTGGATAAAGGCGACCCTCTTCGGCGGATTGCCATCGGAGGGTCTGATTAGGTGCCCGCCCGTCGGGCCCGAGGCGTTCAGCATCCTCTCGAGCTCCAGGCCGGTGATGACGTTCTCGTATTCCCAGTACTTGTAGACACCCTTCCTCTTGGGCTCGTAGGTGTCGTAGCCAGTGGCGACGATGATCGTCCCCACCTTCAGCGTCAGGATATCGTCCTTCATGTCATGGTCGATGGCCTGGTTCGAGCACTTCTTGACGCAGAGCAAGCACTTGCCCGACTTGAAATGCAGGCAGTTCTCCTTGTCGATGGTGTACTTCAGCGGGACCGCCTGTGGGAACGGGACGTAGACGGCCTTCCTCTGGCCGAACCCGAGGTCGAACTCGTTGTCAACCTTGACCGGGCAGACCTCGGCGCACGAGCCGCAGCCGACGCACTTGTCTTCGTGGACGAACCTGGCCTTGCGCCTGACCTTCACCTCAAAGCTCCCAACGTATCCCTTGACCTCCTCGACGTCTGAGTATGAGAGGAGAGTGATATTCGGATGCCTCGAGAGCTCGACCATCTTCGGCGCGAGGATACATATCGCGCAGTCGCCCGTGGGGAAGGTCTTGTCCAGCTGCGCCATCTTCCCGCCGATGCTCGGCAGGGTCTCGACCAAGTAGACCTTGAAGCCCATGTTCGCCAGGTCGAGAGCTGCTTGGATGCCCGCAACGCCCCCGCCGATCACGAGCGAGGTCGGCTCGACTGGAACCTCCCTGGCTTCGAGCGGCTTGAGCCTCGCGGCTTTCGAAACGCCCATCTGGACCAGGTTAGCGGCCTTCTCTGTGGCCTTCTCCTTCTCGTGTGAATGGACCCATGAGCACTGCTCACGGATGTTCACCATTTGCAAAAGGTACGGGTTCAGACCCGCCTGTTGTACGCACTTTCTGAAAGTGGGTTCGTGGAGCCTAGGGGAGCAGGACGCGACGACGACGCGCTGGACCCCGTTCTCTTTGATGGCCTTGATTATCTCCGCTTGGCCGAGGTCGGAGCAGGTATACTTGTTCTCCTTGACCACGACCACCCCCGGAAGCTTCTCTGAGGCCTCTCTGACCTTACCGCAGTCCACCACTCCAGCAATGTTGCTGCCGCAGTGGCAGATGAAAACACCGATCTTCGACCCGGCGGTGTCGCCGGCTCCCTTTGTCGGATCGCTCGTTTCAATATTCTTTTCTTGCGGTGCGGGTGCGGTCATGTCCCACCTCCCTCGTTACAGGTTAGACGGTTCTCGACCGGCCCGAGTGACCCCGATAATGGTTGCCACCCTGGGATGACTGGCGCAACTACCCGGACCTGTGAGTGTTCTGACAACTTTTAGTAATTCAACGGTCATTTATATACGTTTCGATATCACTTTTTCGAAAACCGAGCGAAGTGCCACGATTATCGTTTGACTCACCGAAAGTACTTGAGATTTTATTACACTTTATTGCATCGAGTTTCGAAATTCGTTTAATCGACGTTGTTCGAACACGCTGTTTTTATGTCGTCCGGAAGACGAAAGCCACGACAGCGCTCCACGTGATGAAGTCCGGTCCTAGGCATCTGGTGTCGTCGTCGACCGATCTCGAACGAATCCCTGTCAATTGTAAATCCATGACTGACACTCAAAACCACGTTTCGGTCCTCTCCTTCTTCGGTCAGATACGTCCAGGCGATGATTCTGAATACATCTCGAGGAGTGTGTGGCGGAGCCTTCGCTTTTCGCAACTCACTGCCCAGCTGGCGATATGCGCCTGAATCATCTCGCTCACTTCTTCCTTAGATAGCGGAACGAGATGTAGCAGCTCCCTTCTCGCGATACCATGCACGGTCCGATGGGCGAGGCTGGGGTGCACCGTTTTGCGAAGAGCGGACAATCCTCGCTCGTGGCAATCCCGCGGAGCATCTCGCCGCACCTGCAACCCTTCGCCTCGCTGTATTCCTTCTCTTGGACAGGCAACAGCAGGTCCTCAAAACTCTTCCTCGCATCGTGCTTCTCGAGCTTCTTCCGCACAGCGAGACCGCTTCTCTTGATCACTGGAAACCCACGCCAGACGACGTCCGAAGGCTCGAAGGCCTTCTTCATCGCGTCTAGCGCCAAGAGGTTACCTTCGGGGTGCACGACCCGGACATACTCGTTCTCCACTTGGGCCCGCCCTTCCTTGATCTGGTTCGCGAGCATGTAGACGGCCATCATCAGGTCGAGTGGCTCGAAGCCTGCTACGACCTGCGGCATGTGGTATTTCTTTGAAAGGAATTCATAGGGCTTTGTCCCGATGATCGTGCTGACATGGCCGGGCTCGATCATGCCGTCCAGCTTCATCTCGCCCATCTGGGCTATGGCCTCCAACGCTGGGGGCACGGTCCTGTGACAGCTGAGAACTGAGAAGTTGTCCGGCGGATCCGCGAGCAAGGCAGAGGCGGTCGTGGGCGCGGTCGTCTCGAACCCGATCCCCATGAACACGACCTCCTTCTTCGACTTTCTTGCGAGGGCGACAGCGTCGTCGATCCCGAAGACGATCCGCACATCCGCCCCTTCGGTCTTAGCATCGTTGAGCGAGCCGGTCTCCCCCGGGACCTTCATGGCGTCCCCGAAGGCCGCCACTGTAAGTCCCGATCTGGCAAGGGCGAGTATCTCCTCGATCTCCACCTGGGGCGTGACGCAGACCGGGCACCCCGGGCCCTGTCGGATGTCCACTCCGACATCCTTGAAGACATCGTCGAGGCCAAACCTGATCAGAGTGTCCTGGTGCGTCCCGCAGACGTGCATCAGCGTGAGCTTGAGGTCCATCGAACGCAGCCGCTCGACGATCTCCTTGGACATGTCCTTGTCCCTGAATTTAAACGTCTGGCACCACCATCCTGATGTTCCTGACCAGACACTCCCTGCCCTCGGTTATCTGCGCGATGCCGCTGCATTTCGGGCATGTCAGGATCGGGACCATCCTATGGGGCGAGTCCTCGGAGATAGAGACCGGGCCTTCGTAGTCGCAGGACGTGCACTTGATCTTGCCCTCGAGATGTCTGATGTTGAGCTTGGAACCTTCGAGGATGGTGTCCTTCGACATCAGTTCATAAGCGAACTTCAGCTGCTCGTCGCCAAGGAGCGTGTAATCGCCTATCTCGAGATCCACTTCCTCGACCTTCTTCGCCTTCCGATTGTCCGCCTCGGCGAGGATGCTGTCCACTATCTGAGTCATCACTGAGTACTCGTGCATCGCCTACGCCCCTGCATCTTCCTGTTCCAGCATCTCGCGGAAGATGTCCAGGGTCTTCTCCGCCTCTTCCCTATCCATGACCTGGATGGCGTACCCCGCGTGGACTATGACGAAGTCCCCCACTTTTGCCTCGACTAGAGAAATATTGGCTGTCCTCGTGGCGCCTCCGTAGTCCACGGTTGCCACGGTGCCCTCTATCTTTTTGATCTCCGCTGGAACGGCTAGACACATCGTTCGTGAAGTAGACCGGCGTATTATAAAGACTTAGCCGACCAACGAGCCAGCTATTGCGTTCTGGCCAGTGGAGATGCCCCCGTCCCCGTTCGATATCCGCTCGTGACCGACGAACTCCAAGCCCCTCTTCTCGACGGTCTCCTTGACCCAAGCGGTTATCGGGCCACTGTACGAGACCCCGCCCGTGAACCCCACCTGCTTGAGACCCTGTCCATCTGCGTAGCTGCACGCGTGGTCCGCCATCCCGCAGACCAATGTCTTGACGAACGACGCAGCGGCATCCGCCCTCCTCTTGTCGGAGTCAAGCTCCAAGTCGAGCAGTCTGTCGAACATCGGGAGGGTCTTAGCGTATTCCAAGCCCCCTCTCTTCCCGAACTCGAGCTCGAAATCGAACTTCGGATCGCCTTTCTCGAGCCACTTCTCGAGCTTGATCGCGGGCTCCCCCTCGTAGGTTCTCTTGCAGCAGATGCCGAGTATGCATGAGACGGAATCCAGCACCCGTCCCATGCTCGACGCGGTGATGCTCTTGTCAAGCATCTTGCGATACACGCCGGCCTCGCCCTTCTTGACGAAGGTCGGCTCCCGCTTGAGCTTCAATTGTATCGCGGTTATCACTCGCTTCGGATCTATGACAGCACGGTCGCCTCCGAGCAACGGTATCGGCTCCAAGGAGCCAATCCTCTTGTACTCCGAGAAATCGGCTTGCAGTGTTTCTCCGCCCCATGCGGTCCCGTCATCGCCGTATCCCGTGCCGTCCCATGTGAGGCAGACGAGCGGGCCATCGACCTTCCGGTCGATCATCAGAGCGGCTGCATGTGCGTGGTAGTGCTGCGTCTCGATCAGCTGCGCTCCGTGCTCCTTTGCCAATCTCTTGGCCACGATGCGCGTCGAATACCTCGGATGCTTGTCCACTCCGATGGCCTCGAAATACTTCACGCCCAGCAAGCTGGCCAGGTGATGGATCGCGTCATCCAGGTATTGGAGAGTCGGATACTGTTGCGACTCCCCCACGTACTGGGTCAAGAAGATCTCCCCGTTCCTCGAGATGGAGCCCGTGACATCCCACTGTGCCCCAACGCCCACAACGAAATGCTTGTGATTGGCCTGCACAGGGACCGGGACGAAGCCTCTTGACTTCCTGACGAAGTTGCTCCTGCCCGAGTTGATCTTGACGACGGAGTCGTCACACCTGTGGATTATCTCCCTGTTGTGCATCAGATAGCAATCCAGCCCGAGGTCGAACGCCTTCTTGTTCTCTGTGACCATCGGCTCCCCCGGCGGGTTCGCCGAGGTCATGATGACGCCGTCCGCCTTGAGATGGTGGAACATCAGCAGATGCGCCCCGGAGTACGGAAGCATCACTCCGAGGTTGCCGAGGCCGGGCGAGACCTTCTCCAACTCGTCCATGGCGTCATCCCGTTTGTTCAGCAGGACGATGGGCCGCTGCGTGGAAGTCAGGAGCGCTCTCTCGGGGTCTGAGACTCTAGTATACTTCCTCGTGGTCTCGAGGTCCCTCATCATCACCGCGTATGGTTTGTCCCCGCGACGGTAGACCTTCCTCAGCCTGGACGCGTTGTCGAAGGTGCAGATGATGTGCATCCCGCCCCAGCCCTTGAGCAGACCCACTTTGCCGCCGTCGATCATTCTGGCAAAGGTCTTGAACGCGTCTCCTCGGATTGTGTCTCCATTCTTGTCATAGAGTTTGTACTTCGGCCCGCATCTGGGGCACGAGATGGTCTGCGCGTGGAACCGTCGATCTTCAGGTGACGCATACTCTTGCAGGCATTCGGGGCACATGGGGAAGTCGGACATGCTGGTCCTCGCCCGGTCGAAGGGTAGGTCCTCGATCACGGTGAACCGCGCACCGCACTCGGTGCAGTTTGTGAATGGGTAAAGATGACGGCGATTGGTCTCCTTGGAGAAGTCGTTCATGCAGTTTCCGCAGATGGCGGTGTCGGTGGGGATTAGCGAGACACGCTCGCCATCGTGGCTTTGAATGATAGTGAACTCTCCGAGCTTCTCGTTGGCCTCCTCTATCTCCGCGCTGTCTATCCGTGCGAGTGCGGGCAAGGCTTTCTTCAGCTCGGTCAGGAACCTCTCAGCGTCCCTGTCCACGTGTATCTCGGCGTTCGAGCCGTTGTTCAGGACGAAGCCTTTCAGGCCCATCGCCTTCGCGACCCTGTAGACGGTGGGCCTGAAGCCGACCCCTTGAACTACACCGTATACAGTGATCTTCATCGCCGTGTCCTCTAGAGGCCCAGGGCGGAGACAAGCTCGTCCATGCCCTTCCCGTGCCGAGCATCCATCATGATGATCTTCGCCCCTGGGTTGATCCGACGGGCGTCCCGCTCCAGTATCTTAGGGTCGACCTCCATCGCTTGAGCGAGATCCACCTTGTTTATGATTATGACATCCGAGAAGGCGAATATCGCGGGGTGTTTCCGGACCATGTCGTCACCCTCGGTGACGCTTATGACGACGATGCGCTTGTTCGACCCGAGGGGGAAATCCACGGGGCAGACGAGGTTCCCGACGTTCTCTATGAATAGATAGTCTATATCGTCAAGGGGCAGGTCCTCCAACGCGTGATCGACGAGATGCGCATCGAGATGGCACTCCTTGCCGGTGTTGATGTTGGCCGCGGGGATTCCGTGAGCCACGAACCGCGTGTAATCGTCATCTCCTGAGACATCGCCGGCGATCGCGGCGGGTCTCTTGCCCTTCGCTTTCAGGATGTCGGTCAGTTTCTCGATTATGAGCGTCTTGCCGGAGCCTATCGCTCCAAGGAAATCGAACGCGACGATGCTGTGGTCCTCGAGATGCTTCCGATTGCCATCCGCGATCCTCCTGTTCTCGGCTAGGATGTCCTTCTCGAGATCGACCGTTACGACCTTGTGCATGCATGTCGGAAGAGGGCCGTCGGGATTAACCTTTTCGCCCTAGGGGCATTGAAATAGGATCGACTTTACAATGGAATTGCAGGCTCTCCGGACGCATACTGACCCACAGACAACAGGTAAATATGATGACGGAGATTCGGTGGGTAAGGGTCGAGTCAGTATTCGATCTTCGGCACAAGACTCCAAGGGGGAGGGAGTCCGAATATGGGAAACTCTGATAACACGCGGAATGCGCGAGGCAGAAAGGCACTGCTCGCGATTTTGGTAGTGGCCGTCATGGTCGCGACTTCGTTCGCGGTCATAGGCCAAGTCCTGCAACACTCACGGGCGCAGATGCTGTCCGAGGTGCCGTTGCAGTGGCAGCAGTATGTGAACGCAGCGATAAACAGGGGCGACATAGCCAAGGATGCTTCGCCCCAGATGGTCAAGGACTGGCTCGCGAACCGGATGACCGGTCTGAGCGACAAGGTCAAGACCAGCTGGGTCAACCCGCTTGCCGCAAAGCAGCTGGCGGAGAGGGAAGCGAAGCTGGGCACCGGTGTGCAGGAACCTCCGGCCGTTACAGGCACAGGCAAGATCCTCGTACTGCTGGTAGAGTTTACTGGCTCGGACACCTACAAGGGCGTTACCTACACGGGCCCGATGCACAACCAGATACCGCAGCCGCCCCCTGAAGATAACGTCGACTACTGGATTTCCGACTTCAACACCCAGCACTACATGGATATGCTGTTCGGATCCAACGGACTCACGCTCGCGAACTACTACAAGGAGCAGTCGGGCGGGGTCTTCACTGTTGGTGGCTATGTGACCGCATGGGTGCAGATCAACCATTCGGAATGGTACTATGGGGCCGACAGCCGGACTGGCGGAGAGGGGTCTGACGACCTCAACGGTCCAGTATGGCGCCTTCCGATCGACGCGGTGAAAGCCGCATACGACCAGTACACCACTGCGATTCCATGGGCCAGCTTCGACGCGAACAACGACGGATGGATCGACAGTTTGATGGTCATTCGCGCAGGCGCCGACCAGTCTGCCGGAGCACCATCATGGACGGTCTGGGCGCACAGCTGGTTCGCGAATTTCCCTGATGGTTACCAGATCGCACCTGGCCTGCCGAAGATCGGCTCCTATACGACCGAGCCCGAGAACGAGGCAATCGGTGTCTATGCTCACGAGTACGGGCACCAGCTCGGACTTCCGGACGAGTACGACACCACCTATCTCGGGGAGAGCCCAGTGGGCTTCCTCAGTCTGATGGCGAGCGGCTCGTGGGGACCCGGAGCTCTTCCGGACGGAAGGATGGTCCTTGGGCTGATGCCCTGCGACCTCAGTGTCTGGGACAAGTACGTGCTCGGCTGGGAGAACGGAGCAACGGCCTACCTCAACTACGATGGGTCGAAAGCAGTGAGCAAGATCGTTTCCTTATCCCAGGTCGAGGGCTCGAAGGGCGTTCGGGCCATCAAGGTAGAGCTGCCGAAGCAGGCAGTCCCGCTACCATTGCCGACCCCCAAGACCGGGACGTATCAATGGTACTCAGGGTACAAGCCCGACGTGGCCGATGTCATGGCGGGGAGCGACCATTCGGAGTACAGGCTCACGAGCGCCGCACCGATCTCGATACCGGCCTCTGGAGCGAAGCTCACATTCAACGAGTGGTACGACATAGAACCATACTACGACTTCGCGTTCGTGCAGGCTTCCGCGGACGGCGGGGCGACCTGGACATCGCTTGCTGGCAGGTACACGACGAATGCCAACCCGAACGGCGGGAACCCGGGCAATGGATTGACTGGAGCGGCCAAGCACTACGTCCCAGAGACGATGGACCTCTCAGCCTTCGCGGGAAATAACATTCTGCTGAGGTTCATGCTGACGCAGGATGGCGGCGTGTTCGGGCTCGGCTGGACCCTGGACGATATCACGGTGGCCGGAATCGACGGAACGATCGTGTTCCAAGATCTGGTGGCACCCGACTCGACTTCGAAGTGGGTCAAGAGCGCAACCGACGAGCTCGGACCAGGCTGGTCCATTTCGACTGCCACAGCTGGCGGTAACTTCAGGCAGTACTACATCATGGAGTGGAGGAACTTCGTTGGGTTCGACAAGACCCTTTCCATGAGCTATCAGTTCGTCGGGAACTACGTCCAGTTCTGGTCGCACACTCCCGGCCTGATGATCTGGTACCGCAACTTCGCGATGGGCGACAACACGGTCGGCTACCACCCAGGTCAGGTTGCGATCGGTATCGTGGACGCGCACCCGGAGCCCCTGCTGATGGCGGACGGACACTATGCCCGGCAGAGGCTTCAGCTGATGGACGCCGCGTTCGGCTTGAGACCGACCATAGCGAACACCATAACCCTGCTCGGTGTTCCGACCACGTTCCCGTCACTCCTAGCGGCCAAGACCTTCGATGACTCGAAGCAGTTCTTCCACTACCAGGTGAAGGGCAGCTCGGTCGACTACGAGGGCTTGATGCTACCGACACTCGGAGTGCACGCGACGGTCTTGAGCGAGAAGGCCGGATTGACTGGGGCGTCGGTGTGGATCAACGCCGCACCGGGAACATAGTCCTGGCAGAAGCCGGGGTCCTACTGGACCCCGGCACCTTTCGATTTTTCTTCTTCAGCACCTGAGGTCCCCAGAGACGGATAACCTTCGTGTGACTCATTCCTTCCGAGTCGCGGAAAGATGACGGAGGGCGCAATCCCTGAACGTCATGGAGGCAACGGAGTGAAACAGGTCGCCTCGCACCGATGGCGCCTCAGCAGAATCGTGAATTATCTCTACTTCGCCTTCTTGTGAGGCCTTCCCTTCCGGGTGTGTTTGACTCGCGCGCTGACCTTGGATTTGGTGCTTCTTGGTAACTTCATTGTATCATCCCTCAATCGCACATGGCAACATCCTATCTAAGTATGTTGCTGCCGCCGTGGAGCTCTTGCACTGGGGCTAGTTTCACTTCTTCTGCTCCTCCGATGTCGAAGTCTGTTTCGAGCGAACAGACGCCAGTACTGGTGCTTCCCTCTTGCCATCGATCAAACCCTTGGAGACCGCCTGGGCGAGCCATGTCGCTAGCAATGATGACGCGCCTTGATCTCCGCCTGCAGCTGAGATTAGGATGTCCGGGGTGATCTTCACCCCGTTCACGCCGACCTCATCGACTATCTTGATCGCGGCTGTGGCCGACGGTCCGATCACCTGCGCTTGTGCGTTGTAAGCATCGGCTATGCCCTTACCCACCTCGCGCTGTTCGTACGCCTTGCCGTCCGCAATGGTCTTGATCTGATACGATGTGCCGTCTCCGATCTGCTTCAGCTTGTAGGCCTCCGCTTCTGCCAGAGCCTGCACCTTGTACTTCTCACCGTCCGCGGTTATCTTGTTCTGGTCCCTGTCTCCGCCAGCCAGCCTTCTCTTGGCCTCTGCTTTCGTGTCCTCTATCTGGATCGAAAGCATGGCAGCCACCACCTCGGGTTGCTTGTCGGCGTTGGCCGCCTTTGATTGCACCTCGATGCGCTTCTCTTGAGCGAGCGCCTCCTGCTGATACTGTGCCTGCTGTTGGAGGGCGATCTCCCTCTTGGTCTGCGTGTCAAGCAATGCCTGGTCCACCTTGATGTATGCAATCAGGAGGTTCTGGGCCTCGACATGGTAGACCTCGAATTGCTGTTGTGCCTTCTCCAGCGCTGAGCGTTGCAGTTCCGTCCTGCTCATGATGAAGTTGATGGCCTTCTCCTCACCGGCCTTGTTACGGAAGGACGAATCGATCAGCGGGTGCACTATCTGCTCAATGAGGTTCTTGACGGATCCGAATCTCGCGATTATGAACGCCGCGTTCTGTGGCCTGATGCGGATGATCATCCTAACATCCACCTCGAGCTGGAAACCATCCATGGACGTCACGCGCAGTTGCGAGAATTTGAAGAACTCGGTCGCCTTGTCGCTTCCGCCTTCGTCATCATAGGCCTCGCTGCTTGTCTTGAGGCCGCTCATCGCCGCAACCGTGGGGGTCGTGTGCTGCGCCCTCTGGTCAAAGCCCGAAGCCCAGTCAATCGTGACGGCGCTCGTGGGGACCAGGTATGCTGTGAAGGCCAGGGGGTTGAGGTTGTATTTCCCTGGTGCCAAGGGTTCCTTCCAGATGCCCCTCATGTTCTTGTCGAGGATCAGGAGGGTCTCGACGTCTTCATGCACCGGTTGACCGATCTCGACAAGTTGTTTTGCTGGCGCGGCCGGTGATGCCGGACCCACTGCGCCGACATTGGGTATCGGGGATCCCTCTTTCTTTTCGAGCTCCATGCCGACGTTGGACCTCAGGACCGCCACATATCCCGGCGGGACCTCGGCGACCGTGTAGAGTTCTACCTTGAAAAGCAGCGGATTGATGTAGTATCGGCCCGGTTGGAGCGTGTCCAGTTGCGGACCCCTGTACCCGGCGCTGTTGAGGAATGCCTGACCATCCTGGAAATACCTGTGGTTCTTGGCAGTCGGACAATCCTTTGTCGGCCCCTCGGGCGGCCTGGGCGCGACTATGTACCCAGATGGCAGAGGTAGGCCGTCATTCGCTATTGCGACCCCGATATTCTCGCCCGGAACCTCCGTTATCGAGGCTTTGGTGACCTTGAACGCGTATCTGTTGATCCTGTAGATACCCGGCCTGAGGATGGCGACCTGCGGCCCCTTCATGCCCCCATTATCCAGGAACATCCTTGCATCCTGGAAGTGGTTGCAATCGATTTCATCGCCGAGCAACCTGCCCCTGGGGATGGCCTTGCCATCGATGGATTCCACGATCCCCACTTCTGTCGGGAGGATCTCGGTGACCTGCGTCTTCTGTATCTTCCAGATGATCGGTATCCTCCAGTAAAGACCAGGCATCAGCGTGTCGGCCTGGACACCTATCTGGCCCATCCGAGCGACTACCTGGCCCTGTGGCATTTTCCTGCCGAACATTCTCTTGGTGAGAATTCCCACCTCGTAGTCGGTTATGAGCTTCAACCCGGGCAGAAGCAGCAAAACTACGATTATGACTACAAAGACTATGATTGTCGTCAACAAACTTGCGTCCATCTACCTCACCATTTCCTCTTCGCCCCGAAGGAGCGTAGCTTCCCAAATTGTGGAATCATGGCTCGGTTCAGTCACGAATGACGCCAATCCAGATTCCCCCATCGGAGTGAATGTCGGTCGCCTGGCTATAAACCTTCCCTAGGAGAACCACTAGGCCATGATGACAAAGCCATGGCTTAGATCCATATCCGCATGAGCCTGAGACAAGAGTTTCAGAGGAGCGGAGATTCTGAAATGGCGGGGTCTTAATGCTACAAGCTGGCTATGCTTAGAAGTGGGGGCAGAGGGATTTGAACCCTCATCGACGGGTTTCCTCCACGCGGAGAGCGACTCCGCGCGTTCTAATGGACATGGGTCATCGCTCCAGTTAGTCATCACTGGTCAGCTAACCCTTTGGAAATCATTCCCATAACTGGAGCCCGTAAGGATACCAGGTTACCCCATACCCCCATGGGGTTTCGATCAGGGAGCCTACTTCTTTCGCATCTTCTGAGCTCGCTTTCGCCTTCTCATCTTCTTCTTGCGCCACTTCCAGCGCTGCTTGCCGCGCTTCTTCCAGGCTCTGGAGCTTCTCTTCATGCGTCAGACTCCCTATTGGACGATGGCCGTACATCGTCCCTTTTTATATTGTTTTGGGAAGGCCAAGCGGGCCGGTCGGGAGTTTCGGGCGCTTCGAGCGCCTTTCGAACCCGAGACCACTGGCTGTCCTCGAGCCATCCAGGCTCCTAGAAGGCCAGTGCTATATCCTAGCTAAGCCACCGGCCCATCTGGCCGCTTTCTGCATTAGGCAGTGCGTTATTAAACCTTGGGCGGCGGCAAATCGAGCAAGTCCAGTTGGGGTCGGGCTACCCAGGAGCGACGCGGTCCTGTCAATTGTTATATCTTATTACTATGATGACGGTCCCGATGGCCAACGTGGAGATTGTCGAGCTGAAGAGGATGGACCTGAGGGGTGCCGTGGTAATCGACGGCTTCCCGAGCATCGGGCTCGTCAGCTCGATAGTGGCCAACTATCTCATCGCACTCCTCAAGATGGAGTACATAGCAGTCATGGATTCCGACTCTTTTCCGACCCTTTCCCTGATCAGGAACGGGGAGCCGCTGGGGCCTGCGAGGGTCTACGCCAGGCCCAATCTGAAGGAGGGAGAGCAGCAGGTCGTGGTGTTCTCGACCGAGCTTCAGCCGTCGGCGAACCTCCTGAGGGACATCGGGACCGCTATAGTGGACTACGCCATCTCGCGGAAGTGCAAGCTGATCATCTCGGCAGGCGGCCTGATCATCGAGAGGGAGGAGGGTGCGCCCCCGGACGAGAAGGGCGAGATAGCTGTCTTCGGGGTCGGCAGCACCGAGTCCGCGAAGGCGCTCTTGCTGAAAGCCGATGCGGAACCCTTCCTCGAAGGGGTCATATCCGGCACTGCTGGAGTCCTGCTGAACGAGGGCAAGAGGCGCGGGATGGATGTCGTCACGCTACTGGCAGAGGCGAAGCCTGATACGGCGGATGCGCGCGCGGCCGCTTTGATCTTGGCCGCAATCGACCAGATGGTCCTCGGGATGCACCTGAACGTCGAGCCGTTGTGCAAGGAGGCGGAGCGCCTGGAGGCCCAGCTCAAGATAATCCACAGGGATGCCGAGAGGAAGAGCAGGCCGCAACCCGGGTCGGATGTCGAGGTCAGCTATCAATAGACCCCATTAGTGGCAAGATGTCTGCATTCTCTCGCAGCTTGTCCTAAAAGAATATCTATACTTTCAAGTATTCACGAATCAGAGCGCTATTAGTTGCACAAATTCCGAGGTATCTACATGGCAGCGAAAAAGGCTTCAATAAGGAGCGCCGAGGTCCCGGGACCGAATTCCGTGGAGCTCGGCAAGCTCAGGGAACAGTATATTTCGAAAGCCGTCGGGATAAGCCATCCCGTCTACATCGAGAAGGCCGAGGGCTCCCTGTTCTATGACGTCGATGGCAACAGCTTCATCGACATGGGCAGCGGCATCGGTGTGCTGAACGTGGGCAACCGGCCCAAGGAGGTCGTTGCCGCCGTGAAGAAGCAGGCGGACAAGTTCCTCCATGTATGCTTCCAGGTCACGCCTTATGAGAGCTACCTGCGCGTCGCCGAGAAGCTCGCGATGCTGGCGCCCCACCATGGCCTGACGAAGTCCGTCCTCTACAACTCGGGCGCCGAGGCGGTCGAGAACTCGGTCAAGATCTCGAGGGCGTACACCAAGAAGCCCGCGGCGTTCTCCTTCGTCCACGCATTCCACGGGAGGACGATGATGGCCCTCGCCCTCACATCGAAGGACATGCCATACAAGGCCAACTTCGGCCCCCTTCCGGAGACATACAAGGTCGAGTTCCCGTACTGCTACAGGTGCCCGTTCGGAAAGGAGCGCGACTCGTGCGGGCTCGCATGCGCGGACAAGATCGACGAGAAGTGGTCCAGCCCGCAGTTCGAGGGCAGGGTCGCGTCAATCATCGGCGAGCCGATCGCGGGAGAGGGCGGGTTCATCGTCCCGCCGAAGGACTTCTATCCGAAGCTCACCAAGATATGCAAGAAGCACAACGTGGTCTATGTGGATGACGAGATCCAGACCGGCGCGGGAAGGACCGGAAAGATGTGGGCCGTGCAGCACTGGGCCGGGGTGGAGCCTGACATACTCGTCAGCGGCAAAGGCATCGGGGGAGGGTTCCCGATATCCGCCACGACCGGAAGGGCCGAGATCATGGACGCCCCGCAGCCGGGAGGCCTGGGCGGCACATTCGGCGGCAACCCGGTAGGTTGCGCGGCCGCGCTCGCCCAGTTCGATATCATCGAGAAGAGCCTGAAGAACGTGCCGAAGCTCAACGCGTACATGACCAAACGGCTGAAGGAGATGCAGAGCAGGTTCCCGATCATAGGTGATGTGAGAGGCATGGGAGCCATGATGGCGATCGAGCTCGTCACTGACCACAAGGCCAAGACCCCGGCCGCAAAGGAGACGAAGGCCATCAGGACCGCCGCCATGAAGCGCGGCATGGTCATGCTGACATGCGGCACCTACGACAACGTCATCAGGCTTCACCCGTCGATGATCATGCCTGACGAGATCCTCGAGCAGGCGATGGACATACTCGAGTCGAGCATCGAAGAGGTCGCAAAGGGCTGAGCCTCTATCGATCGGATCTCACAAACCTCTTCTCCAGTCTTTTGTCAACCAGTCCGCACAAGAACGAAAATCTATTATCCCCATTCACGCTGCAGAACATCCCGGGAAGGGATATCATCTCATTCGTATCGACGAGACTCCGAATATGGGTCAAAGAGGTCAGGGCCCCTTTCTTCACGGCCGCCATCGTTCCTTCGGCGATCGGCGCCGCTCTTGCATGGCACGACAGAGAGACTTTTGATCTGTTCCTTTTCGTCTTGGCCACGCTCAGCGTTGTTCTCACCCACGCAGGCGCCAATGTCGTGAACGACTACTTTGATTTCCGGAATGGAAGCGATCGCGTTAACAAGAACAAGAGTCAGTTCAACGGAGGCAGCCCGTTCCTGATCGACGGAACCCTCGCACCGAAGCAGGTCTACCGGGGAGCAATCATACTCTTCGCATTGGGCGGCACGATTGGCCTTGTCCTCTCCTATCTGGTATCCAGTCTGATTATGGTTCTGTGGGTCATCGGCGTCTTTCTAGCATATTGCTATACGTCCCCGAAGGTCAACCTCTCCGCCCTCGGCGTCGGAGAGATTGCGGTCGGCTTCGGTTTCGGCCCGCTAATTGTCGCATGGTCCTATCTCGCTCAGACAGGAACTATGACACTCTCAGCGTTCTTGGGGGGCATTCCCATAGGATTGCTGATTGCGCTTGTGCTTTTCATCAACGAGTTCCCTGACATGGAGGCTGACAGATACGCGGGGAAGAACCACTGGGTCGTGCGCGTCGGATTGGCAAGGGCTTCGGTCTGGTATGCGGTCCTGATGGGCATGGTGTTCGTATCGATTGTCAGCCTCTGGATTGTCAGGATCTATCCAGTGTGGGCGCTGATCGCGTTGATCCCGGCGATAGTAGCGGTTGGCGCAGCGAAAATAGTCACCTCGAAGCACGTGCGCATCGGGGAGATATTGCCTGCCCAGGCTAAAACGATACAGACACATGTGATCACGGGTCTGCTGATCTGCCTCGGCCTCGTCCTATCCAGAATTACTCTCTGACCTGATTGTCGTCCGTCCGAGAATGATGCACATCATCTCCTGAAGGATCAACAAGCCTGAGGCTTCACCTCATTTCAAGAAGCTTTTCCGGATAGGTACCGTCCCGTCGCCTGTCTTCTGTCCGTGGAATGTCGGACCAACTGTCAAGGACGCCCTCCTCGCCATGCAAACTATCAAATAGGCTTTCAGTATTTCAAGTACGCTTTAATGCAAGAGCGTCCTCACAAAACCGCGCAAGCGCGTGCGGGTCCGGGCGCAAAGAGGAGAGGTACGATGTCATCGAAAGGCAAGAGCCCAGTGGATTGGAAGATATGGCTGGTCATCGCGGTCCTGGCGTCCTCCATGATAGGATTCTCAGGAGGCTACTTCGTCGGCGGGATGGCAAAGAAGGTTACTTTCAGCGTCGTTGACGATTATGGCCGGAGCGTGGATATGCACGGGGTGCCGCAGAGGATTGTGTCCGTGGCATCATCGACAACGGAGATACTCTTCGCTGTGGGCGCGGGCTCCCAAGTCGTAGGTGTGGACAACTATAGTGACTATCCAGCACAAGTGAAGGATCTGACCCAGGTCGGGTCCTTCACGCTAAACGCAGAAGTCATCATGAGCCTCAAACCGGATCTGATCGTCTGTGGTGACCTTGTCCCCAGGGGTCAGCTGGATAACCTTGCGAGCCAGGGGATCCCATACTTCATCTTCGCCACCAGGACAGTGGGGGGAATGCTCAACGACCTCACGCTGGCCGGAGGTCTGACAGGGCACTTGCTCGAAGCCCAGTCTTTGGTCAAGAGCCTCCGGGTGAAGATTGATTCCGTGACGAACAAGACCCTCGCCCCCGGTGTCGACAAGCCGATGACCTACGTCGAGTACTATCCGTACTATACCTTCGGGCCAGGGTCCTTCGGCGACGATATGATAAGGCTTTCCGGAGGCACGAATGTGGCTGCCAATGCGAGCAGCGAGTACCCAATGCTGACCTCAGAGTTCATCATCGCTCAGAATCCCAAGGTCATAGTCTACACCCTAGGGCCGATGACCCAGACGACCGCATCCGACTTCGCCAAGCGTACGGACTGGAACATCACATATGCCGTCTCCCATGACAAGATATACATCATGGATGACAACCTGATCAGTCGGTATGGGCCGAGGTTGGTTGATGGACTAGAACAACTCGCGGCTATCATCCACCCTGAGCTGTTTACCTGAGGGTGGGCAATCTGAGCTGGTCCGGGAAGACTGAGGATGACGGGCAGAACGCAGTCCCCTTGAGAGCGAGGCGTTTTCTCATCATATGTGTCCTAGGAGCCGCCCTGGCCGTGACAGCCTTCGTGGCCATCCTCGTCGGCACGCTGGGCCCGATCGGCCCGGGCGTTCCCGAGAGGATATCCTTCTCGGAGGCTTTCAAGGCGATATTCGGCAATTCCAGCTACCACTGGGTGTTCTGGAACATAAGATTGCCCCGTGTGCTCCTTGCGGGTCTCGTTGGCGCTGCCCTTGCGTGTTCCGGGACCGCTATGCAAGCGGTTTTCAGGAACTCGATGGCTGACCCGTTCGTCATCGGTGTCTCGTCGGGTGGGGCACTAGGTGCGGCCATCGCAGTTCTTCTCGGGCTCGGGACGGCGATGAGCATCTTTGTGCGCCCCACGTTCGCCTTCATGTCCGCCACAATAGCCGCATTCTCGGTGTACCTGCTCGGGTCTGTGAGGGGGAAGGTGTATGTCGATTCCTTGCTCCTGTCGGGCGTTGCAGTCGCCGCTTTCTTGGGCGCGATGGTCTCGTTCCTGATTTACTTCGCGAGGCAGGTGTACAGTCAGCTGATTTTCTGGCTCCTCGGCAGCCTGACGCTGGCGAGCTGGGATATCGTCGAGATACTCGCGATTCCGGTCCTCGCAGGTGTCGTTGTCATCTTCCTCTACGGCAGGGACCTGGACGCTCTTCTGCTCGGCGAGGAGACAGCGCACAACTTGGGCGCCAACCCCGAGTTCCTTAAGAAGATGATGTTGTTCATCTCTGCGCTCTTGGCCGCCGCCGCTGTCGCGTTCACGGGGATCATTGGCTTCGTGGGCCTCATAATCCCGCACATTTCCAGGCTGATTGTCGGCTCGAACCACAGGACCCTCGTTCCTGCCGCGACTCTGTCGGGGGCGATATTCCTCATCTGGGCGGACACGTTGGCCAGGACCGTCATCGCTCCCGTTGAGCTTCCTGTGGGGATCATCACCGCGCTCTGTGGCGGGCCTTTCTTCCTGTACCTGCTGCGCAAGAACAGCAAGGGGCGTGATAGATGATGCTGTCCGTGAATGATCTGTCGTTCTCCTTCGGGGACGCCCATGTATTGAAGGGTCTCTCGTTCGAAGTGCGCCCCGGAGAGTTCTTCGGGATAATGGGTCCTAACGGGTCCGGGAAGACCACCTTGCTGAGGTGCCTGACCAAGTTCCTGCCCACGGATGACGGGATGGTGCTCGTCGGTCCCGAACCCCTAAACGACTTCTCGCCCGCTGACATGGCGAAGACGTTCGCGGTCGTTCCCCAGAATTCCGCCACGGACTTCCCGTTCACGGTCTACGACATCGTGATGATGGGAAGGATACCGCATCTTGGAAGCCGTCTGTCTGGAGAGACGAAGATGGACATCGATATCGTCCAGCAGGCCATGGCGAGGACGGACACCCTTCAGTTCTCAAAGCGGATATACTCGGAGCTCAGCGGGGGCGAGAGGCAAAGGGCAATCATAGCCAGGGCGATTGCCCAGAAGCCGAAGGTGCTGCTCCTCGACGAGCCCACCGTGTACCTTGACATCAGCGGGCAGATCGAGATCATGGACCTGCTCAGGAAGCTGAATAAGGAAGAGGGCATCACGGTCGTGGCCGTGCTGCACGATGTCAATCTCGCCGCGCGATATTGTGACAGGATTGCGCTCCTGAACGATGGAGTGGTCGAATCCATTGGTCCGCCCAAGGAGGTCCTCACTCCGGAAACAATACGATCAGTCTACGGTATCGAGGTCGTCATCAGGAAAGACCCGTTCACCCAGGCGGTCTACGTGATGCCTCGTGCCTCCGTTCCGTACGTCCACCGACATGGGACTAGGGTGCACCTGATTTCCGGTGGGGGGACCGGAGGACCGATAATGAAAGCGCTGCTTGACCAGGGCTACAGCGTGTCGACTGGCGTGGTCAATGTCCTTGATGACGACTTCGTGAGCGCGAACGACCTGCACATCCCCGTAGTCGCCGAAGTCCCGTTCTCGCAGGTGAGCGAGGAGGCGCATACCGAGAACCTCCGGCTGATCTCCGAATCCTCGTTCGTGGTCATCTCTTCCTTCCCAGTCGGTCCTGGCAACTTCAAGAACCTCGAAGCCGCCAAGGTGGCACTCAACTCCGGGAAGAAGGTCTTCATCGTTCGTCCGAAGGATGTTCCGAGCATGGACTTCGTCGGGGGAAAGGCAGATGCCTTAATCGCCAACCTTATCACTTCGGGAGCAACGATCACAGAAGATATCTCCGAGGTGCTCGTTGGGTTCCCTGGAAGGAGGGCAAGCTAGGATGAACGGTCAATTGCTTCGCGACCTTAAGAGGAACACCGAGATGCTCATCCTGGTCGAGATCCTCAAATCCCCATCTGTCAGGATGAAGGAGATAGCTGAGAGGCTCGACATCACCATCCAGGCAGTGAGCCAGTACATCTCCGTGATGAAGAAGCAAGGGTTGCTCAAGGAGCAGTCCGGCAGCCTCAGGCCCACAAGAAAGGGCATGCAGATAGCCCAGGAGCACTTCACGAGCCTCAAGGATTTCATCGATGCGACCCTGAGGAGCATCGCCGTCATAGAGAGGACGGTCGCTATCGCGGGGAAGAACATCCTGAAGGACCAGGCCGTGGGGCTCGTGATGGAGGACGGGATGCTGATGGCGTTTCCCGGACAGAAGGCGTCCTCGACTGGGAAGGCTCTCGAGTCCGCCGAGGAGGGAGACGATGTTCTAGTGGGGCAGCTCGAGGGGATAGTCGATCTTGAGCTTGGCAAGTTGCTAATAGTCGAGGCACCGTCGGAGCTCGAAGGTGGCTCGAAGTCGGTCGACATCGCGCGCATGAAAGACAGGATAGAAGAGTTCTCGCCGGGCTTGCTGGTTGCCGGTGATCCTATCGGTTCGGCCCTCCTGATGAAGACCAGCGGCGAGTTCTTCACGATCCACGCTCCGGTCGCCTCCGCGATGAGCGCTCTCAGCAAAGGGGTCGATGTCGTGTTCTCGGGAACGCACGAGTCTGTCGACCAGCTCCTGCAAGCGATCTCCACCCTCAGGAAGGAGAGCGGGTACGAGATACGGTGCAAGACCATCAGAGCCTGAAGACGCGCACCGTCGCGGGTGGAAAGACTAAATCCACCGATTGCATTCGAGCCATCATAGGTGAGAGGGTGGAAGTTGCAGAAGCAATCCGTACCAGACGAGCAAGACGTGTTCTCTCTGATAAGCCGCTTGAGAGTGAGAAAGTGGATGCGCTCATCGAGGCGATGCGCCTGTCCGCGTCGTGCTTCAACAACCAGCCTTGGCGGGTCACGCTCTGCATGGGCCCCGAGGCCCTGCCTTCGATAAAGACGGCCCTCTCGAAGGGTAACGTCTGGGCGACTCCCGCGCCGCTCATCATGGTGATCTCAGCAAGGCCGCCTGATGACTGCCAACTGGGCGACAAGCGTGACTATTTCCTTTTCTCGACCGGCCTGGCAGTCGGTCAGATGGAGCTCAGGGCCACGGAGCTGGGTCTCGTGTGTCATCCGATCGCGGGCTACGATCCCGTGAAAGCGAAGCAGCTCCTCGGGATCCCTGAGGACTACATTGTGATAACCTTCGTCATCGTCGGGTATCCAAGTACTGACAGCTCGCTCCTGTCGGACAAACAGAAGGCACAGGAGCTGGCGCGGCCAGAGAGGAAGCCCATCGGAGAGAACTTCTTCCTCGACAAATGGGGCAACCCCTACAAGTGAGCGTTCGGCACCACTAGATCAGTTTCGCCCCGTTCTCGTAGAGATGTATGCAGGTGACCGGGCATTCCTCGCAAGCCTGCCTAGAACATTTCGTGTCGTCGAGTTCTTGCTCGTCGTTGTCGCCCACCCGTTGTCCCGACGGTAGGCTCGAGAGACCGTCTGGTGCCATCTGGAAGAGTTCCGGGCAAGTCTGCGAACACAATTCGCAACCGATGCATTCGGGACGGACTATCTCAAGCTTGAACTTGGCCATGACTGATTCTAGATGAAGGGTGGTCATATGTTCTTCGCCATCGCATTCAGGCCCCCTCCAGCGATTGAACGGCCAGAACATGCATTCCATTTGGCAAAAGAATAAAGACTGCCATTCGTTCTCCGAGGGTCATCCAATTGGCGGGATAAGAATGGCCGACATGCGTAAGTGGGAGAGCAAGAAGATCGGCGTCACGATCGAGGTCGATTACGAGAAGTGCACAGGGATCGGACAGTGCGTGAACGTTTGCCCCTCGAACGTGTACGAGGTCGTCAAAGGCAAGACCACATGTCCCAACATCGACGACTGCATCCAATGTTGCGCGTGTCAGGAAGCATGTCCAACCGGTGCGATCAAGCACCATTCCTGCCAATGATCCTCGTCTCTACTCGCACACGGTCCTGCTCTGCTCCTGCAGGAACTGCAGAAGATAGTACGGACCCCCCGTGCCCTTTCCGGTGACCCCGCTCGACTTCCAGCCGGTGAACGACTGCGCGCCTACCAATGCGCCCGTCGTCGCGCCCGCGCGTCTGTTCGCGTAAACAACTCCGGCCTGTATCCTCGTGAAGAACTCCTGGACCTCCTTCGGGTCCTCGCTGTATACGCCAGCAGTGAGCCCGTACTCGACGCTGTTGGCGATGTTGATGGCTTCACTGAGATCACTGCAGGTCAGCATGATCAGGACCGGCACGAAGAGCTCTTTCAGAACGAGCTCGTGGTTCCTTGCCAGGTGGACCAGGACAGTGGGTTCGACGAAGTGTCCTTTCGCATAGGGTTCGCTCTCGAGCACGTGTCCCCCGGTCAGTACTTGCCCGTCTTTCGCGGCCGCCGTTATAACCTTCCTGAATCTCTCCACGGCGGCGTCGTTTATGATGGGGCCCATGAAGGTCTCCCTCTTGGACGGATCACCGATTCTCCTGTCCTCCAACCACGCTAGGAGCTTCTTCGAGAACTCGTCCGAAACGGAGCGCTGAACTATCGCTCTCGAGGTCGCGCTGCACTTCTGCCCGGAATACCCGAACGCCGCTCTGCCGATCCCTTCCGCTGCTAGGTCAAGGTCCGCCTTGTCCGTGACTATGGCCGGGTTCTTGCCTCCCATCTCGAGTATCGGTGGCCTCTTGCCGTTGTCCACGCTTGCCTTGACTATGGAATGGCCGACCTCCTTGGACCCGGTGAAGACTATCGATGCGATGCCTTTGTTGTTGACAAGCTCAGCGCCGACGGTCTCTCCGGGCCCGGTGATGAAGTGCATTACGTCTGTCGGGACACCGGCCTCCTTCAGGGCGTTGAACAGCATGTAACCCATCAGCGGCGTGTCACTTGCAGGCTTGAGGATGACGGCGTTCCCCGTGATCAGCGCCCCAGTGACCATGCCGGTCGTGATGGCGATCGGGAAATTGAACGGCGAGATGACGCCCACGACTCCGAGCGGTCGGAGGACGCTCTGTGCCTTGTCGCATGGTGGCATGCCTTCGGTCTCAAGCACGTATCCCTTGTTCGTCTGGAGCACGCTCGGGTAGTATCTGAGATAGTCGATGGCCTCGTCCACCTCCGCCATCGCCTCGTATCTGTTCTTCCCGTTCTCGAGTGTGAGCCAAGCGGCGAACTCGTACTTTCTCTTGGATATGATGTCAGCAGCTGTCGTGAAGATGTAGCATCTGTGCGTCACCCTGGTGGCCTCCCATTGTGGCTGGGAGGCCAGCGAGACCTTGACCGCCGATGAGACGTCCTCTCTCATGCCCTTCTGAAACTTCCCCAAAATCACCGTCGTCGCGGAAGGGCACGTGTCCAGGAACTCCCCCTCCTTGGAGAACCGTTCTTTACCAGCGACGATGTTCGGATAGCTCTTGCCAAGCTCCGTCAGCGCCTTCGCATAGGCCTCCTCGTAGTTCTTGTGGAACTCTTCCTCGTGCTTCTTCTTGACGAGCCTGTCAAGCGTCAACTCGTTCTGGAACCCGCCTCTTGGCAATTCTTTCACTCCCAAGCCAATGCAATTCGCTCGTGCCTTTTCAGATGAACCTCTCCATCAAAGGCCTGATGTCCCGCTCAAGTGACTGCTTCACGAGCGGGCCTGCCTGCAGCGCGGGCATCAGGTCACCGTAGACTGGCTTCTCCTCTTTGAACAGTACACCCAGCGGGATCTTGTCGCCCCACTCCCTGGCCTTCTCCGCCGCGGCTGCCCGGTCCGTTGGTTGGTAGCCGGTCTGGGCCAGGTCGTAGGCCCTTTCCCTGTACCACGCGTACGTGTTGACCTTGTTGAAAGTGACACACGGCTGGAGCACGTCCACGAACCCTGTTCCCCTGTGCTGGATCGCCTCCTTGATCAGACCCGTGAGATGCTTCGGGTTGCCTGCGAACCCTCTGGACACGAAGGTGCCGCCTGCAGCGATCGCCAATGACAGCGGTCTGACGGCGTTCTCGATGGACCCGCTCGGGGTCGTCTTTGTCTTGAAGCCGAAATCGCTTGTCGGGGAGGTCTGGCCGGTCGTCAGCCCGTAGATCTGGTTGTCATGCACCACCAGCGCCAGGTCCACGTTCCTCCTGACCGCGTGGATGAAGTGGGACATGCCTATGCCATAGCAGTCGCCATCTCCGCTGATGACTATGACCTTCAACCCTTGGTTCGCTAGCTTCGCGCCCGTGGCGATGGGCAGCGGCCTGCCATGGATGCCGTGGAAACCGTAGGCATGAACATAGTGAGGGAGCTTCGACGAGCATCCGATCCCGCTGACGATCAGGACATCTTTGGGGTCGAGGTTGAGCTCCGCGATGGCTGCCTTCACCGACATCACGATCGCGTAGTCACCGCAGCCCGGGCACCAATCGGGGATCGTTGCGGACCTGAGCTCGTCCCCAGTGGTCATCCCATTGCCTCCTCGATCTTCTCTACGAGCCATTCGGTGAATATCGGTCGACCATCGTACTTCCTGATCTTCTTGTCGAGCCCGAGCTTGAGCTCCTCCCTCAGCAGCCTGTCCAGCTGCGAGGTCCGATTGCATTCGACACCTATGGTCAGTCTTGCTTTCTTGAGCTGCTCCATGGCGAGATGTCGGGGGAACGGTTTCAGATAGATGAAGTGCAGGAGGTTGACGGACCTTCCTTTCTCGTTCAGGGCGTTCATGGCGGCCATGCCCGGTCCCTTAGACGAACCCCAAGTCACGAGAGTCGCGTCCGCATCCGCAGGCCCATACATCTTCGGTCCAGGGATCTCGTCGATAAGCTTGGTGAGCTTCTTGAACCGTTTGTCCATCATCATAGTCCTGATATCAGGGTCCTCGTTCGTCTCGCCCGTCTCATAATGGTCGTCCCCGTTCGCCACGAAGATGCCGCCTTTCATGCCGGGCAAAGACCTGGGAGAGACCCCGTCCTCCGTGATCTCGAATCGCTTGTAGTCGGGGATGGTCGCGAGCTGCTCGTCGCTCAACAGTTTCCCCCTGTCTATCATCATGCCATCGAGGTCGAATGGGAGCGTGGTCCTGAAACCCTCCGAGAGGACCCTATCGGATATCACGATCACCGGGATCTGGTATCTCTCCGCGAGGTTCAGCGCGTTGAATGTGTGATAGAAGGCCTCCGCGGGGTCGCCTGGTGCCAGGACGACTCTCACGAAATCGCCTTGGGAGGCGTCCAGTGCGAACTGGAGGTCCCCTTGGTCGTGCCGGGTCGCCAGTCCTGTGCTCGGCCCTGGCCTCTGGCAGAGAACGTAGACCATAGGAGTCTCCGTCATCGCGGCGAGCCCGACGGACTCCGTCATCAGACAGAACCCACCGCCGGATGTCGCGCACATGCCCCTGACTCCCACATGATTGGCACCGATGGCCATTGTCGCAGCGGCGATCTCGTCCTCCGTCTGCCGGACGACGAGGCCCATGTCCTTTTCGTGGGCCGCCATGAAGTGCAGAATGGAGGATGCAGGGGTCATCGGGTAGGCCGAGTACCATCTCAGGCCTCCTTGGAGAGCACCGAGGGAGATGGCGTCATTCCCCGTGAGAAGCATGCGCCTTGGAGCTCCCTGGATCGGCTCGATCCGTTTTCGTACGCTGCACTTGCTCTTTCCGAATACGAAATCGTAGCCGGCCTTCGAAGCTGCGATGTTCAGGTTTGCGACCTCCGGATCCTTCTTCCCGAAGGTCGACCTCAACACACCCTCCAGGCTGGAGAACGGATAATCGATCAGGGCCATGCAGGCGCCTATAGCGACTGTGTTTCGCATGACCTTGTCTCCCTGCTTCTCCTTGACGATGTCGGAGAGTGGGACCGGGACCAACTCTCCTTTGAGATCGGGAAAGTCCTTCTTCGGGTCGATGGGTTTCTCGTAAAGATCGAACAAAACTTGCCCATCAGAAGCCATCTCGGACTGATGCTCTCGAACGGTGCGGTCGTCCAGCGCGATCAGGACATCCACCCTCCTTGCTAGCCCGAAGACCTCCTTCTCAGACGTGCAGATCTGATAAGTGTTATGCCCTCCCCTGATCAGGGATGGATACTCAACATCCGTCTGAACTTGCAGCCCGCCTCGGGAGAAGCACCGTGCTAGGATCTCGCCCGCGGTCATGATTCCGTACCCCGCCTCCCCGCCGATCATGATGCTGAGTGAGCTGGAGCTCCGTACATCTGCCATTCAGGGACACCTGGTCGCAGATTGTATGATAGGGTAATAACAAAAGTCCCGTTTTCTGTAGTGAAACGGCTGCCCAGCGAGCTCCAAGATTAAGCTTTCGTTCTCCTCCAGCGGAAGGACTGGTCCATCGTCTGCCTAATTCTTATACTCCCCTCGGTCATTCTCCTCGGCATGGCATTCGATTCGCGCTTTTTGAAGAAGGTCAGGCGAGAGTTCCCAACTGCGGAAGCGGATCCTACTGGCAGGAAGAGGGTGTTCCTCGACAACGGTGCCGGGACCCTGGTCACGAGACGAGCGGCCGATGCCGAGCATCAGGCGAGAACGGACTGGAGCGCCAATGTCGGGAACTACTTCACGGAATCCAAGGGCGCCGAGGATATTATTCTCGAGGGCAGGAAGGCGGTCTCCGACCTCCTCAGGGCGGATGGTCCCGAATCGATCATATCCGGGGAGTCGTGCACCAGCCTGCTGTTCAACCTGAGCTATGCCATCAGCCGAACGCTCAAGGGCGAGGAGAACATCGTCGCGAGCGGCTACGAACATTATGCCAACATCAACCCGTGGGCGGAGCTCGGCGGCATGCACCTCATCAGCGAGCTGAGGTTCGGGAAGTTCGACCTCGAGACCGGCCTGCTCGATATGGAGGACCTCAAGAAGCTCATCGACAAGAACACCAAGGTCGTGACCGTCGCCGCGGCATCGAACGTGCTGGGCAGCAGGACGGACCTGATCGAGGTAGGCAAGATGGCTCACGAGGTCGGGGCGTACTTCTGCGTCGACGCGGTCCATCATATCGCGCACGGCCCGACCGACGTCCAGAAGATCGGCTGCGACTTCCTGGCCTTTTCAGGATACAAGCTGTTCTCGCGCCACGGGAGCTTCATGTACATGAAGCCGGAGCTGATAGAGAAGCTGATGCCCTACAAGGTGGACTCATCGCCGAGGCACGGGCCCGAGAAGTGGGAACAGGGTACGAGGGATCAGGCGATGTTCGCGGCGATCAACGGAGCGATAGACTACCTCGTTTGGCTCGCGAACCCGTCCTCCAAAGAGCCTCCGAAGCCTGGGCCTCAGAGGGGCGCTGTGCTGAGACAGGCGATGGAGCAGATCGAGGGATACGAGAAGGAGCTGTCGAGGATTGTTCTCGATGGGTACGGCAAGTTGCTGGGACTTCGTTACATCCCCGGCCTCACGCTCTATGGTTCGAAGGAGGTCCACAGGAAGCTCGGGAGGGACCCGACATTCGCATTCAAGCTAGCCGGCTGGGACGACCACGAGCTCTCGAAGGAGCTCTGGGACAAGTCCGCTATCGCGGTGGGAGCCGAGGACTATTTCTCGATGGTCCCGCCGAAGTACAAGGCCAAGACCTTCGTCAGGGCGACTTTCGTTCACTACAACACGAAGGAAGAGGCACTCAAGTTGCTCAAGGCCCTGAACGAGATCGCTGCGAGGAAGAAGTAGAGAATATAAAAGAGAGAAAGGGTTTGGGGAAAAAGGGTTTTGATGATGCCCTACTGCTTTTTCTGATAGTACTTCGCCCACTCACCTGGTTGCGAGCTGAGGGTCCGCTCATAGGTCTGCGGCGCGCGCTGCTTCGGCTTCTTGCCCTCCATCACAACGAGGAGGACAACCGCGATGATCACAACGGTCACTACGATCAGAGCGATGCCGAAGAGGGCGGTCGGGATCTTCGCGACCTCTTTGCTGCCGACATCGACCAGCGCATCTGACGAGAATGTCGGGTCGTGCACTATCATCTCACCACCTGGGTAAGATATCCCGCCCAGGACCGCGAAACCGCCGAACATCGCCCCGTTCATGCCCATCGTCCAAACGGGCATCCCGCCCATGATTTGCGAGTGCAATTGCTCCGTCTTGCCGTCGACCGTCACGTTCGAGACCCACTCAAATGCCCCGATCCTCGTCCGTTCTCCACCGAAGGTCAGCATGGGGCTCGAGAGCATCCTGGGGGTTGACATCATTCCTGTGTCCTGGTCCACACCCACACCGCCTGTCGTTGTCATCATGGTGGACTGACCGTACTCGTTCATTTGCTTGATTGAGTTCATCTCCATCCAAGCAACCACCAGCGCCGGTGGAATGTAGTTGCCCACTATCGCACGGAACTCCATCAGGAGTGCGGGGTTCGCGTTGTTCGCGTCGTAATCCCAGCCCTGGATCACCTGGTCCCACTTCACATGGTATCTGATCATCTTCCCGGAGACTACAAGGGCTGGCATTACCTCAGGGGCGCCCATCATCGTCATGCCGCCCATCATCATGCCGCTCCTCTGGACAGTTATCCTCCACTGGGGCAGCGTCGCGTTGTCCACCTGGACCATGCTCGCTGAGAGATGGAAGGTCAGTGTGAGGTTGTTCAGCTTGTTGTCCCCGGCGGGGCCCGAGTAGTTGTAAAGCCGAGTATACGACAGGTTCTTCGCCGCGAGGTCGAAGCTCCAGGTCTTCTGGTCGGAGGTCTCCTTGAAGGTCACCGGGGACTGCGCCCAAGCGGTCTTCAGGTTGACTTCCTTGAACATCTGCTCATTGTGGTCGTAACCACTGGTGAAATTGCCATTCTGGTCCCTTTGAGCTTGAAGTAGCCCGTCATGGCTGGAATCGTTGAACTCCACGATCTTGTCGAGCTTGACCGCGTACACTGTGTAGATTTTGATCGTGTGGTTGGCCGCGACCAGCGCGCCTTGGCCGTCGTACACCTGGGCAACTCCCAGGTACCGTGCCTTGATGGCCACGAAGTAGACGTTGTTAGCGGTCTGGTTGTTTCCCCAAACTATGCCGAACGCCGCGTCGGCCCCGAACTTGACGTAGAAGTAACTGCCATTGCCAAAGTCGGTCGTCGTTCCTGTAGCCGTAGTCAGTTTGCTGTTCAGCGAAGCCGGGTTGGCCGAGGCCGAGCTGGGAATCGCGAAGACCCCGAGCAGCATCAGCATGACCACGAACATCGCTCCAGAAACCATTGCTCCTTTTCCTAGCATCTGTGTAGCCTCCGATTCTATCTTGGGAGGAACTACTCGAGACCGGAGTATATGAATCGTTAGAGCTGTTTTGCAGTTGTTTTGCGGTGGACGCCCCCAATATGTCCTCCGAAAGGAGTATTAAGCCAGGGGGTCGTTCGAGGTCCAATGGCACGCCTGGTGCTGTCCCCGAACGAGAGGCTGATGCTCCATCTCTCGGAGATGGATAGGCACAAGGACGATCCGGAGGTGCCCGTCGGCGCGAGCCAGGAAGGCATCGCCCAGAGGCTGGGGACCGGGGTCCATACCATCTCGAGGATGCTGTCCTCGATGGTCAAGGAAGGCCTCGTTTCGGACAGGCTCGCGCATGTCCGAGGCGCCCCGAAAAGGAGAAAGGCTTACTTTCTGACCGAGATGGGCATGAAGGTTGCCCAGTCCCTGAGAACGGACATCGCCGCGCGCAAGATGGTCCTGGAGCATGATGGCAAGGCGCAGGAGATGTCATTTGAGGAAGCGATAAGGAGGGTGGGCTCTATTTCGGGGATCACGCCCGGATTCTCGGAGATGGTCGATCTCGCAATCGCGAATGATGCCATCAGGATGGAGATGTTCCCGAGACCAGCCGCCGGGAAGAAATGCAGCCCCGAGTTCGTGGAGAGGTCCCAAGGTCGCCCGAAGGTGGAGAACTTCTTCGGCAGGGATGCAGAGAGAAAGGCTATCCTTGAAAGGTTGGACAGCCCGGACACCTCCACTGTCCTCATCTGGGGGATGCCGGGCATCGGGAAGAGCACGCTCGCGTCGAAGCTGTTCGACGAGCTCTCGGGCAAGCGGACGATGTTCTGGTATTCGTTCCGTGATTGGGACACTGAATCGTCTTTCATGTCAGCGCTGTCAGAATTCTTGGTCTCGTCAGGTCGGAACGACACGGTTACCGGATTCAAGCGAGGATCGTCGCCAGCCGAGATGTTCGTGCCGCTCGTCAGCGATTTGAGCGGATGCCGGGTGGTGATGTTCCTCGATGACATCCAGAAATGCTCCCGACAGGCCACCTCCTTGCTGTCGATGGTGACCGAGGCGGCACGGGTTTCCAAGTCGAGTAAGATCGTCCTTCTGTCTCGAACGATTCCAGGCTTCTTCTCGAATGCGGTTCAAGGGAACGTCGTGGTGGAGCTCACGGGTTTGGACAGGGATTCGGCCTGGCACATGGCCCAGAGCATGAACGCGAAGGACAGCGTCCGGATAGTGGACGAGAGCCACGGCCATCCGCTGCTCCTGAGTTTGATGGCCCGCGGCGGGCCGGGCCAGTCCAAGGGAGATGTCATTTCCTTCATCGAGCGCGAGGTCTATTCCGCGGTCTCCGAGAAGGAACGCAAGGTCCTCGAGATGCTCTCGGTCTTCAGGCATCCCGTGACGGTTGACGCGATTCCAGACTCGGACTACACGGTCGTTGCCGGGCTCAGACAAAGGGCACTCGTCGTAGAGCAGGAGGACGGGATATGGACCCACGATCTGTTGAAGGATTTCTTCTCATCGCATCTGAGCGCCCAGGCGAAGAGGGAATACCACTCCCTGGCGGCGGCCTATTGCGATAAGAACCAGGGGGCGGAATGGAAGCTCGAGACCCTCTATCACCTTGTCGAAGCGGATTCTTGGACGGAAGCGCGCCGGGTCGCCATCGCCAATGCAAGCGAGCTGGCGAACGATTTTCCCGAGGAAACTCTCGCGCTCGTCTCGAAGATACCCGCGGATTCGGGTTCACACCGCGAGAATGCGGAGCTTCTCTTCATCCGAGGCCAGCTGCACGAGGAACTCGGCAGGGAGGAATCGGCGCTGGCTGACCTTGAAGGGAGCTTGTCGCTCCTCGGAGCCGACGAGGACGTCGCCAAGCGGGCATTGGTCCTTGAGACCCAGGCGAGGCTTCGATCGGAGGTGAGGAGATGGTCCGAAGCGCTCTCCGATCACCAGAAGGCCCTTCACATCTACGAGAGATCGAATGACAAGGAGGGCCAGACCCGAGAGTGGCTGAACATCGGGGGCGTGCTAAGGAAGAAAGGAGACTTCGCCAAGGCCCGGGAAGCCTACATGAAGGCACTATCACTCGCGACCATGGATGAGGACAGACCTTCGGAAGCCGCATGCCTCAACAACCTGGGCTTGTTGGACCGGGACGAGGGCAGGCTGAGGGATGCGGAGGCACGCCTCAGGGAATCAGTGAGACTTGCACATGCAGTCAAGGACCCGTCCGGTGAGGCTAGAGGGTTGGAGAACCTCGCTGAGCTCCTAAGGGTGGAGCTCAGGCTGGCAGAGATGACCGACCTGCTCCTGGAATCATCCGAGGCTTTCAGACGAGCGGGGGAGATGGAGGAATACAAACGGCTTCAGGCGGCGTGTGCCGAGGCCCTGGGTGAGCAAGGGACTCATGCTCGGGGTATTCACCTTGCGGAAGCGGCTCTTGAGAACCCGGATATTCGAAAGCGCAGGGGGCTCTTCCAGAAGTCACCCAGGTTCGATTCCGGTGACCTCGCGTTGTCAGAGGCCCTCGTCGACCTGCATCGCTCGTCCTCTGACATGAAAAGGGCGCAGAAGGAGATGGTCAGGTTCATCGAGATGGCAGGGTCCCTCGGAGACCAAGGTGCGATCGCCCGGGGTAGGCTACTGCAAGCGATGGTCCAGGAGGACGTTGGAGACCTCGATTCGTCTGTTAAGTCCCTCGAGGAAGCGGAGAGGATTCTGAAGGTTCTAGGCAACAGTGAAGGTCTCGTAGCCGTGCACATGAGAAGAGGAGCTTTGGAAGAGAAGCGGGGAGACTTCGCTGCTGCAGCGCGACATTATCAGGAGGCTGCGAACCAAGCCGAGAGGGCTGGCAACGAATTCGCCAGGATGCTGGCTCTGGAGAAACTGAGTTCGGTCGAGGGCCAAGCTTCCCGATAGGCCTTTCGTCAATCTCAAGTTGAGGACAAACAACTATTTGGATGTCCTGAGGATGTAGGGCCGTGGCAGCCCACGCGCACAATCGGCAACCATCGTCGGCTTTCACCCACCCATTGTTGATAGCCCTGGCCATCACCGCGGCCTTCACCGTCATCGAACTCCTCGGCGGACTGCTCAGTGGCAGCCTGGCCCTCATGAGCGATGCGGGTCACATGTTCACCGATACTGTGGCCCTGGCTCTCAGCCTGGTTGCCATCAGGATCGCTTACCGTCCCCCAACGGAAGAGCAGACATACGGATTCATTCGCGCAGAGATACTCGCGGCCCTAGCAAACGGGGCTATCCTGATCGTCATCACCATTATCATTTTGTACGAGGCCATTCTAAGAATAATCAACCCTCCGACGATCGAGGCTCCGTTGATGCTAGCCGTCGCGGTCGCTGGCCTTGTAGCAAACGCAGCCGGAGTCTATGTCTTACACGACAAGTCTAGGACCAGCCTAAACGTCCGAGGGGCCTTCCTGCACATGATGAGCGACCTCTTGTCTTCAGTCGCGGTAATCGTTGCAGCGTTGCTCATACTCTTCTTCGATTTGAAGATATCCGATCCAGTGCTCAGCATCCTGATCGGGGCCATCATACTCTGGGGAGCATGGAAGCTCGTGACCCAATCCTCTCAGATCCTGCTTGAGTCGGTCCCCGCCAGCATCAAGCTCGAAGATGTCAGGCAGAGCATCAAGACAGTAAGGGGCATCGTTGAGGTCCACGACCTGCATGTCTGGACGTTGTCATCAGGGCTTTACGCTCTCAGCGCGCACCTTGTCGTCGAGGACCGCCTCGTGAGCGCCTGCTCGAGCGTGGTCGCCGATTGCGAGGACATGCTGGCGGAGAAGTTTTCGATTTCGCACACGACTTTCCAGCTCGAATGTGAGACCTGCGGGGAGAACGCGTGCGTTTTCCAGCCCACCCACGGCAAGGATGATGGCCAACAGGTCATCGAGCCTGGGCATTGAGAGTGATCCGGATTGGCCAGAGCTGATGCTGGCCGGTCAGTAGGTACGGGGGGGCGGCCCCGCCCGTCAAAGAGTTTCGAACTTTCAGACAACGCCGGCGATCACTGGGACTATGGCCCTTTTGTCCCCGGTCGTAGTCCCGACGAACAGCTGTGCAGTCATCGTTCCGGTCGTCGCATTGGCGGGAACGCGAACGGTACTCTTCGAAACAATAATCCGCTTGACGGACATCACCAGCTGAAGGAGACGAGTCGATGGAAGGTGTCAAGACCGGCCCTAAGCTCAAGATACTCACTGAAGACCAGATCGACGAGATACACGAAGCATCCTTGTCCATCTTGGGGCGGACCGGTGTGAGGTACGACAGTCCGATGGCTGTGGATAGGCTCGTCAAGTACGGTGCGGTCCTCAAGCACGACTCGAAGGATGTCGTGACCTTTCCGCGAAGTCTCATCGAGGATTCTCTGAAGAAGATCCCGAGATGGAGGACGTACTTCGCTCGTAACCCGAAGAACAACATCACCTACGACGGGGAGCATCTGTTCGCCGGGAGCCTTGGTGGCAATCCGAGCATACTGGACCTCGACACGGGACAGCCACGGGCATCCGTCCTCGAGGATGTCGAAAGCACAGCCAGGGTAATGGACGCACTTCCCAATTGCCACTCGGTCGCCAACGCGGTCGTCGCTACTGAGATGCCGCCGGAGATACAGGCGGTCAAGACCGTGGAAGCCCTCATGAAGAACACCAGTAAGTGCGTCTCCGGTTACGCACTCAACAAGGAGACGATCGACGTCATGGTGGACATGTGGGCCGTCGTGGCCGGAGGGCGCGAGGAGCTTCGAAAGAGGCCGATGTTGAGCATGTTCGGGTCGCCCAGCAGCCCACTCACGTTCGACCGAAGTGTCTGCGAGGTCATGGTCAGGAGCGCAGAGCACGGGATCCCTGTGGACATCGTGCCTTGTCCCATGGCCGGTGGGACCGCGCCCGTGACGCTTGCAGGAGGACTTGCCCAACAGAATGCCGAGATGCTAGCTGGGATCATGCTGGTCCAGACAGTCGATCACAAACTGCCGACGGGTTACTCTGGCCGGCTGAGCATACTGGACCTGCGTACCGGCGCCAACCTGTGGGGCTGCGCCGAGGTGGCCCTCGCGTCCGCTGCAACCGTGCAGATCGCTCACAGGTACCACATAGGGTGTGACGTTTACGGCGTGACGTCCGATGCTCCCAGCTGGGGGATGCAGATGGGTTTGGAGAGGATGTTGGTAGCTGTGCTCCCGGCAATGGCCGGAGCGGATTCGTTGTCTGGCATCGGAGGCGCGTGGGGGACCAACACCAGCTACGAGCTGCTCGTGATCGACAACGAGATCTACGGAGATGTGTTCAGGGCTGTCCAGGGGATCGAGGTGGACGAGGGAAGGCTTGCGGTAGATGTGATCGACAAGGTCGGGAACATGGGCACCTTCTTGTCACAGATGCATACCATGGAGTATCTCAAGAAAGGTGAGATAAGGATCTCACCTATGTGGGACAAGCGAGGCGCGGAGAGAGCGTGGAAAGAAGGGATCAGGCCGCTCGAGGAGAAGGCTAGGGAAGAGGCGAGGCGGATATTGAAGGAGCACGAACCAGAACGACTCGACAAGGACGTCGAGAAGGAACTGACTCGAGTTGTGAAGGAAGCCTCAAAGTCGTTGATGTAAGCGTAAATCGTTTGCGCGCACCGGGGAGCGCCCCCTCCTTCGATGGCCTTCGTTCCACCGACTAGTCCTACTTCGACCCGGCGAGCATTATCTTCGCTATCTCGTCTGGGGCGGCGAACAGGAGGTTTCTGTTTGCTGATCGCGGAAGACGAAGGTCCAGAATCGTCTCCTGGGCAGAAGTGATCTCCTTTTGGAGTTTGAGTCTAAGGGACTCCTGAACGCCCTCCCTCGACCATAGCTCCCTCGCCTTCTCAAAATGCAGCGTCATCCTCCTTATGTCCGAGAACAGCTCCTTCGCGAGCCGCTCGGCCGTCACGCACCGGAGCAGGAGGAGCTCGGAGCCGACGCCGGCCTTCTTCCTTGTCCTCATCACTTCATCGAGGTCGGCTATGTCGTCGGCTATCTGCATGGCCTTGCCCACGTGCATGCCATAGGCGGTCCACTTCTGCAGTTGGCCGTTCGCCCCTTTCTTCTTGCCATCGAGGCCGGCGAGATACCCCCATGACGCCGCGAGCCCGAACGGCTTCCCCGTCTTCTGCTTTATGATCAGGTCGTAGATCTTCGACGCTGGTAGCTCGGGGTCGTGCAGGATCTCCTTGAGCACTCCCGATACCATCCCTCTCTGCGTTGCGGCAAGGGATTGCACGAACCTTTCTCCGTAGGGTACCACGAGGTCGTAAGGGAGTGAGAGTATTCCGACCGTGTCGAGCATGGCCCTCTTCTGCCCTTCGGTCATGTGGACGGTGGGCATCCCGCGCCTCATCTCGTCCTCATCGAGCATGTCGTCTATGATCAGGCTCGCGCTGTGGGCGAGCTCGACGGCGCAGGCGAGGTCCACGGTGCCGTCGAGGCTCTTGCCGCTCGTGCTCTCGAACACTAGCGAGAGCAGCCCTGCCCTGAGCCTCTTGCCTCGCATCAACAGTCGAACTAGGTAATCGTCCCTTAGCTTCCTGCTGGCCACCTCGCAGATCCTCGCGTCCACGATCGGCTTTACTTGGTCCAAGTACTCTTGAAAGGTGGTCATTTCACACACTCGTTTAAGATAGATGCATCCTTCAGGCTGGTGCTCTGCTTAGTTTTCGTCAGGCATTTTAGCAGTTCCCGCGTCTCGCCGAGGCTCACTGGCGCTCCCATTCGACGACCCGTCCTCCTGAGGATGAGCCAGTCCCGCAGTCCGAGCCGCTGTCCTGCGGCGACCTTGCCGACAACCTTCCGCTCATCGATCATCCACGAGAACTCCTTCAGGATCCGCGAAGTGTACCTTCCTGGGGAGTCCCAGTTGGCCACCAGGAGGCGCGCGGAGGCCATGCCGGGGGCGATGCCTTCTCCTGCGATGGGTGCGACCGCCCCTATCGATTCCCCGACCCCCCAAACCTGTCTTCCCAGGGCAGAGTCTATGGATACGAACGGCTGCGAGCCCAGGGGCGAGGTGGACCGGACCTTCCCTGAACAACCGCACAGGATCTTCCCTTCCGCCTTCATGAATCCGGACTCGCGCAAGGTCTCCTTCGGGTCTGCGAGGACGCTCCCCGCTCCGATGTGGAACTCATTGTCGGACAAAGGGAACATCCAGGAGTAGCCAAGGTTGCCATATTGGATGACCACCTTCGAGCTGTCCGCCCGTTCCCTCCTGACCCTGTACTGCACGCAAGGCACGAGCAGGTCGTCCTTGATGCGAGGCAGGTATGCTCTCCGCAGACCGGTCGCATCTATGACCCGCTCGTACCTGCGCGGAGGGACCGGGCCACCCAGCACTTCCACCCCCTTGCGCAGGTCGTTTATCAGCCGGGGCTTGTCGAAGGTCAGAAGGTGCGCTCTCATATCGACCCCCTCGAAATTCACGACCCTGAAGTCTTTGAAAACATATTGCTCAGGGTCCAGCCCGGCAGCTCTTACATGCTGACGGAAACTGCTTGTCGACCCCCAAGCACATGGGTTGATGCCACAGGCTGCGTGATTGACCGCGTCCCCGTAGATGTCCGCCTTCATCCCTTGGGATTCCAGTAGACGATACAGGTAGCTGCCGGTCATCCCAGCGCCCGCAATTGCCACTCTCGAC
>Ga0315281_10000858_pt1 | contig 43889 bp, 37 predicted proteins | sample YL17G07_0_MG_FD_204540 | JGI IMG/M metagenome (GOLD analysis project Ga0315281, IMG submission 204540) | Sediment microbial communities from Yellowstone Lake, YNP, Wyoming, USA - YL17G07_0 | ecosystem: Environmental > Aquatic > Freshwater > Lake > Sediment | place: USA: Wyoming | collected...
GCAAACAATTCTGGAAACCAGATACGGATAATGAGACGTTGACGGAAGATGAGGAGTCGCTCCAGCACGTGAATGTGCCGGATATTTATGCCTTATGTTCTCCCTTCACGCGCTCTGGTGGCATTCGCATCGTCCCGTTTCTGGGCTGGCGTGGCGGCAGGCGCGGCCTGTACGGCGGCGGCCTCGGGAGCGGCTGGGATGGCGGCCGCCGGTTCCTTTCCGTCCGCAAGGTATCTTCATAAAACGCACTGAAAAATATCCACACTCACCAAATCAAACCAAACGTCCGCAAGGGCGTTTTTTGATATGTGTCAAGAGGCTGAAGAGTCACTTTTGCAACGAAAGGAAACATGTTTTGTCGTGAGGAGGTTGGCAACGCCCCCCGTTGTCATTTCGACCGGAATGAAGCGTGTCGCGTAATGAAGTGGAGAAATCTCGGAACTGTTTAACAGTTTATAGTTCCCGGGATTTCTCCACTTCGGTCGAAATGACAGAAGGGATGGATCCCTCCGCCTAAGGCGGATGAGGATAACAATTACACACAGAACACGATATTTGTCGGATAAGGGTGGACAAAAGTCACCAAAAAAAATTCACACTTTGCCCACAGGAAATTTCAAACCCGTGCCATAATAAATTTGAAAGCGCGGGAACATGGCATTGATTCAACCCACTTCGCATCAAGCTACGTGGGTCGAGGGATTTGTGCCGCGGACTGCGCATAAATAACATGCGGTGCAAAATTCTTTGCAGGTATTTTGTAATTGCCCTGATACTGCCTTTCCAATGGCTCGCTCCCCCGCCGTTGGAAGCAAAAGCCGCTTCGCCGATTTTCATCAGCGAAGTGGCCTGGGCCGGCTCGACTCTGTCCACGGCCGACGAGTGGATCGAGTTGGGCAATGCGACAGACCAGGACGTGTCAGTTGGCGGTTGGAGATTGGTAGGCGCAGGAGAAAGCGGACGCGACATCGTGCTGCCGGTTGATGCGATAATTCCTGCCAACGGAACTTTCATCGTGTCTAACTATGCGCAGACCGACGCCAAATGCGCGTTGTTGAACAAACCGGACGTCGTGACCACGACAGTCTCACTTTCAAATTCAACATTGCTGATTAAGCTATTGAATCAGGATCGTGTCCAAGTCGACCAAGCGGGCAATGGCAAAACGCCGTTAGCCGGATATTCGTCGACTGACAAGGCTTCCATGGAGCGTGTGGATCCCCTGATTTCAGGCGACGATGCCACGGCTTGGGTCACCTCTAACCAGACGGTTAACATAAAAAGTCAGGACAAGGGTACGCCGGGCGTGATCACAGCCATTCTTCCGGCTAATGTTGAACCTGTGATTGAACCCATCGACGAATTGCCCGTGGCAGAAGAATTGACGGCTGTCACGAACCCGGAAATCACGCCCGAAAACACGGCAACGAGTACAACGGTGATACTTCCCGAGTCTTTAGATGTTGCAACTAATCCTTCAAACTTAAACTTATGTTCCGCTGTTTACCCTTGTGCCTCACCGACTACGACCGTCTCTTCCACGAACGCTACGACCGCAATTTCTGCCGGGGATTCCGCTTCGGCTTCTGCGACCGCGATTGCGGACACGATACTTGCGAGCTCGACTGCGAATGTTGCTGCGAATGCGATTGCGGACTCTGCCGAGACCACCGGCGTCTATTCCACTGCGAATGCGAGTTCGACGGAAACCACGACGGCAAACGCTACTGGCACGACCGCGATTACAACCTTTGCTGACAATGTTTCAATTCAAACGACGATCAGCGCATCCCCGTCATTGCAATCCAACCAATCTTTTCTGCGCTTAAACGAAGTCATGCCCAATCCTGCCAGCGGCAAAGAGTGGGTGGAAATTGTGAGCACGGCACCGGATCGGACGATTCAGTTGGACGGTATGCGGTTATATAACAAACGCGGCAGCATAAAAATCCTTCAAGGTTCACTGACGTCAGAAACACAGTTTCTCGTAATCGAACTTTCGTCGGGACGACTGACAAACGCAGGCGACATTATCAGGTTGGTAGACTCGACCGGACAGACGATCGATACGCTGACTTATATTGAATCGCACAAAGGAGCCTCTTGGGCTCGTGACAATCAGGGCGCGTGGAGGGAGACGTATCTGCCTACTCCGGGCTCAATCAACACTATATTGGACACTGCGCCTGTAGTGGCAAAAACAACAAATTCCAAACAGCAAACAACAAAAACTTCTACTGCAAAAACTATAAGTTCTACGGTCATGTTAAGCGCAACGAGTACCAAAGCATCGAAGACTGTTAAGACTACATCTTCCACCAAGGTTAAAACCGAGCTAAAAACCAAGATTGCGAGCACAACCAAGTCATCAATTGCGAAAACTACAGCCAAAACGACTGCGACGAAAGCTAAGACTACAACCAAAACAGCATCGCCTGTGATTATCAAATCAATAACTCTCGATATGCTCGACGAATTAACCGAAGGCGGCATCCGTGTGGTCCTGAACGGTTTGGTGGGCACGCAACCAAAGCTCCTGCCCGGACGGACTTTCATACTTTTAAACGAACAAGGACGCGGCTTGTCCGTGCATGTGCCAAACAATAAAAAACTCCCGCCACTGGGCATATCCGTTCGCGTTACCGGCACGCTTAAATTCGATGCCAACGAACTCCCCTATCTGCTGCTGGGCAAAAATGACGATTGGAACACGCTGGAAATTTCGCAGATAAAAAACCTCAAAGCCGCCGCATCAACACAACCGCGCGATGTGGCTTTTTACGCGCCGAGCAATGAAGACGCCTGGGGCTTGGTCCAGGCTTCAGGCACGGTCGCGGCCGTTTCCGGCCAGACGATTACGCTCGCGACAGACCAGGGCGACGTGGACATCAAAGTCCGTCCGGTTATCAGCTATCGCGCCGGCAGGCTCAAGGCCGGAGACAAAATAAACGTCATGGGCATTCTGGCGCTGGGCTCTGACCGTCCGTTCATTTACCCGCGGTCAGCCGACGAAATCGTTTTGAATGCGCATGCTGTCATCGCACAGATGACAACCGCTCCGGCAGCCCAAAGCGGCTTGCCCGGATGGACGCCGCTCTGTGCCGCAGCCGCGGTCATCGGCGCAATCCAGGGAGTCAAAACCGTGCGTAAAAGAAAAACCGTCTCAGTCAAGACTGGGACGGTAAGAGAGAAAATCGAAGCGAGTGCACGGATCAGCGCTTGATGGTATCACGATCCATGATGAGATATTTGGCCTTAGCCTTGCTCCTGCCGGGATCCTGGCTTCGATCCTTGCCCACGATGCGCGGCAACCAGTGCAGGATGAGCTGCTGGAGCATTGCCCCCTCGGCGCGCAGTACGGCATCTTGGATCTTAGGACGCCACACGAACGGAAAACCGAACAAGTATTCCTTTTTCACAGTCTTGAGATCCGAGAACCTGGCGATCAACCCCCTGTGCGGCACGCGCCGCCTGGACGGAAGATACGCATGTCTTTCGTTATTGCGGGCGATCACATTGATCTCCACCGCGTCCTTACCCCTGTAGCCCTCCGGTGGAATCTCTGGGAGCAAACCAGCTTGCCTATGCGCCTGCCAGACATCCCTGACCAAACGGCCGAAGCGCTTGGCGCGGACGTATGTGGGCCAGAACAGGTCGTCGTTCTTGCGGAAATCCTTGACATCGGCCAGGTACTCCCGCTTCTGTTGCGACAACTGACAGTACGTCTGATCCTGGCGGTGGACCATCAGGCCGCGGCCGGCCAAGATCAGGCAATCGTATGCGCGGCGGTAGTCTCCCCTTGCAATGTGGCCGCGAATGGCGCAACGCCAAACCGCATCAACATCCAGCGCCTCGGCAAACCACAGGTCGCCGGCCGGGCTGGCGGCGCACAACAGGTGTTGTGCAACCCAGGGCTTGGCCGGTCGCAAGAGGCGGATGAGTTGGTTGGCCACAACGGATTCATCATGCCAAGGCGAGCGCAAACGCATGAACAGGTAGACCAGCGCATCAGCACGTCCCGTGACGATCGCATGATCGACCAGATGGGTCAGACAGGATGGATGCTGTGCGGATCTCGCAACTTTGAACAACAGCCGCAAATTGTCGGGTTGCTCTTCCAACACCTGTTCGAACACGGAATGCGCGATCGGCTGGCCGGCAAATTGTTCGATGTTGCGCGGATCCTGTATGACCGCTTGCACCAAAGCCTCGCTCCAGTGGTCAACCGTATCTCCATCGGAATCGGAGTAAGGCCCAGCCGAAACCGACACCACCTCCGCGTTTTGAGAACTGATTTTTCGCGTCAATGTGACCATGGGGGCCATTTCCTCCTCGGTACGTAACATCTCATTCTCGATCTCCTGACAAGCATGTTTTACTCTGTCTCGCTGATGAAAAGTGCGGAAGTTAGGTAAAGCCTACCCTATAAGAAAAAGCGCGGTACGTCAAGGCGTCCGCGCTTGGAATCAGGGCCCTGAAGAGGGCCTGATCCGGAGAAACGTTCTGTCTTACGAGAGCCGCAGATGGACTCGATTAGCCTGAGCCTGCATCAGGATCTGCTGTTTGAGATCCATCCAGTTCAATCCCAGGGTGTAGCGGACCGCGAACCTGACGTCCTCAAAAAAATCGAAGCCCCGGCTCATCATCCAGCTGATCCATTCGGTCATCTGCGTTTCCAGGCCGAAGCCCACGGAAAACGGATGCTCTTTCCAATGGAATCGTCGAATGGCCAGGTTGGCCGTGGCGAACCTTGCTATGGTCGGGCTGTCCACGCGATGCGCCTGGCGCAGCTTGGCGATGGCGTACATGGGCCAGCAGTAAAGGCAGTCGGCCAGTCCCGCATTAGCATCAGGAAGCGCCGGAGCAAACACACCGCCCACGAGGGGCGCGCGGAAATGCTCGGTCCCGCACTTGAGCCAGTCGTCACGCAGCGGCATGGCATGGCCCACGGTAAACACCAGGATCTCGCCGTGTGCCGCTTCCGCGCCCAGGTTCATGGCATTGGTCTCTTCCATTTGCTGGTCGCCGATCGGGATGAAACGGCAGCCGCGTTCTTGCGCGAAGCGTGATGTGTCGTCTTCCGAGCCGTGATCGACCACGATGATTTCCGGAGTTTTGACATGTTTCTGCTGGTTGATGGTATCCAGCAGACATCTGAGTTCCAAACATTCGTTGTGGGTCTGGATGACCATTGAAACCGAGAAACCCATGTTACGACGCCTCCTCTTGCACGACCTGATGTTGCACACTCTTGTCGAAAAAACGTAACGCTTAGCATAGGCCCGTTGGACGAAAATGTCAATCCGTAAACCTGAAAATCTTTTCCTTGTCTGTCATCCCGAGCGAAGTCGAAAGGTCTAAAACCAGATCTTTCGACTTCGCTACGCTGCGCTCAAGATGACAAAAGGAAGTCACCCACCTTCGTCCTTCGACAACCTCAGGACTACGGCGGGTTGTTTGCGCCTCAATTATAAAATGCGGCACAAACAAAAAAGCACCGGAACGGTGCTAGTAGATGAAGGGCACGAAAAACGTGGTCAAACCCAGAGTCATGCCGCAGGCTTTGTCACCCATGTCATGAATCTGAAGTTTGCCATCGGGAACCAGACTGACGCACACCTGGCATTTGTCATACAAACTTTCCGGCGGTCCCAAATCAGATGCCAGCAGCTTGGATGACTGGGGTTTTTCGGCATCCGACCGATAGCTCCGATGGCAGCTGGAGGTACGCACGCTGACCGGCGTGTCCGTGAGCCTGGCTTTGACGAATTGCGCCAGTGCGAAGAACACGGTGACCTCGGCCACGCCGCGCACCATCACCCGCATGTCCTCTTCGTACAGGATGCGACCATCGCGCGTCTTAAGTCCGGCGGTTCGCGCCACAACCTCGAGCATTCCGGATTGCTCGGCATATGTCCGATTGGCCGTGCCCGGCATGATGCCCGGCAGCGCCAGGATCCAATAACCCGGTTCCTGTTTGGAATCCAGATCATCGAGATCATACGGACAGATCGTCTGGTGGCCCTTGATGAAATTAGGCTCATCGAACCACCATAACGGATCAAGCACGCCCGCATCCAAAAGATGGCCGAGCGAGATGTGCGGCGGAATGAACCACAGCACCGGGCCATGATAACCAATGCTATGCCCCAGCCACTCGAAACGCTTGACGACCTGCTCCCTGGGCAAGTTGCGCGGCGCACCCGGCATTTCCTGGATCGCTTTTTCCAAATCCGCACGCTTGTCATCCGGCGTATGGGCCAATAACCAGGTCAGAAAATCCAGCGTGCGCTGATACGCCTCCTGCGCCAGCCGCATGACCGCCGAAGTTGGCGGAGCGGACGGGCGGCTGGACGGTTTTATGGAAGACGGTTCCGACGTGGGTATGACCAACGTGCGCTGCGGAGTCAGGCCGGACAGAGCTGGCCCGCCCGGATTTATAAGCTCATCCGCGGGAAACAATCCGCGCCGCTTTTTCGGCGTCACGGAATGCGTTACAGCCCCCTGCCGTTCACGTCCTTCAAAAAAGATCATCGTGGGATGCGACGCCGCATTAGCCTCTCCATCTTCGACCGAACCGAGCGGTTGAGTTCTGGATTGCGCCGGCGGGGATGCAACTGCCTTCACGGCTTGCACGCCGGATTCAACGTCCGCATTTTGGTCTGACGGTTCAGTGGCTTGCGGGCTCCGCAAAGTATCTTCCTGGTAATGCTTGTCCTTGTCCGGTTGGCTGGACATCGGTCCTCCGATTTTTCGTGTCAAAGGGCGAAGAATGAAAAACAAGTTAACCAAAAATATTGCTCGATGTCAACAATGCAACCCGGTACATAAAATAATCAAACAAAACAAAAAACCCGGCGTTAACCGGATTTTCTATGGCGGCGCCACGTGAAACCGCAACTGTTTTGACCATGCCCCGTAAAGCGCATATGGATTAATCTTATGCGCCACGGGGCACGTAAAAAACCGCCATTAACTAAAGCGGTTTTTTACGTGGAGCGGGTAGGGGGAATTGAACCCCCCTCTCGACCTTGGCAAGGTCGCATAATAGCCTCTATACGATACCCGCTTGACTCAATTAACAATAATCAATTTTCAATAATCAATTACTGAACATCCCCTGTTCTGAATATTGTATTGAAAATTGATAATTTCCAATTGATTATTATCCGGTAGGAGGATAGCAAAAGACTTTGAAGGATGCAAGCCCCGATATTCGCGAACGACGGGACGAGTCCCCTTGACCGGGGGCTGACTTGGCATGGAGAGGCGCGTAATCTATGACGCGGTGGATAAAGGAGGATCCTATGCCCCAAGGTTATCTACGCGTCATCGTCGGTTGCATGTCCTCGGGAAAATCCGAGCAGCTTATACGTTTGCTTAAGCGCGTGATTATCGCGCAACGGAACGTGCTGGTTTTTAAGCCAATGCGCGACACGCGGACCGATGCCTGCACCATCGCCTCGCGCGACGGCAAACGGCACGAGGCCGTAGCCGTAGCCGACCCGGTGGACATACTTCGCCGGGTAGAGGAAGCTGGCGAAGTATCGGCCGTGGGCGTGGACGAAATCCACTTTTTCGACGCCTCCCTGGTCCACGTGGCCGAAGAGTTGGTCAAACGCGGCAAACGCGTGTTTATGGCCGGCCTGGACACGGATTCCCGCGGCATGCCATTTGCCACGGTGGCAAACCTCATGGCTATTTCCGACGTGGCTGACAAACAAACGGCCATTTGCATGCGTTGCGGCGCTCCGGCCAACCGCAGCCAGCGGTTGATCGACGGACAACCTGCGCCATTCAACGCACCGACCCTGGCTGTCGGCGGCGATGAAATGCATGAAGCACGCTGCCGGTCTTGCCACGTTGTTAACCGTTGAAATCCTACCGTGGCAGTTTCTTTTCTAAATCGGGATCGCGCATCCCGATTTTTCTTCCACCTATATTGAAGATTGATTGCCAAGATCGCCAATCGGCAGTACACTCGAAACAGCTCTTTCCATTCCCGATGCAAATCGGGATATTTCCCGGATCGAACCGGGAACAAAACACCCGCGGGCAACTGCGGGTGTTTTGTTTGTCTGCTTTTCGAAGATATGACATGCTATGGCCACGCCTTTCGCAACCGAAGGTCCGGCATTTGAAAAGGCTTTGGTTTTTTAAGAATAAAATAACTATGGATAATGCCCCCAAATTTCTAAAAGATTTTTCCAAAGCCACGGCACCGGACGAACGCGGCCAAACGGCCAGGCGCATCAAGGAGGCGCGCCATGCAAAACGCGGGCATCGGACCGCCTTGGCTCAGGCGGAAACGCAGGCCAAAACGGCCCAAATAGAACTCCCGCAGCTTGCCAGACAAATTTCCGAACGCGAAAAAGCGCTGGAACGCCTGGATAAGGCTTTGCAGGAACTGGGCAAACAATTGGAAGAAACAAACAATACATTGCCCGGAAAATTGGACAAACTTTTTTCACGCGCGGCCGAGGCTGTTGGAGCGCAAACCAGGGCGTCGCGAATCCGCGAACAAATAAAAGGACTGCATGCCCAACGTGATGAACTGCAATCTGAACAAACCCGTGCGGAAACTTTTAAACTGTTACTCGAAGGCGATCTGCGGCGCCTCGACGAACTGACGTCAGAAAACGTGCGCGAGCCGCTGGATATTTTGAAAAACTTTTACCGGGCGCAAGGCGAAGCCTGGGCCGAAGCGCCTTACAACAAAAACGATGTCCAGCGCCTGTTCACCGAAGAAAATCTGTCCGCGCTTGATTTGGACGGCTATGTCACCATGCTGAGGCGCTTTCCCTCGGAAATGGTTACGCATGTCACGCGCCAGGGCGTGCGCGACCACACGTCGCCGGGCATGCATACGGTCGGCTACAGCGAATTTCATCATGGTTTCGAAGACATCATGGGCGCCGGCAGGCTGCGCTCGGCCATAGATCTCGGCCTGGCCAGCCAAGCATCGCAAACGGCATTCGAACAATGGCTGCGGCTGGACAAAATGCAAAGCCGCGAGCAGGCGGTCGAGGAACTCGATCTGCAGCTCAGTCCCGATGCGCAAAGCCTGCCTGGCAGTTACGCGGATCGCACGGCCGTGCACGTGGCCACCGAAGAAGTCGCCGACCGTTTTTACGGCGCCGAACACGGCAATGAAATTTTTTTCGCCTTTCCCTCGCTGCACATCGGTTCCCAGCACTTTTTCGCCGGACAGCTGAAAGAGGACTACGGCGGAGAGCATAACGACCAATGGATTTTTTCTCCGGACAACCGCCAAGGCCTGAATGTAGAAGCTGCCATCGCTTTCATGCCCGCCGAACTGCCCGTGGATCCGGCCACCGGTTCGCGATACGCGCTGGGGCCGGATGGCAAACCCGTCCGGGATACGGAACGTTTTAATGTGCTCAAGGCTTTTCTGTCAGATCCCGCGGCCAGCGATCTGTTTGATGTTTACCGCAGGGCCGAGCAGGGCGATTTCCGCGGTTCGGAAGGAAAATCCGCGGCCATACAAACCGCCTTCGAGGCGATCGCGGCCAAGTACCATGAGCATGGCGGGAAGATGGACCAGGCCATGGAAAATATTTTCAGGAATTACTGGCTGGTAATAAACGCATTGGGATCCACGGATCCTGAAGTCCTAGCTCAAAAAACCGCACGCCTGCTCGATTCCGTGGGCGCAAGCTTCAAACCTGCCGAAAATACGGTGCCGGCCAAGCAATATTGGGAGGATTATTTCACCGCGCATCCTGAAAAGCGACCTTCCAAAATCGTCTGGTACCGCGGCGACGATCCCACCGAGGCACTCAACCAATGGCGCATGGACAATGGCCTGACCAAACGGCAGAAGGATTATCACATGGGATTCACCGAGCGGCAGGTCAAAAAAGACGAAGAACGCGCCCTGGCAGGCACCGACCGTTTCCGCTCGCTCGCCCTGCAGGCGATCGATACTTATTTTAACCGGCAAGAGACGCACGAAAAATTCGACCAAGCAGCGTAACGTCCGCTTATTTATTGCCAGAGGCGCATTAGCCGACTTATTGCGCCTGCCTGGGCTTTGCGCTACAATCCGGCTGAACTGAATTACTGTTAAAAGTCGAAAGTTTAAAGTCATCAAGTCCAATTCCCCCATTGGCCACTTGATAACTTGTAACGTGCAACCTGAAACAGTCAGTTGACCGTGGGCCCGTGGCGGAATGGTATACGCAACGGACTTAAAATCCGTGGCCGCAAGGCATGTGGGTTCAAGTCCCACCGGGCCTACCAACTTTACAAATTAAGAATTAAGAATTAAGAATGACGGTGTCCCTACGGGAATATCTTTAAATGCCTAAAGGCCTCAAACATTCTTCATTTTTAATTCATCATTTTTAATTGTTTTATGTCCCACACCTGCACTTCCCTGTTAATGCACTGCATGGATTTCCGCTTCGGTAAGAAGATGAAAGAATTCATGGAATCGAACAATCTCATGGGCGATGCGGATCTCGTTTCTATTGCCGGCGCGGCCAAGAACATCGTAAATCCTGAAACCCAGGCATTTGCCCTGCGCCAAATCGAAATCTCCAAGACTTTGCACGAGATGAAAAAGGTCCACCTGGTCAACCACACGGATTGCGGCGCTTACGGCGGCAAGACTGCTTTCGCCGACGAACAGGCCGAATACGCCAAACTGACCGGCGACCTGAAGGAAGCGCGTGACATCGTCAAAGCCAAGTTCCCTGAACTTGCGGTTACACTCTGGCTGGCGCATATTGACGAGAGCACGCACGAACCGGCAATCAGTTTCGAGGCTATCGCATAAATAACCATCCGAAAATAAAACATCCCGAACCAGGGATGTTTTATTTATGTCATTTGGAAGGCATACTACCCTAATGTCATACAATCCGTTTGAAGACATTTTAACGCCGCGTCGTGCCGAACATCCGAAGCCGATTGTCGTGGGCAAGGCGCCGGATGAAGTTAAGGATGTGTTGTCCAGACATCTGGCGATGCGCCTTAACGCGGAATCGCCGCTTGGACCCGCGCCTTACGAATTGCCTAAAACACCGGAGTTTATCGATATAATGCGCTGGGCCAATGATAGTTCCAACAACATATTAGCAATGCACGGTCTTCCGCCCATCGACGTACCGCCTGACAACATACGACTGGTTTCACAGTCGCCGTACGGCACCGATCACCAAGAAGCGGGCGCGTTCAATCCTGATTTAGGCGTCATAACCATTATCGTGACCGCGCCGGAAAAAATGGCCAACAATTTATTGCACGAAATGGTGCATTACAAATCATACAAAACTTACAAGGCCACCCACGTTGGCGACATGCTTGACCGAACTCCCGTTTATCAAAAAAATCCGCACCGCATCGGATTGTCGATCGTCGAAACAGACAGGCAATTTATAAAATTCACTTGCTTGAACGAAGCCGTAACCGAAGAGCTTGCAAAAAACGAAAGCCAACTGCTCCCCCATCCTTCCATGATCAAAGCGCGTGACCGTGCTTTGGAAATTCAGGAAAAATACAACGCTTATTTTGGCGCCGGTCTTTTGCCTGGACGCGACAACGACACGCTAGGCGCAACGGCGCCAGAAACCGATACCTATGGCACAGCTGTTATAGTCGAATTTTTCAATTATCGAGCAGCGCGCAAAGCTCTTTGGATGCTGATCGACAAACTCAAGGCGCACAACCCCGGTCGCCGCATGACGCCGCACGACTATTTTGACTTGTTCGCCAAAGCGGTGCTGACTAGCGACATGTTGTCCGTAGGCCGCCTGATCGACCGCACATTCGGCAAAGGCACGTTTCGCAAAATTGCGGAATGCGGTGCTGATACCAACGGATTTATTAGGTTCATAGACAGCTTGCCCGCGGCACCGAGCGAGAATAAACCAAAGGAGCTGGATCAGGCCGCCTAAAAGCGATAACTATGAATCGCTCAAATCCTTTCGAACTTGATCTCTGGCCCTTGCCGCGCAATCTTCGAGCCGAACTGTCGCCTGAAACCATGCTTCAACAACTTCGAACTGAACGGGAGAATTTGCGTACCGCAGCACGTGAACGCGAGCAGGAAATTCAAAACCGGTTTGCCCGCGGTCCCATGGTCATGGGCATGGAAGAACAGCTGCGCTTGGTGCAACTCATGGCCGAGGACGCGAAACTCGCTGATTTGGATACCAAAATCAAAAATCTTTCGTCGCAAATCCGCATCTTGGAAGAGCCTCCGGTCGAACAAGAACCGTCACGCACGGAGACCATCGCAACCGCTGCGGAACCACAACCCGAACCCACGCCAGCCGAACCTCCAGCGCAAAGCATCCAAAACAAAGGAGTGGAAATTAAAACGACTAAAAAGCCGCAGAGACGCTCATCCGTCATGCGCGTCGTGGGCAGGGACCTGACGGAGGAAGATCGCGAGAATATTTTAGACACCATGGCCCGACGTTTTAAAGAACAGTCTTTCGAAGGAATTGAGAATTATGTACGGCCGGCCACGGAGGAAGAAGTCCATTATATACTGTGGGCCACAAAGCCACGAATCGTCTGCTGCGACAATACGGTCTCGAACCTTTTGATGTTCCTCCAAAGAATATCCATATCATCCGCAAAGATATCAAATGGGGTCAAAATCGTGCAGGGAACGGTTTCCAAACACAAGGCTCATTCGATCCCCTGTTTCAGGCCGTGGCCGTGCTTGAAACGCCCAGACCAGCTGAATTCGCAACACACCTCATCCACGAACTCGTCCATCTGAAATCTTATGGCGCGCACATGGTCAACGAACCCGATCGGGTAGTTGTTCCATATCGCGTAGGTTTGCACATGGCAGAGCGTCATGAAAAAACAGTATATTTTAAGCCGCTCAATGAGGCTATAACTGAAGAACTGGCAAAGCGTATCTTTATAAATGCTGACGAATCAAAATTGCGGCATATTTTACAAATCACAAAGGAATTTGCTGCCAAAAACCCGGATGCAATCAATGAACTGTGCAGTCCGCTGTTCGATGATGACACTTATGACTTAGAAATCGTGGGGAAAGAAAAACAGCAGACAAAAGTTGAAGTCAATAAATTTTCATATGCCAAAGAACGCCAAAGCCTTTGGCAGCTTGTAAATAAATTGTTCAGCCAAAATGCAGAATCTTTTCCGGATCGCGAGGCAGTTTTCACTTTGTTCGCGCGAGGCGCAATAACCGGTAACATTCTGCCATTGGGTCGCTTGATCGAAAAAACGTTCGGCAAAGGCACGTTCCGCAAACTCGCTGAATGCAACGATAGGGATGAATTTAAGAATCTTATCGATTCGCTGCCTTTGACGACTGTCGCCGAAAATCCGCCTATCAAACAAGCCGCTTAAAGCTGTTGTCATTATGCCCGGCCAGCCCCGTTTTCCAGGCAGGAGGTTTTTAATAAGCAACGCCAATTATGCTGACCATCACGATGCTGATCGCCACGGCCGCTCTGGGAAAACGGCTGATCCGTTCCTGGACCAGGTCCTGAGCTTGCCGAAGGAAGGACCTGACGCCCGCAAATAAACGTTTCGAGCCCTGCCGCAACCGCAGGGCTTTTTTCGTTTGCAGTTCCGACCGTTTTCGCGTATGTTTAACTTATATGAAACCCCTCAAATATCTCATCGCTACCCTGATTGCCATTGCTATTTTTGGCGGCGGACTTTATGCGGGTTATCGAGTTTTCAAACCCGCGCCCATGACAACCGTGGTAAATGCCCAGGTCATACTGACGGCATTGCGAGAACGAGGTTTTCTGGTCACCCAGACCTTTGTCTTTGACGAGCCGGTAACTATTAAAAAAACCACGGGCAGTGCGCTCGAGGATTTCTTTTTGGGCCAAACTATCACGGCCCGCGGCGCCATGGAAGTCAACCTGGGAGTCGACTTGGCAAATCTGTCGCCCGACGACGTTAAGATTGGAAACGACAAAATCACGGTCACCGTACCTGCCGTAAAGACTTTCAACGTCCGCCTGGTCGGACCAGTGGACGTGCAAAACAAACAAGGCATCGTCAAACGAATTCTACAAAACGAAGACGGCTACAACGAATCCCTGGCCGAGCTTTCGCGCGTGGCCGAAGAGGCGGCAAAGAAGCCGGAACTCATGGATCGCGCACGGACTTCGGCTAAAGAAGAAGTTGCGAGATTACTGGGTTACGTGGCCGCGGATAAGAATATCGAAATTTTATTTAAATAATTTTCTGGCAAATAAAAATCCCGACTCGTGGGTCGGGATAAGAAGCAAAGCTCACATGCCAGACTTGGCAAGCGCGGCTTCGATTTTGGCGATCTCGTCGCGCATGAGCTGCGCAGTCTCCTCGTGCTGACGCACCTCGGCTTGGAGCAAAGCCCTGCGCTTGGCCATCTCCTCCTGCTGTCGCTTAACCTCCAGACGCCTGGCTGCTTCGTTGTCAGCCAGCGTCCTCCAAGCCGGCAAACGTTTCTTGAGAAAGCGCAGCTTGGCCAGATGTTCCTCGAACTCCGCATCGGTCATGGCCATGAGCAACTCATGGTCATAATCCTCGATGGCGCACGAGTGCCGGTCTGGTACGTCTTGGTCCTGATCCGTGTCAGGCGGCGCCATTACTGGAGCAGGCGTGACGTGCGGTTGCACGGCCGTCGGTGGCGATGACGGCGGCCGGGTAGGCCTCTTTGCCGGTGCAGGAAGAGCGGCTTCTTGAGCAGCCGCAACCCTGTCCACGAATTTGAAAGATTCGAAACCCTTCACGCAGCGCAACGGCGTAGTGCCGCGTTCGGCATAGCGCAGGATGCCCCAGCTGTGTTCGCCGTGGTACTTGGGCCGGTACCCGATGATCCGCATCTTGGCTGAAGCTACGCTGCGGCCGGGATACCGCTTGGCAAACCACTCATCGAAAGCCTTGATCATGGACTGGCCGGCAGGGATCACGAACGCCACGCTCTGCACGGCCTGGATCAGCTCCAGACTCTCAACCGTAACCAAGACTTCTTCGCGGCCGGAGATGGGCTCGATGAAGTAAGCCGCCGGTTCGTGGACGAAACGGAACACCTCGTGTCCGTTGCCTGATGGCGCCAATTGCTCGATGATCTTGGCATCAACGAACTTGGCAAAGGTCTCGGCGTACTCCTCGGCAGTGCAACACAACGATCCGTCCACCCACTTGCAGTGGCGCTCGTCCGGATCGCGTGGCACGCCGACGCGCAACGCCCCGTCCACAACCTTGGCCAGAGTAGTCAGCTTGTTCCAGACGCTCTGTTCGAACGGATCCAGATACAAACAGTACCTGGGCTGGGGCAGCTGTTCGGCCTGCTCAGCCTGCTCGGCTGCATCCTTCGCGCCATTTGTCTTGGGGGGCTTTGCCGGACTCTTTGCCGGCGGCTGTTCTGCCATGGGTTCGCTCCGCGGTTGACTGGGCAATGTGCCTCGCATAACTTCGGCAAACGGCACGGTAAGGGGTTTGGATTGCGGTACCTGATCCCTCTTGTCACCGGCATCGCGCAACAATGCGAACAACGCATCCTTGTTGAACTCCAGCGGACTTGGTTCGGCATGCCGTTCGCAACAGTCCAGGATGTGCTGGCCTCGGTCGCGGTAGTAATACAGCCGGTTGTTGGAGGGATCCTCCAGCAGCACGACCGTATTCAGCAGGAACCTGACCAGGTCGTCAGCTTTGCCGCGCTTGTTGTAAAAAGCGTCAACTTGCTGAGTTATTCCCCGGACGACTCCCTTGCCCTCCAGATAGCCGCGTTTGCCGACTCTCTTCCCGATTTCGCGCAACACGGCGCGCAACGAAGGCGGCGTCTGGCTTTGGCAGTGGAAACGTGAATAACGCTGGCTGGTTTCGTCGGCAGTCATGGATTCCCCTTCTGACTTGGTTGTCGAAAAGCGTGTGGCTTAATTACCAAATTTTTGGAGTTTTGTCAACCCTCTGGCTAACGCTCTGACATTCGCGTCTTTTTGTAGAAAAAGCATCATTTTTCCTGTATACTGAGCTCATGTCCATCAACTTCGATAATTTTCGCGGGTTGACCAAAAACCAGATTTCCGAGCGCCAAAAACAGTACGGGCTGAACGTGCTTTTCAAGGCGGCAAAGAAACACTGGTGGTCGTATTTGGCCATTTTGGTGCAGGAACCCATGCTGGCGCTGTTGCTGATTACAGCGGTCATCTATTTTATCCTGGGGCAGAAATGGGACGGTACTTTCATGATCGCAGGAGTCCTCTTAATGATCGGCATAGATTTTTATCAGGAAGCAAAAACCGATCGCGCACTGGCCGCGCTTAAAGAACTGACAACGCCAAAAATTTCAGTCATCCGCAACGGACGGCAGGTCACGATCGACAACGAACATTTGACCGTAGGCGATATTTTGGTGGCGCAGGAAGGCGAACGCATTGCCGGCGACGGCATTGTGCTGGCCGCCTCGAATTTCTCAGTCGACGAATCCATGCTCACCGGCGAATCAGGCGCGGTCTATAAAATGCCGTCAGACGAGGCCCCCGGTAAAAACAAGCCGACGAAAAACGGAGTTCATACCGTGCATGCCGGAACATCGGCGTTGACCGGACAGGCCGTGGTACGCGTGACGGCCATCGGCAACCTGACGCAATACGGACGCATCGGCGTTTCATTGGGCGCCATCCAGCAGGAGCCCACGCCTTTGCAGCGCAAAACTAAACAACTCGTCCGAATCTTCGGCATAACGGGCTTCATCTCCTGTCTGGCGCTGGTCGGCATAGTCTACGCCACGACCCACGATATTATTGACGGATTGCTCAAGGGTTTGACGCTGGCCATCTCTCTCATCCCCGAAGAATTGCCCGTCATTATCACCGTGTTCGCAGCCCTGGGCGCTTACCGCCTGGCAAAAAACAAAGCCCTGGTGCGGCACATTAATGCCATTGAGACTTTGGGCCACGTCACCGCGCTGTGTACGGACAAAACCGGAACGCTCACTGAAAATAACATGACGCTGCAGGCCATGGGCCTGGGCAAACGCCTGGTCCCGGTCAGAACTGCGCCAAAAGACGACTCGAAAATCAACAAAGCATTGGCTCAAACCCTGCTCGCCTGCCAAGTCCGGCCGTTCGATCCCATGGATATTTCTGTCCATGACTTTGCCAGGCGAGCTGGCTTGGATCCCGAAGACATTTATTCAGTCGGTTCGCTTGAGCAGGAATACGGCTTTGACCAAAACTTGAAATTCCTGGGACATGTTTGGGCCGTGGACCATACGCGCACTTTGGTGATCAAAGGTTCAGCCGAACAAGTCATAGCACTGTGCAATCTGGACCATGAACAAAGGGCAACTGCCGAAAACATGATCGAACGCATGGCTTCCCAGGGCTTGCGCGTTTTAGCTTCAGCCCGAATATCCATGGAACACGGCCCGTTGCCCATGTCATTGCATAAAATAAACAATTTGGAACTGTTGGCCATCCTGGGTTTTCAGGATCCTCCAAAAACCGATGCCAAACAGGCTGTAAAAACCATCCAGCACGCAGGCATCGCCGTTCGCATGATCACAGGCGACCATCCGCAGACCGCCCTGCATATCGCTAAAGCCGTGGGCATTCCTACGAGTGCAGGAGTCATGACCGGTGACGAGGTGGATGAATGCAGCCCGGCCGAACTGGCCAAACGCATCAGCCGCACCTTTGTATTTGCCCGCATCATACCTGAACAAAAACTTAAGATAATCGCGGCCTTGAAACGCAACGGTGAAATCGTGGGCATGCTGGGCGACGGCGTAAACGACGCGCCGTCGTTAAAGGAAGCTGATGCGGGCATAGCAATGGGCATGCGTGGCACCAACGTGGCGCGCGAAGCCGCGGACATGGTGCTCATGGACGACAATTTGCAAACCGTGGCACGGGCCATCCATGACGGCCGTCGCATTTTTGACAACATCCAAAAAAGCATGGCTTTCGTGTTCACGGTCCACATCTATGTAATTTTAATCGCACTGCTCGTTCCGTTGGCGGGCCTGCCGATTTTGCTCACGCCCATCCATATCGTCCTGCTGGAACTGTTGATCGATCCGACCTGCGCCCTGGTTTTCGAAACCATCCCCGCCGAATCGGACATCATGCTGCGCAAACCGCGCGATCCTTCGAGGCCGCTGATCTCCTCCCAACGTTTTGCCCGCATCATCGCCATGGGTCTGGCGATTTTCGTAGCCGTATTCGGCACCTACCTGATCGCGCTCAAATACGGGTCCGACGCATCCACTGCCAGAACCCTGGCCTTCAGCGCGCTGCTCTGGTCCAACGCTTTTTTAGTTCTGACTTCCATCTCGCGCAAAAAACCCATTGCTCAAACTCTGGCCTTCGTCTCCAATCCGACTTTCCGCAATGTCTACTTGGCCATGACCGCAGGTTTGCTTTTTTTGACTTACACGCCTTACGTCAACGCCAAATTCGGTTTCGCCTCAGTCCATCCCCTGCTCCTGGGCATGACCGTCGTGATTGGTTTTATTCCTTTCGTACTAAGCGAACTCCACAAATGGCGCATGCAAAAAACGCCCGGTTTCCCGAACGCCGCAACTCGTTTTTAAGGTTAATAAAGTTTATAAGGTTCGTAAGGTTGTTTTGCCGTAATCTTTATAAACCTTAAAAACCTTATCAACTTTATTAACCAGTTTACAGTTTTCCGAGCCGTTTCCAGTATTCGTCGAAAAACTCCCAGTCATCGTTCAGTTCCCGGCCGTAAACCTTGGCCACGGCCATGAGTTGGAGATATTCGGCCGTCTTTTGCTGGTCCTCATCCGTCTTTTTGGGCAATTCATTCATCATGCCTGAAAAATACGACTTAGCCTCCACGATCTCCGCCTTGCCTTTTTCAAGCATGGATCGAAGTCGCAACTTCTCAGCTTCGTAGGGTGAAACTTCTTGTTGGTTATCTGATTTGGGAATCTCAAGCGTCTTCATACATCGTGTGACAATGTGCCTTTGTCGCGGTTAAGTTGTTGCGCCAGCCAGGCGATTCTGGAAGACCCGACATGCTCCGTATCTTTCAAATCGTCATGCGCCATTTTGCCCAGCGCGCGCAAACGCTCGATCCTGGCCGTACGCGCATGCACGTCCTGAGCGATGGCTTTGAGCGCCGCCATGCGCGGATCCACCACGCCCGTTTGTCCGGCTGACGTTGAAGCAGCCGGAGGAACAACCGGTCGCCTGGTTGGCAATGGACGTAAAAACGGATTCTGCGGCATCTGACTAGTATACAACAACGAAGAACGCAAGACGAATTGCAGACTGACTGGCTCTACAGGATTATCTCCTCCAACTTCCCGACTCTTTCAAAACACACGCCGTCGAGAACGCCAAAGTGGCGCTTGCCGCACATGATCTTAAAATCTTCGCTTTCGCGGATTTCCGCCCACTTTTTAGTTTCAGCCACAAAATACACGCGCTTGTCATTTTCGAACACAATCGCCCAATCGGGATTATACGTGCCTATCGGCGTTTTTATGTTGAACCAACCCGGCAGCTTCACGTAAAACTTCACGTCTTCCCGCGCTTCCAGATCGCGGGCAAAATCGCTCTCCACCCCTGAATCGTAAGGCACATAGTCATAAAGCGTTTTTTCAGGCTTTTGCACTTCATGAAGCTTATTCAGATAACCTTCCGGGTCTTTATTCTCGAACAACCGCATTTCGAAAAATTCACCCGCCAACTTTTCGTATTTGATGCCGTCTACCATCAAACCATGCAAGGCCTTGCCTATCGCGATTACCGTCTCATCGATCAACTGCTGCGGGTTCACCCGAACGTCGTCCAACTTGCCTGATAGCTTCAAGATTTGGCATATCGTGGCCTTCGTAAGTTTGGTTTTTCTCTGGATGCCGCCCAATGCGTCCGGCATGGCTTCTAAACCCCGCCCATTGTCCAAAAACACGGCCTTGGCAACCCCTGACTGCGCTTGCACGCCCTTTTCGTTCACGGCCAGCGTTGCTTTAAGGCTCGTTATCTTAGGCCGCTTGATTTCAACGGTCTGTAATAGGTTCGCCGCTTGAAGCGTCAAATCATGCGCCTTGTATTGGACTTGATATTTTGTTTTTTGTTTAATCCTTTCCCAGAGGTCGATAAAATTCTTGTCCAATTGATAGTTTTTCCTTAGCTTCAAAGGCCGCCTCTTCCTCTTGTCCACGATTCGACCCGTAAATTTGACGCCGCAATCTTCCTCAATCTCCTTTTGCAAGGCCCCGGCGAACTCCTCGTAACTTTCGTTGGCGATGACCGTGAGGACGTTGATGGTTTGGTCAAACACCCTTTCGCCGCGTTCATTTACCGGCAGACGCATGCCGCGCCCTATTTCTTGGCGTTTTTTAATGTCCGATTTGGTTTCGTTGAGCGTGCAGATCTGGAATACGTTCGGATTGTCCCAACCCTCGCGCAAGGCCGAATGGCTGAAGATGAAACGCAAAGGAACGTTCGGATCCAACAGCTTTTCCTTGTTCTTCATTATCAGCTCATAAGCGCGATCGTCGTCTTGGGTTTTCGCGCCCTCCCCCTTGGCATCTTTCGAATCCTTCCACGTGCCGTCTTTGTCTTGCGCAAAATAACCGTTATGGACCTGTTCGGCGCCGTATTCCAACACGTCTTTAAAACGCGGCTTGGCTTGCATGGCCCGATAAGCCTCCTCGAACCAAAGCGCGAACTTGCCTTTACCGGCGCCGCCTTGTCGGTATTCGCGGTAATTGGCGACCTTGTCGATGAAAAACAACGACAAGACCTTAATGCCCTTGTCTTTCAGTTTAGCTTCTTTCTCGAAATGGTCTTCAACGGTTTTTTGAATTTGATACTTAGCGATCTGTTCGCGCAATCCCGCGTCGCGTTGGCCGATGGCATAAACCTTGCCGTTGGTGAACTCGATCCGATCTTCCTTGGCGTCTATCGAGTCGAGCGTAAAATCCTTGTACGCCTCGCGTTCGCCCGACGATTTGAACAAATCGCCGCCCGGCTCAAGCGTGACTATTTTTTTCTGCAACCCCGCCTCGTCGCTTTTATCTATTTCGATCTGGACGGCCAGTTTGCTCTTGCCCAATTTCACGATTTTCAAAGGGTGGATGTACGCCTCGCTGTAAGCGTCTTCCGAAAGGATGGAATCCACTTCGATCTTCTTGACCAGGCCCAAGTCATAGGCGCGCACCGGATCGAGCTTATGCAACAGGTTATACGGATTCTTATGCGTGGCCGAGTAACGCAAAGTACACAGCGGATTAAGATTTTTGATGGCTTTCTTTCGGATGTCCGTCTCCATGTTCTGCGGTTCGTCCACGATGACAATGGGATTCGTGGCCTTGAGATATTCGATCGGCTTGCCGTAATCCGAATCCTGGTAAATGATGTTCGTCGCTTTTTTCTTTTGCGGCGTATCGATGAAATTTTCCGGCAAATCCTTGCTGAACGAATCGATATTTATGACCAAAACCTGCAATGCGCTAGTAGTCGCAAACGTTTTCAACTGACCGCGCCTCTTGGGGTCATAAACATAAAAATCGATTTTAGGGTTGTTGTACAAGAGCGCAAAATGTTCCTTTGTGATCTCAAGATTTTTTAAGACGCCTTCCTTGATGGCGATGCCGGGCACCACGATGACAAATTTTTTGAAACCGTATGTTTTATGCAACTCGTGGATGGTGCGCAGATACACGTAGGTTTTGCCCGTACCCGTTTCCATCTCGACCGAAAAATCCATGCCCTGCAATTTTTCACTCACCTCCACGCCGCCGAACAGCTCTTTGGTTTCCTTGTTTTTCATTTCATGCGCTTCATTGAACGCGCCCTGGACACGCCGGACGTTCGCCAAAACCGCCTCATCATCGAGCGTCCGCATATTCCCGATGACCAGACTTCCATCAATCTTAAGCTGGCCGGTCGGCGGCGCCATCTCCAGCTCCAGATCATTGCCTTGGGTTGGCTGGCCCTCGAACACGTCAACGACCGCCTTGATGGCTTCGAGCTGGTATTGTTGGTTGGATTGAAATTGAAGTTTCATATCCGCCTTGTTTTATGTACTTGACGTATCCACAAGGACATTGCCAAAAAATCATTTTTCATGCTATAAATTAAATGTAATTCCTTACGGAGTTGCCCGGCCCGTGGATTCGGGTCCAATGTCAAGACCCTCCCCGCTAATCGCGCGTTGGGTCTTTTTCAATAGAAATATATGCTTTTTTATCAGTTGTGAATTAATCTCCAGATCCGCGACATCCTTCAATTCTTTCCTCGTACGGTTGTCATGGAAAAGAATGGCCTTTTTACCTTTTCCTTTGAGTAACTTCAACAAGGCGCTGAAATCATTGTCGCTGCTGAAGAGACACAGCGTATCGTAATCTTTTACATGTTCAAGCGCGTCCATAGTGATCTCGACGTCGAAATTGCATTTCGGTATCAGGACGAAGCTGCCTTTCGCATCGTTTCGGATAGCTCGCGAAGGCTTCTCCCTGTCTTCAAGTTTCAGATAATGCTTAATCCACTGTATGTTTTTTGAACACACTTTAGCGTAGGCATCCCTTGCTAACCTTAATATGTGTATTGACGATTTATTCCTGCAGTCCAAACCATAATAAAAAACTATCTTCGAAGAAAAAACATCGGCGAAGTTCACTAAATTCAGGATATCGACGGATAGGTATTCATCAACAGCCAAAGCTTTACCGCTTACATCCCTCCGATCCTCATCAAACCAATGCGAGATGTTCCCATAATCCAATAACGTAAAAATCTTGCCGTATTTTTCCGGTTCGATCTGCAGCTCCTTCAATATATACAACTTTTTAAAATCTTCGATGTCCATATATCCAGTTCCACAGTGGCAGGGCTATATCACCAGCACATCCACCCCATCATCCTCGGCCTTCAACAGCATGTTGGTCATCAATACATCATCGCCCTGGAAAGAGCGGTCGAGCAAAATTACCTTTTTGGGCTTGCCGGACAGGATATCGACGAATAATTTCTCATTGATATCATCCAGACAAATCACGAGCGAGCCGTCGCCGATGCGGTGGTATGCGGCTTTGCCGACTTTCTTGGTTTCGATGGCAACCGTCAGCTCTTGTCCGCTCTTGAGTATCAACTCATGCAGCAAATTCTCCTGCGTCGCGTCTTCGCGGACATTGTCGATAAAATCCAACATTTGTTGTTCCAATTGCTTCTGGCTTTCGACATGCGTGTTCCAAATTTTAAAACTGCTTTCGTCGAGTTTATACGCCTTAAAACCATAATCCACTTCCTTATCCGGATGCTCGGTTTTAATCTTCTTGCCCGCCCGCTTTATCCGTTCTTTGGCGATGTCGGCGATAGTATCAAACCCTGCCTTGGCCGCCTCGCTATCCTCTTTACACTTCTCAGGGAGTTGAACGCAAATCCATTTGCGATTGCCACCGTCTTCGGCGTTCAATTGCATGACGGCGTGAGCGGTTGTGCCGGAGCCTGCAAAAAAATCCAAAATCATATCGTTGTCTTTGGTAGCAATTACAGCAATATTGTTCAATAATTCCACGGGCTTTGGACTATCGAAGAGTTTTAATACACCCAACAAAACACCAAGCTCACTTGTACCATCTTCATTGAGCCCGTGGTTATCCCACAAGGTCTCAGCTTTAAGCTTTTTATCTTTACGATCTAACCAAAATACTTTCTGTGTTGGTGCACCGTCTCCATTTTTCCCAAATATAATACGCCCATCTGAAATACGACTCATGACTTCTTCTTCATTAAATACCCAATAACGCCCCCTTGGAGGAAGATGCTGCTTTTTTGTTTTAGGATTAGCAATTGAAAAGTAAGGTCCTTTGTGATTAGCGGATAAATCCATTGTTTTCCAATCTCCGCGTGGGTCGCTATCCGGATTTGAGTACTGTCCGGCATCCTTTCTGCTGTAACCAATAATTGGATCCAACTGCTCATTCTTTGCATAAACTACAATGTAATCATGTACGACCGGTATGTGACCCACATTGTTGCCATTTGTTTTTTTCTTCCAAATAATTTGCGCAATAAAATTCTCCTCCCCGAAAATCTCATCCATTATCCCGCGTAAATTTTTGACTTCATTGTCATCGATGCTCACAAAAATAACACCGTCCTGGCGCAACAAATTGCGGGCCAGAAAAAGGCGCGGATACATCATGTTCAGCCAGTTGGAATGGTAATGGCCGCCGTCTTTGGTGTTGCGGCGGTATAAGCCGTCTTCCAGGATGTTGCCGTCATCATCTATGGCGCCAACTTTCTTGAGATAATCTTTCTTGACCTGACTAAAAGCGTCGTTATACACGAAATCATTGCCCGTGTTGTACGGCGGATCGATGTAGATCATCTTGACCTTGCTGTAATAACTTCGCTGGAGGGTTTTCAAAACCTGAAGGTTATCGCCTTCGATGAACAGGTTTTGAGTTTTATCGAAATCCACGGACTCTTCGCGGCACGGTTTGAGCGTATTGGTCGTCGTCTCTTGGATGCGCTTAAAGCAATCCGTTTTACCGGCCCAACTCAAGCCATAACGTTCCTCATCTGCTGCCACGTTTTCTCCCAAGGTCAATTTAAGTTGTTTGACATCGACTTTGCCCTCCGAAAAAACCTCTGGCGCATGGCCGGCCAAGAACTTCAGTATATCGGCTTGCGGATTCGTGGATTGGCCGTCCATGACTTTGGCCGGCACTGTTTTTTTAGGCATACGTGTAATGGGGTTGGGTTTATTTCTTACCGTTATCGGTTTTGAGAAGCTTGATTAAATCCACTTTGTTATACCTGCGATCCCTTCTTTTGCCCAACCTGATTGCAGGCAAAGTACCGTCATTATCCCATCCTCTTAACGTATTGGGATGGCAATTCAACAGCTCGCAAGCCTGTTTGAGCGTTAAAACCTCGGGCAATTCTTCATTTGGCATAGACAACTTAACATTAGTTTACATTGGGTGTTATGGTTACGCAAAGGACTAAAAAATCTAAAAAGGACCAAAAAAATTAACGCCATAGCAAGAAACAGCCGACCGCTGGTCATTTGGTCTGCCGCGGTAAGTTGTGCTAGGCTGGACACGTATGACCGAAGATAGCCTGATAACTCCCGAAGCCCTGGATTGCGAGGAACGCGTCGAGCTTTCGCTACGGCCCAAAACCCTGGCCGAATTTATCGGCCAGCCCACGGTCAAAAACAATCTGGACATCTTTTTGCAAGCCGCCAAAGGCCGCAAGGAACCGTGCGAGCATGTTTTGCTCTACGGGCCGCCGGGCTTGGGCAAGACCACGTTGGCATTCGTCATCGGCCGCGAGATGGAGGCTAATGTTAAAATCACGAGCGGACCGGCGCTGGAGCGCGTGGGCGATCTGGCCGCCATTCTGACCAACCTGGGCGAAGGTGACATTCTGTTTGTGGACGAGATCCACCGTATGAACCGCAGCATCGAGGAAGTCTTGTATCCGGCCATGGAAGATTACGCGCTGGACATTGTGATCGGCAAAGGTCCGGCGGCGCGAACTCTTCGACTGGATTTGAAACGGTTCACTCTCATCGGCGCGACGACGCGTCTGTCGCTCATGAGCGCGCCTCTGCGCGACCGCTTCGGCGCAGTCTATCACCTGGATTTTTACGGCTTGGACGAGATGACCTCCATCGTTAGCCGCAGTGCCGACCTCTTAAACGTCTCTTTAGACCAGGCCACGGCCAGTGTCATCGCTTCGCGGGCCAGGCGCACGCCACGCATCGCCAACCGTCTGTTGCGCCGCGTCCGCGACTACGCCGATGTGCGCGCAGCCGGCAGACTGGATCCGGAGACAGTTGGCGCCGCGTTAGCTGCCTTGGAAATAGACATTAAAGGATTGGACGAAACAGACCGACGGTCGCTTGCAGCCATAATTGAAAAATTCAACGGCGGTCCTGTCGGCCTTTCGACATTGGCCGCTGCCACGTCCGAAGAAATCGCCACGGTCGAGGAAGTCATCGAACCGTTTTTATTGCGCGAAGGCTTCATCACCCGCACTCCCCGCGGCCGCATGGCCACCAAGTATGCATACGAACATCTGGGCTATCCGGTGCCCGAACATCTGGCGCAGAACACGTTGTTTGTTCAGGATGTGAGTGAGTAAAATCCCCTCATCACCTAGCCTCTTCCCTCCCGTCGGGGGGAAGAGGGATCGGAAGTTGTGCTTGTTTTTCAGTACCTCTTCCCCCTATTCAAGGAGGGAAGAGGTCGGTTTGTCGTCTGACGACAAACCGGGTGATGAGGGTGATTGACCTGCCGGACTTGATAGACTCGATAGACGTTAGGTGGTCAGTAAAGGTATAATAGCCGCATGATCCCAATGTACATCGTAGCCATTATCTGGCTGGTGGCGCTTGGCATATTCGTAATCACGGCATTATTCAGCATCCTGCAGATGCTGCGTTTCGGCCTGGCCCACTTCGTAACTTACGCTTCGACCGCGGTTTTTGTCGGGCTGTCGGTGCTTGTCATCGGCGGTTCGCTCATCTTCCTGTCCGGTGCGGATTTTAAATCCAACCTGAGCCTGGAAGAACCCATGGGCACGGTTTTTACGCCAACTCTATGATCCGCACAGACAAACTGCCCGGACAATTGCCGGACGAAACTTTAGTGGGATTGTATCGCCGCCACCCCATCACCATTTTCGGCATCATGGCCGCCTTCGCAGTGGTCTTGCTCTTGCCCATCGGCGCATTCATCGGTTTGAAACTGCTTGAATGGCAGCCGACCCAACATCCCAACGTAACGACCATCATCGTGTTGGGCGGCAGCGTTTTCCTGCTCTTCTGCCTGCTTTTCATCTATCAGCAATTTTTGGACTATTGGCTGGACATGTGGATCATGACCAACCGCCGCATCATCAACATCGAACAGCGCGGCTTGTTTTCGCGCACGGTTTCCGAACTCAGGCTCTACCGCGTCCAGGACGTGACGGCCGAGATCAACGGTTTCGCCCACTCGATGCTTGATTTCGGCGTGGTCTACATTCAAACTGCGGGTGAAAAAGAATACTTCGCTTTCGAAGACGTGCCGCATCCCAACCAGATCGCCAAAGATATCCTGGCCCTGGCGGAAAAAGACCGAGAAGAACATCTTGAGCTGGCCATGGAAGCCATGGAAGAAACCACGGTCGAGCACCACGACGCGATCCGACAGAATGCGGCACCGCATTTGGAACCGTAACCAAAAGACGGCAGATATACAAATGAAACTAAAAAGCGGCTAAGGCCGCTTTTTTGAATTCACTTAATACACTTTATTTGTCATCCTCGTGCGAAGTTGGACGGAGACACGGGGATCCATACCAAGCAACAAGGAATGATTCGCTTATTTCCTGGATTCCCGTTTTCACGGGAATGACAGTGGTCGTTCATTACTTGTACCACTTCATAATCTGTATGCCCGTGTAGAAATATTTGAGGATATAGTCGTACATTTTGCCTTCGTTAGCCATGGCCAAAGCTCCGGACGCGCTCATGCCCACGCCATGACCCCAAAGAGTCTTGCCGTTGTCCTGGGGCACTGATACGCCCTGGCACCAGGCCACGGTGCCGTACCAGACCTCGCTCCAGCTGCGCGTGCGGCCGTCCGAACGGCTGAAATACGGGGTGATGGCGATCTTGTTGTCGTATGTGACGACCTGGCCGCGCGTTTGCTCGACGGCTGAAACGATATTCGGACTGCGCGCTTCCTGGCCATATCCTCGATAAACCTGATCGTACTTGGCATCCACGATATAGAACTCATCGGCGTGCTTGGTGGCATGTTCCACGTGGTACATGGCATAAGTGCGGGCCGCCACGAGCAAAGTCTTTTGGAATTCCATGGGACTCACATTCGAAGTTTCAGCTATGCCTTTCAGGTAATACTCGATGGGCAATTCGTTGATGACCCAGACCGAATCGGTCTTGGGCGTGTAGCGCAATTCAAGTTTGCCGCGGAATTTGTTGTCGTTCGCGCCCGGCAGCCAGCTGACCGGACGGCTGATGTCCGTGATTTCCAACGGCGAAAGACCATCGGTGGCTACCGCCACATATTGCTGGGTGGACTGGGTCTGGCAGCGCGAACCCGAGGCTTTGTAGACTTTGTTGGCGCGGTCAAAAACCACGGTAACAGATTCTCCGACACTGAAATCACAGACCGTATTGCCGGCCGTATTAACCGAACCGCCCTGTTGCAAGACGAATCCTCCGTTCACACCGCGCACGATCACGGTGTCGTCGGTGGTCGTATACAAACCCACGCGGATAATCGGCTCATTTGGCAAATTGGCCGGATCCACGGGCGGCGTATAAACAGGCGGCGACGACGGAGCCGGCGTGCTCGGCGTTGTAGTTTCCGGTTCAATGTAACCGTCGGCCGTGACCGTGATCGGGATATTAATCTCACCGCCCTGTACATCGTTACCGTCTGCCTGAAGTGCCAATTTGACCGTGTACGATCCCGCCTTGGCCGGAGCTTTTACTTTAAAATCGTATAATCCAATACGGCCCGGTTCTGTGACCACGGTCTGCTCCTTAACCTTGTTTGTATCCAGCCAGCTCTCATGGCGCACGCTCGAAAGCCGCAGTCCCAGATCCGGGACAATTTGTTTCAAGACAATGTCCTGGCGGTTCCAGTTGGCCGTGCCCGTATTCTTAATGCCGTATTGAAAACTCAAAGTGCCATTGCCCGTGACGGTAAACGGGCCGCGCGGCTGCAACAGCAATGACGCCAGATATTGTCCCACGATGGCCGCCGGACCGTTTTCCAAACCTCCCTGATTCAGCACGAAGTTGTCCGGCGTTCGCACCAAAATCGGCAAATTGAACGTGCTGCCGGCAATTGGACTGGCGTCGCCGGCTTTGAGCATATATGCTTCCTGATAGCGTCCCGGAACGCTCGGTGCACGCAACTCGAAAGCCACGGTCGCCGTCTGGCCAGGATTGACTTGCGGTTCAAGAATCGTGGCAATCCAACTGTCGCTTTTCCACGAAGTATCTTTAAACGAACTTTTGGTTGATCCAATGTACAAACCCACCGCGCCCGTACCGTCGCGCTTCCAAGTCGTCTTGCCCGAATTTTTGATGTGCACGGTCACGACAAGATGCCCGTCCGGATCCACCTGCCATTCCAATCCCCCGCGATCCACAACTTGCGCACCGGATCCGTTCGATGCGGTGGTCGCCGTCTGACTCGTCCCGGTTTGAGTTTGCGACACTGCAGCGCCGCCGACCACGAATGAAAGTTCGACCGTGGTGTTTTTATGCCAGACGCTACCTGTGCCCAATAAAAAATGTTCCGTATAGGTTCCTTTTTTAGCAGGTGCATGCACGGAAAAGGAAACTGTGGCGATTTGCCCTGGTTTGACTGAAGCCTGTCCGATGGTTGCCGGCAGATCGGCCTTGAGCCAACTCGAGTCGTGCATCACGCTGCTGTCGCCCATCAGATACAAAGACGTCTTGCCTACTCCGCCGTTCCAGGTTTGCGTTGTCTGGTTGGTTATGGAAATGAAAATCCTTTTAACCTCGCCGGGCGCCAAAGTCATGCTGGACTTTTGAGTGATGGTCAAAGCATGCGCTTGCGAAACTGACACAAAAAAAGATGCAGCCAACCATCCGAACGCAAGGACGGTAAATCGCATCGCCTCTTGGCGCTTCAACCTGCGAAGGCTAGTCATAAATTGCATGCCTTTTGTTTTTATTACGCTAAAACTGACAAAATTAATTCTAACATCTCCGCCCGCACAGCGTCAATAAAAAATCATGGCTGTATTGAGCAAAATTTAGCTACATTCTGTGCAAACACTTTACCGCAATCATACGCTTAAACCAACTTTATGAACTTTGTACCGTATCATCGCGTTAAACGCGATTGCGATCGCGTTTAACGCGACGTATCTTGCGGCATTCCGGAGTTGTGGAAACTATCCAGATTTCGGCCGCCTGAAGCCTTGGCCGCAGACAGATTTGCCTACTCTCCGGCGGCAGTATATCTATTTAGGACTTACGCGTTTGCCTGTCATTTCGATTCTGCGTCTGATAAAATGCAGAGAAAAATCGCTTTCCGTTAATAAGTTGAGGGATTTCTCCACTTCATTACGCGAGACGCTCCATTTCGGTCGAAATGACAAAGGGGAGATGGGCAAACGCGTAAGTCCTACTATTATTCAATTTTCATCCAAGTGTCCAAGTGCCTTCATGAAGATAGCTTGCGGAAAACGAGGAACCGGCTACCGCCGCGCCAGCCGCTCCCGAGGCCGACGCCGTCCAGGTCACGCTCGTCGCCAACCCAGCCCAGACGCGGGACGTAACAATCGCCGCCGGAGTCCGTGAAGGGAGAGCCGAGAGCGCTGATGTATGAAGCATTCACGCGCTGGAGATGCTTCTCCTCATCTGTCAATTTCTCGGAATCCACATCTGGCTTCCAAAGCTGTTTACCAAAAACGAGCAACTCCTCAATGGTAGCGGGACGGTATCCGGCTTCGTCGATGGCTTCAAAGACTTCTTTGGTGGTCAGCCAGTTCGGATGTTTCGGATCTTCTTGTTTCTTCTTGGCGATTGCTTCGTTAATGTCAAAAACTTTGGCTAAAGGCTCTGCTTCATTACTTTCTCTGCCATTGGCAATTTCTTGAAGCAATTCCTGCCGTTTTTGCGGGTCATCGAAACCAATGCTCTGCAGATCTTCGTCACTTAATGAAAAATCATCCATGCCACGGCCTTCGCGGTATTCATCCCATATCCTATCAAACTTATAACCATCAACTTTGTCTTTGAACGAGGCTTCGGACGGGAGCTTAGAGAATGTAATGATGTCCTTTAGACGTACTTCATCTGGCTTTGCAGGTTCACGGCCCATGATTTTATCCTGCCTGCCGCATTCGTTTATCACTTTCAACAACTCAATCACCCTGTCAGAATCCTTCGTGTCGACTTTGCCTTCACGGACTTTGGCTGCCAGCTCAATGCGGTTTTTGACTTCGTATTTGGCGTAGATGACGAACAAGTTCTTTTTGAATTTTGCAATATAAGTCTGGACCTCGGATTTGAGGTCTGGGAGGCGGAGTTCGAAGGTTTGAGGATGAAATTCGTGCATGTCTGGTGAGAATAACCCTCCCGGCCTACGTCGCGTTTAACGCGATACGGCCACCCTCCCTTACACTGAGGGAGGGACAAGCTCATATGGACCCCTCTCTTGTGGTAAGAGAGGCAAAGCTGAGCTTAGCTCTGGGCAGGGGTGAGTTAGCGCAATTATACCACGCCTCACTATCACGCCGCTAAAAGCCTCACTGCTTCTTCGGGCAAATGTTCAGGATTCGCGTGATCGTAAACCGACCAGACGTGCACTGAGCTCAAATCAAGAAGTTTGTTCAAATGTTTGAGATCAAACGCGTGCGTGACCAAAGCCTGAACATCGACCGCACCGTTATTATATAAAACCTTGGCTGCCGCGACCAGCGTCTGCCCCGTATCAGCCATGTCGTCCACCAGCAGCACGCGCGCTCCGGCGAAGGTCGAGGATTTTGCCAACGGACGCGCCGTCACTTTTTCCCCTTTGCGAATTTTTTCCATGACCGCGCACGGCAAGCGCAAATGCTTGGAAAAAATCTTGGCGCGCTCAGACGCTCCCTGATCAGGCGCGACGACAAGAGTGCGGTCATCCAAAGTTGTTGGCAAAAATTCTTTGGTCGGCAAAACGTTTTTCAATTTTCTTTTGAAGGCTTTGATAAAAGCCGGGCTGTGCGCATCCAGAGTCACAATCTTGTCAAAAGCATGCGAGAGCGATCGCGCCACGACAAGACCGGCTGGCGATTCGCCTTTTTTAACCGCGCGATCCTGCCGCCCGTAAGCTATCCACGGCGCGATCAAAGTGACTTTAGCCGCGCCCGCGCCGCGCAAAGCTTCGGCAAGCGATGCCGCAAGGAACAACGATGCCGGATCTTCGTCGATGTTGACGACAACCGTCACCTCGCGCGGCGCTTTGGCCGGTCCGATGACGCGCAACTCGCCGGAAGGAAACGCATCGACTTTGGCCCACACGGCCTTGGTCTTTAATACTTTGGCGAACGCCTCAACGAGTTCGCGTTCGTCTGAAAAACCTACGGTTATTTTTGTCATATCGAACGAATGTGAGATATCGCTTGTCTTATTTGCATTTTAAACCTAATCACTTCAAGTTAAAAGAATTCTTGGCATGTTTGTAAGACAAGGGATTTCTCGCATGCGCTCGAAATGACAGATGGTGTTATTTAGCGACTTGATTGTCAAGTAATTCGATGACTACCTCGTCGCTCGTCTGATCAAATGTGGCATAAAACTGGCCGACTGCACCGTAAACCTCCGGCGTTTGCAAACAAATGACCTCGTCGGCTTCGCGCTTGAGCGCTTCGATGCTGTCAGCCGCGCCGTGCGGAACCGCGAGCACGACTTTTTCCGCGTGCATGTGCCTGGCAGCCGCAATGGCCGCACGGATGGTCAAACCGGTAGCCACGCCGTCATCGACGATCAATGCCGTCTTGCCGCGCATGTCGGGCAAGGCCTGGCCAGAGCGGAATTTTTGGATGCGGCGCTCGGCCTCTTTCTTTTCCTTGTCCACGATTTTGTTCAATGCCTTCTGGTCGTGCGCAAAGCGTTCGCCCTCGTTCCAAATGACTTCGCCGGTCTCGGCCAAAGCGCCGATTGCAAACTCCTCGTCATTCGGCGCGCCGATCTTGCGCGTCACGATCACGGACAGGGGTAAGTTGGTGGCTTTGGCGACCTCTGCGCCCAAAACGACCCCGCCGCGCGGCAAAGCGAACAACAAAACGTCTTTGCGATCTCTGTATTCAATCAGGCGTTCGGCCAACTGCCGGCCCGCATCAGCCCTGTCTTGGAATACCATATGCCTCAATGATACCAAGGTTGGTTCGATTATGTCGAAAAATCCCCCGCCATGCCCGGACGGAATGTCCAGACATGACGAGGGGGGGAAAAAATCGATTCAACATTCTTTGTCATCCCGAGCTTGCCGAGGGATCTGGTTTATTCTTTATTGTTCTACGAACCAGATCTTTCGACTCCGTCGGACTCCGCTCAAGATGACAATAGTGGATTACGGCTGCGAATTTGTCGTCGAAGGGGTCGTGGCGGCCGGCATGGCAGCTTGCACCGCGGCTTTCAAGGTCGACAAAGCGCTTTGCGCAGCGCTCTTAAACGCGTCAATGGCCGACTTGATAGCCGCATCGCGTGTCGTACGTGCCGTGGCCATGGTTGTCTTGTAGGCATTCATGGCAGCTTCTATGGCTGTTTTTGACGTTTGTGCATTAGTTTTCATGGCTGTTGTGAAAGCCGTATTGGCAGCTTTGCGTTGGTCCGCGGACAAAGTGCAACGGTTCTTCCAAGTGGCGAATGCCGCATCATTAGCATCCTGGCGTGCTTTGATTGCTGCATCTACGGCGGTGCGTCGTGCCGTCAGAGCCGTGTCACGCGTTGCGCGGAAGGCAGTAACAGCTGCGTCGATGGCGGCGTAACGCGTCGTCAGGGCGGCGTCGATGGCGGCATTATAAGCCGCTACCGCAACTTTCATCGCATCGGACTTATATCCCTTGGCTTCGCGCTTGGCGGCATTAGCTTCGCGCTTGGCCTGGGCTTTGGCGCGATTCGCCGTCAATTTCGCATCTCTGTCCAATTGATTCTTCTGAATCCGCGCATCCAGATCAGCCCTGTTCCTGGCCAACTTCGCATCTGCATCAGCTCTGTTCTGCTGAAGTTTGATTTGGTACTGATCCGTTCGCTGATTACAAGCGGCCACCGTATTTTCCTGTACATTCAAACCTCTCGGTTGAATCGTATACAGGGTAGGAACCGCATCCGTGCTCGTGGTTTCGGCGAACGCGGCAAATGGCATGGCTAATGGCAAAGCCATGGACGCGACCATGAACGCTACAAACTGTCTTTTCATAGATCTTAAACTTAATTAATGCTTATGCCTTGCATTATGGCATGGCGTTATTAATCAAACAAAATTTTATCCCGACCTGTCCTACGGCGCCACGGACACGGCCGTGCTTGTCGGCTGTTCGAATGGTTACGAACGCCCGGGCTCCATAGGATCAGGTCAGAATCTAATTATTGTACGCAGACCTTAACGGTCTTCTTTCAATCTTCGTGTTTGCGCAAATGTTTGAGCTCTTCATCCGAATAAACGCGCTTTTTATATAAAATTTCATTCTCCGGCTGAATTGGTTGAGCTAAAATCAAACGTGGCGCCTCATCTTCAGCGCCTTTGCGCAATCCTTGCGCTCGCAACATGACATGTTCTGCACGTGCCGCTTCGACTGACCGTTGGGCGGGCTGTTGGGAAGCGTCGGGTTTGGGAGTTTCGGGCATAAATATCGTCTATCAAGTCTATCATGTCCGTCAGGTCTGTCAGGTCGAGACATGAAGGACATGTGACTTGACGGACATGATGAACGTTTGTTTGTTAGTTATTTTTATGCGACAATGCAGCGCATGAGCACCGCTCGCCTTATTGCCTGGAACACGGGCATTCAAGCCGTTGGCAAGGTCGTGTCGACTTTGTTCGGCGTAGCCATCATCGCTTTGATGACGCGCTACTTGGGACAAATCGGCTTTGGCTATTATTCCACGGCCAACGCATTTTTTCAAATATTTGCAATAGTCCTGGATCTGGGCGTCAACGTCATGATCGTACAGATGCTGGGTGAACACAAGGGTGATACAAAATACGAAAACCGTGCGGTCAGCGCCACCATGACGCTGCGGACCGCGCTTTCACTTGTGATTCTGGGTGCCGCCCCGTTCATCGGCCTGCTCTTCCCCTATGCTCCGGAAGTCAAACTGGCGCTCTTCGCCATCTGGGCATCTTTCTTTGCAGCGTCATTGAACCAAATCGTGATCGGCGTGCAACAACGACATTTGAAGATGCATATCGTGGCGGCCAGCGAAGTCTTGGGACGCGCGATTCTCCTCATCGGACTCCTGATCGCCATGTTTATGGGCTGGGGCCTGATTCCCATTGTGCTCATCGTATCAATCGGCAGCGTGGTCAACTTTTTAGCAAACTGGCTGGTAGCCCGAAAGTACGCATCCTTCCGCTGGAACTGGGACGTGCCGTTTTGGAAACAGCTGCTCAAACGATCCTGGCCCATCGGCGTTTCAATTCTCTTCAACCTCGCATATTTTAAAGCTGACACCTTCATCCTCTCGCTCGTCCGCTCCCCCGCCGAAGTCGGCGTTTACAGCGCGGCTTATCGAGTTCTTGAAATCCTGATCACTTTCCCGTTCATGCTGGCCGGCGTAATGCTGCCGCTCATGGCGCATGCCTGGGCCAAGAAAAATATCGAACATTTCACCACGCTCGTAAGGCAATCGTTGACGTCAATGCTGCTCTTAGCCGTTCCGCTCGCCGCCGGCGTGGCTGTGATGGGCGTACCGACAATGATATTGATCGCCGGACCGGATTTTGCCGCAGCCGGTCAGATCCTCAAAATACTGTCCATAGCCACGGCGATTATTTACGTGGGCACCGTCGCTTCGCATGTCGTGGTCGCAGTCGACGCGCAGCGAAAAATGCTTCCGGTTTATATCGTGACCGCTGTTTTGACAGTCACCGGCTATATACTCTTGATTCCCGCCTACGGCATGTGGGCCGCCGCCTGGCTGACCGTGGTCAGCGAAGTCGCAGTCGCCTCCGGTGCCATGTACTTTACTTTGCACGCCGCACCGCACGGTTTGGACGTCAGCGCGTTGCTTAAAATTCTATTTTCAGCCGGCGTGATGATGCTGGCCATCCTGCCGCTCAAGAATCTTTGGCTCCCCATTCCCATCCTGGCCGGAGTTTTGATCTACAGCGCTTTGATCTTGATTACGGGCGCCATTTCCATGGGCACGCTTAAAGAGCTGATGACCATGAGGCGCGGTGAGACGATAATTGAGACGCCGTAAAAAAAACCGACCCTCTATCCGTCCCTCGCCATTAACTGATGCTCGGGACACCTTTCCCCCGTCGAACGAGGGAAAGGAGGTTATTGGTTTTTAAATAGAGACATTCCTTGGAGCGTCTCTACACACAAACTCACAAACATCTTTCCCTCGCTTGCGGGGGAGAGATGCCCGAAGGGCAGAGAGAGGGTCTGTCTGGACTTGATAAACTGTTTAATCTTGAGTTACCCTCCCATCCCCTGCAATATCAATCGCCGGGCCAAGAAATTTTGGTAGCGGGTGCAATATATCGACGTCCAGCATGGCTTTGACGCGTGCAAACCATTCGCGGATAACTACGCCGTACCACCAGGGATAATAACCGCCGGTTGAATTCACGCCATAAACTTCCAAACCGAGCGCACGGCCAATGTAGACGACACGCGGCACATGAAAATCCTGTGATACGACAATGGCGCGCTTAACGCCGAAAACGTCTCGGGCACGATATATGCTGTCATACGTGTCGAATCCCGCGTGATCCATGAAGATGTCCTGTTCCGGGACGTTTTTTGATAACAGATAATCTTTCATGGCCTGCACTTCGTTGTACTTCACCGTTCCATGGTCGCCGGTCACTAAAATCTTCGGCGCAATCATTTTCTGGTACAAATCCAAACCCGTATCAAGTCTTTCGCGCAACGCCGGAGATAATGAACCGTTGGGCCGGACGTAAGCGCCGAGGACTATCACGGCCTGCGTGCCGGTCGGCGCGCCATCCGCAGTCCTAACGAAATCCTGCGCGCCATCCAAAACGATCACGTTGCACAATAAAGCCGCGGCCACGGCGGCAAAAACCAGCCCTATTCCCAGCATCAGCAAACCGCTTATGGTGAACAATGAATTTTTTTCAGACATAATGTTTTTCAGTATATCCAATGAACCGCGCCGCGTCATGTAAACCGAATTCACAGACATTTTGCCGTGATGTAACATGTGGCCATATGTCGCTTGAATATTCCCATTTGTCAAAACCGGAACGCATACCGCCAGAACCGAGGCGTACGCGAACTAAAAAACAAGAGGCTAATCTGTCCCATGAAATTACGCTGGAAAATCCGGTAATCGAGGCTTTTAAAGAAATCGGTTTGCCTTTAAGTCAGGATTTGCGGGACATGTTTTCCGAAACTCTCGAACACCGCTATCACCGGAGTTTCGTAAACATCCGGCGCGGCAGCGGCTACATGAACGTGGGCCGCGTGTTGGCCGATTCCATGACTGAAAGTGAAACGAAAAGACAAAAAATGCTTTTTGATGAGCAGGGATTGGAAATTATCTCGCGCCAAGCCATGGCAAAAACCGAAGAATTCGGATCGTTATCCGCTGAATTGCAACAAAAAATCCAAGACTGCTGGCAGAATGAGGACGGTGCGTACGAGAAAATCAGCAAACTGAGAAAACAGGTGGAAAGAACGAGCGAAATAGCGCAAATGCTGGAAGAACAGGGCGCTGACGATAAGCGTCTGGCAAAAGCTTACTACATACTCGAAAGGCAAAGAATCGAACTGCGGGAAAAAGGCGGAGAAATTTACATAGCTAAATATAAAACCGAGAAAGCTTACGATCAGGCATTCCCCGACGGTTTGCCGAAAATTAAAGACGAGGTCAATAAACAAGTCGCCGAAAGAGTTTCCGCAGCCGTTTCCAAGCTGCATAATGAGGAGGATGTACTGGTCGGAAATATCATGCGCGACATGTTTTATCCCACCGATTCGGACGCACCTCAATTGGCTTCGGATGCGACAAAAGCTACTGAGCGCGTCGGGTCGTGTACCACGGCCGAACGCTATTTTCTGGAAAAAGATAGTTACAGCCAGCCTGATGTCATCGTCGATGCCGGCGGCGAACCGGTTATGCTCTACAAACATGCAGGCGACAGTTCGGCTGTGACTTTAAAAGAAACTACGCTAAATGGTGTTCGTCTGCCTCCTGGTTCGCTGGTAGCCGTTGACGTGCCTCGCCATGTAAAAAAAGAGGTTTTTAACCTTGATGACTGTCGGGGTTTTAGATTTCTACGCCTCACTACGCTGTCTGTAAGTCCGCGCAATCGCTCGAGAGCTTTCGGTTCGGCTATGATTATGCAAAAAGAACAGGGCTATGAAGGCGCGGCTGATACATCGCTCGAATATTTCAAAGATTACGCCCAATCAAAACTACTAAGAAACAAGCTTCAAATAAGACAGGCTGCGGATCTTGATCAGGAATCTTATATCTTTTAAACATTGCCGCTTTGGACGGATTGCTATACGCTTATTGCAAATATGCGATGTTTATTGAATTTCCTGGTTTTTCTTTTGCCTTTGGTCCTGCCGGCATACCTCATCCGGTTCAACATCGGACCATTGCCCACCACGGCATTGGAAATTTTCATTTTGGCGTTCATTGCGGTTTGGATTGCGGTGCACCGCGGACAAATCAGCGGGACGTTGCGTGCAACGTCCCTACGGCCATGGTTGTTACCAATCGGGGCGTGGTTGATTGCGACATTGATCGCGGTCTTCGTGGCGCATGACCATTGGGGCGCGTTCGGTTATTGGCGCGCATTCATGTTCGAACCGGTTTTGGCGTTTTTGGTTTTGATGGATATCGGACGGCGGGACGTTACGGAAACGGACAAACGGGACGTTGCGTGCAACGTCCCTACGATATTGTTATTTGGCATTGCGACGGTCACCATCCTGATGGGCGTTTACGCCATCATCCAATATTTTACGGGCTGGGGCATCCCCTCGCCCTGGAATGTTTGGATCGGACGCCGTTCGACCGGGACATTCGGTTATCCGAACGGGCTTTCGCTGTTCATCGCGCCTTTCGGCATCGTATGTTTTATGGAATGGATCAAACGCGTGTTCGCCGGCGACAAACAATCTACACGCCTCTTGTTTCTGGGCGGCGCGGCTGCCGCGGCGGCATCGGTTTTGCTGGCCAAATCAATGGGCGGCATCATCGCTCTTGGCATAGGCGTGGCTTTGACGTTCATCCTGCAAAAACAAACGCGCAAAATCGGCATTGGGCTTGGCTTGATCGGCTTGATCGGCGCGGCATGCGCAGCCTTTTACATTTACGGCACGCAATTGCACCCGCTGAACATCGAGACTACTCTGGCCACGCAAAAAAAATGGTCCAGCATGGTCAGGACCGTCATTTGGCGCGAATCGTGGCAGGTAATCAAGGCCCATCCCCTGCTCGGCACTGGTTTGCGCAGCTACCAGACGGCTGTGGCGCCGTATCACACGGCAACGTGGATGGAAATTTTTCCGCATCCGCACAACATAATCCTCATGCTTTGGATCGAAACCGGAATACTCGGCTTATTGTCATTCATTTGGATTTGCGCGACTTGGTTTATGGTTATTAGACGGCAGACGGCCCCTCAGCTCCGCTCGGGGCAGACAGACGGCAGACGATTGCTGTGGCTGGTTCCGCTGGTGGTGATTCTGGCACAAGGTATGGTGGACATGCCGTACTTTAAAAACGATTTAGCCGTGCAATTCTGGATACTGGCTGCGCTCGCAAGTTACGCAAACAACAAAGACTGATATAATGCGTTTACATTTCCATGTAAGCAGAAATCCACTAAATGTCATGTTGAGCGGAATCGCGTCGGACGCGATGAAGTCGAAACATCCGGTTTGCTAGAACCATGCAAGCCAGATCCTTCGACTTCGTTCGTTTGACTCACTTCGCTCAGGATGACAAAACCGTCACTATGAACAAAAGCCTAATCATTCTACCCATCGCCTGTCTCGTCTTATTCGGCGCCGGATGCGATCGGTTGCAGTTGGACAAGAATATCATTTCACCGACATCGACAAGTCAGACGCGAACCGTTGTCGCACCGGATTCGATTCCCAAAGAAATCACGATCTTCGTTTCCAAAACCTGTCCGCACTGCGCTTACGTGGAATCGCAGGTTGATAACGAGTCGATAGCCAGAGCTTTATCCATAACCTTCAAAGAAGTCAGCGGCGATGCGAATTTGCGGGAATTTGTTGAAAAAGCCAAGACTTGCAAATTGGACATGAGTAACCTAGGCGTTCCTCTGCTGTGGAACGGCTCGTCATGCTATTCTGGCCAGGACGAAATAATGACGTACATCAGCCAACTGATGAAAATCTATGCCCTTCGACATGGCTCAGGACAGGCGAAATGACTTTATTATGAAAAAAATCGTTCCAATCGTTAGCGCGCTGTCACTCGGATTGGTTGCCGCTCTTCCGGCCAAGGCCATCTGCACGGTTTGCACAATCGCTGTCGGCGCCGGCCTGGGACTCTCGCGTTGGTTTGGCATCGACGACACGGTCAGCGGAGTGTGGATCGGGGGCCTGATCTCATCCATGACGCTTTGGACCGCCGACTGGCTGACAAAAAAGAACTGGAAAATCCGCGGCATGCGCGCGCTGGTCGCCGTCTTTTACATTCTGATTACGGTCTTGCCCTTATACTGGTCAGGAGTCATGGGACACCCGTATAACACGCTGTGGAACGTGGATAAGTTGCTGCTCGGTATGATCGCCGGCGGATTAGTCTTTTGGAGCGTCGCAGACCTTTACGAACTCATCAAACGCAAAAACAACGGCCACGCGCTCTTCCCTTTCCAGAAAGTCGTCATGCCGGTCGGGGTGCTTATTTTACTCAGCATTGCTTTTTACATAATCACCAAATCGCGTTAAACGCGACCGCAGTCGCGTTTAACGCGACAAATAATCCAACAACTTCGTGTCCGCTGTCCGTGACGTGATGAACGTGATAGACGTGATGGACACGATGAACGTCAAAAAGTTATGCCCGACATGCCAAGCCTCGACGCGTTTGTACGCAAAGTCGATGACATGAAAAAACAAGAGAAGATGGATCTTTCGTCTGACCAGGATTTATCCATCGCAGTCATGAACCTGGTGAGCATCGAAGAGCATTTCTTTTTCACCGGCGCCAAACTCGACAAGCCCGGTTATTTCGACCTGCTCAACACGGCGCGCGACATGCGTAAGGATTTGCTGAAAAAGCTCGTCAAGCAGCCCGAAGGCGAAGTCTGGTGCATCTCCAAACACCTGCTGGCCGCGTCCATGCGTTTGATGGAGGTCGGCACCAAACAATTGGGCCAGGGTAAAAAGGACGAAGCGCAGGACTTTTTCAAAAAAGCTTACGACCTCTATTCCCTGTTCTGGGGCTTGAACCTCAACGCCATTTCGACGGATGACGTCAAACGCATCGACGAAGACGCGATAAACAAACACGATACAGAAAAGAAAGGATTTTTGGGAAAACTCGGAGCATTGGTCAGGAAGGCCATCGATTGCTGCATCGAGTAAACTTGCCGAACAAATCATAATTACAAATAAAATATGGCAATTCTCACGCACAACGAAATCATCAAGGCCTTGCGCCGCGGTGAAATTAAAATTTCGTCGTTCGAAAAAGCGCAGATCGGTCCCGGTTCCGTTGACTTGACTCTGGGTAATGATTTTCGTGTTTTTAAGAAGGGTAAAAAAACCTACCACATCCGTCCTGATTCAAAATTCGAGGATGTGACGCGCGCCGTGCATGTGGCTGACGGCAAAAACATCGTGATCCGTCCCAATGAAATGATCCTAGGCATCACGCGTGAACGGCTCACGTTGTCGGACAATGTTTGCGGCTGGCTCGAAGGAAGAAGTCGTTTTGCTAGGTTCGGACTTGCCGTCCACGTCACTGCAGGCTTCATGCAGCCCGGCATAGACAACCAACAAGTCTTGGAAATCGTAAACATGGGCCACCAGCCGCTCGCCCTGTATCCGGGTACGCGCATTTGCCAGTTTATATTCGAACGCACGGTGGGCAAGGCCCATTATTCCGGGCGCTTCTCAAAACAAGCCAAGCCTTAAATTTAAACATTCTCGACGTCTTTTGACAGTTTGCGGCATTTTTCCTATACTAGCCGCGCTAATAAAGGACGGCTAGCTCAGTTGGTTAGAGCGTCACATTGACATTGTGAAGGTCAGAGGTTCGACTCCTCTGCCGTCCACCATTTCAAAAACCGACCACAAGGTCGGTTTTTGAAATGCCCTGAGTTTATCGAAGGGCATTCTAAATAATTTGTTTGTTTACTAAAAAACACGGCCGTGAACCGTGTTTAGAGAATTTCATCCCGCTTGAAGGCGCGCCAGTCTTTCCATCAATTCCGCGTAAGGAACATCTTTGCGTGATTCGATCTTGACGACCGGACCGGTGAGATAGCCTCCGCGGTCACACTCGATTAGTGCCAAAGCCCAATCACCGCCCGTCTCCTCGGTCTCACGCAAGTACTCTTGCGGCACCTTGAATTGCAGATGGACAAAATCGCTGTGCACCGGCACCACAAGCAGTTCGCCGTCTTTGCGTACCAGACGGCACGACTGCCATCTCTCGGTCGGCAGCTTCACGACCTCGGTTTCGATGAGGTCGATGAACCCTATAAACAACCCCTTAAGCGCCATCTCGTCATCGCTCAACTTGTGCGACGGCGTATGGATGAAGCGTTTTGCCGTGATCAGGATTTGATTATGCGCTTGTACCAAGGCCATTTCGGGCGTCATGGCAGCGACAGCGATCAGTTGCGCCCGCGGTCGTTCTGCTTCTTGCGCCAGATCCGCGAACTTGAGATCCAAACCGTGGTTGACCGGCAACTGCAAGTCAACGTCCGTCACCTCGCACTCGCAGCCGTCATCGACATGACGCAAGCGAACAACAACGGTTCGAACAAAGCGAAGGGGCTTCTTGCCCGGGACCAGCAGCAGGTTGGTCTTCCACCCGTCGGGATGCAGACACGCCTGAATAATTTGAGTAAAAAGTTCGTCACCCATTGCTTGCTCCTCTTGCAAACGATGATGAATACTGGCACATTTTTCACTTTTTGTCAATCCCATCCAAACCAAAAAGACAGTAGACGATAGACAGTAGCAGTAACTCGGGCATCTCTTGGTTCTAGCTACCGTCTACTTGCTACCGTCTACCGTCTTTTCGATTTTCCTCGCCTGTTCCACCAGCTCCGAACTCGACCTGATCTTTCCTCCGCCGACGTTGAATACGACTTCACAGCCAGCCTGCTGGCATGTGTCCCATTCGGGAATATCTTTAGGTTCGGCGCGGTCGCCGCCCTTGGCGAAATATTTGGGTTTAAGCAAAGCGATGGCACCGCTCACAAACTGCGAGCCGTCATCCCAGTCAACCACGTAATCCACGCCGCGAATGCCGTCGATGATTTCCATGCGGTCAGCGCATGGCATGAACTGATAACGTTTTTTACGCTGCAAAAAACCGTCGCCGTTGACGATGACAACGAGCGTTGGCCCGAGTTTCTTGGCTTCCAAAATGCAACGCAGATGTCCAACGTGCAGCGGATCAAAACCTCCTGACGTCGCGACGATCGGACGTGGCAAGTCGGGCAGCAGCTCCAAAAGCTTTTCCATGGTGACAATCATATGCTTGATTATTGTTACAGGATATCAGGTTATCAAGTGAAAAGTAAAATCAATCGAACACTAAAAACTCTCGGCAGCTGTTTCCATGATGAAAATTCTCACCCATTCGACTCGCACTACTTACGCTCACTCAGGGCAGGCTGCTCCGACTTCCCTCGGAATGACATTGAAAGTATTATTATCACATTATGAGTAACATTGTCAGATTACCCGAAGACCAAGGTTTGCACAGCGACCCGGTGGAATGGTGGTACTGGACCGCGCAGGGGCAGGATAAAAAAGGCAACGAATACGCTGTCATGTTCGCCTTGTTCAAAGTCAGCGTGCTTAAACTCACAAACGCGTTCTTTGCCCACTGGTTCGTGTCAGACATCGGCAAAAAAAGTTTCAAACCGCATACAAAAACATTTTGGCGCGGACTGGATGAAGGGAATTTTGCCAACGGTTCCTTGGACGCATCATCCGGCAAATATTTTCACATGCAAAAAAACGAGAACGGATCTT
>Ga0315281_10000859_pt1 | contig 43876 bp, 38 predicted proteins | sample YL17G07_0_MG_FD_204540 | JGI IMG/M metagenome (GOLD analysis project Ga0315281, IMG submission 204540) | Sediment microbial communities from Yellowstone Lake, YNP, Wyoming, USA - YL17G07_0 | ecosystem: Environmental > Aquatic > Freshwater > Lake > Sediment | place: USA: Wyoming | collected...
GCGGTCTGGATCAACCCGCCGCTGGAGCCGTTCTCGAAGGGAGGAGGTCACTAAACTATTGCGAGATGTGTCTCAGATTCATTGGCAGGTTCCGCTTCGCCCCCGTGCGAAAGAGCTGACCTCTCTCGCGCTTTCGGTCGCGTCGAGCGATGCCTTCGTCGCTCACGCTGACGCGACATCGACCGGTACGCGAATGCCGCGTGCCTCTTGGCGGGATCTCGCGGGGTTCCCGATTGCTGTTCCGCCTGCTCAGGTGGTTGACTCCTTCGACAGAATCGTTCAGCCGATGTTGTCTAAGGTCGTGCAGGGGATCCACGAAGCCAGAACTCTCGCTGAACTCCGCGACACCCTGTTGCCTAGACTTACCTCGGGTGAGGTGCGTGTTGCTGCCACGTGAAGAGGAATTGCCGTCGTTGACAGGCCGACAAGAAGGGAGAGAACCATGACTGAGCCGGGAACAGACATCAAGGCGGAGATCGAGGCGCTGGAGACCGTGCTGACTGCTCTCGCTCCGCTGGACGAACAGACGCGCGGCCGAGTCCTCGCCTATGTCCGCGGGCGATTTGGAGATGCGACCGCCGTCGTCTCTTCCCTTTCGAGTCCTGTAGCGGCGGCACCGGCGATTGCTCCGCCAGTTGTTGAGCGCTCGGAGGTGAGCCATGAACCCCGAGACATCCGCAGTTTGAAGGAGGCGAAGCAACCCGGGAGCGCTGTGGAGATGGCGGTTCTGGTTGGCTACTACCTCACCGAGATGGCAGACCCTTCGGCAAGGAAAGCTTCCTTTGGCACACCGGACGTGAACAAGTACTTCAAGCAGGCGGGCTATCGGCTCCCCACCCACCCCAACGTAACCCTCCATCAGGCGAAGAATGCCGGCTACCTAGACAACAGTTCGTACGGCAAGTACTCGCTGAACCCGGTCGGACACAATCTCGTGACTCACGGCCTGCCTCGCTCGGGTAAGTCGGCAGGCGCAGCGTCGCAGGCGACGAGACCAGGTCCCCGCAAGGCGAAGTCACTGAAGAAGAAGGTAGCCACCAAGAAGCCAAGCAAGCGGGCGAGTACCAAGACAGGCCGTGGCGGAAGCAAACCCAAGCCGAAGTGATGGCGGACGCAGAGGACCCCTGGGATCAGCTTTGGGCTGAGGCAGAGGGCCTTCGATCCGCAGTTGGTCGATCGTCGGCAGTCAATGTCAATGCCACCGGTTTGCGGGATCAAGCCCAGGAGTTGGTTCAGCTCTACTTCCGCCAGGTACGTCCGGGCCTCTTGGACTTAGGAATCGAGGAGCAGGCGCTCGGTGTCGCGGACGACGCGATGCAGTCCCTTCTGCACCTTGCGCAAGGAAGGAATGCGAAAGCTTCTTACGTTCGTGAGCTTCGCCGTCTTGGCGGAGAACGACTGCAACTGGCCAGCGCGAGGGAGCGGCTCATCGGTGTGGCTTCTCGCGAATCCCCGCACAGCGTTCCGGCGATGGGAGCCGCGGAGCGGCGCATCATCGAAACTCTAGGTGTGATGCTCCCGGCGGCCGCCAAGTCTTATGAGCAGGCCATCATCGACCTCGGTGACGAGGCGCGGGTTTCGTGGCGGGGAACGGCGGTTGAGATGCGCGAAGTTGTTCGCGAAGTTCTTGATACCTTGGCGCCCGATGAAGACGTGATGGGGCAGCCTGGGTTCAAACTGGAGAAGGAGCGAGCAGCTCCGACCATGAAGCAGAAGGCGACCTTCGTCTTCCGCTCGCGCGCAGTATCGGCTAACTCTCGGAAGGCGCCTCAGGACGCGACAGCCATTGTCGATGAACTCACCGCCTCGTTCGTGAGGTCGACATACGAGCGAGGGTCAGTATCGACTCACACGAGTCCCAATAGATCGGAAGTCGAGAAGTTGAAGATGTACGTGGATATTGTGCTCAGTGAACTCCTCGAAGCGAGCAACTAGATGATGGGGCAGATCGGCGTGTTCATCAGCTACGCCCACGAGGATGTCGGGATTGCCCGGACGTTGAAGGAATCTCTCGAGAGTGATGGGTTCGAGGTGTGGATCGACGAAGGCGCGATGCGGGCGGGTGATTCACTGTTCCAGACGATCGCGACGGCCATCCACGATATGGAGTTCGTCGTAGCGTTGATCTCGGCTGCGTCGGTCGACTCGAACTGGTGCCAAAGAGAGATCAGCCTGGCGATGACAAGCGGCCTGAACAGAGAGGGCGTCAAGCTGCTGCCCGTCAGAGTCGGCGATGTAGCCATCCCGGTGACTCTGGAGGACACCTTCTGCCTTCCGCTCGAGCTCAACTCGTCCGGCGGGGCTTTGGAGCGCTTGGCGAGTGACATCCGCTCCCACCACGCGGGCAGGATCGCGGCGGGCGAGAAGGGTGAACCGCTGCCGACGACCGGATATAGAGCGCCACCGGCCCAGACCGCCGAATCGCAGCCGTTACAACCAGATATCCCACCCGTGCTCAAGCCGATCAGGATCGTCGGCGTGGTCAAGGAGGGGGTCGGTACTCCTCGAAACGATGAGACTGCAGGCAGCGCCCTCTACCGGGTGCCGCTTCGGCTATCGACTACGCCGACTGCCGAGTGGGGTCAGATCTTTGTCGAGGTCTGGAACCATCCTCCCCGTTTCTCAACGATGCACCGGCCTGGTATCGCGTCGGTAGCCGGAGACACCATCGTTCTCGACGGTACCTCCCTCCCTGAACTGGAGAAGTACCACGCCTCTACTCTCAAGCTCTGCGTTGAAAGGACCAACGAGCATGTGGCGGAACGCTACGAGAAGCGATATCGGGAAGCCCGTCGCAAAGCGGAGGCCGAGGAAGCGCATAAGCGAGAGGTCGACGAGATCGCCGATCGCATCAAGTTCGACTGAGAACGCTGACTGGTCCCAGGGGAGCGCGGTGACAGGAAGGCAGGAGATCCAACTCGGGACCGAGGTTCTGGCGTGGAGTCCTTGGCACCCGTGGCTCGACTTGATCGATGCCAGGACCAGCAGCATCCAGATTCCGAACGGGCGGCCCGACGTCTACGAGGTTCGCCGCGCTGCCGACTCAAGCGGTCATCGGCTCACGATCGGCAAGGCGTCTGACCTTCGAGACCGAGTCCGGCAGGGACTGGTCAAGGGCAAGGCGAAGCATTCCTCCGGCACCCGTATCCGCGCTACGGAAGATGTCGAACGCCTCGAGGTGCGTTGGGCGGAAACCGAACGACCGGCTGCGGTGGAGGAGGAACTTTACAGGCTCTACCGCGAGCGATTCGGCACGCTCCCCGAGTACACCAAGCTCACGTAGGGCCCGTCTGATCTTCCGCAGTCCACAGCAATCTCACGTCGCTTTGATAGACACCGTAGATCCGCGGACCGAGCTTCCTCGATAGCCGGACTACCCGCTGCATATTGTTCAAGAACCAACCCACCTGCTCCTGACCGGGCAGTTGCTGGTTTGTCAGGAGGAACACTCTCGCGTTGGTCTCCTCGATCGCCGTGCGCTCGATGGTTCGGTAGCGCATCTTCTCGTCCTTGCTGAGCAGGATCCAACCCTTCGCTGCTCCTTCGGCTATCCACTGGACGTCGGCGATGCGCTGTTCCGCGCCCGGTCCGTAGATGTCCCACATGGTGTGAACGACGAAGCCCGATGCTCTAAGCGCGTCCGGGAGCAGATGGCGCCCGAGACTGCGGTCGATGAAGAATTCAGGCGGCGTCTGGGAGGAGGGCACGTATCACGTCCAACACGTCATCCTCCGTGACCTCGAAGTCGTAGGCCAGGTCAGACAGGCGATCTCCGGCCTTGAAGCGCTCGATCACATCCACGAGTCGGGCGCCGCCTCGGATGAACACGGGCTGGCCAAACGCCCTCTGTGTGTCGACCTCGATGACCGCTTCCTTGGTTAGGGGCAGAGTGAGGCGTCTCGCCCATCCGTCGAGCGCGAACTCGATGCGCTGGAGTCCCTCCTCAACGACCGGAGTGAACACGTAGTTCCGCGATACCACCTCGGTGTAGGCGCTGAGTTCCTCGTTCCATTCGTGAAGGAGCTTCGCTCCATGCTTCTTGATCCGATCCGATGCGAGTGCGTGCTGGATTCCCTCGTTACCCCCAAGATCTTGCGCGAGACGGACCAGAGCCTTTCGGATGTACTGCATCGGCAGACCGGTCTGTCGGAACGCCCGAGCGACCATTCCTTCGGCCAGCCCGATGAACGGGATCGCGGGGTCACCACGGTGCGGTCTTCCCATGGAGGTCACGACGGGGGTGCTTCCCGGTCGCGCGCGCGTCCAGTCGCTCAGCGTCGAACGGGGGATATGCAGGAAGAGAGCGGCCTCATCAAGTGTGTAGAGCGGCGCGCTGAATCGGATGTCCTCCTCGGGGGCGTCCTTCACGAAGGGCAGAATACCCCGGTTGAGCCGCCCGAAGTTCTCATTGGTCGTCTCTTCCACCTCCAATCTCATGGTCCCAGCGAGGTCCGACACCAGGCACGAGTTACGCTTCTTCCGATGCCCACAGAAACGCTAATATCTACAAACTAGGCAAATACGTCAATCTCTGCTATCGTGAGCCCGTAGGGAAAGGAGGCTCGCCGATGGCGGTTGCAAGCCACAAAGTGGGGGAGGTCGCCGAGCGGCTAGAGGTTTCACCAGGGACCATCCGGAACTGGATCGAGAAGGGGTACATCTCGGCCGCCCGGTTGCCGAGTGGGCACCGCAGGGTTCCCGATTCCGAGCTTCAGCGCCTGATCGCCCAGCTCTTCGAGATCGGCGCTCCTGTCGAGGAAGCCGCCGCCGGGATGGTGCACGTGCGCCCTCTGCCGTCGGACGAAGAGTGGGGTCCCTAGGCTCCTTCCCAATGGTCGGACATGTTGGGGTTAAGCTCCTCTAGATCCACGTCCACCCCGAGGAAGACCCTTCCGAGCTTCCGTTCGAGCCACCGTGTCGCCTCCTCCGTAGTTTGTGCGATCCGCTCGTTCTCAAGCTGAGATTGAGCGATAAGAACGGGCCGGAAGAGTGCGACGGCGCTCTCCTCGAAGTGGGGAGGTAGCGGTGGTAAGTACATCCAACCGCCGAAGTTGTCGTCTCTCCGCAGCTGCGTGACCTTCTCGTGGGTCCATCGGCCGTCGAGCTGCGGGATGTGTGCCAGGGCGAAGATCGGGGCAACGACGCGGAACCGGTGCAGGTAGTCGCGGTTCGTGCCCTCGGCTCCAACGAGCATCCCGCTCGTGTAGTTCAGGAGCATCCCTGGACCGGTGTGGGAGAGGTTGGCGTCCTCGGGTGAGCGGAACTCGATGTCGCGGAAGATGTCGCCCTGCGCGACATGCTGCGTGCGGGAATCGATGTAGTAGTGCTCATCAGGTGGTCGTGACGGCATTGCTCCTCCTGTCTGAGGGGGAGGCGCATGTGGTCGACCCATACTAGCGGCGATGGTGGGTCGCCAAGGCGGCAGTAGCGCGCGGGGTGGTCGCCCGATACGCTGTCGCCACGCAGGTTGTTGGAGGTCGACGCGATGCCGGGCACTTACGAATCCGAGTTCGAGGAAGGGCTCCTTGAGTGGCTGGCGGCGATCGGCTATGAGGTCATCTTCGGCCCGGAGATCGCGCCCGGCGAATCTGCAGCCGAGCGAGACGACTATCGTGAGGTGCTGCTCCTCGGCCGCCTGAGGTCGGCGCTCGACCGGATCAACCCCGATGCGCCGCCCGCGGCCATCGATGAGGCCATCCGCGTCCTTCGCAAGACGGACTCTCCCTCTCTCGTGATCAACAACCGCGACAAGCATCGGCTGATGGTTGATGGCTACGACGCCCAGGTCCCGACCGAAGACGGCCTGCGCGGGTTCCACGTCTCCTATTTCGACTTCGACAACGCCAACGCCAACGACTGGGCAGCGATCAACCAGTTCACCGTTCTCGGGAACAGCGAACGTCGCCCCGACGTCCTGATCTTCGTGAACGGCATCCCGCTCGCCGACATCGAGTTGAAGAACCCGTCCGACGAGGAAGCCGACATCTGGACCGCCTACAGACAGCATCAGACGTACAAGCAGGAGATCCCGGCGTTCGAGGTCTTCAACGAGGTCATGGTGATCGCCGATGGTCCCGAGGCGCGTCTCGGTTCCGTCACGGCCTCCAAGGAGTGGTTCCTTCCGTGGCGGACGGTCGACGGTGACGAGCTCGCACCTCCAGCCGAGCATCCGCTCGAGGTCCTGGTTCGCGGTGTCTTCGATCACGCGAGGTTCCTAGAGCTGATCCGCCATTTCATCGTCGTCGAAGACGAAGACGGCAAACCCGCCAAGAAGATCGCGGGCTACCACCAGTTCCATGCCACTCGGAAGGCAGTGGCCACGACCGTTCGCGCGACGGCCGAGACGGGGGACCGGCGTGGTGGGGTCGTCTGGCACACCCAAGGGTCCGGCAAGAGCCTGACGATGGTGTTCTTCGCAGGCGAGCTGATCGTCCATCCCGCGATGGCTAACCCGACGATCGTGGTCCTCACCGACCGCATAGACCTCGATGGCCAACTCTTCGGTGTGTTCTCGCGTTGCTCGGAGGCGATCCGCCAGACGCCGGTTCAGGTTGAACGGCGGGCCGACCTTCGCTCGCACCTTCAACGGGCATCTGGAGGCGTCATCTTCACGACCATCCAGAAGTTCCTTCCGGACGAGAAGGGTGACCGGCTCCCCGAACTCTCGGATCGCCGCAATATCGTCGTGATCGCGGACGAGGCCCACCGGACGCAGTACGACTTCATCGACGGATACGCGCGACACATGCGCGACGCGCTTCCCAATGCCACCTTCGTCGGCTTCACCGGTACTCCGTTGGAACTTGACGACCGTGACACGCGCGCGGTGTTCGGCGACTACATCGACATCTACGACATCCAGCGAGCAGTGGAGGACCGCGCGACCGTTCCCATCTACTACGAGTCCCGCCTGGCCAAACTCGATCTGGACGAAGCGATGCGCCCGGTTCTGGATGAATCCTTCGAGGACATCACTGAGGCGGAGGAGGAGTCCCGAAAGGAGCGGTTGAAATCCAAATGGGGCCAGCTCGCGGCTGTCGTCGGAACCGAGAAGCGCCTTGCTCTCATCGCTCAAGACCTGGTGGCGCATTTCGAGGCGCGTCTCACAGCGATGGACGGCAAGGCCATGATCGTGTGCATGAGTCGGCGCATCTGCGTCGACCTCTACGAGGAGATCATCAAGTTGCGCCCGGAGTGGCACTCCGAGGACGACGCCAACGGTGCTCTGAAGGTGATTATGACCGGCTCCGCCACCGACCCTCCGTCCTGGCAGGGCCACATCCGCAACAAGGTGCGCCGAGAGCAACTGGCCACCCGATTCAAGAAGGCCGCGGACCCGTTCAAGGTCGTGATCGTGCGGGACATGTGGCTCACTGGATTCGACGCTCCGAGTCTCCACACGATGTACGTCGACAAGCCCATGCGCGGGCACGGCCTCATGCAGGCGATCGCGCGCGTGAACCGGGTGTTCCGAGATAAGCCCGGTGGTTTGATCGTCGACTACCTGGGGATCGCCGATGATCTTCGCAAGGCGCTGTCCGCGTACACCGAGAGCGGCGGCAAGGGGACCGCCGCCGTGGATCAGGATGAGGCCATCGCACTGATGCTCGAGAAGTTCGAGATTTGCGAGGCCCTCTTCCACGGGTTCGACTACTCGAAGTTCATCGAGGGGACCGCCAGCGAGCGAATGAAGGTGATCCCGCAGGCGCAGGAGCACGTGCTCGCGCAGGAGAACGGGCGCGAGCGGTTCGAGCTGACATCGCTGGAGCTGTCAAAGGCCTTCGCACTTGCCGTACCGCGGGACGAGGCGATCGCGATCCGCGACCGTGTGGCGTTCTTTCAAACGGTTCGCGCGGCGTTGGTGAAGACCGAGCGTGCGCGCCACACGCCGGAAGAGGACCTTGACCACGCGATCCGCCAGATCGTCTCAGGCGCGATCGCGCCCGAAGGCGTTATCGACGTGTTCGAGGCCGCGGGTCTGAAGAAGCCCGATATTTCCCTGTTGTCGGATGAGTTCCTGGCCGAGGTAAGGGGGATGCCACAGCGCAACCTGGCGGTCGAGTTGTTGGAGAAGTTGCTGCACGACGAGATTCGAACACGGGGAGCTCGGAGTCTGGTCCAGTCGCGCAAGTTCTCCGAGATGCTCGAGGCGGCCGTCCGCAAGTACAAGGCGCGCGCGATAACGACCGCGCAGGTGATCGAAGAGTTGATCGAACTCGCCAAACAGATGCGCGAGGCACGGGCGCGCGGTGAGTCACTGGGACTGAGTACAGAAGAACTCGCCTTTTATGACGCGCTCGAAACCAACGACAGCGCAGTCTCGGTCCTCGGTGACGAGGTCTTGCGGGAGATCGCGCGGGAGCTGACCGAGACCGTTAGGCGAAATGCCACCATCGACTGGACCCTGAAGGAGAGCGTTCGGGCCGCGATGCGTGTGGCGGTCAAGCGGATCCTTCGCAAACACGGCTACCCGCCCGACATGCAGGCCAAGGCGACCGAGACGGTGCTCGAGCAAGCTGAACAGCTCGGCTTCGATTTCGCGGCAGAAGACGATGCCGCGCTCACGCACGCTCTTCCATTCCGGCCCGTATCAGAGGCCGAGGTCCGGCCCTACGAGAACTGCATCCCGCTGTACTCGCTCAAGGCGGCGGCAGGCAATTTCAGCGGTTCCCAAGAGGTGGAGCCCGAGGCGTGGGTAGTACCGGGCGGCAGGTCGAAGCCGGCGACCGGGCTCTTCGTCGCTCAGGTTGTCGGCGAGTCGATGAACCGACGGATCCCCAACGGTGCCTACTGTGTGTTCCGCACGCCGGTCGAAGGGTCGCGCGACGGCCGGGTTGTCCTCGTCCAGCACAGGGAGATCGCCGACCCTGAGCACGGCGGCACCTACACCGTGAAGATCTACCGGAGGCAGCCGGGAGACGCGGGGCCCGAACGCACGGGCACGGTCCTCCTTGAACCCGATAGCACCGATCCACGCTTCGAGCCCATCGCGGTCACGATCGAGGTGGGCGACGAGATGGCGGTGATCGCAGAACTTGCAGAAGTTCTCAACACGACAAAGGACACGCAGGGTTGACAATATTCCCTACCTGCATAGACTTGCTGGACCATGACGAGCCTGAGCGCACCCACGTTCATCGATTCGGCCCTGGTACTTATCGCCTAGGTGCGAGCGGGCCTATCCGGGCCTGAGCGCACCTAACCCCTCCGAGGAGGGGTTTTTTTTCGCCCGGCTCTCACGAGGAGCCGTGGAAGCCCGGGAATGCCGGAGCAAGCCGGCGGGAAAGGAGAGACATGTCGAAGGTCACCGGATCCGAGATCCTCATCAAGTCCCTGGAGGCGCAGGGCGTCGAGGTGGTGTTCGGCATACCGGGCGGCGCGATCATGCCCGTCTACGACCCGCTCATCGAGTCCTCCATCCGTCACATCCTGTGCCGCCACGAGCAGGGAGCGGGCCACGCCGCGTCGGGCTACGCGCACGTGACCGGCAGGGCCGGCGTGTGCATGGCGACCTCGGGCCCGGGCGCCACCAATCTGGTCACGGCTCTGGCCGACGCGAAGATGGACTCCATACCGATGGTGGCCATCACCGGCCAGGTCCCGACTCCGATGGTCGGCAACGACGCCTTCCAGGAAGCCGACATCACCGGCATCACGCTCCCGGTCACGAAGCACAACTTCCTGGTGACGGACATCGCCGATCTCGCGTCGACGATCAAGGAGGCGTTCATCATCGCCGAGACCGGCCGGCCCGGTCCTGTCCTCGTCGACCTGCCCAAGGACGTGCTGCAGGGTCAGGCCGAGTTCGTCTGGCCCGACAGCGTGGACCTGCCCGGATACCGCCCGACCACGAAGGGCAACCTGCGGCAGGTGCGCGAAGCCGTGAAGCTCATCATGGAGGCCAAACGTCCGGTGCTCTATGTGGGCGGCGGGGTCATCCGCTCCAACGCGACGAACGAGCTGTTCGAGCTCGCCACCGAGGGGCGCCTGCCTGTCGTCACCACCCTGATGGCGCGCGGCGCGTTCCCCGATTCGAACGAACTTTGCCTCGGCATGCCCGGGATGCACGGCAACTACACAGCCGTCACGGCGATGCAGAAGTCAGACGTATTGATAGCGCTCGGTTCGCGATTCGATGACCGCGTGACCGGGAAGCTGGCCGCGTTCGCTCCGCGCGCCAAGGTGGTCCATGCGGACATCGATCCGGCCGAGATCGGCAAGAACCGAAAGGTGGACGTTCCGATCGTCGGCGAAGCCAAGGACGTCATCGCGAAGATGGTTGCCGAGCTGCGCAAGGCGCAGGCGGACTTCGGCGGCGTGCCCGACCGCAGTGCCTGGCTGAAACAGCTCGCCGACTGGCAGAAGGAGTTCCCGCTGATCTTCGACCAGCCGAGCGACGGCCTCATCAAGCAGCAGTACGTCATCGAGCGGATGTACGAGGCAACCAAGGGCGACGCGATCGTCGTTTCGGGGGTCGGCCAGCACCAGATGTGGGCGGCCGGACACTGGAAGTACGACGAGCCGCGCACCTGGATCAACTCGGGTGGTCTGGGAACGATGGGGTACGCGATCCCTGCCGCCATGGGAGCGAAGGTGGCGAGACCGGACAAGTGCGTCATCACGTTCGACGGCGACGGATGCTTCCAGATGACCGCTCAGGAGTTGGCGACCATGACCGTGGAGAACATCCCGGTGGTCATGTGCATCCTGAACAATGGCTACCTGGGGATGGTGCGCCAGTGGCAGGAGCTGTTCTTCGAAGAGCGGTACTCGCAGGTGTATCTGACCTACGAGGTGCCCGACTACGTGATGCTGGCGGAGGCGTACGGCGCGGTCGGATTACGCGCCGAATCGCCAGAGGAGGTGGACTCCGTGATAGAGAAGGCACTGTCGGTCGAAGACCGAACGGTCGTCATCGACTTCCGGTGTGACCAGACGGAGAAGGTGTATCCGATGGTGGCCTCGGGAACATCGAACGACGACATCATCCTCGGGCCGGGGCGGGAGACCCCGCAGCAGGATCCCTCTGCTGCACCGCTGGCATGAGCGTCCACACGCTGTCGGTCCTGGTCGAGAACCGCCCTGGTGTCCTCGCCCGGGTAGCCGGTTTGTTCGCCGCGCGCGGGTTCAACATCCACTCGCTCGCGGTCGGCACCACGGAAGACCCGCAGTACTCGCGCATGACCGTGGTGGTCGACCTGAAGACGAAGTCGCTCGAGCAGGTGGTGAAGCAGTTGAACAAGCTGATCAACATCATCAAGGTCGTCGAGCTGGACACCGACGCGATCGAGCGCGAGCTTGCGCTCATCAAGGTGCGAGCTCGGGGCGACGATCGCGCGCGCATCATCGAGATAGCGGATATCTTCCGTGCGCGGGTCTCGGGGGTGTCGCGTGGAACGATCACGGTTGAGGCCACAGGAAGCGCAGACAAGCTGGCTGCGCTTCAGGATCTGTTGGCCGAGTACGGGATAGTCGAGATGGCGCGCACGGGAGTCGTGGCGCTGGGTCGCGACGACAGAGGTATCAAGGAGCGCATGCTGCGCGCGGCAAGCGACGATTGAACGGAACACCCGGTATCGGACCAGAGGAAAGGACAAGGGCGATGGCGACCATCTACTACGAGAAGGACATCGACACATCGGCACTCGAGGGCGCGAAGATAGCGGTCTTGGGTTACGGCTCGCAGGGCCACGCCCATTCGCTGAATCTGAAGGAATCGGGCTATGACGTGCGCGTCGGCCTGCGCCCCGGCTCCCGCTCGCGCAAGACCGCCGAGGACGCCGGTCTTCGGGTGCTCGACACCGCAGCGGCGGTCGCCGAGGCGAACGTCATCATGTGCCTGCTGCCCGACACCTCGCATTCGAAGACGTATGCGGAGGACATAGCGCCGAACCTGAACGACGGCGATATGTTGATGTTCGCCCACGGGTTCTCGGTCCACTTCGGAACGGTGGTTCCGCCCGAGGGTGTCGACGTCACGATGATCGCGCCCAAGGGCCCTGGCCACCTGGTGCGTCGCACCTACAGTGAGGGCATCGGCACGCCCGGCCTCGTCGCGGTGCAGCAGGACGCGACTGGCAAGGCGCTTCAGCGTGCGCTGGCCTACGGCGCCGGCATCGGTTGCGCGCGTCCCGGGATCCTCGTGACCACCTTCAAAGAGGAGACCGAGACCGATCTGTTCGGAGAGCAGGCCGTGCTGTGCGGCGGCGTATCGGAGTTGATCCGCAACGGGTTCGAGACCCTGGTCGCTGCCGGATACCAGCCGGAGGTCGCCTACTTCGAGACCTGCCACGAACTGAAGCTGATAATCGACCTCATCTACGAAGGTGGTCTGTCGTGGATGCGCTACAGCGTGTCCGACACCGCCGAGTGGGGCGACTACGTCAGCGGTCCGCGCGTTGTGAACGAGGCTTCGCGCTCGGCGATGGAGCAGGTGCTGACCGAGATCCAGGACGGCACCTTCGCGAAGCGTTGGATCGGCGAGGCCGAAGAGGGCTTCTCGGAGTTCCTGCGACTTAGGGCTGCGGCGCGGGGTTCGCAGCTCGAGTCTGTGGGCCGTGATCTGCGCCAGATGATGCCCTGGCTGGAATCCGAGAAGAAGGTGGCACCCGATGACGACTGAAGCAGACCCCGATGTAGTTAGGTTCTTCGATACGACGCTGCGTGACGGCGAGCAGGCGCCGGGAATCGCGCTGAACCGCGGCGAGAAGGTCGAGATAGCCGAGCAACTGGCCCGCCTCAACGTGGACATCATCGAGGCGGGGTTCGCCATCTCGTCCGACGGTGAGTTCGATGCGGTACGCGAGATCGCAACTTCGGTGCGCGGTCCTGTCATCTGCTCGCTCGCGCGCGTGACGCCCGGCGACATCGACAGGGCGGCCGAAGCGCTGAAGGGCGCCGACCGCTTGCGTATCCACACGTTCATCTCGACGAGCGACATACAGATAGACGCGATGTTGAAGATGAGCCACAACCAGGTCCTCGACGCCATCCGAGAGGGCGTGAAGCTGGCTGTCTCCTACACCGACGACGTCGAGTTCTCGGCGCAGGACGCCACGCGAACCGAGTTCGAGTTCCTGCTCGAGTGCTTCCGTGTGTCGGTCGAGGCCGGCGCGACGACCATCAACGTTCCCGACACGGTCGGGTATGCGCTGCCGCACGAGTTCGGCGAGTTGGTTCGCAAGATCCGCGAGCAGACGCCCGACCACGTGGTCATCTCGACGCACTGCCATAACGACCTGGGGTTGGCCGTAGCCAACTCGATGGCCGGCGTGCGCAACGGGGCGCGTCAGGTAGAGGTAGCGGTGAACGGTATCGGCGAGCGCGCGGGGAACTGCTCGCTCGAAGAGGTCGCGATGATCGTCAAGACGCGCTCGCAGGCGCTCGGTCTGAGGCACAACCTGAACGTCAAGGAGATCGTGCGGACCTCGCGGCTCGTCTCGATGCTGACCGGCTACTCGGTCCAGCAGAACAAGGCCGTGGTTGGCTCGTCCGCGTTCGCCCACGAGAGCGGTATCCATCAGCACGGGGTGCTCTCGAACCGCGCGACCTACGAGATCATGGACCCGGTTGCCATCGGGCTGGAGGGGAACAGCATCGTGCTGGGCAAGCACTCCGGCCGCCACGCGTTCATCGACGCGCTCGACAAGATGGGCCATCACCTCGAGCCCGACAAGCTGAACGCTGCTTTCGCGCGCTTCAAGGATCTGGCCGACCGCAAGATCGAGCTGACCGACGCGGACATCGAGGCGATCGTCGCCGAGGAAGCGGGCCTTCAGCAGCTCACCGACCAGGTGTGGGTTCTCGAGGCGCTCGAGGTCAGCGGAGGCACAGACGTCACGCCCAAGGCGAAGATCAAGTTGAGGCGGGGCGAGGAGACGGTCGAGGAGTCGGCCAAGGGCAACGGCCCCATCGATGCCGCGTGCACCGCGGTTCAGAGGGCGACCGGCGTTGACTGCCGACTGATCACGTTCAACGTGGCTGCCATCACAGGCGGCACCGACGCCCTAGGTGACGTCTTCGTGCAAGTGGACATCGCAGGACGCAAGTTCACCGGCCGCGGTGTGTCGGTCGACACCATCGAGGCCGCGGCTCGCGCGTACCTCGCGGCGATCAACCGTTCGATCCAGACGGTCGCGCAGTCGGACGAAGCATCTTCGAGGAAGACCCCATGAGGATCGCGGTCATCCCGGGAGACGGGACCGGCCCGGAAGTGGTTGCTCAAGGCCTCAGGGTTCTCGAGGCCGTTCGCGACTTCGAGGTCGAGACGGTCGAGTTCGACCTGAGCGGCGACCGGTATCTTCGCGACGGCGCGGTGCTGCCCGACGAGGATCTGGCGTCCTTGAAGACCTTCGACTCCATCTACCTCGGCGCCGTCGGGCATCCCGAGGTGCCCCCGGGCGTGATCGAGCGCGGCCTGTTGCTGAAGCTCCGCTTCGAGCTGGATCAGTACGTGAACCTTCGGCCGGTGGTTCGCTATCCCGGCGTTGAGACGCTGGTGCCCTCCCATACCCCCGACAGCGTGAACTTCGTGGTGATACGCGAGAACAGCGAAGGGCTTTACGCAGGCGCGGGCGGCTTCCACCGCAAGGGAACCGAGCGTGAAGTGGCGGTGCAAGAGTCGGTCAACACGCGTCACGGAGTGGAGCGCATCGTGCGCTACGCCTTCGAACTCGCGCGCGAGAGGCGCAAGCACCTGACGCTGGTCCACAAGACCAACGTGCTCACCTTCGCTGGCGACCTGTACCAGCGGGTCGTCAACGATCTGAGCGTCGACGAGTACACCGACGTCGAGACCGCGTACGTGCACGTCGATGCGTGCTGCATCTACTTCCTCGATTCGCCGCAGCGCTTCGACGTGATCGTCACCGACAACATGTTCGGCGACATCATCACGGATCTGGGGGCGATGATCCAGGGCGGCATGGGCGTGGCCGCGGGCGGGAACATCAACCCCGATCCGGGCGGCGTTTCCATGTTCGAGCCCATCGGCGGCACCGCGCCGACCGAGGTCGGAAAGGGAACGATCAATCCGATCGCCGCGATAGGGGCGATGCAGATGCTGCTGGAGCGCGCGGGTCACTCGGAGGCAGCGGCCAGGATAGACAAGGGCATCCGCCACGCCGTGCTCCAGATGCGGTCGATGTCCGCTGGGAAGATGGGCCGCAGCACTTCGGAGGTCGGCGACCTCGTGATCGAGGGAGCGACATGACCACATTCCAGGTCGAGCTCTACGACACGACGTTGCGCGACGGCGCCCAGGCTCCGGGGCTTTCGTACTCGGTGGAAGACCGGCTGCGCATCCTCCACAAGTTGGATTCACTCGGGGTGCCGTTCATCGAGGGCGGGTGGCCCGGCGCGAATCAGCGCGACACCGAGTTCTTCCGGGTCGCCTCGAAGGAGACGCTGAAGAACTCGACGCTAACCGCATTCGGGATGACGCGCCGCGCGGGCGAGAAGGCCGGGGACTCCGCGGTCTTGCGAGACATGCTCGATGCCGGAACTTCCGTCGTCTGCCTCGTCGGCAAGTCGTGGGACCTGCACGTCACGGACGCCTTGCGCACGGATCTCGATGAAGGCGTCGCCATGGTGGCAGACTCGATCACTTTCCTGGTCAAGGAAGGCCGCCGTGTCTTCTTCGACGCGGAGCACTTCTTCGACGGTTACCGAGAGAATCGTGGATACGCGATGAGCATCCTCAAGGCCGCCGAGGACGCCGGCGCCGAGCGCTTGGTGCTCTGCGACACGAACGGCGGCACCCTCCCGTCCGAGGTGGGCTTGGTCACCGCGGAGGTCGGCGAGCAGATGGAAGCTGCGCTCGGCATCCACGCCCATAACGACACGGGTTGCGCGGTGGCCAACTCGCTCGCGGCTTTCGAGTCGGGTGCGTTCCAGGTGCAAGGTGTCGTAAACGGATACGGCGAACGCACCGGCAACGCAAACATGGTTACGGTCGCCGCCGACCTTGCGTTGAAGATGGGCGTCGACTGCCTGCCGGAAGGCTCCATCGAGCGGCTGACGGAGGTCGCCCACTTCGTGTCCGAAGTTGCGAACCTTATCCCCGACCCGCGCCAGCCATATGTGGGTCGCTACGCGTTCACCCACAAGGCGGGCCTGCACACGAGCGGTGTCGCGCGCATCTCGAAGGCGTACGAGCACGTCATACCCGAGGCCGCAGGCAACATCCGCAACGTCGCGGTTTCCGAACTCGGAGGCAGTTCCACCCTGCAGCTGAAGGCAGACGGTTTCGGCCTCGAGCTTGACAAAGAGGCCGTCCCGACGATCGTCGAGACGGTGAAGGAGAAGGAGTCGGAAGGCTACGCCTACGACGCGGCGGATGCCTCGCTCGAACTGCTCATGCGCCGCGCGATGGGGTGGGAGCAGGACTACTTCGAGATCGAGTCCTTCCGCGTGACCGTTGATCAGTTGGAGGGCACCGACGCCATCGCCGAGGCGACGGTTCGGGTTCAGGTCTCGGGCTCGCGCCATATCGAGACGGCGCAGGGCGACGGTCCGGTCGGCGCGCTCGACACGGCATTCCGCAAGGCGCTCGGCAACATCTACCCGGAACTCGACAATATAGAGCTGACCGATTTCCGCGTGCGCGTGCTCGACACGAAGAGCGGCACGGGTGCGGTAGTGCGCGTGCTGATCGACACCTCTAACGGTGAGAGCGAATGGACCACGATAGGGGTGAGCGAGAACATGATCGAAGCGTCGTGGGAAGCGCTCACCGATTCCATCCTCTTCGGCCTACTCCACCCACGGATCTCGGTCTGACGGCCCAACCGATTTCCGCTCGGAGCCGGTGAGAGCGGAGAGGCCGGTCGCTGCAGCCGACTGTGCTTCGCCCCGCTTGAAAGCACGGCCGAGCGCGGTTAGGCTCCGGGCGGAGGTGCCCACCCTGGAAGACGCAACCGATGGAGACGTGAGCGCAGGATCGGCCGAAACCCCGGCCCCGCTCTTCGACGACAGGATCGCCTGCCCGAACTGCGGGCAGATGAACAAACCCTCCGCCGAGTTCTGCTGGGACTGCGCCAAGTCCATGTCGCCGGGAGCTCCGCCTGCGCCGGGAGCTCCGCCTGCGCCGGGAGCTCCGATGTCGGCAGCCGCCAGAAGGTTGATGCTGGAGTCCGACCACTCGGTCCCAAGCTCCGCTCCCGAAGGAGAACTCCAGATCTCGGCAGATCTGCCCTTCGAGATCCGCACCCGCAAACGCTTCACGACCAAGCGGATCGTGGGGTTCGTGGTGTTCGCCGCAGTAGCGACCCTCGCCGCCCAGAAGGGTCTCCAAGCCTATCGAGTGGACACGCCAGTCTTCCCAGCGTCGATCGGGGGGTTCAATGTGCTTGCCGATCCCGACTCTCTGCAGTTGCAGAAGGCCTACGATCGGAAGGCGTCGGCCGCAGCCGGCGAGACCGAAACGCGCTTCTACGGAGACGTTCTCGGCGGGACGCAGGCGCAGCTGATCTGGGTGCGGAGGCCGGGCGCGTCGCCCCAGTCGGTGCTGTCCGAGGGGTTCGGCTACAGAGAGTCCCAGATGACGCCGACGAAGATCGCCGACACGACGTTCTACTGCACCGAGGCCCCCCCTTCTGGCAGCTTTCACCAGTCTTGGATACCTGCGGGCGGTTCGGGAGGTGCTTGCGCTTGGACCTCTGGGAACTACGAGTGGATGCTTGTTTCTCAGTCGTCGGAAGGGACTCCCGTCGATCTTGCTAACGGCACGGCCGTCGGGCGCGGAGCCTCGGCCTTCATCCTGATCGGGCTCTGGGCCGCCCTGGCGATCATCTTCGCGTTCCTTGCCTTGCGGACGGTCTGGGCCATGCTTCTCCGCTGACGAGTGATCCAGATCATCCGCTCGTATTGTGAGGGCGCTCGAATCGACCCAGAAGTATCACGATGCCGGCGAGGAGCGATCCCGCCACGACGATGAAGGGCACTCGCTGCCACCACCACGACACATCGGGGTGGTAGCGGAACGGTAGTGCGCCGACGGTCTGGGTTCCCAGCCCTAGCGCCCACAGCACCAGGACAGCAAGAAGGAACGCGGTCATGTGCCACAGATACAGCGTCATGATCACGCTGTTGACGTAGATGGTCGCCATCCATGCGCGCCTGGAGCGTTGTAGCCATCGCTGACCCACTTCGCGCAGCAGCATGCAGACGCCGATGGACCAGTAGGTCATCCCGACCATAACGAACGTCGGCGGATAGGTGTTCGCGATCGCCTCGTTGTCGGTGCCCAGCAAGCTCTTCGGGTAGTGGGGCAGACCGCTGAAGTAGTCGGCGCCGTGGCCGAAGAAGACCGGCGGGTTCGTCAGCACGATCATCACGGCCATGCCGCATAGCGCCATCAGGGCGAGCGTTCGCTTCGAGAGTCGTTGCATGCGGCCGTCGCCGTAGAAGAAACCGATCTGGTGTGACAGCAGCCACACGAACAGGACGTTCCAGTAGCGGAACCCGTGGATGTGTCCACCGAACCCGACCAGGTCTACGAGGGCGGTCAGCGCGGTTAGAGCTACGACAACGCGGAGCCCGAACCGTCGGTGCAGCCGGATCATCAGCGGCGCCAGCAGAATCACTATCAGGTACGCCGGCAAGAACCAGAGTGGTCCGAATGGGATCGTGGCGCCCGGCGGCATCATCCCGCGCAGCAGCCAGGTATCCCCCCAAACCTTGAACCCCGTGCCGGCACCGACGTCGAGCAGGTGCAGTCCCACCTGGACCACCGCCCAGATGCCCAGGAAGTACAGCGACGGTTTCAGCAGTCGCCAGGAACGTGTGCACAGGAAGGCTCCGGTGCTCAGGCCCTTCTTCTTGTGGGATTCGTACGTGACAAGGTTCGAGAAGCCGCCAACGAAGAAGAACAACGGCATGACCTGGAAGATCCAGGTGGAAAGCCACACCCATGAAACCTCGCCGATCACGCTGGTGGACCGGATATAGCCGTGTTGCCACCAGACGATGCTGATGGCCCAATGGCCGATGACGACCGTGAGTATCGAGAACGCACGGACGAAGTCAACGTAGCGATCCCGTGTGTTGGGGGTGCGTGTCGCCAGGTCGCTGAGCGACGGCTTCTCGCTCACGCTGCGCGTGGCGGCGGGTGGCGCTCGGAGAAACGTCGCAGTTTCATCGTCAGGAACGCAACAACAAGCAGTATGACTCCGGTCGCAAGCAGAACCAACGGTGTGCCGAGCGTGTCGCGGAAGAAGTGGTCTACCGTCTCGATGAGGAAGCGGAAGCCACCGAGGGCGCCGATGATGAGCAGCACGTTGTTGTGCAGCCAAACGCTGGCCACGATCAGCCCGGCCGCCGTCATCAGTCCCAGGGCCATTCCCACATGGCCCGCTGCACCCTCCGAGAAGGAAACGGCTGAGATCGCCTGCAGAGCGGCGAATGAACCCAGCCCGTAGGCCAGGAACTGGGGTGTGAGCACCCTTCGATAGGCGAGTAGCAGCCACACCATCGCGGTGATCCAGACGGCGAATCCAATCGCGGTGTTCGGACCGGAAGCTTCGGGACCGATGGTCTCCGGATACCGGAGGCTCACGACGCTGGTGACCACTGCGATCACTCCCGCGCCCATCGCTATCTGCTGCAGAACGGTTCTCCGCATCGCGTAGAGGACGAGGGCGGGGGCGGCGACAACGGTGGCGATCACAACGCTCTGCGCGGCTGGGCGGATGTCTAGGACGTCGTTCGCGAAGACGGACGCGGCCCACGCGGCCGAACCGACGGACATCGCCCACAGCACACTTCCGAACCGGGCAAAAGCGGGCTCCGGGGTGTCTCGGAGGAGCCAGCCGGCGACCACCAGAAGCACGGCGCCCGCCGCTGGTATCGTCAGCCGAACGCCGACGGCAAGATCTGGCCACTGCTCGCTCAACAGCACACCCAAAGCGGCGGTCGCCAATCCGGCGCCCAGGTAGCCGAGCGCCTCGGTGATCAGCGGCACTCGCTGTGAGGTCGCGTCGCGCTGGCGTTGTGATTCGAACGCTAGGATGGCTTTGGCCTGGTCCTCGGTTATGAGGTTGGCCGCCACCAGGGTTTCGAGGTCTTCGAGGATACGCGCCATCATTCCTCCTCCACCATGATGAACCCTGGGGAGGCGCGAGGGAAGCCGGGGCCACCGGGTATCTTCTGGACATGTCCGTGCCCGCACCCCAGGCCTTCGCGCGCGCTCGTGAGCTGCTCGACCCAGCGATGCGTGAGGCGATCGGCCGCCTTTCGCCTTCCATAGGAAGGGTCGTCACGTATCACCTGGGGTGGATCGATGCGGCGGGGGAGCCCGTCGACAACCCGGGCGGCAAGGTCGTGCGCCCCGCTTTGGCTTTCGCGTCCGCCCGGGCCATCGGCGCGCCCGCACGAGCCGCGCTTCCAGGTGCGGTCGCGGTCGAGTTGGTTCACAACTTCTCTCTGCTTCACGACGACGTGATGGATCGCGACGTTGAGAGGCGCCACAGGCCGACGGCATGGGCGCTCATGGGTGAAGGAGAGGCGATACTGGCAGGCGATGCCCTGTTGGCGATGGCGCAGGAAGAGCTGATAGTTCCTCCGTCGCCCGAGCGATTGAGGGCCGCGGCGGCCCTTTCGATGGCTACAGCGGAGATGATCACCGGCCAGGCCGAGGATCTCGCCTTCGAGCGGAGACAGGACGTCGGGTCCGACGAGTGCATCGCTATGCTGGAACACAAGACCGCTGCTCTGATCTCCTGTGCCTGCAAGGTTGGCGCGATCCTGGGAGGAGGGACCGATGAGCAGGTCGGGGCCCTCGGAGATTTCGGTCACGCTCTCGGATTGGCGTTCCAAGCGGTGGACGACATCTTGGGCATATGGGGTGAGCCCGAGACAACCGGCAAACAGACTTGGAGCGACCTCCGCCGGCACAAGAAGACGCTTCCCGTTGTCGCAGCGCTGGAGAACGGAGGCCCTGCGGTCGGCGAACTCCGCCGTCTCTTGGTGTCCGAAAGCAGCAGCGAGGGGGATATCGCGCTGGCAGCTCGGCTCGTCGAAGAGAACGGGGGCAGGGATCGCGCCCTCGAAGTTGCGGCGCGGAGCCTAGGCCTAGCCCTGTCGCATCTCGGCATGATCGAGACTCATCCTGCGGGCAGACAAGAGTTGGAGGAGATCGCCGGATTCATCACCGCGCGCGATTTCTGACGCGCTGCTAGCCTTGCAGTTCCGCTGACATGGAGTACGGATGACTGAGCCCCGCGTGAGCGCGAGAGAGATCGAACATCTTCTGACCGGCGGGGGCCTTGCCTCGCTCATGCTCAACCGCAGCTTCGATGCGATCACGGTGGCCGACTTCGACGGCCGGATCCTGTGGGTGAATGACAGGCTGCTCGACCAGACCGGGCTAACTCGCGAACAGCTCATAGGGCACACGGACGAGGAGTTCGATTTCTATCTGGAGCCCGAGATCCGCGCCGCGATGGTCGTCGCGCTCCGCGACGAAGGACGCTTCGGTCCCCGGATGGCGCGGTTCAGTTTCATGAACGCCACGCAGCACGTCGAGTTCTACGCCGAGGTGGTTGACGTGGGCGGCGAACCGTTGGTCGTGACGATCAGTCGGGCGGTCACCCTTCAGATCGAGGCCGAATCCAGGCTCCGCGAGGCGCAGATCACTTTCCAGAATCTGGTCGAGCAACTCCCAGGGGCCGTCTACCTCGAACAGCTTTCTGGATCGGCTGAGAAGCACACGTTCTACGCCAGCCCCCGTTACGAGGAGATGTTCGGTCTCATGCCCCGGGGGGACATCCCCGCCCGGGAGAACTGGCAGCGTCTCATCCATCCCGATGACATCGATCGCGTGATCGAGGAATCCGACCGAACCGACCGAACCGAAGAACCCTACGTCTGTGAATACCGCGTGGTGCCGGAAGGCCGGCCGGTGATGTGGGTGCGCGACGAGGCGGTCCTGGTGCGGGACGATGACGGTATCCCCCAGTACTGGCTCGGCTTCCTGAGCGACATCTCCGAGCGCAGGGCCGCTGATGCTAGGCTCCGGGCCGCGGAGGATCGGTACAGGGTCTTGATCGAGCACATCCCGGTTGCCACCTACACGCAAGCCTACGGATCAGAAAGAGGATTCTTCGTCAGCCCGCAGATCGAGCAGATAACCGGCTGGCCCGCACGGATGTTCGAGCAGGCCGAAGGGTGGGATACGGTTGTGCACCCCGATGATCGTCTGCGGGTTCGAGAGGAAGCGGAGCGAACCGACGCCGCACGAGAGCCGTTCGATCTCGAATACCGCATGGTCAAACCAGATGGCAGCGATGTGTGGATCCACGACGTGGCCGCGCTGGTAGACGGTCTGGATGGAGAGCCGAGCTTCTGGCACGGCATCATCGAGGACGTCACCGCTCGCAGGAGCTCGGAGGATCAACTAAGGCGCCATGACGCGATCCTCGAGGCAGTCGGTTTCGCGGCTGCTCAGTTCTTGCACGCGGAATCGTGGACAGACTGCATCGACGACGTCCTGAGGCACATGGGCGTGGCCGGTGATGTCAGCCGTGCATACATCTTCAGGAACGCCCGCGGGGTGGACGAGACGTTGCGGGCCAGCCTCACCCATGAGTGGGTCTCGGAAGAGGCTACGTCGCAACTGTCGAACCCGCACCTGCAGAACCTTGCCGTTTCTGCGCCCTCGTCCGGAGACGGTGGGCAGCCGGCGTGGACCCGGCGGCTTTCTGAAGGCGGAGCGTACGCGGCTGTCCGTTCCCGGTTCGATGAGGCGGAACTGCCTCTCCTCGAATCCCAGGGGATCCTGTCCATCCTGGAGACACCTATCTTCGTCGGCGACGAGTGGTGGGGCTTTCTCGTATTCGACGATTGCCGAACGGAGCGTGAGTGGTCCCCGGCAGAGGTCGATGCGCTCCGGGCCGCGGCAGGTGTTCTCGGGGCGGTGATAGAGCGTCAAGAGACCGAGGCGCAGCTTCTCAAAGCGGAAGAGAGGCACCGGCTCCTGATCGAGCAGCTTCCCGCAGTGGTCTACATCGATTCGATCGACCACTCGAGCACTGCTCTCTATATCAGCCCGCAGGTCGAGGAGATGCTGGGCTACACCGCAGAGGAGAGGATCGCGACCCCGATGCTGTGGGTCGATTCCATACATCCCGCCGACAGGGAGATGGTACTGACGGAGTCCGACCGAACGAATGAAACAGGCGACCCTTTCGCGATGGACTACAGGATGGTGGCTCGCGATGGCCGGACCGTTTGGGTGCGCGACGAGGCCAAGATCGTGCGCGACGAGGATGGAACGCCGCTGCATTGGCAGGGTGTGATGTTCGACATCACCGAGCGCAAGATGGCAGAACAAGAGCTTGAGCGTGCTCTTAGGCTCGAGCGCGAGGCGGCAGAACGACTGCGATCTCTCGATGACATGAAGAACACCTTCTTGACAGCGGTGTCTCACGATCTTCGGACGCCGCTTGCGGCGGTGCTCGGGCTCGCGCTGACGCTGGAGCGCGAGGATATCGATCTCGATGGGGTTGAGACCAGAGACCTCGCTCACCGTATCGCGACGAATGCCAGGAAGCTCGAGCGACTTGTGACGGACCTACTGGACCTCGACCGGCTGTCTCGGGGCATACTGGAGCCGAATCTCTCTCGTACGGACCTCGGATTGCTGGTGCGCAAGGTGGTCGAGGAGATGGATCTTTCGGGTCATCACCCGATCACGGTGGAAGCGGAGGCTACCGAGATCTCTGTCGATACCGCCAAGGTGGAGCGCATAGTAGAGAACCTCGTTTCCAACAGCGCGAGACACACGCCGGCGGGAACGCGTATCTGGATCCGAGTTCACCCGGAGGGGGACGGCGCGCTCTTGGTCGTAGAGGACGAAGGGTCCGGTGTGAGTACCGATCTCAGGGAAGCGGTGTTCGAACCGTTCCGCCAGGGTCCGGGGTCGGAACCTTCTCCGGGGGTCGGTATCGGCCTGTCGCTGGTTGCTCGCTTCGCGGAATTGCACGGTGGTCGGGCGTGGGTGGCGGAGCGCGAGGGTGGAGGGGCGTCCTTCCGGGTGTTCCTTCCGGAGCGACCCTGATGGAGGCGCTCCGGGCTATCGAAACCCGCCGCACGGTACGCGACTTTGAAGTGAAGCCCGTCGCTTCGGAGGATGTGCGGCGCATCCTCGAGGCGGGTAGGCGGGCACCGTCTTCGATGAACGAGCAGCGATGGGACTTCGTCCTCTGCAGCGACCGGGATCACCTCATCGCGCTTTCCAGGGTAGGGGAGTATGCGGGCCATCTGGCGGGCGCGGCGTTCGGCGTGGCACTGGTAGTGCCGGTTGCCGAGGAGGTCTGGAAGAAGGAGTCCCTCGCCTTCGATCTCGGACAGGCCGCTGAGAACATGATGATCGCGGCCTGGGATCTCGGGATAGGCAGCGCCCACGCTTCCGTGTACGACGGGCAGGCGGCTCGCGAGCTACTGGGGTATCCGCTTGACTACCGGTGCGACACGATACTGTCCTTCGGCTACCCGTCGGATCCGGATGTATTCAAGCCTCCCCCGAGCCGCGGCCGCAAACCTCTGTCTGAGATCGTCCACACGGAGCGCTGGTGAGGCAGCTGGTCGCGGCCCTTGCGGCGTGGGCTATGTCTTCCGCCGCTCCGTTAGGTAGCCGATATCCGCTGTTTGCCCTGGTTGAAGCCTTGGTTCCTCGATTCTGCCCTGGCCGTGAGGTAGGGTTTATTCCCTCACCATGACTCACATCCCCGTCAAACGGCACTCTTCAAGGTGGCTTGCCGCCGCCGTGTCCTCCTTCGTCTTGATGTCGTTCGCGCTTCCGGCGATCGCGGCCGACACCGAGCAGCAGCTGGCAGATGCCCGCGGGCAACTTGGCGCGCTGGAGACGCAACTGCAGACGGACCGTCAGGCAGTGAGCTCGCTCGAGGCCCAGCTGGCGTCCATCCAGGACGAGGTTCAGCAGGCCGAAGCCAGGTACCAAGAGCTGGATGTGAAGCTGGAGCAGACCAGGAACAAGGCCGATTCCGCAGATGCTCACTACGACGTCGTCCATGATCAGCTGAACCAGATCATGCGTGAGGCATATATGGGCGGAGTCGCAGGGACCATCGGCTTCATCATGGACGCGGAGTCGCAGTCTGATCTCGCAGACCGCCTTGACTTCCTATCGGCCATCGCTTCCGCCAATGCGAACCTGGCAGCTCAGGTTACCCAGCTTCAGACGGATCTCGTGGACAGGAGCGCGTCCATGGAGCAGCTGTTGAAGGACAAGGAGCAGGTGCTCCAGTCGCTGGCCGACGATCGCGCTTCCATGCAGGCGGCGGCCCAGCAGCACAGAGATGCATTGGCGCAGGAAGAGAAGACGATGAGCAACATCCTCGACCTCGTTGCCGAATTGAGGCAGGAGCTGAATGCGGCGGATATCGCGAGTTTGCAGCACACGTTTCAGGGCGAGAAGTCCGTTCCCTATGGGCAATGGGCTGATGCGTTCCTGGTCAACGAATTGAACGCGCCAACTTGCCGGGATAATGAGATCGCCATGGTGGCCTGGCAGTTGAACGAGGGAACATCGGCCGACTGGAACCCACTCGCGACCACCTACACCATGCCAGGTGGGGCGACCTTCAACTCCTCGGGGGTCAAGAACTACACGTCGCTGCAACAGGGTTTGGACGCCACGAGGCTGACCCTCGAGAAGGGCTCACCCACATACCTCTATCAGCCCATAATCGCGAACCTCCGCAGATGCTCGCCAGCCATGAGGACCGCTGAAGCCATCAATGCCTCCTCCTGGTGCCGAGGCTGCACCTACGGTAGGTATGTAACGGGCCTCATCGAAAAGGTCGCGGCCAACTACAACGCCTACGCTCAACTCTAGGACCCCGCAGCCTCCGTCGTAGCGCTCACCGAAGGCTGTTTCTTCCTCTCCCGGGCAATCTCTTGGGCCCGCTGGCCCGTACAACGTGTGAGAGATCGAGGACGGATCGAGGACGGATCGAGGAGGAGACCATGAAGATGGACAAACCTCGGGCACCGAAGGCATTCGGCATGGCGTTCGCGCTGGTCCTGCTTGTTTCTGCTTGCTCGAAGGCGACCCCAGCAGGCGGTAGCGGAAGCAGCTCCTACAGCAACGGCGGTACCACCACTTCAACAGCGGCCAACACGGGCTCGACCGGGACGACGATGAGCATCGACGGACAGTCGGTCACGGTTCATGGCACCTCTGACGCGTCGGGACAGACGTCGCTGAGTGTCACCGCCGACACGGACAACGGGCAGAACTACTTCACGCCCACGGTCGTCACGGGGACTCCTGGCGAGACGCTCACGGTTCAGCTTGAGAACGCATCCAGCACGGTGCCGCACAACTTCTCGGTGGATGGCTCGGATGTGAACGTTGACCTCGCTCCCGGCGCCACCGATTCCGTGAAGGTGACCCTACCCGCGTCCGGAAGCGTCACGTTCTTCTGCGAGTACCACCGTGCCGCGGGGATGGTGGGACAGTTCACCGTCGGGTAGGCGAGAGCCTAGCGTCTGAAGTCGACGGGTACGTCACGGTGGCGACGAGCTGGAGGCTCACTTGAGGACCGCTACAGGGTTCAACGTCGAGAACCCGAGTCCCCCCTGATCGTCTTTCACGACGAGAGTGATGGTGTAGGTACCCGGCCCCGCGTACTCATGCGTGGATCGAGACCCACTGGCGATGGCTCCGTCGCCGAAATCCCACTGGTACTCGACGATGGTTCCATCTGTGTCCGTGGAGGAAGCGGCATCGACCGTCAGGAGTCTCTCGTTCAGCGCCGCGGTTGCGGAGGCGAGCGGAGCCGCGTTGCCCTTGGAACCTTGAGTGAAGGCAACCCGCACTGAGACGAGTCCCGGAGCGGACGAGACGGCCACATCTACCCGCCAGATGCCGGGATCGGGCTGGCCAACGAGGTAGGTGTCGGAGTGCGGTTGCTCAGAACGGAACACCTTGCCCGGGGAACTCGCGGCGATCACATCCCCGCTCGGAGCGATCAACGCCGTGGTCATCGTCGCCTGGCCGGAATGAGTAGTCGTGAACGTGGCCGAGGGGCTTTCCTTCCCCACGGTGAACTGCGCGGTGGCTTTGCCGTGGGCCCCAAGCGTGTAGATGCGCAAGCCGGGTGTCTGCCCGCCGGGTGAGGGGCTTGGTGGCGGCGGAGGCGCGGCGGGCGGCACGTATGGCGCGGCGGGCGGCACGTATGGCGCGGCCTTCGGTGGGGTGGCGGATGGCGCCGGGTATATGGAGACCGAAGATGTGGGGGAGGCGTATGCCACGGTCGGGCCCTCGTCTATGGGCTCGAGCCTGCTCACGCTGCCGGAGCAGGAGGGGATCAATAGCAGGAACACTATCCAGCGCGCGACGGATCGGTGTGTGCGATCAGGGTCGAGTGGCATCCCGGAAGGCTAGCTGATAGCACCTGCGTCAGGATCGCGGTCACATGCTCACACCGGGGGCCATAGCGGCTGCTACGCCAAGAGGGGCGCCGAAGCGCCCCTCTTGTGCGTTGAAGGATCTCGGGCTAGGAGGTGAAGCTTCCGCCCGCAGGAGGTGGAGGTGGCGCCATGCCGCCGCTCGCCGCCGCAGGACCCACGTACGTTGCGGGTCCGAATCCAAGGATCAAGTAGAAGATGAAGGGCAGGAATATGAGCCCCAGCCCGAAGCCGGTGCTTCTCCCGTAGCTCTTCGCCATGTCCAGCGCGATGATGATGAAGACGACGAAGTTCACGAACGGGATCAAGAACAGCACTATCCACCAGATCGGTCTGCCGACGATCTCCAGCATGACGATGTAGTTGTAGATAGGAACGATCGCCGCCCAACCAGGCTTGCCGGCTTTGGCGAAGACCTTCCACATCCCGGCGATCATCACCACGATAAGAGCGAGGTAGATCAGCACGACCACCGGACTGATGCTTCCCGACGACTCCACCGTGTACGTGTAGGTTACCTGCGCGAGACTTTCCACCTACGTCCTCCCTCCGAAGCGAAATATCCCCCGGATTATCGCACGGCCTGGAGTCAAAGGGGCGGTCAACGGATAGTTACCAGGCGCCCTATCTGAGTTCCCGCGTAGCGATCCTTGTCCACGCAACCCGTGATCCCGGTGACGGATCCACAATTGGACCACTGCCAGAAGGTCCACCCGTTTCCCGACCAGTTCCCGGCGGGCACGTCGGGCTTCTTGACGAACCAATTGGCGATCCACAGCTTGTACCCGTGAGACGAGAAGCGGGTGGAATCGCCGAGACTCGCTCGCCAGAACGAGGGGCTCGTGTAGACGATCCCCTTCGCTCCGGTCAGGTGATAGACGCGATTCAGCCATTGCGCCGTCCAGTCCTCCAGGCTCGCTCGCCCGAGTCCTCCCGAGGATTCCATGTCGAGAACCGGGAGGATGTTGCCCGGTTGCAGGCCGGCGGTTTCAACGAAGAAGTTGGCTTGCAGGACGGCATCGCCCTTCTTGCGGTCGGGCACGGCGTAGTGATATGCGGTCCATTTGATGTTCTGGGTGGTGGCGCCGACGGAGTTGATGGCGTACTTGGCGTCCGTGTAGTCGAGCCCTTTGGTCGCGCGCATGATGATGAAGCGAACGTTGGAGTTGCCGACCTTGTCCCAATCGATGGTGTGCTGGTATTCGGCGATATCGATCCCAGGGATGGGGGTTGCGGCGTAGGCACGGCCGGTCATCGGTATCGCGATCGAGACCAGCGTGACCAGGATCGAGACTCGCAGCGACGGACAAGAGGTCATGCAGGCATGTTAGCGGCCGCCGCCAGGCCAGGGCCGGCGCGGAGTTTCGTCACTCGGCGTTCAGGCGACCCCGCCGGCCGTGGGTGCGTCGGCCGTCACGATGTCCAATCGCCCGCTTTCGAGGAGCTTCAAGAATGCGTCGACAACACGCGGATCGAACTGATTCCCGCTCTCCCTTCGGATCTCCGCCGCGGCGTGCTCTACGGTGCGTGCGGCGCGGTAGGGCCGGTCGTGGGTAAGCGCGTCGAAGGCGTCGGCGACCGCCACGATCCTCGCGCCGATCGGGATCTCATCTCCGCGAAGTCCGAGGTAGCCATACCCGTCCCAGCGCTCATGATGGGAATATGCGATGTCGGCCGCCATCTTCAACAGGGGGGACTGGGTTGAGGAAAGCATGTCGCCGCCGATCTTGGTATGCGTCTTTACCTTGTCGAACTCCTCATCGGTTAGTCTGCCGGTCTTGTTCCAGACCTCGCCTGACACGCCGACCTTGCCGATGTCGTGCGGCATCGAAGCTCGCCCTATCTTGGACGCGTCTTGCTCCGAGAAGCCCAGCTCACGGGCGACCAACTCGGCCACGAGTGTCACCCTCCGCGCATGCTGTCCGTGTGCGGAGGTGGCCCACTCTTCGTCCGTCAGGCCGGCCAACTCCACCTCGCTCATCTCCGAACCCTGACCCTGCTCCGCCTTGTTGGACAGATCGCCCATCACCAGCATGAACCCGCCCACTCCACCGGCTATGTCGGGGAGTACCGAGATGGACATGCTGACCGGAACCACGGTTCCTGCCTTGGTCGTCTGTCTGGATCCGATCCCCATGACAGAACCGTCGCTAGCAACGCGAGCGAGGAGATCCGATGGGTCGACCCCATCGGCCAGATCGCCGAGTGGAAGCGGTTCTCCGAGCATCTCCAGCTGGGTGAATCCCAAGAGGCGTTGGGCAGCGGCATTCCACAGCGTGACCTTGCCCAGTTTGTTCCCCACGGCGATGGCCATCGGGGATGCGTCTATCACCATCGGTAGCCTTTCGATTCGCTTGTCCATCTCTTCCTTGCGGGCCTTGGTCTGTTCGTCGGTCCGGCCCGAGATGTCCTTCTGGCGCACCTGGGTCATCCAGACCAGGGATTCGAGCAACTCCTCGTCGTCCCCTTCCCCCCAATCCTCAGTCTTCCTAGAGCTCAGCTTCTTCGTTGCTTCCAGCGCCGCCATCGCGCGTGCGTCCACCTTCTCAACCTGCCCCGTCTTTGAGGCCGGCTCGGCCAGCCTGGGGCGCATGCGTATGAGCACGACCGTCAGGACCAGCCAGATGATGATCCCCACTTCCGCCACGAACAGCTCGGGTGAAGAAGTCGCCTTCTGAAGGGCTTTCGCGGTCGGAGAGGTGATCTCGAAGCCCGACGTGAGCGCACCGCAGAACAGCAGAGCGAGGGACGCAGTCCAAGCCCACTGCAGTCTGGCCATGAGGCCGATCCCGATGACGACAAGGGCCATCGACAAGAGGGCGTGCACGTAGAGGATGAACTTCGCTCCAGAGAAGGTGCTGCCGATCTGGGCTGAGTGGATCGCAGCGTCCCATTCAAGGGCGATGAAGTAGACGGCTTGGAGGAGACCCAAGACGGCCAGTATCGCGCCGACGGCAACTATGCCGTTGGGAAACCTGGTTCTGCTGGACATACCTACCCCTTCGGCCTGCGCCCTCGCCGTAGGATGCTTCGCTGGGAGCCTTGGGTCAAGCCCCCTGGCCGACAGGCATGATACCCGGGCCGAAGGTGGGCTTCAGTCTGGCCGATCCCAACTGTTGTAGGGGGCCGTCATCGTAGGGTCGGCTGTGGTTGGCGCGGGAGCGGGAGTGGGAGTGGGAGTGGGAGTGGGAATGGGAGTGGGAGTGGTGGGGGTAGCGTCGCGCCGGAGCAGGTCTCTGGTCGTAACGAAAGTCGTGATCCAGTCCCGCTGGAAGAGGTCATCGTGCATGTCGAGTGTCTCCACGGGCTGCCTCCTTCGTAGTTCATCCAGCGTACGCGGGGCAGATGGCGCTGAGGTTGCGCAGACGTTGCGAGTGTGTGTTGTCTGGCGGCGAGGGGATGAGGCCCACAGGAGGCTTTGGCGGAGAGGGGTCAGTCTTCGTCTTCGAACCAAGCTTCTTCGGGGGTGAGGGCGCCGTGCTTGGTGGGCTGGATCTTCCGGTAGGCCTCGAAGGGTTCCCGTCGCTCACCGTCAACGGTCAGCAGCCGGTTGAGCGTGATGCCGAAGAGTCGCTCGTTCTCGACCAGGTGTGGTCGGATGGCCTCCCAGTCGCGCGGGCCGAGCTTCGTGAACTCGCCGGCGTTGAGCTGGTCGTTCGCCAGCGTTCCTTTGGGATCGCGGACGTACAGAGCCCCGCCCGAGGCGAGAGAGAAGAGGTTTCCCCCCGGATATGGCTCTGCGAGGTCGTGGAGCTCGCCATCTTCGTCATACGCGACGCCGTTGACGACCGCCCAACCTCCTCCGGCAAGGGGATCTCCGGCCATGAATGACTCTGCAAGATAGTCAAGGGCCGTCCCGTTGATCACCACTCGCGGGGCCCCGACTCCGTTGATCAACGGACGTCCGGCGGCGCTGCCGAGAACGTACATGTCCCCGCCCTTCGCCCCGTACCCGAAGGTCTGTCCGACGTCGCCGTGCACGACCAGTCTCCCGCTCTTCATGATCTGGGCCAGCTGATCCTGCGCCGACCCGTGAACGGTGACCTCCGCCCCATCCAGCCCCGAGCCGAGATAGTCGCCGGGCGAACCGTAGACATCGATGCGCACCTTCCGCGTGTCTGCGCCGAGGCCGCATCCGATGAAGCGATGCCCTCGCGTATTGAACACCAGGAAACGGCTCCACCCTGCTTTGAACAGATCCACTATCGTCCGTGAAACCGCCCCGTCACCCTCGATAGCGAAGCCCGTCGCATCCACGGCCACTACGCTGTCCTCGTCGGGAGCTCGCAACGGTGTGTGATCGGGGCCCACCCACAGGTACCGACTGGACGGTGCCTGTCTGAGGCCGTCGAGTATCCGCGTGAGGCCGTCGTCGAGCAGCGACAGCACTGCGCTTCTTTTCAGGTCGCCGGTCGGGTAGCGGCGGTCGATCAGAAGAGTCAGGGCGCCAATCGCTCGGTCGCGCTCTTCGTCGGTCTTGCTCCCACGCTCAAGAGCCGACAAGAACGCCGCCAGATCCGGGTAGTCCCAACCCGTGTTCAGCCTTTCGCGAACGCGGTTCTGGAGATCATCGGCGTCCCTTATCTGGACGAGCGACTCCGCGTCGAAGTCGTTCCGCTCCAGCTTCTTCGCCGGAGGCCGCTTGCTCTTGTCGGCCCCGATGGGGCGCCCGAACTTGTCGGCACAGAACGGTGTTCCATCCACCCCCGAGTCTTCTGGATGGGCTGTGAATACGAAGGCGCCTCCGTCCGTGTGGCTGCCTCCGCGGGCATTCCAGTAGCGGTCGGCGCGTCCCCAGAAGCGGTCGTCTGTTTCGGCGAGAGACTCAAGAGCTGCGTCGATGGCCTGCTTCTCGCTCGCGGCGAAGCCGATCTTCACTTCGCCTTCCTGCAGGGCGAATACCTGCGGACGAAGCATGCTCGTGTCGGTGATGCCGATGAGTCTGTAGGCATCTTCCTTCATCGCTGTCTGAGCGATGAGGAAGAACCAGGGGCCGTCCGGTGAGCCGTGTATGTGGACGCTCTGGAGCATCCTGTAGACGTCCTGTTTGTCTTTGGGAAGCATTGCGAAGTCGCGTTCGGTGGTGGGCGCCATCGCCTCGATCACGTATTCGAGGGGATAGCCGTACACGCGATACAGGAGATCGAACACGAGAACGGCGACCTCGGTATCGGTCAGGAAGAGTGGATGGCGGTTGAGTTGAGCGAGATAGGTGGACATCGACGCGTAGTTGGCGAAGTCACCGTTGTGGACGAGCGCTTCGTTCAAGCCGATGAAAGGATGAGCGCCCCCCGGATGCCAGACGGTTCCCTTGGTGGGGTAGCGGTGATGCCCTATCCAGACATGTGCTGTTGCGTCCTCCATCTTGTAGTAGCGGACCGCATCGTCGCCGTATCCGACGAGTTTGAGCACGAGAAGGTCTTTGCCGTGCGAAAGGACGAATGCGCGCTTGTCTCCGGCTGACGAATAGAACTCCATGTTGAGTCGATACGTGTTCTGGAACACGATCTCGTCCTCGGCTTCTATCGGGTCCTCGATGTCATTCTCGATGACGAAGCGCTTGCGAACGTCGGGCTTCACCCTCGCGAAGTAGCAGACGACTTCCGGAGGTCGCACTTCGAGGCCGAGCTCTCTGAAATCGGAGACGGCCGGTACCTCGAACGTGGAGTCGATCCTGAAGGTTGGAGAGATGAATGCTGTTTCAAGTTCCGTCCGGCAGGAAGGGTCGAGATAGGCGACCGCGATAAGGTAGTCGCCTCGCATGATCTTCGGGGAAACCCCGAAGAACTCCGGATCGAGACCCACGGCCGCCAATCCGCCGCCTTTCCCGTTTCCCCGGTTCTGCATCTGAGTGAGGGCTGCGAGCAGAGCGCGCCCCGGGATGGGAACGCTGGAGGCAGCGCCGATAACGCCGCAGCCGCCTTCCGCTTCCTGGACGTCGCCGACCCGCGTGGGCCGTGGCAACCTTCCGGCGGCGGACAGGAGGGCTGCGATCCGGTCTCTAGGCACCGCCGGCCCCCACGTACTTCAGCAGGTCCATCCGGCCGCGCAACTCGCGGACCGTCGAGAGGCCGAGCCGGCGAAGGATGTTGCGCAGTTGGTCGCGGTAGGAGGAGTAGAGGTTGTCCAACCTCTGCGTCCCCCAATCCGGTTCGACCAGTTGCGACAGCTCGGGGTCGGTTGTGGTCAGGCCGTAGGGGCATCCGCGACCGCGCTCGCAGTTAGAGCAACGGGTACATCCGAGAGCAACCAGTTCGGCGGTGCCCATGATGCAGCCGTCCGCGCCGAGAGCGATCGCCTTGGCCATGTCCCAGGCGGTGCGCACGCCCCCGCCGGCCATGATGACCATCTCATCGCGGATACCTTCCTCGGTCAGGAACTTGTGCACTTTCGGCAGGGCCAGCTCGATCGGCATGGCTATGTTCTTCTTCGCTATCTCCGGAGCCGCGCCGGTCCCCCCGTAGGCGCCGTCAATCTGAAGGATGTTCGCTCCTGCGAAGTAGCTGCCTACGGCGACCATGTCGATATCGGTGGGTGTTGCGACCTTGACTGAGATGAGCGCTTCCCGGTTCATCTCGCGCAGCCAGTCGACGTGCTTCTTGTGGTCTTCGACCGAATAGACAGAGTGGAATGGGAATGGAGAGAAGAGTGACACCCACGGAACGGATTCTCGCATCGCAGCAACGGAAGCGGTGGCCTTGTCACCTAGCAGGTGTCCGCCCAGCCCGGGCTTCGAGCCCTGAGCGTATTTCAGTTCCACTATCCGGGCGTACTGGACGGTCTCCTCGCGGACGCCGAACATCCCGGTCGCGACCTGAGTTATCACGTGGTCTCGGTGGGGGACCAATACGTCCGGGTACCCGCCTTCGCCTGAAGACGTGAACGTGTGCCACTTCTCCGCGACGCGGGCACGCGACAGCATGATGTTCTCGCTGATCGATCCGAACGACATGCCTCCGCCGTACCAGGGGACCGGTATCTCGATCTTGGGATTGAAGTCCCTGCGGTTCAGCGCGATCGACGTGTCGATCTGGACGTTGTCCGGCAGCCACTGCGACTCCGGCAGGAACCTGAGATCCAGGGAGTCGAAGCCGCCTCCCGAGCGCCCGACCTTGTATTCGAGTGCATTCGTCGGAGGCTTGCCGGTGTGGGCTTGGGTCCACACGGACAGGATCAAGTCATCGGTCCAACGGGCGTCACCGAGCGCCGGGGGCTTGCCGAACTCCAGCGTAGGCCATGTCTGGAATCCGCCGCGGATGGCCCGTGTGTGCTTCTCGACAATGAGCCGTTCGTTGTCGCTACGTTCTGGAGACATAGCCCTCGATTCCCCCGAAAGCCTCGTCTTCCAGTTCCGTCTGGAACATGCAGCGGCCCACTTCGCCGCGCAGACGGCGGACCTCGCGAAGGCCCATGGCGCCCAGGATCTCGAGCAGTTGATCCCGCCAAGCGGCGGTGAGGTTGCGGATCCGCTTGACGCCCCAGTCCAATGTCATCCCGAGCGGGAACGTCACGTTAGGGTTCGCGCGATCGATGCAGGCGCCGTTAGCGCTTGCGTTCAGCGCTACCCAGGCCGCGGTATCGATACCCACTGCGTCCAAGCCGCAGACGATCGCCTTGGGCATGTGCTCGGCCATGACCATCCCGCCACTGCCCAAGAGCGTCACCTGCTCTCGCAGTCCGGCTTCCACGAGGTGGCCATGGGCCGCGCGTATGAGTTCGAGGATGAAACGGTCGCCGGCACGACCGTGGTGGTCGGCGAGCAGATGTATGACCGGCACCCCGGCCTCGGCCAGAGGGACGGGGTTCGTTTCGGCTGGAACCCTCACGCCCACGAGTGAGCCCGGCAAGAGTTCGGCTAGCTTCGAGAACAGGTCCGGGTCCCAGCCCGCCATCTCCACCAGCCTCGGGGAGCCCAGGGAGTCGAGCGTGTCGATCTCCTCGTTCGTGATCAGGGGAACCGTATGGCGATCTGCCAGACCCTGCCTGACGACCTCGCGCGCTGGGACGGCGGCCAGCGTGTGCAGTTGCTTGGCCGACTCGACCATCACCCTGTTCGCAGTCGCAGATGGTGTCGCTTCGAAGATGAACGGGATCATCAGTGAGAACACACGTGGTTTGTCTCCGACGGGCTTGCCACCCTTGTCGAGGGTCAGATAGCGGGGCCGGTAGCCGATATCCACTTCCGTGGAAACGAATTCCCGGCCGTGGATGCCGTCGCGGGTGGGTCGGACGATCTCCGACATGTCGAGCCACATGCCGTCCCAGCCGGCCCCGCCGAACTTGCCCCGGTAGCCCGCTCCTCTCACGGGGGCATGTCCGCTGTGGGCTTCGTACAGGATCGTGTCCACGATGTCGGGCGTGATGAAGGAGTCCTGCATCGGCCGGCGAGCGGGGTTGCGGACAACCGTGACCATGTCGGGGTGCTCGACGGTACATCGCAGGCAGCCGACGCACTTCTCGTGGACCGGGGCCATCCCTCCGACCGGTCGGCCGAACACCCCGTACATGCACGGCCTCGACATCGCGACGGCCATGTTCCCCTTGGTTTCGAACACCTCTTTAACCACCAGCTTCAGGAGCTTGGCTCGCTTCACCTTGACCCGGAAGCGCGACGGAACCTTGACTATGTTCTCGGTCGGGTCCGTCTGGATGTCATAGCGGCTGTAGGCATCGGCCTTGTTCATCTAGACGCGTTGTTTCCTTCTCTGCCTGCGGCCGTGGGGAACGCCCGTTCGGGCGACGGACTGAGCGTGCGCATGATAACCGCGCGGCGACGGAGGTAACGGCACCGGCGGAACTTCAGGTGTCCGTTTGGGCTCCCGAGTTGCCCACGGACGCGCGCTCCTTGGCTTCCTTCCGCACCAACCCGGCGTAACCGGCCAGACCGATGAGCGTGAAGAGGAACCACTGGATCGCGTACGAGAGGTGCGGACCCTCGGTGAGGGTCGGGAGCTCCGCCGTCTTGGGGAAGTCGCCGGTCTGCGGCGGGTCCTGCTGCTGCAGCAGGAGATACGCGGGCATGAGTTCGTGTCCGACGCTTGCTCGGAGTTGACCGATGTTCACGTCCTTGACCTGTCCTTGGGAAGGCGGTCCGACAGATACATCGCTTTCCGGCGGCAGGAGAACCCCGGTGACGGTGACGGTTCCGTCCGGGGGTGCCGCCTCCGCCACGGGGAGGCGCGCCCAGGAGAGCGGAACCCAGCCGCGATCGACGATCATAGACGTTCCCCTCGACGTCGTCAGAGCCGTGAGTAGGTGGTTGCCCTGCAGCCCGGAGGCGTCGGGTCTGCCGAAGAGGATGGTCTCCTTGCCGAGATCGTACGCGCCCTCGGCTGTGACGCGCCTGTACTGGATCGCGTCCAGAGGTTGGCCTGCGAGCGAATCCACGCCTACGGGTGGAAGTTGCTCCTGGGCCGCGATGATCGCGTTGTTCCCCCTCCGCCAGTGGAGGCGGCGGATCTGCCAGAACCCGAGGTTCACGAAGAGGACCGCGATCAACACCACCGCGATGGTGACGATCACCCATCGGCGTTCCCGCAGGAATGAGTACATAGCTGCAGGCTACCGCGCCGACCCGTTGACGCATCGCTGGTCACGCATGAAGGGTGTTGCTCGACACCGAGTTGGGTCATGATGGTCCCTCTAGGCGAAGGTTCGGCGATGGAGGAAGACGCGTCCAGGGTGCTGCGAGGTGAGGTGAAGTTGGACCCCGGTGCGGAAGACCCGGTCTCGAGGCTGCTGCTCAGCCGTGACTCGATACTCGAGGCCGTCGGTTTCGCGTCCGAGAAGTTCCTTCGCGCCTCCTCGTGGAAGGCGGTACTGCCAGAGGTGCTGGAGAGGCTCGGTGCGGCTGCGGATGCGAGTCGCTCGTACGTGTTCAGGAACCTCTCGGATGTCGATGGCGAACTCCTCCAGGACCTGACCTGCGAGTGGTGCGCGTCCGGGGTCTCCGGGACCATGCAAGACCCCGAGAATCACGACTGGCCCTACCTCCCGGAGTACGCGCACTACGTCGACCAACTGGCGGCCGACCGCGTCATGACCCTTCGAAGGAGCGACGCATCCCCCGTGGACAGGCGCGACATGACCTACGAGGGGATCCGTTCAACTGTCCTCGTTCCGATCTTCGTTGGGGATCTCTGGTGGGGGTACATGGGCTTCGACGATTGCCGCGTGGAACGGGGCTGGTCGAAGGCGGAGTTGGATGCGCTGAAGGTAGCGACGGCAACGCTTGGGGCGGCCGTTGGGAGGGAGGCCTCCGAAGCGGCTCGTGCCGAGGCCGAACGGCTATTCAGGGTGCTGGTCGAGCAGATACCTGCCGTGACGTATATCGACCTCACACGGAATCGGGCCGGTCGCTGGCTCGAGACCACCTTCATCAGCCCGCAGATAGAAGCCATAACGGGCTATACGCCGTATGAGATGAAGTCCGACCCGTCCCTCTGGATGACCATCCTCCATCCCGAGGATCGCGATGCGTTCTTCGGGGCCGGCGGTGCTTCTCGTGGCCGCTTCGAAGCGGAGTACCGGCTGATAGCGAAGGACGGCCGGACCGTGTGGATACACGACGAGGCCGTTGTCGTCGACGGCCGAGACACGGCGAAACAGGAGTGGCACGGTGTGATGTACGACATCACTGTTCTCAAGGAAGCGCTCGAGCGCGAGCAGGTCGCTTCGACCCGTCTCGAGCAACTGGATGACATGAAGAACGCCTTCCTCAATGCTGTGTCGCACGATCTGCGTACGCCGGTTTCGGCGATCCTAGGGTTGTCGCTTACCCTGGAACGCGACACGGGGGCCTTGGAGGAGAACGAGAAGAAGGAGTTCGCCGCACGGATCGCTTCGAACGCCAGGAAGCTGAACCGCATCATCACGGACCTGCTTGACATGGATCGTCTCAGTCACGGAGCCTTGGTCCTGGAGAAGGAGCGCACTGAACTCGAAAGCCTGGTCGTCCGTGTCCTCGACGAGGCCGACGTTTCGGCTTCCCACCCCGTGAAGATGGACACGCGGCCGACAGTCGTCTCAGCCGACCCAAGGAAGGTCGAGCGCATGGTTGAGAACCTGTTGCTGAACGCGGGCAAACACACTCCTCCCGGGACGCCGATCCACGTCACTGTTCGGCCTGAGGGAGACGGGGGCTTGATCTTGGTCGAAGACGAGGGGCCGGGGGTGCCCGAGGTGCTCTGGAAGAGCATCTTCGAGCCTTTCATCCAGGGTTCGGAGAGCCGCGCCCTCGGGGGAGTGGGCGTCGGCCTATCGGTGGTCGCGCGTTTCGCCGAGATGCACGGAGGCCGGGCATGGGTGGAAGAACGTGAAGGCGGCGGCGCCTCGTTCCGGATACTCCTGCCTTGAACCTGAAACGCGAACCTGGGGTGCCGTGGCGGGCGGTCCTGCTAGGAGGTCACCTGGAAGTACGACCAGTCTGCGTTGGAGCCTCGGTCTCCCCCGCTCCCGGCGTAGTGGGCGGCGATGCGGTACTTGCCTAGAAGAAGGCGCCCCGTCCTGACCGTGTAGGTTAGGCTGCTGCCGGCGCCCAGAAGTGTGCTCGTTGCGGCAACGCTCCTCCACGTACCGCTGGATCCGACGTACTTGTCGATCCAGAGGGTTGTCGAAGTGCCGGGGTGGGGTGGGGTGAGGTTCCCTTTGTACGTGCCCTGGGTTCCCACGTGGAAGAGCTTGAACCCTCCGGAGGTCGTGTAGCCGCCAGAAAGCCCGCTGGTCCACGAGGTAGCAGGGCGGTTGCAGCTCGGAAATGAGAACTTGCCGAACCGCGTCGCCCACCCCACCATTCGGGTAGATGACTGGTATTCACCCGTGAGCCAGAACGTGCAATCGTCTGCGGGGTCAACACTCATGTGGAAGTAGTCGCCCCAACGACTCTGGGGGGTGGTTTGGGATCCGCGCCCCGCTTTCATGACCCCTTCGCCTTGGGCCAGGATGTCCGGGTGATTCGACGCGAGGCGCCCGGCGTAGCGGATGCCCGGGAACACGCTGGTTGACGACACGGCATAGCCCATCGCGATATCGCCGGCCTTGTCTATGGCGGCGCTCGGGACCCATCGGAATGTACTATCGGGCGAGAAGGTCCCCTGCTGCTTGACGGTCCAATCCCCTGCGGTCGGTTTCGCCAGCTCGTACCAACGGATACCCGTTCGGTTGCCGCTCACGTTCACGGCATGCGTAACGACTAGGGAAGCGGCGTCGCCGAAGTTTCGGTATGCGAGCCTGTACATGATCTGATCGGTGATGGAGTCGAGCTTGGGCGCAGTGTCCGGCTGCGGGACACACTTGAAGATGTTGTTGCAGAGGTTGGGCGTGAAATGGGCAACCGCCAAGGAAGTCGGTCCGGTGAGGGTCGAGTTTGCGGGTGTGGCCCAATCAACGTGCATGTCCCACATCAGCAGGGTGTCCGCCGCGTTCTGGTCGTAGGCAGCGAGATGCTCCGCCTCGCCACCTGGAGGAGGTATCGGGCCGTCGATGTCGGCGGGCTCCAGCCCGTAGTAGGTCGTCGGGAGATGGAAGTATGTTGTCTTGGCCGTGGCGCCCGACAGCATCGAAGTGCGGTCGATGGCCCATACTCCCACTCCGCTGGCCGTTTCGTTGACCGTCTCGTTGGCGGTCATGTAGTAGCCGTCGCCCCACACAGCGAACTTCAGATAGTCGGGGAAGCGATCACCGGGTGTCTCGAACGTGTACACCCACCATCCGCTGGTGAGCGGATCGCTCCCTTTGGACATGGCCATGCAGAAGGAATAGGGCCCCACACCTGGGTCGGTGAGCTGAGTGAGGACCCACCGATCTACGGTCTGGTCGTACAGCACCAAACCGTCGCCAGAGGCGTCCGAGTTGCAGTCGTTTCCGCCGGGCCACAGATCCCCAAGCCTGACAGGAGCGGGCGTGAGCGCATTGCCGGATCTGTCGTAAACGCTGTAGATGGACCCTCCCGAGCTATTCACCATCTGCACGAAGTTGCTGGGCCCGATCTCACCACTGGGATCGGGCGGAACGACATCCGAGCTGTGCATCCCATCCCAACTGGTGGTGGCGGGCATGACGCGGCGGGAGGAGATCTGGACCGCGGCGCCGGGGCCGCCGGACGGACCAGCGGCCGCGTCGACCAGCCGAGGCTGAGATCGTTCGACGGTTCCAACCGGAGCCGGCGAGCGGCCCCTCGAAACCGGCTTCGCACCTTGGCCGTGCCAGACGTCGGTCCTCACCAGCGGGTCTGTCGCGACCCTGGTCGGGGCCGCGTCTGAGATGCCGACTGCCCCGAACGTGAGCAGGGAAGCGCCCATGAATCCAGCGACGAGCCTCAGCCTATTCAGTAGGTTCCCCTCCGGCGAAGTGGTGAAGTGGTTTCCAACCGTGTGCCACGGTGCGGAACGGCAGGGCCAGGATACCAACCGAGGCCGCGTCACTCCATCTTCCGGCCTAGGCTGGTTCTGTGGGCAAGGATAGATCGCCGGGACTCGACGCGGTCCTCTTCGATTTCGACGGTACCCTGGCTCGGCCGGCTATAGACTTCCCCGGACTCAAGCGGGAGCTCGGAGTGCCTCCAGGCATGTTTGCGCTCGAATACGTTCGGTCCTTGCCTTCAGGAGACGAACTGGACCGAGCCGAAGACGTGCTCGCGCGATTCGAGATGGAGGCCGCGGATCGAGCGGAGCCGAATGACGGAGCCGAAGATGCGGTCAGGTGCCTGAAGGAGATGGGTCTCCTCGTGGGCATCGTAACGCGTAGCCGTCTCGAGATCATCGAGCGCTCGCTCCAGGGCTTCCCTCGCCTGTCTCCCGCCGATTTCGACGTGATCGTCACGCGCGACGACGACGTGAAGGTCAAGCCGGAGCCTGACCAGATACTCCTGGCGGCATCTCGTCTGAACGTGCGGCCCGAGAGGACGATGATGGTCGGGGATTTCGTCGTGGACGTTGAGGCAGGTCATCGGGCCGGTGCTGTAACCGTTCATCTTCTCGATCCGAATGACTCGGCGGTTCCGGATCACGAACCCGACTTCCTCATCAGCAGCCTGGTGGAGCTTGGGGACATAGTCCGGATGCGGCTGGAAACCTAGGGACGTATCTGCCTCAACGCGTCGGCGATGATGATGTGGTGGTCTGACGCCAGCGCCGGGCCGCTCCCGCTGCCTTCCCCAGTGGCGAGGTCCAGGTCGTCGACCGGCCAGAAGCGGGCGTGTGCCGCGTCGGATGCACCTAGAACGGACGGCACATCTTCCAGTTGCGTGGCGAACGCGACGGTCACGATCCGCATCCGAGGGTCTCTCCCCGGCGCGCCATAGGCCCCGAGCTGTTGGAGTTCGCCGGGCATGAGTGCCAAGCCCGTTTCCTCCTCGAGTTCTCTGCGGGCGGCGTCCTCGAGATCCTCCTCGGGTTCGACGAACCCACCAGGAAGAGCCCACCGTCCCTTGAAGGGATGACGCGCGCGCTCGATCAATAGGACCCAGAGTCTCTCCTCGATGGTCACGAATACGACAGCGTCGGTCGTCACTCCGAAGATGGGGTAGGCGGCAGGATCGTAGGAATCGAGGAATCTCCCCTCGCTCTCGTCAGGGTTCATGCCCACTCCTCAGTCGCTTCCGAGTCGCTTCCGTCCTGGAGCGAGCGTAGCTGTTCGCCGGCCGGCATGATCGGTGAGTCGGCTTTCGCTAGTAGGCTGCGTGACATGGATCTTGTGCGGCCGAAGAGCGTCGTCGAACTGGGCCTGATGGAAGGTTCCCCTCCTAAGAACGGGGGCCTCGTCACCCTCGCCAATTGGCAGGATGCTCCGTTCAACCGCTGGGGCTTCCTCCATGTGCGCGAACTAATCCCAACGGCGAACATCTCCTGCCGCGACATGCCAGCCTACGATCTGCCTCGAGCAGAACGCGATCTGGAGGGTTTCGTGTTCGAACACGAGGGTGATCCGGTCACCTTTTCCCAGATGCTGGATGCAACCTTCACCGACGGCGTGATCGTCGTTCATCAGGGGAAGGTGATCTATGAGGCCTACGTAGATGGCATGGCGCCCGCGACGACGCACCTTCTCATGTCCGTCTCAAAGTCGCTGACCGCGACGCTCGCGGGGGTGCTCGTGGGTCAGGGGAAGCTCGACCCCGACGCTACGGTTCCGGACTACGTGGACGGGTTGTGGGGAACGAGTTGGGAAGGCTGCAAGGTTCAACACCTCTTGGACATGCGCTCGGGTACGAGATTCGACGAGTCCGACTACGACAACCTCGAGAGCGACGGGCGGCTGTTCGAGGAGGTGATGAATTGGCGTCCCCGATCGCATCCGGATCTGCCGAACAACCTCTGCGAATACATTGCGGGTCTCGAGAACGAACGGGAACACGGTGGTCCTTTCGAATACCGCTCGATACTCACCGAGGTTCTCGGGTGGGTGCTGGAACGTTGTGGTGGAGGAAGGTTCGCTGAGTTGTTCTCGAAAGAGATCTGGTCGAAGATCGGCGCGGAGCAGGATGCGGAGATCACAGTGGATGGCCAAGGGTTCGCGGTCGCGGACGGAGGGTTCTGCACCACCTTGCGTGACCTGGCCCGCTTCGGGTTGATGCATCTTCAAGGGGGCGAGATCGCGGGGCGTCGGGTGGTGCCCGAGTCGTGGGTGCACCGGCTCTTGAGCCCCGATGCCGAGTTGATAGATGCGTTCGAGCCGTCTCACGAGGCCCGTGAGCGTTCAGGGGCCTTCTATCACGATAAGTGGTGGGTCATCGACGCGGAAAGGGGCATCTACTCAGGATACGGCATCAACGGCCAGCAGTTGCTGATCCACCGTCCGTCGAGCACCGTGGTCGCCAAGTTCTCCACTTGGCCGCGGGGATGGGTCGAGGACATAGCGCTGCTTCAGGACGCCGGCCTGTTCGCTCTCTGCGGATCCTTGAGCTAGGGGCCGCTATCCTTCTGGCCGAGGGCTGACAAGGGGGTCCACACCGATGGGGATTGATCGTACTGGCTCCGACGCGCCCATGGTTCGCGTCCTGACCGAAGAGAAGATCCAGCGGATACATGACTCCGCCCTGGAGGTTCTGGAGGAAGTGGGCCTGCAGGTCGTTCACGAAGGTGCCAGGGCGCTGTTGCTGGAAGCGGGGGCCGAGCCGAACGGGGAAGACGTCATCCGTGTCCCGCGGACTCTGGTTGCGGAAGCGATCGAGAGCGCTCCCAGCTCGTTCACCATCTACAACCGCGAGGGTGACGAGGCCCTGCTCCTCGGTGCGGGAAATACCTACTACGGGGCCGGAGTGACGAATCTGGCCTACATCGACATCGACGGCGAACGTCGGGACTTCCTGCTGAGTGATATAGCCGACACAGCGCTGCTTGCGGACGCGCTTCCGAATATCGACTTCGTAGCGACACCGGGCGTTGTCCGTCCCACCGAAGAGATGAGGGTCGAGCTCGCGAACCATCATGAGTTCATCGAGATGGTC
>Ga0315281_10000860_pt1 | contig 43841 bp, 47 predicted proteins | sample YL17G07_0_MG_FD_204540 | JGI IMG/M metagenome (GOLD analysis project Ga0315281, IMG submission 204540) | Sediment microbial communities from Yellowstone Lake, YNP, Wyoming, USA - YL17G07_0 | ecosystem: Environmental > Aquatic > Freshwater > Lake > Sediment | place: USA: Wyoming | collected...
CTGTTGCTGCTTGGGCTCGTCTTCCGGGAGCGGATCAATCGCTGGGCCATAGCAAGCATCGTGGTCGGAATCGCCGTGCACGCCTACGGCATCTACGTGATCAATGTCCTGCACTTCGTGGAGTAGCTGAGGCGTCGTAGCCGACGAGGTAGCTCGTGGTCGGGGCAAGCTCATCGCCGCGCAGTGCTGCCGAATTCGTGTCGGCTGTCAGACCAGGTATCGCCCAAGAAGGAGGGCCGTTGGTACCGCATACCGGATTCGAACCGGTGATCTCCGCCTTGAGAGGGCGGTGTCCTGGGCCTCTAGACGAATGCGGCACGTGTCATTGACGGGACCGGCCGGAGTATAGCAAGGGTCCTCGACTCACCCGGATCGGCGGACCTTCACCTTGGCGTCCTCAGCGGGCGACGCCCACCGCAGCCTGGGCGACCATCATGGCGTGGCGCCGCTCCTCCAGCCAGCCGAGCACGGAGCCGGCGACCTGCGGCCAGGTCTCCGAGCCCATCACCAGCCCAAAGTGCGAGGCTGACGGGAAGTATTCGTAGGTGGCGCCCAGCAGGTCGGCAGTGCGGCGCGCCTCCGACGGCTGGACCACATCGTCCAGGCCGGCGCCAATCACCAGGGTCGGCACGGTGATCCGCGCGGCATCCACCGGGACCCCCTGCATCCGCTCGCGGCGGGCGCTCCCCGACTCGCGGGCGCCGGCCAGCATCTCCTGCATCTTCTCCAGCTCGTCGTCGGTCATGTCGGGCATCGCGTCGCGCAACTTGTCCCACGGCTGGAGCCAGCCCCACCAGGCCGCGTCATAGACGGGCGGCACCGCCTTCAGCTCGTGGAGCACCGGTCGGCGCGGCAGGGCTCCGGCCGGCGGCGAGGGGGCCAGCAGCACCAGCCCGAGCACCGGGGCACGCTCCGCGTACAGCAGAGACGCCAGGGCGCCGATCCCCCAGCCGATCAGCACCGGAGGGCGTCCAAGCTGGCGCGCGGCCACCCCGATATCGGTCGCGTAGTCGCGCATGCGCGTCTCGCCAAGGTCGGCCAGGTCGGAGGTGTAGTGGCCACGCAGGTTCATGGCGTGCGCCTCCCAGCCGCGCTCGGCGAAATAGGCGCCGAAGCTCGACCAGAGCCACGACCCGGTCAGTGCCCCGTGGACCAGCAGCAGCGGAGGCTTGCGGCTGCGCCGTTCGGGCTGCTGGGTCTCGACGTAGATCCCCTCGGGCTCGATGTAGACCTCGTCGCGTTTGATCGCCTGGACCACGCTGCTAGTCGCCCTCCAACGGGTAGAAGACCAAGCCGGTCAGGAGCTTGGGATAGAAGTAGGTCGATTTCTGGGGCATCACTTCGCCGATGCCTGCCACGGCGGCAAGCTGTTCGAGTCGAGTGGGTCGCACCAGGATGGCGGCCTGCGCCGCGCCATCTGCGACGGCTCGGATCGCGTCGGCCTCGCTCCTAGTGTAGGCCAGCCGGCCGCCCGCGGCGACCGCCGCGGCATCGATCCCGAGCCGATCGGCCAGGACCTCGGCGTGCAGGATGGCGAGGTCGAGCCGCCGGAGCGCCTCGTGCATCGGCTCGCTGGCCATGCGTTCTGCCAGGGCATCCGCATCACCGACCAGCAGGTAGCCCTGGTCGTCGGGAAGCACCAGGCCGAAGACCGGGGCGGAAGCCTCGCGCAGGCCCGCCAGCCGCCCGGCCAGCTGCGTGGGAGCGAGCGGCTGCGCGTGCCAGAAGGGGCCGGGGTCCCGCGCCAGGGATTGCAGCGCGGCCGGATCGGCCTTCAAGACCAGCCGATGGGTGGCCTGGATCTCGAGCTGCTCGCGCTCTGCGTTGATGAGCACCGCCATCACCCAATCGCTGGCCAGCGCACCCGGGGCCGCATCTGTCAACGCGGCGTCAGCCCGCACCTCGGCCTGGTAGGCCAGCGCCGTCTCGTAGCGGTGATGCCCGTCTGCGATGTAGAGCCGTTGCCGGGCCAGGTACTCGAGGAGCCGGTCGTTCGGCTCGATGGCCGCCACTGTGTGCAGCAACCCATCCCCGTCTCGGGCGCTCCGCTCTCCGGTCCGCGGCAGGCTCGCGAGGTCGGGGGAATCGGCCGAAACGTCGAAGTAGGCGGCCAGCACCGGCGAGAGCTGGGTGCGGGTCGCGCGCAGCAGCGCCAACCGATCGGCCTTCGGTCCGGGGAGCGTGCGCTCGTGGGCGCGCACCCCGCCGCCGAACGGCTCAAGCAGGACGCGCGCCAGGACCCCGTGCACGGTGGCCCGGTCCGGTTCGCCGCTTCGGGCGTGGCCATACGCGTAGAGCGCCGGACGTGGACGCCGCTCGAGCGTCCGGTCGGTCAGCCAGGCGGAGAGGGTCGCCGCAGCGGCGGCGTGTGGATCGGTCTCGGCGGAAAGCTCCAGGCGCACCGCGTTGTGGAGGTCGCGGGCCAGGAGGGCCGCCTGTTGTGCCGGAGAGATGACGTCGTACGGCGGGCAGACCAGGTCGGTCAGGTCGGCGACCTGGCCGTGGTCGGCAACACGATAGGAGAGTCCACGGAACGGACGGACCGGGGGCATGCCGACTCAGCCGCGCAGGGCGCGGATCGGGTCGAGCGCGCGCGGATCCTCCAGCGCGCTGGCGTCGCCCGGATCGATCCCCAGGTAGGCGGCACGGGCCAGTCGTCGCAGGATCTTCCCGTTGCGGGTCTTGGGCAGGGCGGGCACCCAGTACACAGCCGAAGGACGGAACGACCTGCCGAGCTGCGTGGTGACGGCCGCGGCTGCCTCGGCGGCGAGCGTAACGGAGAGCTCGACCCCGCCGCGACCGACCAGGAAGAGCACCAGCTTCTCGCCCTTGATCACGTCGGGGACGCCCACCGCGATCGCCTCGGCCACCGCCGGATGCGAGGCCGCGGCTGACTCCACCTCGGCCGGTCCGACCCGCTTGCCGGCGACCTTGATCGTGTCGTCGCTGCGCCCGGAGATGTACCAGAACCCATCGGGGTCGATGCGTGCCCAGTCGCCGTGCACCCATACGCCCGGGATCCGGCTCCAGTAGGCCTCGAGGTAGCGCTGGCGGTCTCGCCAGAAGCCCTGGGTCATCCCCGGCCAGGGCTGGCGCAGCACCAGCTCCCCCACCTCGTCGCGGACCGGCCTGCCCCGGTCATCCACCACATCGGCGGCCATCCCCGGACACGGACCTGAGAACGAGCACGGGGCGATCGGCGTGATCGTGGTGCAGCCCAGGATGCCGCCGGAGATCTCCGTCCCACCGGAGTAGTTGATGATCGGCAGCCGGCCCTCCCCGACGACGTCGAAGAACCATCGCCACGGATCGGGGTTCCACGGCTCGCCGGTCGAGCCGAGCACCACCAGCGACGAGCGATCGTGCGCCCGGACCGGCTCCTCCCCGTGACCCATCAGCGCGCGAATGGCGGTGGGGCTGATCCCCAGGTGCGTGATCCGGTGGCGCTCGACCATCTCCCACAGCCGACCGGGTCCCGGGTGATCCGGCGTGCCCTCGAAGATGAACAGGGTGGCGCCCAGCATCGGCGCCCCGGCGACCGCCCAGGGACCCATCATCCAGCCCATGTCGGTGAACCAGAAGAGGGTGTCGCCCGGCTGGAGGTCGAAGCCGTGGGCAAGGTCCACGGCTGCCTTCAGCGGGAATCCGGCATGCACGTGGACCGCGCCCTTGGGACGGCCGCTGGTGCCGGAGGTGTAGATGATCATGTACGGGTCGTTGGCATCGGTCTGCACGGCCTCGAACGGCTCGTTGGAGGCCGATGCGACCGCGGCGTGCCACCAGTTGTCGCGCTCCGGGTGCCACGGGACGTTGCCTCCCAGCCGGCGCACCACCAGGCAGCGCTCGACTGATGGCGATGCTGCCAGCGCCTCGTCGGCCACGATCTTCATCTCAACCCGCTTGCCCCGTCGCCAGAAGCCGTCGGCGGTGATCAGCAGCTTCGCCTCGCAGTCGGCCAGACGCCCCGCGATGGCGGCCGCGCCGTAGCCGGAGAAGATCGGCGTATAGATGGCGCCCAGCTTGCCGACCGCAAACACCGCGATCGCCGCCTCCGGGATCATCGGCAGGAAGATCCCCACCCGGTCGCCGCGCCCCACCCCCTGCGCTGCGATGGCCCGCGCCGTAAGGTCGACCTCGCGACGCAGCTCGGCCCGCGTGAAACGCCGCACCTCCCCGTCCTCGCCCTCCCAGATCAGGGCCACTTCGTCGGGACGCGTCGCCGCCGGCTCGTCCACGGCCATGCCGACGTAGTTGAAGCCTGCTCCGTCAAACCAGCGTGCCGATTCGATTCCGCGCGAGGTGTCGAGAATGCGATGCGGCGGCGGATCGAACCGCACGCCGATGTCGCGGGCAGCCGCCGACCAGAACCACGCGGGATCGGCCACGGCGCGGGCCTGCAGCTCCTCGAGCCCGGCACAACCGACCGCGTCGAGGAAGCGACGGAGGCGGCTGCGTTCGAGGTACTCGGGCGACGGGCGCCAGGCGGCCGCGGCGCTGTCGGTCCCGAAGATCGGCGCTGTCACATCGCGCGGATGCCGAGCAGGTGGCGGGCAATCACGAGCCGCTGGATCTCGCTCGTCCCCTCGCCCAGCTCGGTCAACTTGGCGTCACGCAGGTAGCGCTCGACGCGGTACTCGCTGATGTACCCGTACCCGCCGTGGACCTGCACCGCGTCATTGGTGACCTGGCGTGCCACCTCGCTGGCGAACAGCTTGGCCATCGCCGCCTCGTTCGAGTAGGGCTTCCCCTGGTCCTTCAGCCAGGCCGCGCGGTAGACCATCAGGCGAGCGGCGTCGATCTGGGTCGCCATGTCGGCGATCTTGAAGGCGACCCCCTGAAAGGAGCCGATCGGCCGCCCGAACTGCTCGCGCGTCTTCGCATACGCCGCCGACGCCTCGAATGCCGCCTGTGAGAGCCCGAGCGCCATGGCCCCGATCCCGATGCGGCCCCCGTCGAGGGTCTTCAGGAAGAGCTTGTCGCCCGCCCCCTCGTCGCCGAGCAGGTTGTCGGCCGGGATCCGGCAGTCGTCGAAGAGCAGCTCACCGGTCTGGCTGGCATGCAGACCCATCTTCTCCTCGAGCCGCCCGACGCTGAAGCCCGGCGCGTCGGCCTCCACGATGAAGGCGCTGATCCGCCCGGTCTCGAGGCTGCGGTCAGTGACCGCGGTGATGATGTAGGTGGCCGCTACCCCCGCGTTGGTGATGAAGCGCTTGGTGCCGTTGAGGATCCAGTGATCCCCATCCCGATGAGCGCGCGTACGCGTGCCGCGGGAATCGGACCCCGCACCGGCCTCGGTCAGCCCGTAGGCGCCCAGCTTGGAGCCGCTGGCCAGCGGGCGCAGGTAGCGCTCCTTCTGCTCCGCGGTGCCGGCCAGGAAGATCGGATTGCACCCCAGGCTGGTGTGCGCGCTGACGATGATCCCCACGCTCCCCGACACGCGCGACAGCTCCTCGACGGTGATCGCATAGGCCAGCGTGTCGAGGCCGGTCCCCCCGACCGTTTCGGGATACGGAACTCCCAGGAAGCCGAGCGCGGCCGCCTTCCGGATCACCTCGTGCGGAAACTCGCTCTTGCGCTCCATCTCGTCGGCGACCGGTGCGATCTCCCGCTCGGCGAAGTCGCGCACCGAGCGGCGGATCTCCTCGTGCTGGGGCGAGAGAGCAAAGTCCATCGGTCGGTCGAGTCTAGCAGCCGGGCTCGTCGACACCGCGGTCCGACGCGGTCCTATACTCTGGACTGGCCCTCACGGCCGCCCACCTCGACCAGGTCTCGCGCTCAACCGAGAGGTCCCGGTTGCCGTCACCCATCGACGTTCGGCTCGACCGTATCACCAAGCGCTTCCACGAAGTGCTGGCGGTCGATGACCTGTCGCTGGAGATCCAGCGCGGAGAGTTCTTCTCCATGCTCGGACCGTCAGGCTGCGGCAAAACCACAACGCTGCGCATGATCGGTGGCTTCGAGGAGGCCACCGCCGGCACCATCTACCTTGGCGACACCGATGTCACCGGGCTGCCTCCCTTCAAGCGCGACGTCAACACCGTCTTCCAGAACTACGCGCTCTTCCCGCATCTCACCGTCTTCGAAAACGTCGCCTTCGGATTGCGCAGGCGCAAGGTGGCGGACTCGGAGATCGGTTCGCAGGTCACGGCCATGCTGGAGCTGGTCGAGCTCCCCGGCTATGAAACACGCAAGCCGTCCCAGCTCTCCGGCGGTCAGCAGCAGCGCGTGGCGCTGGCACGGGCGCTCATCAACCACCCCAAGGTGCTCCTGCTGGACGAGCCGCTCGGCGCGCTCGACCTGAAATTGCGCAAGCAGATGCAGATCGAACTGAAACGAATCCAGACCGAGGTCGGGATCACGTTCATCTACGTGACCCACGACCAGGAAGAGGCGATGACCATGTCGGATCGCATCGCGGTGATGCGGTCCGGTCGGATCGAGCAGCTGGGCAACCCCGAGCAGCTGTACGAGCGGCCGAAGACCGCCTTCGTAGCCGGCTTCCTGGGCGTCTCCAACCTGCTCGATGGAGAGGTCGTCGGCCGCGACGGCGAGCTCGTGACGGTGCGGATGCCGGACGGGGCGCTGCTGCGCGCTCCCGGCGACGGTGTCGCGAGCAGCGGGCCGGTGCGCATCGGCGTGCGGCCGGAGAAGCTGCGCGTCGACGCCCGCGCGGAGGCAGGCGCGAGCGACGGCCTGAACGCCCTGACCGGAACGGTCCTCGACTCGAGCTACCTCGGGGTCAGCACCCAGTACCTGGTCCAGACCGAAGGCCATCGGCTGACCGTCTATGCCCAGAACATCGATACCGCGGGTGCCGGCGAGTTGCTGGCCGACGGTCAGCGCGTGGTGCTCACCTGGAAGCCGCAGCACACCTTCGTCATCAGCGGACCTGCCGAACATGTCGCCGGCGATCCCCACGCATCAGAAGAAGGAGAGACCGATGGGTGACCTGGAGAGCCGAAGCCGGATCGAGCTCAGCATTGATCGGCTCATGCGGCAGGACCGCTTGACGCGACGCTCCTTCCTGGGCCGCGCCGGCAGAGGGACCGTCGCGCTCGGTGCGCTGATGACCCTGCCCGGCCTGCTCGCCGCCTGCGCCCCCGGGTCGACGGAGTCCGCCAAGCTGCGGTGGCTCAACTGGCCGGCCTACATCGACATCGACGAGGAGAATCCGGCCGATCCGACCCAGTACCCGACCATCAACGCATTCATCAAGCAGAGCGGCATCGACGTCGAGTACAACGAGGGTCTCCTCGACAACGCCGAGTTCCTTGCGCAGTACTCCCCCGATCTGCGTGCCGGCAACTCGACCGGCTGGGACGTGATGAGCCCGGGCGGCTGGGTCGTCGAGCGGATGGCCCGCAACGACTACCTCGAGGAGCTCGACCACTCGAAGCTGCCGAACTGGACAGCGAACTGTGCCGACTATGCCAAGGGGCTCTGGTTCGACCCTGATAACAAGCACAGCATCTGGTGGCAGGGCGGGATCACCGGCATCGGGTATGACCCGGAGCTGACCGGCCGCGAGATCACGAGCTTCGAAGACCTCCTCGACCCGAAGTTCGCCGGGCGAGTCGGTGGCTTCTCCGACATGCGCGACATGTTCGGTCTCACCCTCTTGTCGCTCGGCGTCGAGCCGGCTAATGCAACCTTGGCCGACGTCAAGAAAGCACAGGAGAAGCTTCTGGCCGTGGGGAAGGGTCACTTCCGCGGCTTCTATGACAACGCCTATTACGACGAACTGGCAGCCGGCAACCTTGCCCTGTGCGTGGCCTGGTCGGGCGACGTGAGCCAGATGGCGCTGTACGACAACCCCAAGGTCAAGTTCGTGGTGCCAGCCGAGGGCGGGATGCGCTGGAACGACAACCTGGTCATCCCAAAGGGGACGAAGAACAAGGACAACGCGCTCAAGCTCCTCGACTACTGGTACGACCCGGTAGCCGCCACCACGCTTTCGGAATACATCGGGTACTTCACGGCGGTCACAGGCGTGGACGACCGGATCCGGGCCGACGCGCAGGCCGCCCGAACCAGCGGCGACGCCAAGACTGCGGACCTGTACGAGGTGCTCGCGCCGACCGTCCTGCCGTCAGCGGAACAGCTGGCCAACATCTTCCCCGACAAGCAGCTCAGCGAGGCCGAGGACGCCGAATGGAACGCCCTCTTCGAGGCGGTACTCGGCGCGTAGGCGTGATCCCCGTCTCGGGTCGGAGGGGGTAGAGATGCGATCGCGACGACGTGGCCTGACCCCGATCCTGCTGCTCCTTCCCGGCGGAGCGTGGCTGATCGTCTTCTTTGCCGTGCCGATGGGCCTGATGCTGCTCGTTTCGCTGCAGCAGGGGACCTTCGACACCGGCTATCAGCTCACCTGGAACTTCGGGATCTACCCCGAGGTGATCGGCCAGTACGGGAACCTCTTCCTCCGCTCAACCGGGTTCGCGCTCGCCGCGACAGGGCTGACCCTGCTGATCGGCTACCCGGTCGCCTACACCATCGCCTTCCGCGGCGGGCGGTTGAAGAATGCGCTGCTGCTCGTGGTGGTGCTCCCCTTCTTCGTCAGCTTTGTGATCCGCACCCTCAACTGGCGGATGATCCTGGCCGACAACGGGATGCTCTTCGGCTTCCTCAAGGACATCGGCGTCCTCCAGCCCAACTTCCATTTCCTGGCCACCCCGGCGGCGGTCATCTTCGGCCTGACCTACAACTTCCTGCCGTTCATGATCTTGCCGCTGTACGTGGCCATCGAGAAGATCGACCGACGCCTGATCGAGGCCGCCACCGACCTGTACGCGAGCCGCTCGGCGGCGTTCTGGCGGGTCACCTTCGTGCTCTCGCTCCCCGGCGTGGTGGCGGGGTCGCTGCTCACCTTCATCCCGTCGGTGGGTGACTTCATCACGGCCGAGGTGATCGGCGCCGGCAACCCCGAGGTCTTCATGGTCGGCAACATCATCCAACGCAAGTTCCTCGACGCCCTGGACTACCCGACCGCAGCGGCCCTGTCGTTCGTGCTGGTGGCGGCGGTGATGGCCCTGGTCACCGTCTACACCCGCCTGGTCGGCAGCGACCGGCTGACGAGCTGATGACGGCCGTGGCGGGCAGCCCCGCCCCCTCGAGGACCGCGATGTCGCTGGGCGGCCGCGTGGGCGGCATGCTGCTGCCTGCGTTCACCGGGCTGCTGCTCCTCTTCCTGTTCGCCCCCATCGGCGTCATGATCGCCTTCTCGTTCAACGACCCGGCCGGCCGCCAGAACATCACATGGCAGGGGTTCACCTTCTCCAACTATTTCAGCCTCTGGAGCCGACCCGATATCACCGGACCGATGATCACCAGCCTGCTGGTGGCCACAGTCTCCACGGTGGTGGCAACCGCCTTCGGCACCCTGATCGCGTTGGCGCTGACCCGATACGAATTCCGCGCCCGCTGGCTGGTGAACCTGCTGATCTTCATCCCGATGACCGCGCCGGAGATCATCCTGGGCGCCTCTCTGCTGACACTGTGGGTCAGCGTGGGGGCGGAACGCGGATTCGTCACGATCCTGGTGGCCCACATCATGTTCAACATCAGTTACGTGGTGGTCACGGTGCGGGCCCGCCTGTCCGGCTTCAACCGATCGATCGAGGAGGCCGGCATGGACCTGTACGCGGACGGGCGCACCACCTTCTGGAAGGTCACCTTCCCGATCATCTTCCCGGGGATCCTCGCCGCAGCGCTCCTTGCCTTCGCCCTCTCGATCGACGACTACGTGATCACCCTCTTCTCCGCCGGCCACACCCTCACCTTCCCGCTCTGGGTCTTTGGCGTGAGCCGCCTCGGTATCCCACCGGAGGTCAATGTGCTCGGGACACTCATCTTCCTGGTCGCATTCGTATTCATCGGAGTCCAGCTCTGGAGCCAGCGACGCGCCGGACGCTCGACAGAATCGGCGGCACCGGTCACCATGGTCGGACGATGAGCCTGACCCATGGACCGATGGTCGACGAACGCGCTGACGACAGCGCTGTCTGGCTGACGCGCCGGGCCGGCATCCCGCCGGTCTGGGGCCGCTACACCGACCTCGTGGTCGAGCGCGGCGAGGGCTCCTGGATCGAGACGATCTCCGGGGACCGCTACCTGGACTACACCTGCGGCATCGGGGTCACCAACACCGGCCACGCTCATCCGCGCGTCGCGTCGGCGATCGCCGAGCAGGCCGGCAAGATCATCCACGCGCAGCAGAACATCCTGTACCACAAGCCTGGCCTGGAGCTGCACGACCGGCTGCCGCGAACCTTCCCCGGTCTGCGATCCGACGAGAGCGCGGGACTCTTTCTGTCGAACTCCGGTGCCGAAGCGATCGAGGCCGCGGTCAAGCTGGCCAAGTACGCGACTCGCCGCCCCTCGGTGATCGCCTTCCGCGGCGGCTTCCACGGCCGGACCCACGGCGCCATGGCGCTGACCAGCTCGGGGGTCAAGTACCGCGGACATTTCGAGCCGCTCCTCGGCGGCGTCCACTTCGCGCCGTATCCGTACGCCCTGCGCAACCCGACCGGGCGAAGCGACGAGGCCGCGCTGGCGTTCAGCTTGGCCGGACTCGAGGAGCTGTTCGCCACGGTCATCTATCCCGATGACGTGGCCGCCATCCTGGTCGAGCCGATCCTGGGCGAAGGCGGGTACGTGGTCCCGCCGGACGGCTTCCTGCCGGCTCTGCGCGAGATCGCGGACCGGCATGGGATTCTGCTTATCGCCGACGAAGTGCAGTCCGGCATGGGGCGCACCGGACGAATGTGGGCCACCGACTGGTACGACGCACGACCCGACATCCTGGTGATGGCCAAGGGGATTGCCTCCGGAATGCCACTGTCGGGGATCATGGCCCGTGGCGACCTCCTTGGGCGCTGGGGTCCCGGAGCCCATGGCGGCACCTACGGCGGCAACGCGGTCTCGTGTGCCGCAGCGGTGGCCACGCTGGACGTGATCGAGTCCGAGGGGCTGCTGGCGAACGCCGCCCGCCAGGGCAATCGCCTGCTCGCCGAAATCGGTGAGGTCACGGCAGGCCACGCAACCGTCGCGCAGGTCCGCGGCCGGGGCCTGATGATCGGCATCGAGTTCGCCGATCCCGACTCGCTGATGCCGCGCCCCGACCTGGCCAAGGCGCTCATCAACCAAGCCTTCGAGCGCAACCTGCTGCTGCTGCCGTGCGGCACCTATGGACAGGTCGTACGCGTCATCCCGCCGCTGGTCACCACCGACGCGGAGGTCGAGCTCGCAATTCGGACGATCGGGGAGTCGCTGGTCGCGATCGGGTCCTAGCCTTCGGCGAAGGCCGCCAGGATCGAAGCCGGAACCGGCACGAGGGGCGGTCGAGGAGTGATGGTTCCGCGGGGCTGATCCGCGGTCAGGTCGAGCCGATGCGCCAGCCCAGCAACGCATCGACGTCCCTGGCACTGGCCGAACGCGACGCCGGTGGCGCGCTTGAGCTCGTCAACGGTGCGCCATCCCGCCTCCATGGCGGCGTACACCTGCTCGGTCGGCGTCAGGCGACAGATGCAGGCGTAGTGCCGCGGCATCGGTTCCAAGGCACGTGCCCGACCGCCGATGGTGACCGAGGCGGGTGGCGCGGCCGGGTCGATCTCCAGCAGGCGGGCCAGGTTGGGGTCGGGTCGCTCCAGGCGCAGCCGCGCGGCGAGAATCGCGAACGGAGTGGCCAGGTCGCCCTCGATCCGTGCCGCGCGCACCGACCAGCCGGCGGGATCCGCCCAGGCCCAGAAGAGCGTGGCCGCGTCGAATTGCGGCAGCTCGTCGTCGACCACCAGCAGCTCATCGACGTTTGCCCGTCGCAGCGGGCCGACCTCGAGGCTGCCGACCAGCGGAGCGGCGAGGCGATCCCAGGCCGGGAGCGGAGCGAGGGGATGCGTGCTCATCGGTCCGCCTCCGCGGCGAGGCTGCGATACCGCGAGCCGTACCACAGCAGCGGCTCACCCGCGTCGTCGTAGCCGGCCGCCACGATTTCGCCGATGAAGATGGTGTGGTCGCCACCGGCATGACTGGCGGTGATTCGACAGTCGAAGAAGGCGATCGCCCCGTCGAGGATCGGCGAGCCGGTCTCGGCCTCGTGCCACGGCGCGTCGCAGAAGCGCTGCAGCTTGGCAGCCGTGGTCGTCTGCGCGAAGCACTCCGCGAGCGGCTGCTGCGTTGCGGAGAGCACGCTGACCGCGAACGAGTGGCTCCCAACGATCGCCACGTGGGTCTCGCTGGTGCGGCTGATGCTCGCCACCAGGAGCGGCGGGTCGATGCTCACCGAGGCGATGGCGTTGGCGGTCATCCCGGCCAGCAGCGGACCGTGGCGGGCCGCCACCACGGTCACCCCGGTGGCGAAGCGCCCCATCATCGCCCGCAGCGAGCGCCGCTGCTCGTCGGTCATCGGCGCGCCATTCGCTCCGCTGGGCACAAGCTCGATCCGGTCGAGCGACATCAGCGATAGCGCTCCAGCTTCTCGATGATGGCGTTGGCGATCGCCCATTCGGCGGTATTCGGCGGACGGCCACGCCGCAGGTGGACGAGCGGCACGGTATTCCAGGAGGGCCCGTCCTCGCGAGGGATGTGGATCGACAGGTCGCCGCGGTCGAGCAGGGCCACGATCGTCGCGCCACGCTCTCCCCCGCGCGCGAGGGCGCGCTCCATCTGGCGCCCGAACTCGTCGGGCGGCCCGAACTCCTGCCCGATGCGCATCGCCATCAGGCCCGACGAAGGCGGCCGCGGAGCCCCTGGATCCGTCTCTAGATCCATCCCAGCGCCCCGAACAGCCAGCCGAAGAAGGTGAAGCTGCCGATGAGCGTGAAGCCGATGACCGCCAGCAGGATGAGCAGGCCGATGGCGCTGGCCCAGGCCGGAACCGCGGCAGGCGGCGTTCTGACCGACCCCTGGGCGAGCCAGACCGCCATGGCGTCGCCATCAATCCGCAGCTCCACGTCGTCGTCGAGCGGCACCACGACCACGCGTTCGCGCGATCCCGTGCCGGGCTCACCGGTCAGCAGGGCGCGCGGCGTATCGGCCTCGCGCAGCAGTACGGCGTGGTTGCCGACCGCGTTGCTGAGCGCCAGCGCCTCCAGCCGGCCGGAGCTGCCGATCGGGATCGCGGGCTGCTGATCCTCCATGCGGCGAGGATACCAGCCGTCAGCCGTCGAGCAGCGCCAGGGCGGGGGCGAGGGCCATGATCGAATCGAGGGTGATCGGGTCGAGCACCAGCTGGACGTGGGACACCCCCTCGGCGGCGAACACCCGCAGCGTTTCGGCAAGGATCGCCGGCTCGCCGGCGATCGCCTCGATGTCGGGCTCGATGAGATCGCCCGGTTGGCGTCCCTGGCCTCCCGGAAAGCCGATGAACAGGGCCAGCGTGCGCTCCACCTCGGCCGGGTCGCGCCCCGCCGTCCGGCAGGCCGCGTCAATGGCGTCGCGCATCGGCCGATAACCCTCCGGCGAGTTGCCGAACCAGGTGAACCATGCGTTCCAGGCGTCGACGTGCGGCAGCGTGATGGCCAGCATGCGCGGCCCCTCCGAGCCGACCATCAGCGGCGGCCCAGCCGGGCGAGGCCCGCGTGGCAGCAGCTCGCAGTCGTCGAGCTGGAAATAGGTGCCGTGATGATCGCAGCGGCCCTCGCGCAGGAGGGTTCGCACGATGGTGAAGGCCTCCTCGAAGCGGCTCACCCGGTGGTCGAACGGGAAGCCATAGGCAAGGTACTCGGCCTCGTTCCAGCCGGCGCCGAGCCCAAGGATCAGGCGCCCGCCGCTCATCTCGTCGACTGTCGCCGCCATCTTGGCCAGCAGGGCGGGGTTGTGGAAGCTGGTGGCCGCCACCAGGGGGCCAAGCTCGACGCGTTCGGTTACCGCGGCCAGCCCGGCCAGCGTGGTCCATGCCTCCCACGGTCCGCGTGAGGGCCGGCCGTCACCGCGATACAGGAGGTGATCGCCGACCCAGATCGAGTCGAGGCCGATCGCCTCTGCCCGGCGCGCCATCTCGCGCAGCTCCGCCCAGCCGACCTGGCGCTCCACCTCGGGCAGCTGCACGCCGATCTTGAGCGGTCTTGTCACGGGGCCGATTGTGGCGTGTCAGGCGACCCGCTTGCGTTTCTTGTTCACGTAGTCGACCAGCAGGTATTCACCGAGCCGCTCCGGCTCCACGTAGAAGGCTCGCCCGCGGTTGATGCGGGACATCAGGTCCACGAACTCCGAGAGGTTGCGCGATCGATCCAGCATGAAGGTATTGATCACGATCCCCTCTCGGGTGGCGCGACCGACCTCGCGCAGCGTTGACTGCACCGTGCGCGCGGTGGGCGGATAGGCGAACTCGACCTGGCCGTGCGAGATGTGGGCGGTCGGCTCCCCATCGGTGATGACCACGATCTCCTTGTTGCCGCCGCTGCGTCGCCCGAGCAGCTGCCGGGCGATGATCAGCGCGTGCTGCAGGTTGGTGCCGTACTCGAATTCGTACGGCGACAGCGTGGCGATCGCCTCGGGCTTGATCTGGCGAGCGTAGTACGCGAACCCGACCACGTAGAGCCGATCACGCGGGTACTTGGTCTGGATGAGCGTGTGCAGCGCCATCGCCACTCGCTTGGCGGCGGTTGAGCACCCCCGCAGGAGCATCGATCGGCTCATGTCGAGCAGCAGGACGGTCGAGGAGACGGTTGTCTCCTCGGGGCGGAACACCTCGAAATCGTCGGGCGCAATGCGCACCGGGGTCCCCGGGCCGCTGCGGGCCATGGCGTTGAAGAGCGTCCTGTTGAGGTCGATCAGGAACGGGTCGCCGTACTCCAGCTGCTTCGTTTCGTCGCCGGGCTCGCCCCCGCTGCCAGGCGTCGGAAGGGGGTGCCCACCCAGAGATTCGCGGCGAAGCCGGCTGAAGATCTCGGTCAGCGCGCGCATGCCGAGCTTTCGGGCGGCCCGCGGCGTGAGATCGAGCCGGTCGCCGTCGCGCTGCAGGTACCCAGCATCCTCGAGGGCTCGGGTCAGCTCGCGCAACTGCTCGAGGTCGTCAGATGCCTCGTCGCCACCGAGATCGCGCAGCGCGGCGGCGTCGATCCGCTCCAGGCCGTCCGGGTCGCGGGCGCCCAGCAGTTGCTCCTCCATCGCGTCATAGCGCTGCTGCCGGTCGATGGCATCGAGGGCATCGGGCAGCCCCAGCGGCTGATCGCCGCTGAACGGATACGGCTCGCCGAACGACTCGCCGGGTCGAAGCGCCTGGAGCGCGGAGGAGAGGCGGGCGAGGTCCCACTTGAGGCGGTCGTCTCGCAACAGCTCGTCCATCATGTCGCGAAGCTCGGAGCGCATCTCGGGGCTGAGGCTGGCCATCAGCGACGCCATCTGCGCGGCCTGGCGGTGCAGGTGATCGATCAGCTGCTCGAGGTTGGCGAGGCCAGGGGGGAAGAAGCGTCCATGGATCGCCATGAATCGGTCGAAATCGGCAGGTCTGTCGCCGCCGGCCGCGTGTTTCTCGAGCAGCGTGTTCAGGTCCCGCACCATCGCGCGCACCCCGTTGAGATCTTCGGGGGTGATCCCCGCCACGCCCTGCTTCAGCCCGGAGAAGTAGGTCTGCAGCAGCTGCTTGCGCAGCTCGTCGGTGAGCGCCCGGAAGGCGTCGCGCGCGTCGGCATCGAGGAACTCATAGTCGGCCAGGGCGCGGAGCCGACCGGCAAGATCGGGCGGCAGCTCCGCCAGGCGGTCGCGGTGCTGCTGGGCGGCGCGGCGCAGCACCTCATCGGCCAGTCTGGCCTGCGTCTGCTCGTCGCCCGGCGCCGCATCCAGCGCGCGCTGCTCCGCCTCGTGCACGCGACGCGCGATCCCCGCGCGCTCCTGGTCCACGATCTGTCCGACGCGCTCGGTCAGCTTCTCGAAGATGCTGTCCAGGTTGGCGCGCGCCAACTCCTCGGCGCGCCGCTCCTTCAGCCGCTCCAGGATCCGGCGCAGGCCAGGCACGTCGCCGCCGCGCTGGCCGAGCATGCCGCGCTGCATCAGGCGTTGAAGGGCGCGCCCGATATCGCCTTCGGCCATCAGGTCATCGGACATGGCGTCGAGCACGTCATCGGCGTCAAACGGTGGGAGGGCCTGGCTGCCGTCCCAGGCTGAGTAGTGGTACGAGCTCATGGTCGCACCGTGAACCTAGCGTGCGTACCGCACGCGTCCACCGCGCCGCTCCTTGTTGAGTCGGCGATTGAGATGCAGGCCTTCGAGCACGAACTCCACCCCGCTCGCCTTCCCCGCCGACGCCTCACCGACGTTCAGTCGCGCGACCGCTCGATCCAGCTCGGGCATCTCGGCCACCAGCTGCTCATGCACGCTCGAGGCGACCCCCTCGCCGACCTGCGCCTCACCCCCGGCTTCGAAGCGCTCGACCAGGGGAGTCAGCTCGGCGAGCGAGAAGTGGCGATTGAATACATTCACCACGGCACGTTGCACGAGCTTCTCGATCACCTTCTCCTCGCGCGTCTCGTCACCGAGGGTCTCCAGCTCGATCTTGCCGGCCGTCGAAGCGACCACCGCGTCCAGGTCGCTGACACGCGGCGCCGCCACCAACTCGCCCAGTCGCACGGCCCGCTTGAGCGCGGCGGCCAGCAGCGTCTCGTGATTGGCGATCGAGACGCGCACGCTCACACCGGAGCGCTGGCTCACCTCCGATGAGCGTCGGGCCAGCTGCGACAGCTCGGCCACGATCTCCTTCATGAAGTCCGGCACCTGAACGGGGACCGATGCGGCCGTCTCGTCATCGAAGACGAGCCGCTCCGCCTCCATGATCGCGATCTCGGTCTCGGCATCCTCGGGGTAGTGCGTGCGGATTTGGGCGCCAAAGCGGTCCTTCAGCGGCGTGATGATCCGTCCTCGCGAGGTGTAGTCCTCCGGGTTGGCCGATGCCACCACGAACAGGTCGAGGTTCAGGCGCACCTTGTAGCCGCGGATCTGGACGTCCCGCTCCTCCATCAGGTTGAGCAGGCCCACCTGGATCCGCTCGGCCAGGTCGGGAAGCTCATTGAGGGCGAAGATCCCGCGGTTGGTGCGCGGCAGCAGGCCGTAGTGGATGGTCAGCTCGTCGGAGAGGTAGCGCCCCTCGGCCACCTTGACCGGGTCCACCTCGCCGACCAGGTCGGCGATGCTGATGTCCGGGGTCGCCAGCTTCTCGCCGTAGCGATCCTCACGGGCCACCCAGCTGATCGGCGTCTCGTCGCCACGCTCGGCCACCAGGGTTCGCCCAAAGGGGCTGACGGGACGCAGCGGATCGTCGTGCAGCTCTGCGCCGGCCACGGCCGGCAGCCACTCGTCGAGCAGGCCGACCAGAGAACGCGCGATGCGGCTCTTGGCCTGGCCGCGCTCACCGAGCAGGATCATGTCCTGCCCGGCCAGGATGGCATTCTCGATCTGCGGTACGACCGTCTGGTCATAACCGATGATCCCCGGCAGCAGCGGGTCGCCGCGCCGCAGGCGGGCGACCAGGTTGGCCCGCATCTCCTCCTTGACTGATCGGGACCGATACCCGGTGGCGCGCAGCTCCCCAAGGGTCGCGATCGCTGGACGGTCGGTCATGCGCTTGCTCCTCGTGCCGGGAGGGCAGGATAGTCGGCAACGGCGGCGGCCACATCCCACGGATCGCAGATCCCGCGCACCGCGAGCTCGGCCAGGAAGGCGGACCGCTGGGTCAGCTCTGTCTCGAAGGCTGTGCCACCCATCCCCAGCGAGCCGGCCAGCACCTCATAGGCCGCGGCATCGTGGAGGAGCGAACGCCCCGCGCGCCCGCCGTCGCTGTCGAGCAGCGGCGGGATCGGCTCGCGCTGCGCACCGGTCAGGCTCGGCGAGCGCTCGCCGCTGATCGTTGCCAGGCGCACCGGCGCCAAGGCCCCGGATTCATCGACGCGCAAGTGCCAGGCCTCCTCGACACGTCGGTACATGCCCGTCGGGGTGCGATACGCCGAGTACTGGAGGTAGACGGTGAGTGCCGCCAGGTCTGCGTCACCGGCGCCCAGCTCATCGCGCAACGTGGTCAGCGCCTCCGGCAAGGAGTCCGCGTGCATGGTCGCGCCCAGCCCGTAGCCACCTCCGGCCAGGCGCAGCGCGAGCAGGGCATTGCGTCCCCAGACGTAGATCGGCAGGTGATCGCTCATCTCGTTGACCAGCAGGTAGCCTTGCTCCGGCCCGATCTCGGCGGTCCAGTTGTCGTCGTCCTGCCAGCCGCGCAGGAAGACCCCCACGCTGCCGAGTGGCAGGAAATCGACCAGGGCGGAGAGGGTGGTGGTCTTGCCGGCCATCGGCGCCTCGGAGGCGAGCATCACGCCGCGGCGTCGCGCCACGACGGCCCAAAGGGTGGCCATCAGCCGCACGTCCAGGCTACCGCTCTGCGCGATCTCGACTGCGCTCATCGGTCGCGGCAGGCTCCAGTGATAGCCCCACCAACCCTCGGGGAAACGGGCATACCAGCTGGCGCGCTCAGGTTCCATGGTGGCGGCCACGGTACGCGGGCGATTCCCGAGGCGCAACCGGTCGCTCAGCGCGAGGGGACCGCCTGCTCACCGCGGGCTGGGCAGGGCGGGCTGGCCGCAGTCGAGCGAGGCCGCTCTTCGACAACGAGCTCGTTGCCGCCCTACGGGCGCCAGGCGCCATGAACCGATGGCGGAGGCCCGTCAGCACCTTGCGCAGCCCCCTGCCACAGCATCTGCCGCGGCATCTGGGGGGTTGCTCCGTCCCGTGTCAGCCGGGGAGGTCCCATCGGCCTATCAGCGGCCGAATGTCATCCCAAGGGGGCAGCACGGCCAGGAAAGGGGTGAAATGCGCGTGGCCCAAGACGTCCCGGCGTCTCAGCGGTCGATGGGTAGCCATGGGATGACACGGATGGATTGGCCACGTGCGAGCGCTCGGCGCCAGCGCGGCACGCCCCGCCAGCTGGCGCAACCGTCGGTATGATGCGGGCGATGGTCGAGACCGAGGCCCCCGCACCGCGACCGATGCTCCGTGGCGAGCACGTCTGGCTGCGCCCTGTCGAGCCGGCCGATTTTGTCGAAGACAGCCAGTTCGCCGGCGACTCGGAGGTCGGCCACTTCCTGGGCGCCAAGTCGCCGATGAGCCGCGCGGCTGCCGAGCGCATGGCGGGTGAGATCCTGACCCAGGTCGGCCAGACCAGCTTCCCCTATGCCATCTGCCTGCTCGGCGAGCAGCGCAGCATCGGCACCATCTTCCTCCGCGGCGTCGACAAGGTGAGCGGCAGCGGCGTGGTCGGCATCTTCATCGGCGACCGGCGCTACCTCGGCAAGGGCTACGGGACCGATGCCCTCAATGCCCTCCTCGACTTCGGCTTCGGCGAGGTGCGCCTGGAGCGGATCGAGCTCGAGGTCTTCGACTACAACCTGCGCGCCATTCGCTCGTATCAGAAGGCGGGTTTTCAGACCGACGCCACGCTCCGCCGCTCCCGATTTCACCGAGGGGAGCATCACGATGTGCACCTGATGTCGATCCTGCGCGACGACTGGCTGGCCCTGCCGCGCAAGCGAAGCTGGGAGTTGACCGAGCCCTAGGCCGTCCGCGGCAGGCCGACCAGGAATGTGGTCCCCTGTGGTCCGCTGCTCTCGACCTCGATCCTGCCCCCGTTGGCAGCGAGCAGCTCCCGCGCAATCGTCAGCCCGATCCCGCTGCCACTTCGCGGCTCGCCGGCTCCGCGCGACTGGTCGGCGCGATAGAAGCGCTCAAAAATGTGCGGGAGATCCTCGGCGGCGATCCCCGGTCCGGCATCACTGATGCGCAGCACCGCCTCTGCTGGCAGCGCCTCGACGGCGACCCGCACCGTCCCGCCCGCCGGCGAGTGCTGCGCCGCATTGGCCAGGACATTGCGCAGCGCCCGCCCGACCTGGGTTGGGTCCACCTCCACGCTGATCGGCGGCGCGACCTCGTCGGCGGCCAGCTCCACGCCACGCTGCCGGAAGAGCGGCTCCATGGCCCGTTCCGCCTCGGCCAGGAGCTCGCCCAGCGATTGCACCATCGGCCGCCGCTGCAGGACGCCGGATTCGGCATCCACCAGTTCGCCAAGCTGCGCGATGACCCCGGAGAGGGCGCCCGCCGCGGCGCGCGCTCGATCGAGCTGCTCCCGGTCGGCCGGCACCACGCCGTCCACCATCGCCTGCAGTTGCGACTCCAGGACGGTGGCCGGCGTCGCCAGGTCGTGCGCCATGTCGCTGGCCGCGCGGCGCCGGAGCATCTCCGAGCGCTCGACGCGCTCCGCCATCGCGTTGAAGGCACCTGCCAGCTCGCTTGACTCGCGGTCAGGGCCGCCGTGGGCGCGCGCGCCGAGGTCGCCCTGGCCGAGCCGCCGAGCCGCCGCCGCGACACCGCGCAGTGGTCGCGTCAGCCGCGCCGACAGGATGAGCGACACCACCACCAGGGCGGCCACCGCCAAGAGGCCCGCCACCACCAGGGTCAGGTTGAAGATCCCCAGGAAGGCGCGTTGCGAGCGCGGCACTTCAACCACCACCTTTGCCCCGGAGCCCGGGATCGGTTCTTCGATCGTTTCGGTCGCGATCCCCGGCGGCAGCTTTCCGACATGGACCAGGACCTCTCCGTCGGCGCCGATCACCTCTGCCTGTCCGCGCATCGCGTTGGCGACCCGCCGGAGCACAGCCTCAACCCCTTTGCGGCCGCGTAGGGAGGACAGGTCGACCTCGCCGATCGCGCTGGCCACGAGCACCAGGCGGTCCCGCTCGCCCGCACCCAGCTCCTGCTCCAGCGATCCACTCACCACGCGATTGACGGCCAGGCCTGTGACCAGCAGCACGGCCAGCATGGCGACCGAGAGCGCGACCGCCAGTCGCAGGCTGAGCGGCTGCCCGCGGACGCCCTCGCCGGGAGTTGTGGGAGCGGTCATGCGGGATCCCGAGCCGCGACCAGCCGATATCCGGAGGTCGGGATCGTCTCGATCAGCCACGGGTCGCCGGCATCGTCGCCCAGTTTGCGACGCAGATTGGCGACGTGGACGTCCACCACTCGCTCGTACACCTCGCCGGGCCGCCGAGCGACCACCTCCAGCAGCTGCTCGCGCGCGAGGACGGCCCCCGGGCGACGCGCCAGGGCGACGAGCAGCGCAGCCTCACCGGGTGTCAGGCGGCCGCTCTCCCCATCGGCAAGGGTGTAACGCCGCGAGGCCGGGTCGAGAACGACGCGGCCGGCATCGAGCGAGATGATGGCGTCCGCGTCGGACGGAGAATCGGGGCGCGTGCGACGCAGGATGGCGGCTACCCGTGCCGTCAATTCGTGCGGATTGAAGGGCTTGGCAAGGTAATCATCGGCGCCAAGTCGAAGCCCAGCGATGCGCTCGGCGTCCGAGCGCTTGGCGCTGGTGATCAGGATCGGCACATCGGCCTCATCGCGCAACGCCTCGAGCAGCGCCTCGCCCTGCATGCCGGGGAGCATGAGATCCAGGATGACGAGGTCGGCGCCCGTCTCCCGGTAGGCAGCGAGGGCGCTGGCGCCGTCGCCGGAATCGGCCACCGCATAGCCGGCGCGCTCAAGGTAGAGGCGCAGCAGCCCGCGAAGCTGCGACTCGTCCTCGACAATCAGGATTCGCGCTCGTGCCATGGGCGCATCCTAGTCGCCGGCCCGTTCAGAGGATGTCAAGATCATTGCCGCGAATCTTGACGCGTTCTTGATCGCGAGCGCCGATGCTCCGCTTGACCAAGGTCGCAGAAAGCGACGAACACGAGAGGAATCTGACCGATGAAGACCTTCAAGACCCTGGGCATCGCCGGCGGCCTCGTCGCTGCGGCGCTCCTGGGCGGAACGCTGATCAGCGTGGTGTCCGCCGCCCCGTCGTCGTCCACCAGGAGCTCCGGCGCGGCCAACGAAGTCGACAAGGCACGCTATTGCGCCCTCTGGCAGGAGACATTCGCCAAGGAGCTCGGCGTGGCCGTGGGCGATCTGGTGCCTGCCGCCAAGGCCGCGACCATCGCCACCATCGACGCCGCAGTGACTGCCGGCGATCTGACCCCCGAGCAGGCGACCGCGATGAAGACGAAACTCGAAGCGGCCGACGCGAACGCCTGCCGACTGATCGGGCATCCATTCCACGGACGCGGCGATGGCGGCCCCAAGGCGCAGATGCGCGAAGACCTGGTGAATGCGGCTGCCGAGGCCCTCGACCTGACGCCGGATGCGCTGATCGAAGCCCTCAAGGCCGGTGATTCGTTGACGAAGATCGCTACTGATCATGACAAGAACTACGACGACGTCAGCACGGCGATCCACGACGCCGCCAAGAAGGACCTGGATGCGGCGGTCACTGCCGGCAACCTGGACCAGGCACGTGCCGACGAGATGCTCGCGCGCCTCGACGCGGCACTCGCCGCTGACGAGTTCCCGCGCCACGGCGGACATGGACCCGGCCACTTCGGGATCCCCGGCCTCCTGCACCCCGAGCAGCCGGCCGCCTGATCGCGAACCCTGGCAACGCAGGCCGTCCCGCGGCGCGCGGGGCGGCCTCTTTGCGTCCCATCAACCCCCGACTCGGGTAGGCTGTGGGCGTGACGAAGATCGGTTACGCGGCGATGCTGGAGCAGTTCCACCCCACTGACCTCTTGACCTGGTGTCAACAGGCGGAGGTGGCAGGCTTCTCCGCCGGCTTCCAGGTCAGCGAGCATTTCCACCCGTGGACGCCGCAGCAGGGACAGAGTGCCTTCGCCTGGTCGTTCATGGGCGCGCTGGGCGAGCGGACCTCGCTCCCGTTCGGCACGGCGGTCACCTGCCCCGGATTTCGCTATCACCCCGCGGTGATTGCTCACGCGGCGGCAACCCTCGGCGCCATGTACCCCGGCAGATTCTGGCTGGGACTGGGAGCCGGAGAGGCGCTCAACGAGCACGTCATCGGCGGCGAATGGCCCGAGATCGGAGTGCGCAGCTCGATGTTGTTCGAGGCGATCGAGGTCATCGCGAAGCTCTTCTCCGGGAACGTGGTCAAACACGACGGGGAGTACTTCACCCTCGAATCGGCCAAGCTCTACACCCGTCCGGAGCAGCCAGTGCCGATCTACGTGGCGACCGCCGGACCGGTCAATGCCAAGCGCACCGGCAAGTTCGCCGACGGGATGATCACGGTGGGCGCGGCCGACGAGAAGATCGAGATGCTGTGGGGCAAGTTCGCCGATGGCGCGCGCGAGGCCGGCAAGGATCCCGACGCCATGCCGAAGCTGCTCCAGATCCACGTCTCCTGGGCTGAAACTCACCAGGAGGCAGAGGCCAGCGCGCTCCGCGAGTGGCCGAACGGCGGGATGCCGTTCCCGAAGCAGGACATCCGCAACCCTGAGGACTTCGCCAACATGGCGAAACTGGTTCGGCCCGAACATTTCACCAACCGGCTCCTCATCTCGGCCGACCTCGACGAGCACGCCGCACACCTGCAGCGCTTTGTCGACATGGGCTTCGACGAGGTCCACCTGCACAACGTCGGGCGCAACCAGGCCGAGTTCATCAGCGCCTTCGGCGAGCGCGTCCTGCCCCAGCTGAAGCTGGGCTGAGCCTCAGCCCGCAGCCGGCTCGTCGACGGGGAAGACCTGCGGACCACTGCCGAGGCGTACCACCACGGCTTCCAGTGCTTCCGATCCTGCCGTGCCCTCGCGATGGATCGTCTGCTTCGGGACGCACGCGAAATCGCCGGCCTGCACCGTCAGCTGCTCGCCGTCCTCAAGCTCGATGACGGCCGCTCCGCTGGTGACGTAGAAGTAGCTGTCGTGATCGCCGTGGTGGTGCCAGCCGCTGATGACCCCGGGCTCCGTACGCGAGATCCCGATCCAACGACCTTCGTCGGCGAACGCCTCATGTCGCTCGACGCCGGGCGTTGGCGGTCCCGAAACCCGATCAGCCGGCCGAATGATGCGAACCGGCACGGCTACTCGACCGCTTCCCAGACCGAGGCGATCCCCTGTCCAACGCCGATGCACATGGTGGCCAGCCCGTACCGCGCGCCGCGCCGCCGCATCTCATGGAGGAGGGTGGCCACCAGCCGAGCGCCCGACGCGCCGAGGGGGTGCCCGATGGCGATCGCGCCACCGTTGACGTTGACCTTCTCCGGGTCGAGCGCCAGCTCGCGAATGCACGGCAGTGCCTGCGCGGCGAAGGCCTCGTTCAGCTCAACGAGGTCCATGTCGGCGACGGTCAGGCCGGCCCGCTCCAGCGCCTTCCGCGAGGCGGGGATCGGCCCGAGACCCATCGTCGCCGGATCAACGCCGGCGACCGCCGAAGAGATCATCCGAGCGATCGGGCGCAGGCCAAGCTCGCGAGCCCGCGTTTCGGACATGACGAGCAGGGCAGCCGCACCATCATTGATGCCGCTGCTGTTGCCCGCGGTGACGGAGCCCGAGGCATCGCGCTTGAAGGCGGGCTTGAGCGCGGCGAGCTGCTCGAACGTCGTCTCGGGGCGCGGATGCTCGTCGCGGTCCAGCGTGGAGGTGGCGCCCTTGCCGGCGGGCACCTCGATCGGCACGACCTCCTCGGCGAAGCGGCCGGCGGCGTCCGCGGCCGCCCATCGGTGCTGGGATTCGAGCGCGAAACGGTCCTGGTCCTGGCGACTGACGCCGATGCGCTCGACCACGTTCTCGGCCGTCTCGCCCATCGAGTAGGGGTAGTAGGCGTCGGCCAGACGCGGGTTGGTGAAGCGCCAGCCGAGAGTGGTGTCGTACAGGGTCTGCTCACCGCGCGGGAAGGCGGCGGAGGACTTGGCCATCACCAGCGGAGCGCGGGTCATCGACTCGGTCCCACCGGCCAAGAAGCAGTTGCCGTCGCCCGCGGTGATCGCGTGGGCCGCACCGATGACCGCCTGCATCCCCGAGCCGCAGAGCCGATTGACGGTCTGGCCGCCAACCTCGACCGGCATCCCGGCCAGCAGGACGGCCATGCGGCCGACGTTGCGGTTGTCCTCGCCTGCCTGGTTTGCGGCGCCCAGGATGACGTCGTCAACCGATGACGGGTCGATCCCGGTTCGATCCAGCAGCGCGCGGATGGCAAGCGCGGCCAGGTCGTCGGGGCGAACCTCGCGCAGGGCGCCGCCATATCGGCCGAACGGGGTTCGCAGGCCGTCAATCACCACGGGGCTGTGGGCGGGATCTGACTGGCGCATCAGGGCGGATGCTAGCACCGGGTGTCGCGGGCAGGCCGGCCCGCGCTAGGATCGGCCAGCCGTGACTACGCCGACCCACCCCAGCGGCCTGCCGATCCCCGGGCTGCGCCGCGCCTGGTGGCTGCGCGAGGCGCTCAGCGCCGAGTCCGGAGCGCTGCCGGCCCCGCCGCTGGCCGGCGAGCTGGCCGTTGACGTGGCGATCATCGGTGGCGGCTACACCGGCATGTGGACCGCCTGGTTCCTGACCGAGATGGCGCCGGGACTGCGGATCGCGATCCTGGAAGCGGACATCTGCGGCGGCGGCCCGAGCGGGCGAAACGGGGGCTTCCTGCACGGCTGGTGGGAGCAACTCCCTTACCTGGTCGAACGCTACGGCCCCGAGTCCGGGCTGCAGCTGGCGCGCGCGGCGGACGAGGTGGTCTCCGGGATTGGTGCCTGGTGCAAGCGGTACAACGTGGATGCCCGGCACACGCCGCACGGCTACCTGCGGGTGAACGCGTTCCCCGCGACCCCGCACGACTGGGAGGGTCTGCCGGACACGCTGGCGCGCCTCGGCGCGCCCGGGGAGCTGGTGCATGTCGAACCGGCCGAGGTGCAGCGCATCTGCGCTTCACCGGCCTTCCGGGCTGGCCTGCTGATGCCGAGCGCGGCGACCATCCAGCCGGCCAGGCTGGCCCGCGGTCTGCGCCGCGTGCTGCTGCAGCGCGGCGTGCAGATCCACGAGGCGACCGAGGTTCGGCGCCTTGATCCCGGATCGCCCGTCGAATTGATCACCGCCGGTGGGCGAGTCCGGGCCGACCAGGTGGTGCTGGCGGTGAACGCGTGGTCGGCCGGGTGGCCGGGCTTCCGCACCCGGGTGCTGGCCTGGGGCAGCTACATGGTGATGACCGAGCCGATCCCCGAGCGCCTGACGCAACTGGGCTGGACCGGCGGCCAGGCCCTCGCGGATTCGCGCTTCACGATCAGCTATTTCCGCACCACAGCGGACGGCCGCATCGCGTTCGGCGCCGGCGTTGGCGCCGCGGGGTTCGGCGGTCGCATCGGGCCGGTCTTCACGGCGGACCAAGGCGCGATTGCTCGCGTGATGGCGAATTTTCGCCATCTGCTGCCGATGCTCGCCGACGTTCGGATCGATGACGCATGGGGCGGACCGATCGACATCACCGCCGATCGCTTCCCGGAGATCGGATCGCGGCACGGCGGTCGGGTGCACTATGCGCACGGCTTCGCCGGCAACGGAGTGGGCCCGGCGCGCGTGGCCGGGCGGACCCTGGCGGCGCTGGTCGCGGGCGTGGAGGATCCCCTGGCTGCCTATGCGCTGGTCGGACGCCGACAGCGGTTTCTGCCGCCCGAGCCGTTCCGCTCCCTCGGTGCGCGGGCCATCCGCGAGGCGCTCATTCGCCAGGACGACGCGCTCGACGCCGGGCGCGAGCCGGGCGGCCTCGGGAAGTTGATCACAAAGGTGCCGGGACTGCTCGGCTATCGCTTCCGGCATTGAGCCCCGAAATCGTTGACCGGGCTGGCGGCGCGGCGTAGGATCGCGCCAATCCAACCGAGAGGAGACCCCGTGGTGCCCACCCGCTTCCGCCCTGCCCGCGCGTTTCTCAGCCTGCTCTTCGGTGCCAGTCTGGTACTGGCTGCCTGTTCCGCCAGCGAGCCGAACAAGTTGCTCGTCCTGGAGTGGAGTGGGTACGAGGCACCCGACTTCTGGACCGATTTCAAGACCGCGAGCCCTGATACCGCGGTGACCTTCGAATTCGGCATCTCCGACGCGGACATCCTCGGCAAGATGGAGGGCGGCAGCGCTGCCGATGTCTTCCACTTCTACACCGGATGGCAGCAGTTCTACGTTGACGAGGGGCTGGTGCGGGAGATCGACACCAGCAAGCTGACCAACTGGGATAAGGTGCCAGACAGTTTCAAGAAGCTCGGGCAGATCAACGGCAAGCAGTATTACCTGCCGTGGGACTGGGGCTTCACCTCGATCCTTTACAACAAGGATCACGTGAAGGGTGACATCACCAGTTGGGATGCCCTGATGGACCCGGCCTACGCTGGCCACATCTCGATGTGGGACGACGGACCGGCAGCGGTGTCCGTTTCCGCCTACATTCACGGCTGGGACGAGACGAAAATCACCGCCGAGCAGCTGGCCCAGGCCCAGCAGGAGTGGACGGCGCAGAAGCCGCTGAACCGGCACTACTGGACCGGTGAATACACCGACTTCTGTCCGGAAGTGATCAGCGGCGATATCTGGGTCGCGTACGCCTGGCAGGGCTGCTATGCCACTGCCCTGTACGACGGCACGCAGAATGTCGCCTATGCCAACCCGGTTGAAGGACGGAACTCGTGGGTCGGCCTGTACGGCATCAGCGCCAAGACTGACAGCTATGAGCTGGCGCTGAAGTTCATCGACCAGAAGCTGGCCGCGCTGACCTGCGGCAACGCCGTCACTCTCTTCTACTACGGGTGCGCAAACCAATCGGTGATGGACGCGGTCACCGATCCGATCCTGATCAAGGCCTTCGCCATCAACGATCCGACGATCCTGGAGCACACGAACTTCACGCCCCCGGTCACCGCAGCGCAGCGGGACGCGTGGACCGCGATGTGGGCGACCGTCAAGTCCCAGTAAAGCGGAACCCCTAGACCGATGCTCGGGCGACGAGGGAGCCTTCGTTTCCTCGTCGCCCCGCCATTTGCATGGCTGATCCTGCTCTTCGTCGCGCCGCTGATACTGGCGATTGCGATCAGTTTCCGGCCCGGACTCGGCCCGATCAATGTCGGGAACATCGCCCAGTTCTCCCTGCTGCAATACCAGAAGGTCGTTGACTCGCCTTCCTGGCTGCGCCTGCTCGGCATCTCAGCCGGAATGGCCATGGTGGTTGCCGCCGCGGCGACGCTGCTCGCATTCCCGGTTGCGTATTTCCTCGCGTTTCGAGCGCGACATCGAGCCCCGATCTTCCTGATCCTGCTGCTGGTCCCCTCGGCCACCAGCTTCCTGCTGCGCGTCATGGCCTGGAAGCTGCTCCTGGGCAGCAACGGCGCCATCAACTCGTTTCTGATCTGGATCGGGCTGATCCGCGAGCCGATCAGCCTGCTCCTCTACTCCCAGGCCGCGGTGATCATCACCCTGATCTACGTCTGGATCCCGTTCGCCGCGCTGCCGATCTACGCGGCCCTTCAGCGCGTCGATCGCAGCCACCTCGAAGCCGCCGCAGACCTCGGCTCCGGCCCGTGGTCGCGATTCTGGCGCGTGACCGTGCCACTGAGCCTGCCTGGGGTGCTGGCGACCTTCTTCATGGTCTTCATCCCGACCGTCGGCGAATACGTGACGCCGTCGCTGGTGGGCGGCACCGGCGGGATCATGTACGGCAACCTGATCCAGGACTTCTTCACGCGGGCCGGCAACTGGCCGCTCGGATCGGCCCTGGCGGTGATCATGCTGGGAGTGACGGTGGCGCTTGTTGCGATCGCGCTGCGGGTCGTGAACCTGCGCAGGATCGTGGCATGACCACGGGCTCGCGTGCCATCCGCCGGAGCGCGGTCGGCGTCGGCAGGACCCGTCTTCCACTGGGTTCGGCCTACGCGGTCATGCTGGCCCTCCTCTACCTGCCGATCGTGCTGCTGGCGGTCTTCTCGGTCACGGCCAACACAACACTCACCTTCCCGCTCAAGGGATTCACGCTCGACTGGTACCGCGCCGTCCTCGATGATCCGGCGCTGCTCGGCGCGGCCCGCAACAGCCTCGTGGTCGCGACCGCGGCCGCCACGGCGGCCACCGCTCTCGGGTTCGCCGTCAGTTTGGCTGTGCTGCGGTCCCGTTTTGCCGGGCGCGGCCTGCTGCTCGGGCTGGCGGGGGCCCCGCTGGTGGTGCCATTCGTGGTACTCGGCGTCGCCCTCTTCCTCCTATTCGCCTTCCTGGGTATCCCCCGCTCGCTGTTGACCGTGGCGGCGGGACACAGCGTGGTCGCCCTGCCGTACGCCTCCCTGATCCTGGTGGCGCGCATGGGCGGCCTCGATCCGGCGCTCGAGGACGCCGCCATGGATCTGGGCGCGAGCTACCCCACGACCTTGCGGCGGGTGATCCTCCCGCTCCTGGGGCCCTCGCTGCTGTCAGCCTGGTTGACCGCCTTCATCGTCTCGTTTGACGAGGTCGCGCTCGCCAACTTCCTGGCCGGCGGCGACCCTACCTTCCCGGTCTTCCTCTACGGGCAGCTGCGATTTGCCCAGCGGCTGCCGGTCCTGATCGCCATGGCCGTGGTGCTGATGACCGGCACCATCGTCCTGACTCTCATCGCGAACCGGCTGCGATCACGCAACCAATGACCGATCCGGACCTCGAAACCGTGGACTCGTCGCGCGGTCCGACCGCCTCGCAGGCCGCGGGCCTGACGCTGGCCGCGGCACGGCGGATGATCGCCGCAGTGGAGGCCGAAGCGCGCCAGATGAAGGTCGCCATGTCGGTCGCGGTCGTCGATTCTGGCGACCAGCTGGTCTCCTTTGCCCGGATGGACGGTGCCGACCTGGTCGGCATTCGGCTCGCCCAGGACAAGGCGTACACCGCGCTCGTCAACCGCATGCCGACCGGCGACCTGCCGCCGATCGTGCAGCCGGGGACCGAGTTTTACGGGTACGACTCGGTGGCCGGCGGGCGGATGATCGTGTTCGCCGGCGGGATGCCGCTGGAGCGCAATGGGGTGCTCGTCGGCGCCGTGGGCGTCAGCGGCGGCGATTCCGCCCAGGACCAGCGAGCGGTCGAGGCCGCGGTCCGCACCTTCGGGTAGGCCTCGGTCAGGCGGTCCGTCGTGACGGATGCGTGGCGGTCACGGCCTCGAGCAGCTGTTGCGAAGCAGCGGCCACCTCCTCGACCGCCTTTTCGAACGCGGCTCGGTTTGCGGGCGACGGCGAGCGATACCCACTCACCTTGCGGACGTACTGGAGCGCCGCGGCGTGTATCTCATCGGTGCTGGCAGGTTGATCGAGGACTCGCAGGGTGTGGATGGATCGGCACATGGCGCGGAGTCTACGCCTCGACCAGCAGCTCCTCGAGCGAGTCGATGATCCGGTCGGCTGCGGACACATCGGCCTCGGCAAACTGCGGAACGGCGAAGCAGGTGAGCCCGGCGGCCTTGGCTGCGGCGACGCCTGACGGCGAATCCTCCAGCGCGAGCGCGTCGGCCGGGGCGACCCCAAGCCGCTGGCAGGCCAGCAGGTAGAGGTCGGGCGCCGGTTTCGCGTGCTCCACGTCGTCAGAGGTCACGATCGCGTCGAAGGCGCCCACCAGGCCTGCGGTGGCCAGCGCCGTATCGACCAGCAGGCGCGGCGAGTTCGAGGCGAGTCCCAGGCGGGTGCGGCCGCGCAGGCGAGCCACCAGCTCCACCGCTCCCGGGCGTCCCTCGACGTCGCGCTGCAGTTCGCCGTGCATGATCTCGATCATCTCGCGCACCAGCGCGTCGCCCTCGCGCAGCGGGCGCCCGAGCCGCTCGGCGAAGTAGCGCGCGGTGAAGGCGAAGCTGGTGCCGATGACCGCCATCTTGTCATCCCAGCTGAACTCGCCGCCGTGGCGGCGAAAGAGCTCAACTTCAGCTTGGTGCCACAGGATCTCCGTGTCGAGCAGCAGGCCGTCCATGTCGAAGACGACCGCCCGATACCGATGCGGCAGCGTCTCGTTCATACGCCCGGCGCGAAGAACGAGCCGTCCTGCTCGGCGAGCGAGCGCAGCAACGGCACCACTGCGTAGCGACCATCCGGCTGCGCGGCGCGCAGCTCATCGAGCGTGCGCACCACCGAGACGAGACCGATCTGCTCGCCCCAGGCCAGTGGGCCCTGCGGGTAATTCGTCCCGAGTCGCATCGCGAGGTCAACGGCCTCGGGAGCGGCCACGCCATCAGCGACTGCAGAGGCCGCTTCGTTGACGATCGTCGCCAGGATCCTGTCTGCGATCACGCCGTTGGCCAGCGGCCGGGATGGCCCGTCTCCGAGGCCCGTCCATGGTGCGCCACGGGTGCCGTCTGCGGCGTAGTCATAGAAGCCGCCACCTGCCTTGCGACCGAGACGACCCGCAGTCACCAGCGCCTCTTGGATGGGGTGCGGGGCGTAGCGCGGTGCGCGGGAGAAGGCCTCGAAGACGCTCTGGCTAACCGCCAGGTTGACGTCAGCGCCGATCGCGTCAACGAGCTCGAAGGGGCCCATCCGGAAGCCGATCGCGCGCATCGCGGCGTCGACCTGCTCGATCGCCGCCGAGCCCTCGCCGACGATCCGCAGTGCCTCGAGGTAGTAGGGACGCGCCACTCGGTTAACGATGAATCCGGGTGTGTCGGCAGCTAGGACGGCGGTCTTGCCCAGCCGGCGCACCGCCTCCAGCGCGGCATCGGTCACGGACGGATCGGTGAGCGGACCCGGGATCAGCTCGACCAGCGCCATGATCGGCACCGGGTTGAAGAAGTGCATGCCCAGCACCCGCTCGGGGTGCGCCGTGGCCAACGCGATCTGCGCCACGGAGAGGCTGCTGGTATTGGTGGCCAGGACGGTGGTCACCGGGGCGGCGGCGTCGAGCCGGCGAAACGCGTCGCGTTTGAGCTCGAGGTCCTCGGGGATCGCCTCGATGACGAGGTCCGCCCCCGCCAGTTCCTCGAAATCGGCCGTGTCGTGGAGACGCTGCAGGGCAACGGCGGCGGTGTCGGCGGACAGCTGCCCCTTCTCGACCTTGCGGGTCAGAAATGCGGCGATGCGCGTCCGAGCACCGTCAACCGCCCCGGCCAGCGGGTCGTGCAGCAGGACCTCGATCCCCGCCTCCGCCGCCACCTGCGCGATCCCGGCCCCCATGGTGCCGGCCCCCAGCACACCGATGCGCCCGATCTCTCCCCGCCCCTTCGGCTCAGTGACCAACGAAGCGCGGCTCCCGCTTCTCGGCGAAGGCGGCGACCCCCTCGGCATGATCATCGGTGCGCCCGGCCAGCTCCTGGAGGCCGGCCTCGAGGGAGAGGCTTTCGTCCAACGACGCGTCCTCGGCATGGTTGATCAGTCGCTTCGCGTAGCCGATGGCCTTGGTCGGAGCCGCGGCGAGCCGACGCGCCTCGGCCTGAACCGCGTCCATCAATTGGTCGGCGGGTACGACGCGCGCCACCAGCCCGGCGGCGTGCGCCTCGGCGGCCGAGAGCGGGTTACCACCGAAGATCAGCTCGGCGGCGCGGTGGCGGCCGAGCGTCCGGACCAGGGTCCGGGTTGATCCCGAATCGGGCACGAGGCCGATTCGGACGAACGCCGGGATGAATCGAGCCTCCTCGCCGGCGAAGATCAGGTCGCAGGCCAGGGCGAGTGACACGCCGGCTCCGGCGGCGACCCCGTTCACGGCGGCGATCACCGGCTTGGGCAGGTCGCGGATGGCGCGCATCAGCGGGTTGTATTCATCCGTCAGCACCCGGCGGAACTCACGCTCCGGGCTGCCCCCGCGCAGGTCGGCCCCACTGCAGAATCCGCGCCCGGCGCCGGTGAGGACGACCGCTCGCACCGCGTCGTCCCGCGCGGCAACCTTCAGCCCCGCGCGAAGCTCGCCTCGCATGGCGCTGTTCAGCGCATTGAGGCTCTCCGGCCGGTCGAGTGTGATGGTCGCGACCGCATCGGCAACTTCGTAGCGAATCGACTGGTAGCTCGACTCGGCCATCGGTCTCTCCTAGCGCCCTTTGAAGTCGGGCGCCCGCTTCTCGAGGAAGGCCGCCATCCCCTCCTTCTGGTCGTCCGAGGCGAACAGGAGATAGAAGAGCTTCCGCTCGTGGGCCAGTCCATCGGTCAGTGCAAGCTCGTACGCGGCGTTGACCGACTCTTTCGCCAACCGCAGAGCCAGCGGTGACTTCGTGGCAATCTTCGCCGCCAGGGCAAGGGCATCCTCGACCACCAGCTCGTCGGGCACCACGCGGGCAACGAGCCCCAGGCGCAGCGCTTCAGCCGCGTCGACCGGTTCGCCGGTCAGCACCATCTCCATCGCCCGACTCTTGCCGATGGCGCGCGTCAGGCGTTGCGTGCCGCCGGCGCCGGGGATCACGCCGATGTTGATCTCCGGCTGGCCAAAGCGCGCGCCCTCCCCGGCCACGATCAGGTCGAGGGCCATCGCCAGCTCGCAGCCGCCGCCGAGGCACCAGCCGTTGACTGCCGCGATCACCGGCTTCGAAATGCGGCGCACGCGGTCCCACTGCGCGATTCGGTTGCCGCGCAGCATGTCGATCGGCGAGGCGACCGCCATCTCGCCGATATCCGCGCCCGCGGCAAACGCGCGCTCGTTGCCGGTCACCACCAGGCAGCGGATGGCGTCATCGGCGTCGAGCGCCTCGAGCGCCTCGCACAGCTGATCCATCACCTGCGCGTTCAGCGCGTTCAGCTGCTTCGGTCGATTCAGCCGCAGCAGCGCGACGCGGCGCGCTTCATCGCGCTCGACCAGGATGAAGACGTCGTCGCTCATGGGATCGCCTCGAACACAGATTCCAGCTCAGTGCCGCAGACCCCACAGTAGCCGTGGCTGGCCGGGAGCCCGGTCGCTCCGCAACCGGCGCAGGTGCGAGGCGTGGCCGCGAGCTCCCGAAGGGTCGCGTAGCGCGGCGCCCGCTTTTCGTGGAAGGCCGCCACCGCCTCGCGGGTCTCATCGGCGGTCGAGTGCAGCGCCAGCCAGTCGCGGGCGTGGGTGACCGTCTGTGACCACGCCAGGTCGCGCCACCAGTTGAGCTGCGTCTTGGTGTAGCGCAGCGCCTCGGGGAGCTTGGCGCGCAGGCTGGCGGCCATCATCGCGACGGTGTCGTCGAGGTCGGCGCGCGGCACGACCCGGCTGACCAGGCCCCAATCGAGCGCCTGCGCCGGCCGGATCGGCTCACACAGCAGCAGGATCTCGCGGGCGCGGCGGTCGCCGACCAGGATCGGCAGCCACTGGGTGGCGCCCCCGGCCGGCACCGAGCCATGCTCGGGGCCGACGTGGCGGATGTAGGCATCGTCGACCATCACCGACAGGTCGCAGGCCATCTGCAGCTCATTCCCGCCGCCGACACAGATCCCGTTGACGCGGGCGATGGTCGGCTTGCCGATGTTGCGCAGCCGGTCGTGCATCTCGATGAAGGCCCCCATCCAGCGCCAGTACTGGCCGCTGGTCGCCCCCATGCTGGCCTGCTCGTCGAGGTCCGCCCCGGTGCAGAACGCCCGGTCGCCGGCGCCGGTGACCACCACCGCGGCCACTCCCTCGTCCCAGGATGCGTCCTCGAAGGCGCGGCCGAGCTCGCGCAGGGTCAGGAAGTCGAACGCGTTGAGCACCTGGGGCCGATCGATGGTGACGGTGGCCACCCCGGTCGCAGCGTCCTTGGCGTAGCGAATCCGCTCAAAGGCCAGGCTGGCCGGGTCGACCGGGAGGGGCGCCATCGGCTCAGGCATCGAACGCTGCCTCATCGTCGGCCACGAAGAGGGTGACGCCCGCCTGCGCGAAGTTGCGGAGGTCACGCCCGCTCTCGCGCCCGGCCTCCGAGGCAAGAGCCGCGTCGAGGTCGGCCCGGGAGTCAAAGATCATCTCGGCCATCAGGTAGTGAGACGGCGGCCGGTCGCCCAGTCCGGCGAGCCGGGTCAGTCGGACCTCGCGGATCCCCGGATAGCGCGCCACGATCGACGAATGCACGTCGCGGTAGTGGGCGGCGAACGCGACGGGATCGTCGGGTGGGCTGTAGAGGGCGATCAGGCGCACCACGGGCGGGTCAGCGCTTGAAGAAATCGGCGTTGATCTGGGTGAAGTTGGTCCACTGCTCAGGGAGCGCGTCCTCGGCGAAGATGGCGGTCACCGGGCATTCCGGCTCGCAGGCGCCGCAGTCGATGCACTCCTCGGGATCGATGTAGAAGAGCGGAGCCTCATCGGTCGTCTTGATGCAGTCAACGGGGCAGACGTCGACGCACGACGCGTCCTTGACGCCGATGCAGGGTTCAGCAATCACGTAGGTCATGGGGTCGAAATCCCTCGTTCAGGGGTGCTCATTCGGCTGGGGGAGGATACACCGATGGATCGGTCCGGTCAGGCTCCCGGCACGTCCGCCGCGGCAGCTTTGGCGCGCAGCCGAGCGTAGCCGGGCTTGATCTGCTCATTGATGATCTGCAGCCGCCCGTCGAACGGGAGGAAGGCGCTCTTGATGGCGTTGAGGGTCAGCCACTCCATGTCGGCCAGGTCCCAGCCAAAGGTGGCAACCATGTCGGCGAACTCGTCCGAGAGGGTGATATCGCTCATCAGCCGGTTATCCGTGTTCAGGGTCACGCGGAAACGGAGCCGCTTGAGCAGGTCGATCGGGTGGTCCGCCAGGCTCGCCACGGTTCCGGTATCCACGTTCGAGGTGGGGCACATCTCGAGCGGGATGCGCTGATCGCGGACATAGGCCGCCAGGCGGCCGAGGACGGCCGTTCCATCGGGTTGGACCGTGATGTCGTCCACGATCCGGACGCCGTGACCGAGCCGCTCGGCTCCGCACCACTGCAGCGCTTCCCAGATCGACGGCAGCCCAAAGGCCTCGCCCGCATGGATCGTGAAGTGGAAGTTCTCGTGGGCGATCAGCTGGAAGGCGTCCAGGTAGCGGGTCGGCGGGTATCCCTTCTCCGGCCCGGCGACGTCGAATCCGAAGACGCCGCTGTCCCGATGCCGCACCGCCAGCTCGGCGATCTCCACCGATCGCGCCGCCTGGCGCATGGCCGCCAGCAGCAGGCCGGCCACGATCGGTCGGCCAACCGATGCGCGCCGGACCCCCGCGGCCGCGGCCTCGACCACTTCGTCAAGCGTCAGGCCTTCGCGGAGATGTTGCTCCGGAGCGAATCGGAGCTCGGCGTACACGATCCCGTCCGCGGCAAGATCCTCAACGGATTCGGCCGCCACGCGCTCAATCGCGTCCGCGCTCTGCATGACCGAGACGGTGTGGTCGAACGCCTCGAGATAGTGGACGAGCGAGCGGCCACCGCTGCCCGGTGCCGGCTTGAACCAGGTGGCGAGCTGACCAGGGTCAGTGGTCGGCAGCCCGGAGTAACCGATCTGCGCGGCAAGCTCGATCACGGTCGACGGCCGCAGGCCTCCGTCGAGATGCTCGTGCAGCAGCACCTTTGGCGCCCGGCGGATGGTTGCCAGGTCGAGCGGCGCTGGTCGGATGCTTGTCATCGTGCCGGGCAGCCTAGCCCCCCGCATCCGCGGCGGCAAGGGCAAACGGGCTACCCTTGCGCCATGCCCGACCGACCGCCGCTGATCGTCGCCGCAGCCACCCCGCTGGCTCGTGGGGGAGCGGTGGTGGACGACGAGGCGATCTGGCCGATGGTCGCCTTCCTGGTCGAGCGCGGGGCGGATGGGGTCTTCGCCTGCGGCACGACGGGCGAAGGGATCCTGCTGTCGATCGAGGAGCGCATGCGCACCGCGGTCATCTTCCGGGCGGCGCTGCGGGGACGGCTGATCGTGCATTGCGGAGCGCAGAACACCGCGGACACGGTGGCGCTCGCGGCGCACGCGGCGGAGATCGGCGCCGACGCGGTGGCGGTCATCCCGCCCCCGTACTTCCCGCTCGACGCCGACGCACTTGCTGCCCATCTGCTGGCGGCGGCGGCGGCCTGCGCTCCGCTCCCCTTCTACATCTACGCCTTCGCCGCGCGCAGCGGCTATCCCGTACCGCTCGAGGTGGTGTCGCGGGTGCGCGACAGCGCGACAAACCTGGCCGGACTGAAAGTCAGCGAGTCACCTTTCGAGAAGGTCGAGCCGTACCTTGGGCTTGGGCTGCCGGTCTACGTCGGCTCGGAGCCGCTCATCCCGCCGGCCATGGCCCGAGGAGCGACCGGCGCTGTCTCCGGATTGGCCGCCGCGTTTCCCGAGGTAGTCCGCGCCGGTCTCGACAGCCCGGACGCCGAAGCCGAGCAACGACTGCGAGCATTGCGCGACGCCATGGAGCGCCAGCCGTTCATCGCGTCGGTCAAGCATGTGCTGCGGCGCCGCGGCGTGCCGATCAACCCGGATATGCGGGCGCCCCTGCGCCACCTCTCCGCGGACGAGGCAGCTCGCCTGGACACCGCCCTGGCAGCGCTCGAGCTACCGGCAGCGGTCTAGAGCTCAGCCCGATTCGGCGACGTCGCCGATTCCCATGCCGCCGCCCGGTCCGCCGGTCTTCCGGTGACGCGGCGCGGTGGCGGCGTCGTTCATCTCGAATCGGCTCGGCGGTGCGACCGCCGCCAGTCGCACCACCTCTTCGGGAGTGAGCTGATAGCCGAAGCGGATGGCGGCCACGTTCTCGTCCTGGTAGCGGCGCGGCAGTGACTCCCGGATCGAGGGCTCGTCGAAGTCGATGGTTGCCAGGCGCAACAGCCGACCGAGCGCGATCATGTTGCCAAACAGCTCCTTGCCGAAGTACGCGGAGCCGAGCGACGCAAACGGGATCTGCTCGTCGCCGGGCTGGCCCAGGCCGAGATCGGTCACCACGGTGCGCCCGCTGATGCGCAAGTGCCCCTTGTCGGCGAGCTTGAGCAGGATGTCCGCCTCCTCGACCACCGGGTTGGCGATCGGCTTGTCGTCGAAGATGACGAAGGCGTCCGACATGCTGCCGCGCACGCTCGAGTCGTAGTCGAAGAGCACGGTGACCTCCTTGCCCATGCGGGCCAGGAGCGCCCCGAGCACGGCGGCGATCACGCGGACACCCTGGCCGCCGACCCCGTCGAGCGCGATGCGGGTCGCCATCAGGCGGCCGATTCGGGATCGATGCCCGCGGCGCGAAGCGCGTCGGCCAGGGTCAGCTCGCCCTTAGCCACCTGGAGCTTGACGGCGGGGTCGAGCTGCTGCATGAGGGCCAATCTGCGTTGCGAGTCGGCCCGGCGCCGAGCCTTCTCCGCGTCATCAACGGCGGGCCGAGGCTTGGCCACCGGCTCGGCCGCTGGGCCGGTTTCCGGCGCGGCCGCCTGCGAAGACCCGTTGGCGGCAGGGGCCCCCCTATCGCGTGGATGGAGGACGCCGATCTCGAACGGTGCCAGCTGCTCCGCATCCTTCGCGGCCCGCTTGTAGGTCTTGCGGTAGAAGGTGAGCATCTCGTTGGCGCTGGCAAAGCCGATCCGCCGGCCGTTGTTCTCGATGCACTGGCTGGTGATGTCCACGAAGGAGAACCCGTCGTGCGCGATCGCTTCGCGGATGGCGTTGCGCATGTGGAGCAGGTGGTAGACGGTGGTCTTGGCGTAGAGCGCGTGCGGAGAGTTGCGCACCAGCCCCTGGAGGTTGATCGGGGTATTGGGATTGCCGGCCGGCGACGAGAGGGTCTTGGTGCCGGTCGGCGTGGTCGGCCCGGTCTGGCCGCCGGTCAGCCCGTAGATCTCGTTGTTGTTGCACAGGACGGTCAGCCGGGCATTGCGGCGGATGGCGTGGATCAGGTGGTTCCCGCCGATGCTCGCGGTGTCGCCGTCACCCGAGACGACGATCACGTTCATGTCGGGTTGAACCGCCTTGATCGCCTCGGCCACCGGCAAGGTGCGTCCGTGGAGTGTGTAGACGCTCTCGTGCTTGAGGTAGCTGCCCATCCGCCCGGTGCAGCCGATCCCGCTCACGATGATCGTGTTCGTCTCGTCGAGCCCCATCTCGTCGAGCACCATGGCCAGCTGGATCATGATCGTGCCGATCCCGCAGCCGGGGCACCAGATGGTCGGGAACAGGTCGACCTTCAGGCGGCGCTTGAAGTCCAGCTCGGCGAGGGCCAGCTCCGGCATCAGCCGATCCCCAGCGGTGATCGCTCGGCCGACTCCACGGGAACAGGCGGAATCGGCGGCTCGGACGGACCACCCGACAGGACCCGGGCCAGGCCGTCACGGACCGCCTCCAGGCTGACGCGCCCACCGAGCAACGGCACGCGCTTCACCTCGCGATGCAGGGCCAGCTCCACCATGTCGGCGTACTGACCATCGTTGGCCTCGATGCACACGATCTGCTCGTAGCGGTCCGCGATAGCGCGGATCTCGTCGGCAAGCAGCGGGTGGATGCGGATCGGCCGGAAGAGCGCATAGTCGGCGGCCAGCGGAGCCGCCACGCGACTGACGATGCCGTAGCAGATGATCAGCACGCTGGCATCGGTGTTCCATCCGTGCTCGTACAGGGCGTAACGCTGCGCCACCTCGGCGTGGCGGTGCTTGGTCTCGTAGTACTGGCGCAGGTACTCGTCCGCGTCGGCGGTGGCCGGCTCACCCGCGTTCGGGCCGTGTTCGTACATCAGCACGCCGGCGAAGAAGCGCGGCTTGCCAGGCTCGTGCTGGCCGAGTGGCGGGATGGTGCGAGGAGCCACGCGGATCCCGGCAGCAGCCTCGTCGAGGTCGACCACCTCGTTGAGGTGCCCGATGAACGTATCACTCAAGATGACCACCGGTGAGCGCGACTCCTCGGCCGCGTTGAAGGCCTCGACGGTAACCCGAAACGCCTCGGCGACGCCGTTGGGGTAGAAGGCGATCGGCGAATAGTCCCCCGTGCTCCCGTAGCGCACCTGCATGACGTCGCCCTGGCCGGGCATGGTCGGCATGCCGGTCGCCGGACCGACTCTCTGGACGTTGACGAAAACACACGGCACGCCGACCTTCTGCGCGTAGCCAACCGCTTCCTGCATCAGCGAAAAGCCCGGACCGCTGGTGGCGGTGAATGCCTTGGCACCGGCCAGGCTGGCACCGATGATCGCGTTGGCCGAGGCGATCTCATCCTCGGCCTGCAGGAAGCGGAAGTCGGGATGCTGAGCGGCCCAGCCCGATGCTACGTTCAGGATCTCGGTCGACGGCGAGATCGGGTAGCCGGCGTAATAGTTGGCACCGGCCGCCACGGCGCCGCGGAAGACCGCTTCGTTACCCTGGGTCAGGCGCCGCATCGGTCTAGGAGGGCTCCGCCGCCGAGCCGCCGCGAGCGGCGTAGGCGGTCACCGCTTCGGGGAGCATCTCGATCGCCAGGTCCGGGCAATAGCGTTCGCACAGCCCGCACAGGATGCAGTTCTCTTCTTCAAGGATCGCGTCGTTGCGCAGCACCAGGGTGTCCTTGGGGCAGATCTCGATGCAGATATCGCAGCGCTTGCAGAAGACCGGATTCCAGCTGATGGAGCTGTAATCGATCCAGCGGACGCCGTCCTTGTGGTCGGCGGAAACGCCACTTCCGAAGCCGATCGGATCGGTGGCGCGCTGGCTGGTCATCGGTATCCGATTCTACTTTGTCGAGCGCGGATGCGACGCCAAGCCGGGTGAACCGACCCCCCTTCATGATGCCGTCACGCGGCATTCATACTCTTGCCCCGATGGCGACCGTGCTGCTCGTCGACGACGACGCGAAGATCCGCGACCTCCTGCGCCTCTACATTGAGCGCGAGGGCCATCACGCCCTGTTCGCTGCCGACGGCGAGACTGCGCTGCAGATTGCCCTGCGGCAACAGCCCGACCTGATCCTGCTCGACGTGATGCTGCCCGGCCTCGATGGGTTTGAGGTCTGCCGCCGGATCCGGGAGTCGAGCGAGGTGCCGATCCTCCTGCTCACCGCCCGCAGCGGAGACTCCGACAAGGTGATCGGGCTCGACCTGGGCGCGGACGACTACGTGGTGAAACCGTTCTCACCACGCGAACTGATGGCGCGGGTCCGCGCCCTCCTGCGTCGCCATCGCCTGGACCAGGAGCGGGACGAGCCGGTCCTGGTCAGCGGGTTCCTTGAGCTGGACCCCAACGCCGTCGAAGTGACGCTGGACAGCAGGGTGCTCGACCTCACGCCGTTTGAGTTCCGGATCCTGCTTGCCCTGATGCGCCGCCCGGGGCGCGTCTTCTCGCGCGATGACCTGATCGATGCGATTCACGGCAACGACGACCCGGGCATCCTTGATCGCACCATCGACGTCCACCTGGGACGCCTCCGCCGCAAGCTGGGCGATCTCGCCACTGCTCCGCGCTTCATCGCCACTGTCCGCACGGTCGGCTACCGGTTCGTCGGGACGGTCGTCCAGCGCGACCCGACAGCCAGCCCGGCCTGAGCCGATGCCGTCGCTTCGCCTCCGGCTGATCGCGCTCTTCGTGCTCCTCTCGCTGGTGGTGGCTGCGGTCATGATCGCGGCGGTCCAGCGCTTCAGTTCCGAGCAGATCACGCACCTGGCGATGGCCAGTGGCCTGTCGGCTGCGGAAGCGCAGGCGATGTTCGACCAGTACGTCGGCCGCGTGCTGCTGGTCGGAGCCGCCGCAGGCCTGCTGATCGGGGTGCTCGCCGCCTGGTGGCTGCTGCGTCGCATCCTGGAGCCGCTGGATCGCCTGACCGATGCCACGCGCGCCATTGCGGCAGGCGACCTCGCGACCCGCGTCGGCGAGCCGGCCGACCCCGAGTTGCAGCGGCTGGCCGGCTCATTCAACCAGATGGCAATCGCGCTGGAGCGTGCCGAAGAGCTGCGCCGCTCCCTGGTCGAGGACGTCGCCCACGAATTGCGCACGCCGCTCACCAGCCTGCAGGGCTACACCGAGGCGCTGGCGGATGGGGTCGCGGCACCCACCCCGGAGATGCTGCGGACCATCCACGAGGAGATCATGCGACTCGCTCGGCTGGTCCAGGGGTTGGACCAGGTCGCGCGCAACGGAAGCGCCGAACGCGGAAATCCTGCAAGTCCGCGGGTCGCTGTCGATCTTGCCGCGGCCGCGCGACGCGCGATTGAGATCCACACCGCCGAGCTCAACGGTCGCCGGATCTCGGCCCAGCTCGAGGACCCCCACGGGGTCCCCCCGGTGCTGGCCGATCCGGACGGGATCGGCCAGGTGATGAGCAACCTGATGCAGAACGCGGCGCGCTACACCGACGACGGCGGCGAGGTGACGGTCCGCCTCACCTCCTCGGAGACCGGAGTCCGCTGCGCCGTGGAGAACACCGGCCCGCCGATCCCGGTTGAGGAGCTTCCATTCATCTGGGAGCGGCTCTATCGGGTTGACCATTCCCGGGCGCGGGCCAGCGGCGGCGCAGGGATCGGGCTGGCGATCGTCCGGCAGATCGTCGAGGCGCATGGAGGACGAGTGGGCGCGTCGTCGGCGACTGGTCGTACGGAGATCTGGTTCGAGCTGCCGATGGTGTCGTAGCCGCGACCGCTCAGCCGGACTCGGAACTGGGCTCCATCGCGGCGGCCTCGGGTGTGGGGCCCTGCTCCTCGGCCAGCCGGGGCCGCCCGCTCACCATGGCCACCACGGCGCCCAGGATCAGCGCGGCGGCGATCAGCATCCGGGGCGTGATCGGCTCGTGGAGAAGGATCGTCCCCAGCGCCACCGCGACGATCGGGTTGACATAGGCATAGGTGCTGACCGTGCTGATCGGCACGTGGCTGAGCAGCCAGGTGTAGGCGCTGAAGGCGAGCAGCGAGCCGATCACCACCAGGTAGAGCACTGCGAGCAGGGATCCCGTCGAGAAGCGGCTCGGATCGGTCTGGCCGGCCTCGCCCATCAGCAATCCGACGACGGCCAGCGCCACGCCGCCGGCAAGCATCTCCATGCCGCTGCCCAGCAGCTGGTTCTTCGGGAGAGGGCCGCGTCGCGCGATCAGGGACCCTGCCGTCCAGCTGAGGGACGCGCCGACCACGAGCGCGATGCCGATCGGATCGAAGGCGTCGGCGCCACCCGATGGATACAGGAGGATGGCTACGCCGACGAGGCCTACCAGCAGACCGCCAGTGGCGAGGCGACTCGGCCCGCGGCCGATCAGGATCCCGTCGGCCATGTTCATCCAGATCGGCACGGTGGCGATGATCACCGCCGCCACGCCGCTCGGGATCCGGAGCTCGCCCAGGACGACGCCGCCGTTTCCACCGAGCAGCAGCAGGACGCCAACGATGGCCGCGGTGCGCCACTCGACGCCACTCGGCGGGCGAAGCCAGCGACCCGGGTCTACCCCGCGGCGCCGCTGCCAGCGGTCCCGCGCGACAAGGAAGGCGAAGATGACCAAGCCGGCGCTGACGTACCGGAACCCCGCCGCCAGGAGGGGAGGCAGGGTACGCACCATTTCGGCGATCGCGTAGTAGGTGGATCCCCACACCAGGTAGACGGTGCCCATGGCCAGGACCACGCGAATGGTCGAGGGTCGCTCGACGGAGGGGCTCATCGGCGCATTGTGGAGTAACCGGCCATCGGTCGTGAAACGGTGTCAGACACTGTTCCGTGAGGTGGAGGGTCGAATGCGTGATGCGTCGTTCGTCGTCATCATGGAGGCCGACGTGCTCGCGCCGGCGACCCGCCGAGTGAAGGAGGACGACCACCGATGAAGTACATGCTCATCATCGCGGGACGCGATGGCGATGGCTGGGGCGACCTGAGCGAGGCCGAGCAGGCGGCGCTCTACTCGCGCGTCGGCGCGTGGTGGGGAGAGCACGCGGCAACCGGCGAGATCCTGGATGGACATGAGCTCCATCCGGCCGCCACGGCCACGACCATCCGCCGCAGCGCGACCGGAGCAATCACGGTGACCGACGGCCCCTTCGTGGAGGGGAAGGAGATGATCGCCGGCTACGGGATCCTCGACCTCCCCGACCTTGACGCCGCCATCCGGCTGGCCTCGTCGTGGCCCGGGCCGGACACGCTGGAGATCCGACCGATCGTCGAACGCGAGGCCGGCGCGCCTCCGGCGTGACCCGGCCGACGGCGGTCGACGCGTCGCTGGAGCTGGTCCTCCGTGAGGAGCGGACCCGGCTGATCGCAGCCCTGGTGCGGATCCTGGGCGACTGGGACGTCGCAGCGGAGCTCGTGC
>Ga0315281_10000861_pt1 | contig 43730 bp, 48 predicted proteins | sample YL17G07_0_MG_FD_204540 | JGI IMG/M metagenome (GOLD analysis project Ga0315281, IMG submission 204540) | Sediment microbial communities from Yellowstone Lake, YNP, Wyoming, USA - YL17G07_0 | ecosystem: Environmental > Aquatic > Freshwater > Lake > Sediment | place: USA: Wyoming | collected...
CGTCACCACGCTGAACCGCTTGTGCATGTCCAGACCCGCATGTAGCATTGAAACCAGCCTCCTTCCGTTGCCTCTCGACTTCTCAATCAAGAGCGTAACACGGGAGGCTACTTTTTCATGAAGTCATCAAAACCGATTCGGTCAGCAATGTAAACGACCGGGGAGCCGGCTGGTGTCTGCAGTAGACGCCCGGACTCGACTGGCTCGGCCGAGGTTCCTATTCTGAGCCTGTCTCGGAAAGACGGAGGGCGAGCTTCTCGATGGCGTCCCTGTTCGGAGGATATTCGAGCACCTCGGTCTCTACGATATCCTCGCGGTCTGTATCTGTCCCGCGGCGGTCAAGGTAACCGCGGATCTTGCCCGAGACCCTGTTGGTCACAATCCTCGCGCCTTCGAGGTTCGTGTTTGAGAGCAGGAGCATGAACCTGGTGTCATTTACACGCGCCGCCTCATCGACGCCGCGGATGTTGTCCCGGATGACCGAGTTTCCGATTTCCTTGATCAACTTGTTTTGAACCCTCTTTTTCAGCGGGGCCAAAAGGTCATCATTGATCGTGAAGCTCGCGAGCGAGAATTTCAGACCGTTGTCGTTGAACTCGATTATCTTGTTATTCAGCAGCTTGGATAAGTACCTGGCGTTATAGAGGTTCGTCAGGCCATCCACGTAGTCGGGGTGCTCAAGCCTGACGAACAGATACTTGAGGTGGGCGTTGAGTTCACCGGCCCCAAAAGCGACCGCTCCGTATACAGCGGTCCTGAAAAGGAAGAGCTCTAGTGCGATGGAAAGCTGGCTGGACATGAACGAGAAAACGACGATCGCGTAGACGGAAGTGCAAATCAGGAAAGCAACAACGGCCCCCTTGCGCCCATAGTGAAGGCCTCCCCAGAGTGCCAACAGGATAAGTGCCTGGCCCACTATCTCCGGGACCATATTAGCGCCGGAGACGGTCGCAATCGAGGAGCCCACGACCGCGCAGATGCCTACGCCCATCGCCAGGAGCTCAAACCACGAATATTTCAACTCTTACCTCCCCTTGAGTATGTCTCCGTATCGTCATAACTCGTGCCCGTTGGGGCAAGTCACCTCACCCGTTGCGCTGTCGTACTGGTAATCGCTTCCCACGCATTGAGGCATTTTTCTCAGGTAGCCATCGGCTACGAGTGTGTCGAGGTCGGGCAGGAGCGTGGGCTCGTTCGCGGCTTCATACTGCTTTATCATGCCTTCCAAGGTCCTGAGGTTCGTCCTGCACGCTGCTTCCCGTGTCCGCGTGCGGGTGAAGGCCACACTCAACATTGCAATCGATACAAGAATTGCAAGGATCAGTATGACCACTATCAGTTCGATGATACTGAAGCCGACTTCGGCTCCGGCTTCTTTCGCAATTCGTTTCATGAGCCGCTGCCTTGCTCCGCCTGACAGACACAGATACCAATTTCGATGCCGGTCCACGAAGAGATTTTAATGAACACCAGCAGTAACTTTGTTATTATCTTTATTGGCTTTAAGGATTCGCTTAATGAGCGTCGAAGCGAATCGCGGTCTTTATTCAGCGGGAGGCCTTAACTGGTTTTGAACGAGATGCGGTTGGGAGACATTCGAATCGTGCCGATCGTGACGTCACGTTTTCGTCTTGACGGTGGCTCCATGTTCGGTACTATACCAAAGATCCTGTGGGAAAGGAAGGCAACCGCCGACGAGTCCAACCGCATACTGCTGAACGTCAATTCTCTGCTCGTCGAGACCGGCGGTCAGATTGTCTTAGTGGAAGCAGGAATGGGTTCGAAGTTTGCGGGCAAGCAGAGGGAGATCTACGCGCTGTCTGAAAGGGACGCCGCGGCCGGACTCCGGGAGACGGGAGTCTCTGCCGAAGACGTGGACACCGTGTTACTTACGCATCTTCACTTTGACCATGCCGGTGGTTCCACGCGCTTAAACGACTCGGGTGATCCGGTTACCTCTTTCCCGCGCGCCCGTTTTATCGTCCAGGAGGAAGAGCTCAGGGCGGCACGAAAGCCCCATCCACTCGCAGCGGGGTCCTACGACCCTCGGGACTTCGAGCCGCTTGTCGATGGCGGGCAGGTCGATACGGTCGACGGCAGGAAAGAGGTCGCGGAGGGTGTTTTCGTACAGAGGACGGGCGGTCACACACGCGGCCACCAGGTGGTTTGGTTTGAGTCCGGCGGCGAGGAGGCCCTTTACCTGGGCGACCTTGTCCCGACGACAGCTCACCTGAGGCTCAACTGGTTGATGAGCTGGGACCTTGAGCCAGAGGTCGTATACGAGGAAAAGGCAAGGATACTTGCCGACGCGGAACGGCGGAAGGTCATGGTTTTTTTCTCACACGACCCGGAGGTTGCGGCCTCGCGCGTAGAACAACGTTCTCCCTCGTCGTACGGCCTGGTGGAAAGTACGGTCCTCGAGGCGGTTTATTGATTTCCATGGTGGCAGAGGCATCGCGGGTCGGGATATCCACAACGATTCCGGTCGAGGCCGTTTTCGCGGCCGGCCTGAGGCCGGTGGACCTCAACAACGCTTTCGTATCCCATCCGGCGAGAGGGGAGCTCATCGAGCGCGCCCTTGCGGAAGGGTTCCCGCAGAACACTTGCGCCTGGCTCAAGGGTATATTCGGCGCGGTCGTGGAGCAGGGCCCGCGGAGGGTGATAGGCGTAATGCGGGGTGACTGCTCCGGGACCGGAGTCCTGCTCGAAGCGCTCGAAGCCCGCGGTGTAGAGATTATACCCTTCTCCTTCCCGTTCCCGCCGTCGCGGGAGGAGATGGATCGCGAGATAAGGAAACTCTGCCAAGCTCTGGGCACCACCATCGAAGAGGCCGAGGGGTGGCGCCACGAGCTCTTGCCGTTACGAGAGCTGCTGGGTGAAGTCGACCGTATGTGCTGGCACGAGAACACGGTAACGGGTCTTGAGAATCACCTCTGGCTCGTGGGGTCCAGCGACTTCGGGGGTGACCCCGGGCGATACAACGAGGAGCTCGTGGGTTTTATCGGGGAGGCGAGACGGCGCGAGCGGTTGGATGGAAGAAAGGGGATTCCTTTTTCCCGCGAGGTAAGGCTCGGTTACCTGGGTGTCCCGCCCATCACCCCCGAGATACTCTCTCGAGTCGAACAGCTCGGGGCGCGGTTCGTCTTCCACGAGGTCGCCCGACAGTTCTCCATGCCCAATCCTGCTCGAGACATCATCGAGCAGTACCTTGACTATACCTACCCGTATACTCTTCACGCGCGGTCTGCAGACATCAACCGCGAGTCTGAGAGAAGGAGCCTGGACGGGCTCGTGCACTACGTCCAGAGCTTCTGTCATCGCAACATGGAAGACGTTGTCTTCACGAGGGCGCTCGGGGCTCCGCTCCTGACGGTTGAGTGCGACTGCCCCGGCGAGCTGGGTGTCGCGGCCACCTCAAGGCTCGAGAGTTTCATACAGGTCATCGGTGAGAATCTCTGACGTGGTACTATGGTCATCGGGCTGGAATCACCGTGCTATCGCGGGGTGTTGTCTGAGATGTACAGGATAGGCGTCGAGTGCAGGTTCAGTGCCGCCCACCGACTCGAAGGTCACCGGGGCCGGTGCTCCCGCCTGCACGGACACTCCTGGAGGGTGGGGGCCGAGTTCGCCGCCGATGAGATATCATCAGGAGGCATGCTGCTCGATTTCGACGATGCCCGAGCTGCGCTGGAAGGTGTGGTTGCCCCCTTCGACCACCGCTTTCTGAACGAGGTAGAGCCTTTCGACGAGGTACCGCCCACCGCCGAGAACGTGGCAAGGGAGATCTTCGAGCGCCTGGACTCGCGCGCCCATGATGCCTTATGGCCCGCCCGGCTCGAATCCGTCACAGTGTGGGAATCCGAGGATGCCCGGGCCTCCTACGAAAAAAGGTAGCACGACGGCCTGTTAATCCCGCGGAGAGGCCGCGCAACTGGTCATGCGACAACGGTGGGGATACAATTTGGAATGCCCCTTCCAGCGACAAGACGACTTCGCATTGACGATTGCCGTGGGAAAAGATTGAGCCGTTGGCGAGGGGACTTGATCTTGAAGGGTGAGTATCTCAAGGGAAGTGAGAGTTGGAGACCAGCGGAAACGTCGAGGAGATATTCGACTCGGTCCAGGGAGAAGGATTATTGATCGGCTCCAGGCAGGTCTTTATCCGCCTGGGAGGATGTAACCGTGCCTGCTCGTTCTGTGATACCCCGCAGGCGAGGCGCCCCGCTGCGACCTGCAAGATCGAGACGGAACCCGGGAGCGGCCGTTTCGAGTACCTGCCAAATCCCCTGAACGTGGACGGGGTCATGGGGGTGGTGGAAGGGCTCTGGTTCTCGGGTCACCACTCGGTGTCGGTGACGGGCGGAGAGCCGTTGGTGCAGGCCGGTTTCCTGCGTGCTCTGCTGCCGACCATGACGTCGGCGGGCCACAAGATATACCTCGAGACGAACAGCTCCTGCCCGGATGAGCTCCCTGACATTCTTCCCCACATCGAGTATGTCGCGGCAGACATAAAACTCTCCTCATGCACCGGCGAGCCCAATCGGTTCGACGAGAACCTCGAGTTCCTCAAGAAGTGCGACGTCCCGCTCCTTTTCGTGAAAATAGTGGTGACCAACGAGGTCGACATGGACGAGTTCATCGAGGCGCTGCGGCTCGTTTCGAGCTCCGGAAGATCGCCGACCGTCGTGATTCAGCCCGTCACCGGCAGGAGGGGAGAGATCGGCATCGGAGGCTCTCTCCTTCTGGATCTCCAGCAGAAGGCTTTGGAGGTCCATCCGGACGTGAGGGTCATCCCGCGCATTCACCAGATCCTGCGGATTGCCTGAGATCCCTTCTCATCTTCAACAGGACCAGTACCGACGACATAAGTACCAGTGACACCTCGGAGACCGTCGAGGCGAACCGCCCCGCCTTCATCTGTGCCAGTGTCTCGTTATGGGTCGGGAAGAAGTAAGCCTTTTTGTCGACCTCTTTGATAAGCTTCCTCAGAAGCTCGACGTCGGGCAGTGCCGCGCCGATAGCGCCGCAGAGTGCGGACATCAGGGGGTCGGACTTGCGGATGGTCTTTGAGGTGGCGAGCGAAACGATAAGAGCCGATCCCAGCATGCTGTCCAATACATACCCCAGGTCTGAATCGGGGTCGTGATGAGGAGCCATGTCGAGCGGGATGTGGCACGCAATACCGGTAAGAAACGCTGGCAGTGGCCTTCCGATCAAATAGCCCCATGCGGCGCCGGTGGCGGTGTGCGTTACAAAGTGCAATGGCCCTCCAGGTCGTGTTCCCACTTACCGGTGTATTCTACAGCAGCGCTCCTTTCGCGGCAGCGCTTGACCTCAGGGCGACCACTTATTACGTTATTGCAGTCCGGAGGAAAACCGATGCCGATGATGTTCGAGGACAGAAAAGCTTACGCGATTGCAGAGAAGAAGGCGGCCGGGGACCTGGCGCGCCTCGACCCGGAGCAGGTTGCCTGTGAAAGGGGCGTGTCTTTCGACGGCGCTGCCGGGGCCCTGACCGTCACGTTTCTCGGCGAGGAGCTCGTGGTCTCTTTCCCGGGTGGGGAGGTAAAGAGCGGCGATGGGAGACGCCTGGAGGGCGCGGTCGCAGTGCTCGTACTTCACTACCTTACCTATAGAGGGGAACCACTTCGAGCCAAAGGGTGGCTCGCCTCCGGGCAGGAGTCTGTACGTGGTGTATAATAAACCGGCCGTAGCAGCCGGATACTCGTATCAGGGTTTTCCGGTTGTGCATAAGGCGTGCGTAGGATTTAGCGAGAGAGGGGGTCTGCGCGGATGTCTGAAAAAAGGTATCTGATTGCCCACGATGTTGGGACCGGCGGGAGCAAGGCCGCTCTCACAGACCTCTCCGGCAACATCCTTGCGAGCAGGTTCGAGCCCTACGAGACGAGCTATCCACGCGAGAACTGGGCCGAGCAGGACCCCGAGGACTGGTGGAAGGCGATAACGTTGACGACCAGGGAGGTGCTGGGCGAGTCCGCGGTGGCTCCTGATGAGGTCGCCGGCGTGGTATTCGCCACGCAGATGATAGGCGTGCTCCCGGTTGACAAGGACGGTAACCCCCTTCGCCCCGCGATAATATGGCTTGACGGCCGCGCCCAGGAGCAGGCCGACAAGATAATCCGAAGGCTTACCAAGACACTTCTTATCGCTATAGCCGGAGGGCTTCCCACCGGCAAGGACGTAATACCCAAGCTCATGTGGCTCCGTCAACAAGAGCCCGATGTCTACAGGGATACCTACAAGGTACTCGAGGTAGACAGCTACCTCGTCTGCCGTTCCTGCGGCGAGTTCGTCTACGACCACGCCGCCGCGTCGGCGACAGGAATGTTCAACTTCAAGAAGAAGGACTGGGACTTATTGCTCTTCAAGGTCTTCCGGCTCGACCCTGAGAAGATGCCACGCGTCGCGGCGTCTTATGACAGGGCCGGTGATTTAAAGGAAGGGGCGGCGGGGGAGATGGGCCTGCCCGCCGGGACACCGGTCTTCTGCGGCACCGGTGACGTGCCGAGCGCGACGGTCGGTTCCGGGGCGGTGCTTGACGGGCAGGGACACGTCTACGTCGGCTCTTCCGGGTGGATAGCGGTGACGATCCCGAAGGCCGCCAATGACGGCCGGAAGGGTATAGTAAGCATCGCATCGGCCGACCCCTCCCGTTTCATACTTCTTTCTGAGACTGAGAGCGCCGGGGCGTGTTTCAAGTGGTTCGCCGAGAACCTGGCGCCCACGGATGTCGACTACGGCCCGGGCATGGACGTATTTGACTACCTGAACAAGGTCGCGGCGGAGGGGCCACCCGGCAGCAACGGGTTGATATTCTGCCCGTGGATGTATGGCGAGAGGTCGCCGATCCCCGATACGACGGTGCGGGGCGGCTTCATCAACCTTAGCCTCGACCACAAGCGTGGAGACGTCGCGAGGGCGGTCTTCGAGGGTGTTGCGCTCCACGCGCGGTGGATGCTGGAAGGCGTTCGCGGCTGCGGATTCAGCGACTCGGCGTTGAGGGCGATCGGTGGAGGGGCGAAGAGCGAACTGTGGATGCAGATCTACGCGGACGCCCTCGGGGTCAACATCGAGACTGTAGCAGAGCCGCAGCACTCGGGTGCGCGCGGGGCGGCGCTGATAGCGGCCCTCGGCCTCGGTGCACATCCCGATTTCGCGTCAGTGCGTGACGCGGTGAAGGTGACCGGAGTCTATACTCCAAGAGACGAGAACCGCGGAGTCTACGAAGAGGCTTTCGTTACTTTCAAAGAGACTTATGCGAGGCTCAAGAAGCTTTATCAGCGCGTGAACGCCGGCGGATAGATCACAGTTTCCCGGCGATATAGATACAGCGGATAAGAATTAGCAAGAACAAGGAGGATAAAAGATGCCAGCGCCCAAGAAGAAAGCCGCAGTGAAGAAGTCAACGGTCAGCAGGCTCCCGGCAGGAGAGGAAGCATGCGTGCTCGGGCCTTACGACGCCGAGCCACACGCCCTTCCGGAGGGCATCGACATGGAGACGCACGTGATCGCCACCTACTACACCGCGTGGCCGAAAGAGCTTAACGTAGTTGCCCTCTCGCCGGTGCTGGCGGTCGAACAGTCGACAGGGACCTGGACGCCGGTGCCCGGGGAGACGCCCGAAGTCAGGGCCGCGCACGTCGCAAAGGTAATCGGCGTCTACGAGGCGCCCGAGTTCGAGTACATCGTCCCGGACGACGTGAAAGAGCGACAGTACATCATACAGATCGCTTTCCCCGCCGCCAACATAGAGGCCCAGATACCGATGTTGCTGACCGCATGCCTCGGCAACATCAGCATGGGCGGAAAGATCAAGCTCCTGGACCTGCGCATGCCAAGGGCGCTCCTCGACGGGTTCCAGGGGCCCAAGTTCGGTATCGACGGGCTGTACAGGGCGCTCGGAATACCGAGGAGCAAGAGGCGCCCGCTCCTCAACAACATGATTAAGCCCTGCTGCGGTTATCCTCTCGAGGTGGGAACGGACCTCTTCTACAAGGCCGCCCTCGGCGGATGCGACGTCATCAAGGACGACGAGCTGATAGCCGACATGGAATACAACAAGGTCGTGGGGAGGGTCAAGGCCTACATGAGGATGGAGAAGCGCGTCTTCGAGGAGACGGGCGAGCATACCCTCTATACCGTCAACATCACGGACCGCCTGCCCAAGATGTTCGACCTGGCGAAGGCGGTTGTCGAGGCCGGGGGCAACGCGCTTATGGTCAACTACCTCGCGGTGGGGCCGGAGGCCATGAGGGCTCTGGCCGAGGACAAAGATATAAACCTTCCCATACTTGCCCACATGGACTGCGCGGGCGCTTTTTACATGTCGCCGGAGCACGGCGTATCGTCGTGGATCGTTCTCGGCAAGATCCCCCGCCTCTGCGGTGCCGACACGCTGGTGGTGCCGTTCGCTCTGGGAGGGAAGGCGCCGTACCTCGTCGAGCGGTTCGACCAGACCGCGCGCTGCCTGACCTACCCGTTCGGCGACCTCAAGCCCACCATGCCGATGCCTTCGGGAGGCATAACGCCGGTGAACGTTCCCGATATCGTGCGGGAGTTGGGTAACGAGGTGATGATCGGTTCCGGTGGCGGAATACACGCGCATCCGGAAGGCTCGGCGGCGGGTGCGAAGGCTTTCAGGCAGGCGATCGATGCGGCGGTCAAGGGGATAACCCTTGAGGAAGCCGCGAAGGAGCATAAGGAGCTCGCCATCTCTCTCGGCCTTTGGGGTGTTCACACCGAGTTCAAGACCGAATAAGCACGGCCGGAAACCTCAAGAGGCAAAAAAAACAAGACCGCCGCCTGACAGTTTTTGTAAGCCAACTGCTTGTTGTATCATACGTGGATAAGGTGAAAAGCGAGCGGCGGTAGTCATGGACAGGGTACTGATTCTGAACGCAACTTTTGAACCCCTGTGCGCTGTCAGCGTCAGGCGGGCTATCGTGCTCATATTCAAGGGCAAGGCCGAGGTCCTGGAAAGGGACGGCGGGGCGTTTCACTCGGAAAAGCTCACTATTGCGATACCATCGGTGATCCGGCTTGTCTACTACGTTAAGGTGCCTTACTACGGCCGGGCGACCCTTTCACGCAGGGCGGTTTTTACGCGCGACGCATGGGTCTGCCAGTACTGCGGCGGCAAAGCCGAGACGATGGACCACGTCGTGCCGCGCAGCCGCGGGGGCGACCACTCCTGGGAAAACGTAGTAGCGGCGTGCAGGCGGTGCAACAGCAAGAAGAAGGACAAGCTTCCCGTTAAGGCCAGCCTTAAACTGAGGAGGAAGCCCGGGGTTCCTCGAGGCCCCGCTACGGTGAGTCTTGAGCTGGGCAGAGTACGGCCCGAGTGGGAGCGCTATCTGGAGTACTGCAGGTAGGCGCATCCGTAAAGCCCGGGTTTTTACGCGCTTGTAGCTCAGGGGACAGAGCAGTGGCCTCCGGAGCCACGTGTCGGGGGTTCGAATCCCTCCAAGCGCGCCATCCCAAGCCTTGTGGGCGCGGCAAGTTATGAGGGTGAGAAGCCCCGACGGGGGGTGCCGGGGGGTGTGCCCCCCGAAATTGTCTCACTTATGGGGGGTGACAGCAGAACCGAAGGTCCTGCGCCATAGGGGGGCGAAAGCCCCCATATGGGGAGCGACGGTATCGGAGCGACGGAGGGTGGTTCGAATCCCTCCAAGCGCGCCAGGCAGGCAAAATGCGAAAGAGGGGTCAGGCACCAGTGCGAATCCCTCCAAGCGCACCAGGCAGGCAAACGAGAGTCTAAATAGGGGGAAGCTCATGGACCTGACAAGCTATCTGGAGCAGTGGAAGGGAAAGGAAGTCGCCGCTTTTTGTGGTCCGATAAAGTACAGGGGGATACTCTCGGAGCTCATGGGTGACGGTTTTCTCCTTTTGACAAACGTCGCGGTAATGAACCCTATGGCGCAGGAGACCCTGGAGTACAAAAGCTGTGTCTTGAACATCGATGAGATATCGGGGATCGCGACCGAAGAGGTAGTCGGGCGCGGCGGGAATATCACGGATGAGTTGTCCGAAGAGTCCTAGATATGGGGAGGTCTGCGAAATGGGAGGGGCGTTGAAAAGAATAATGTCTGTTTTCGTTATGCTGCTCCTTATCCTCTCGATTGTCGCCGTGTCAGCGGGCTGCGGCTCCAAGACGACCGGGACCCAATCTGCGACCGAGGGTGGCTTTATCGAGCAGACCAAAGAGGGCGCGAATGATGCGGCGCGCGAGGCCAACCTCAGGATGATAGACTCGGCTGTCGAGGTCTACTACGCTGAAAACGGCACGTACCCGACGGACATAAACCAGCTTATCCCCACGTCCCTGCCAAAGGTACCGACCGACCCGGCGGGCGGCACCTACTACCTCGTTATGGAGGGAGGGCGGCCAAAAGCAGCCGTGAAGTAGCACCGCTAGAGCTACTTCAGGACTCCTTTGCGTAGTTCATCTTCAGGTTGTCGAGCGTACCCGAAAGGGGCTTGAGCTCGTCCTCGGAGAGTCTGTCGGAGAGCACCTTCACCATGGCGTCGAGGCAATCTATGGCGAGCTTCGCCTGCTCCATGTCGCGGAACTTATCGTTGACGTCGTGGGGAATCCCCATTTTCTGGTAGGCGAGGCTTGAGAGTGAGACCATCATGTCGAGAACCACGTCCGTGACGGTGATCTTCTCGAGCGCCTTCTCGATTCGCTCCCTGAGTTCCTCCTCGGAGAGCTCACCTTCTTCCGGACCCTTGCCCGATGGCCCCTCGCCCTTCACCTCCTGGTCGCCGGAGGGGGTCCAGAGTCGTGACGAGGTCCTGCGTCCTTCGCCCTCCTCGGCAGGTTGTTCCTTTTTTGGCTCGGTGACAGGCTCTTCCGCTGGCTTTTCTTCCTCTTCGTCCTTTTCTTTATCGCTCATGGGAATCCCCTTTCGCGCTCGCTTCTACCGAGCTAAATATAGCATAACCAGGGAATTGCGCAGCGTTGTCTAGAGCCTTCCGGTGTTCTATACTTATAAATGAAAACAGAATATCGCCTAAGCCACGGGAGTCCGTGTTGCGGGCTGAGAGGGCGGGCGTGACCCGCCGACCGGAGGAACCTGAAATAGGTAATGCTAGCGTAGGGAGGGTCATGGGTCGACGATATGGCCGAGCCAAACGGTGGCTCGGTCTTTTTGTCATCGATAAGACGAGGAGGTAGGGGATGCCGCTTTCAGAGATCGAGGTCACAAGGGGGATACTGGAGGGATTCAGCCGCGATTTTCTCGAGTGCCTGTCGCTCGACGTCGCGATAGCGGGCGGAGGCCCCGCGGGGATGACGGCCGCCTATTTCCTGGCCCGCGAGGGGGTGAAGGTGGCCATCTTCGAGCGGAACCTGCACGTGGGCGGCGGCATGTGGGGAGGCGGGATGCTCTTCCCCCGCATAGTAATCCAGGAGGCGGCCGCCGACATCGTCCGCGGCTTCGGGGTGCGCCTCGAGCCGTTTCACGAGGGTTACTTCGTTGGGGATTCGGTCGAGACCGTCTCGAAATGCACCGCCGCGGCGCTCGACGCGGGCGTGCGCATATGGGTTGGGGTCTCAGTGGAGGACGTGATGATACGCGAGGATGACCGTGTCACGGGAGTTGTCCTCAACTGGAGGGCGGTGGAGCTTGCGAACCTGCACGTCGACCCGCTTGCTATCGAGGCGAAGGCCGTCATGGACGCGACCGGTCACGACTGCGAGGTCGTACGAACCGTCGCGCGCAAGATACCGGGATGCCGTCTGTTGAGCACCACGGGCAGCGTGGTCGGAGAGAAGCCGATGTGGTCTGAGGTAGGCGAGACGGAGATACTCGAAAACACCCGGGAGGTCTATCCCGGCCTTCTGGTAGCCGGGATGGCGGCGAACGCGGTCTTCGGCTCCCCGCGGATGGGTGCGATATTCGGCGGGATGTTCCTGTCGGGGAAGAAGGCCGCGGAAGTGGCGGCCGAGATGGTCAAAGCGAGGAGTGGGAGTGACTGAGGCGAGGAGAGGCGACTGGGTCGAACTGATGAAGCTCGTGGTCATAACCGCAACGGGCGACAGACCCGGACGGGGACACGAGGATGTCGCCAGCACGGCGCTCGGAGCAGGGTGCCGCGCGATTCAGATCAGGGACAAGGAGATGCCGGACCGCGACTTCGTTGAGCTTTCGCGGAGGATTCGCGCCGAGTGCGAGCGAGCGGGTGCGCTTCTTTTCATAAACGACAGGGTCGATGTGGCAGCCGCAGCGGGCTGCGATGGGGTGCACCTGGGAGTCTCAGACCTCGAGGTCGCCGACGCGCGCGGGATCCTGGGGCCGGAGGCTATCATAGGTTATTCGCCTGAGGGGATAGAGGACGCGCGGGCCGCGGTGGAGGCTGGAGCGGATTACCTCGGCATCGGGCCTGTGTACGAGACCCCGTCCAAGGATGACGCCGGTGAGCCGATCGGGCTCGAGGGGCTCTCCGTTTTCTGCCACGAGGTCGCCGTCCCAGTTGTCGCCATAGGGGGGATAACCGCGGAGAACGCGGGCCGGGCGCTGGCGGCCGGCGCGGTCGGGGTGGCGGTGATGTCTGCGATTACGTCGGCGCCCGATGTAGCAGAAGCAGCGGGGAGGATCCTCGAGAAAATTGATTGATACCCGGAGGGATCAAAGTGGGCAGCAAAAAGACACTGATAGAGAGGCTTAAAGAGGGAGAGATACCCGAGGCGCTTCGGCGCGCGGCCAAAGACGAGCCGCTGGACGCGGAGGGCATCGCGGCGGAGGTCGTGGACGGCACCGCCGTCTTCACACTCAATTCCATGAGGGAGCTCGAGCGCCCGTGCGCCGTGGGCAAAGGTCTGCGCACGAAAGTGAACGCGAACATCGGTACCTCCGCCGACAAGGCCGACCTCCCGTTCGAGCTCGCCAAGCTCGATGCCGCCGTCGAGGCCGGCGCCGACACCGTGATGGACCTTTCCACCGGGGGCGACATAGACGCGGTCAGGAAACGCATAGTGGCCGAGTCGGCGGTCCCTATCGGAACGGTGCCGATATACCAGGCTGCCATCGAGACGCAGGCAAAGCGTGGGAGCATCGTCCAGATGACCGCCGATGACATGTTCGGGGCGATCGAGCGCCACGCGGCCGACGGCGTCGATTTTGTCACCGTCCACTGCGGCGTGACCACCCGTGCGCTGTCGTGCCTCGAGGCGACCGGGCGGCTCGCCGACATAGTGAGCAGAGGCGGCGCGTTCCTCTCCGGCTGGATAATCTTCAACGAAAAAGAGAACCCTCTCTACGAGGATTTCGACAGGTTGCTCGATATAGCGCGCCGATACGACCTTACCCTGAGCCTTGGTGACGGGTTTCGCCCCGGGGCGGTCAAGGATGCCACCGACAGCGCCCAGATCCAGGAGCTCATCACCCTGGGCGAGCTCGTGTCGCGCTGCAGGGAAGCGGATGTCCAGGCGATGGTCGAGGGACCGGGGCATATCCCGATAGACCAGGTAGCGGAGAACGTGAAGCTCGCAAAGGAGATCTGCAGGGGCGCTGCCTTCTACGTGCTCGGTCCCATAGTCACTGACGTAGCGCCTGGATACGACCACATCGTCGCCGGTATCGGTGGCGCGCTCGCCGCCTCGGCGGGAGCCGATTTCCTGTGCTATGTCACCCCGCGAGAGCACCTCGGGCTTCCCGAGGTCGATGATGTGCGGGAGGGCGTGATGGTGACGCGCATAGCGGCGCACGCCGCGGACCTCGCGAAAAACCCCGACTTCTTCATGGAGTGGGACAACGAGATGTCCAGGGCGCGCAAGTCGCTCAAGTGGGAGAAGCAGGTCGAGCTCTCCCTCGACCCAAGGCGCGCGGGCAGCGTGCTCGCAGAGTGCGGCGTATCCGATGATTCCGGCTGCACCATGTGCGGCGAGTTCTGCGCCATGAAGTTCATCTCGAATTACCTCGATTCCGGGCAGGGGCAGTGCTGAGCGAAGCGGAGATGGGCCAATGCTGAGCGAAGCGGAGATCATAGCGTTAATAAGGGAGATGGCTCCCGGCTATGTGCCCGGGGCGGAGGTCCAGATCGGTGATGACGCCGCGGCTTTTCACATCACTGGAGACCTCGTCCTCCTTACCACTGATTCGATCTATGAAGGCGTTCACTTCAACATCCCGCCTTTCCACATCTCTGATGTCGGCTGGAAGGTGATGGCCGCGGGAGTGAGTGACATAGCCGCGATGGGCGGCGAGCCCAACTGCGCGCTGCTGTCTCTTGCCCTGCACGAGCCTCCGGGTGAGGGGGATGTCCGTTCATTGATAGGCGGCGTCCTCGAGATGCTGTCCTCCTGCAACTGCTCGCTCATCGGTGGGGACGTCTGCCGCTCCGCCGGAGGCCTTGCCCTGACGGCGACGGTAGCCGGCACGCCGCCGCCGGGCGGGCCGGTGCTGCGCTCGGGCGCGAAGAAGGGAGACGTTATAGGCATTACCGGGAGCATCGGGGAATCGGCGGCGGGCCTTCATGTGCTGAAGCTCGGGAGCGACGACCTGAGGGCAAGGTACCCGCGCGTCGTGGAGGCGCACCTTCGCCCGAAACCCAAGGTCAAAGCCGGGGCTCTGCTTGCGTCCTGCGGAGCGAGCGCCATGGAGGACGTGAGCGACGGCTTGGCCGCAGACCTCCGCCACATATGCGACGAGAGCGGACTCGGCTGCGAGTTGGATGCCCGCCTGGTACCGCTTGCGGATGATCTGAGGGCGCTTGCGGCAGAGGTGGGTGAGGATCCTTTGGACTGGGCGCTGGCCGGCGGCGAGGACTATGAGCTCCTTTTCACCGCGCCGCCCGGGAGCTTCGATGAGGCAGTCAAGTGCCTGGTGGACCACGGGACGCCGGCGTGCCGCCTGGGTGTCATGAGGCCGGCTGCCGAAGGCCGTGTCATGGTGAAGGACAGCGGCGAAAGAGTCGACCTCGAGGGAGTTGGTTACGATCACTTCGCGTGACAGAGGGCAAAGCCAAGCCGCGGGGAAGAAAAAGCTGTATTCGCCGCGAGTGGCGCTTACAATCGCTGGGCTCGACCCGTCCGGGGGCGCCGGGATAATCGCCGATGTGAGGACGTTTGATGCGATGGGTGTCTACCCGATGGCTGTGGCGTGCTCTCTCACATACCAGAGCACGAAGGGTCTGTTGGGCCGCCATGACCTGCCCCCGGAGATAGTGATACGGCAGCTCGAGACGCTGTTCCGGGACAGGAAGCCGGATGCGCTCAAGACCGGCGTGCTTGGAAGGGCGGATACAGTCACAGAGGTTGCGCGCCTCTACCGGAAACACAGCCTCGCGAGGTTGGTGGTCGACCCGATAGCGGCAAGCGGCGACAGGAAACCGCTTCTCGAGGAGAGGGGTTTCGAAGCGCTGGTCGAGCACCTGCTTCCGGTTGCGACGATTGTTGTTCCAAACCTCGATGAGACCTCTCTTATCTGCGGCTTCAAAGTCTTCGACGTCAACGATATGAAGGCTGCCGCCCTGTTCATCACCCGTATGGGCGCGGGGGCCGTCCTCATAACCGGTGCGAGGGTCGAGGAAAGAGGCCGCGACATGGCGGTGGATCTCTTCTTCGACGGTCACGACTACCGGGTCATGAGATATCCATGGATGGAGGGAGAAAGGATTCATGGGACCGGCTGCGTCCTCTCCGCGGCGATTACAGCTTCACTGGCTCTCGGGAAGGACCTTGACAGCGCGGTGACGAGGGGCAGGAACATTGTGAGAACCGCTATGGAAGGGGCGGTATCGCCCGGGACAGGCGTGCCATGCGCGGACCCTTTGACTGCCCGTCACGTCATCAAGGGAGAGAAACGAAAGGGGAACAAATGAGGATAGGACTCGTGAGCGATACGCACGGTGATCCCGCGGCATGGAAGAAGGCTCTCGGAGCGTTGGGGGACCTCGATCTCGCGCTTCATGCCGGCGACGTGCTCTACCACGGTGTCTTCAACCCCATACTCCCGACATACGACCCCATGCGGCTGGCTGACACGCTTAATTCCTTTGCCGTCCCCATGCTTCACGCGAGGGGAAACTGCGACTCAGAAGTAGACCAGCTGGCGCTGGACAACCACATACTCTCCGACTTCGCCTTCGCGAGCGCCGAGAGCACGAGGATACTCGTGTGCCACGGGCACAAGCACAGCGAGGAGGAGCTTGCGAAGCTGGCGGCCCGTGGGAATATCCAGATGATTCTTCGCGGCCACACACACGAGCCGGGGATCGTTGCCATAGAGGGAGTCACGATCGTCAACCCGGGAAGCTTGTCGCTTCCGAAACAGGAGGGCGAGACCCCCACCGCGGGACTTCTGGAAGACAAGAAGATAACTATATTCAATATAGAGTCAGGGGATGTGTACGCGGAAGGTCAGCTTCCTTAACTTCAGGCTTTCTGTACCTTGCCGGCTTTCAGGCACTTGGAGCAGACACGCGCGGTGCGCGGTTTGCCTTCGACAACGATTCTCATCTTATGTACGTTCGGCGTCCAGCGCCGCTTGGTTTTCTTGTGCGAGTGGCTCACGTTGAAGCCGAAGCTCGGCTTCTTCCCGCATATATCGCAAACGTTCGACAATGTCTCTTCCTTTAACAACATCCAACGGCAAGAAATGATAGCACAGTGGCGCAAAAAGTCCCAATGAGGCAATGCGCTTAACTGCGTGCTATCCCGAACACCACTTTCTTTGTTGCGGGCGGCACCGTGACGACGCCTTTCTCGCTAACCTCCGCTTTCTTGCCGTCGACCTGGCACGATGTGACCTTGAAAGGAACGTTCAGCTCGATTGACTCCGGCGGCTTTCGGAAATCCGCGGTGAGGGAGAAGGTCACCTTGTCCTTGCCCGATTTCACGGTATATGAGAAATGCCCGAAAACGGTCGCCGCGTTTTTAACCTCTATGGCCTTACCGTCCGCGAACCACTCCTTCTTGACGAGCGGGAGCACCGCCAGCCTGTCCCTTTCCTCGAGGACCAAGAGGTTGCGGAGGAAGTTGAGTATGTCGGCCACGGCCCAGCCGTGATGTCCGTCTCCGTACGAGCCGCCGCCGGTGAGCGGGTTAATGGCCTCGGGGAAATTGTTGGTGTCGGTCGCCATAGACCATACCGATTCGAAGATCGTTAGAGCGAACGGGTCCCGGCGCCTCAAGAAATACTGCGCGACATGCATCGACAGGTACGCGTTTATGCCGCAGTGGAGAATCCCGTGGTAGTGGGCGTTGCGGTAGAAGCATCTTTTCACGATCTCGTCCACGGTGTTCGCGATGATTTCTTCTTCGGGGGCGATGAGGTCAAGCGGATAGACCGCTGCAAGCGTCCCGATGCTGCCGGCGTCGACGTCGCGGAGCGGCGCGATGGGCATGAGCGCTCTGCCAAGGCGCGAGCGGACCTTCTCCCAGGATGCCTCGAGGTCACGCATCATTTCGTCCGCCACGGACTCCATATACCGGGCGTCGCCCTCGAAGCCGAGGTGGTGGGCGGCGTCGGCCGCGGCGCGCAGCCCGCCTACGGCCCAGAGGTCGTCCCAGTAGTAGGTATCGTTCATGCCGAAGTGCTCCGCGCTTATGCCTGGCGGCAGGAGCCCGTGCCTGGGGTCATCGGCGGGAAGGTCGGTCAGCCTGAAGCCGTCTATCCAGCGCGCGCCCTTGATGAGGGAAAGATAGATGTCCTTGAGGAACTCATTGTCGCCCGTCATCCGCCAGTGGTGGACCAGCGTCCACATCGCCTGCCCGTTCGAGTCCCACTCGCCGCCCTGCGAGTGGAAGCGTCCGTCCTCCTGCTGGCGGTCCGGGTAGGTCAGAAGGATACGCTTCGCCTTCTCCTCATGTCCTATCCGCTCGAGAGCGGGGACAAGGTAAGCCGCGTCCCTGAACCACATCATGTGATAGGTGGAGACGCCCGGCGTTATCGTCTGCCCGTCATACAGCAGGAGGAGGAACGCCTTGTTGACGTCGAACGCCTTCTGGTACTGCTCCTCGGGGAACTTGACGCTCATCCCCTCCGAGACTACCGCCTTCCAGCCGGCAAGCGCGTCCTCGAGGTGTTTCCTCACCCGTGTTTCCGAATCACCCGGGGGCAGAAGCCTGCCGAAGCGCATTCCTACCCCCGCCATGAGTGGACAGGCGAACGCGACTGCGGCTTTCCCTCCGGCCGGGACTTTCCGGTCATAGACGGCCGCACCGGTCGCCAGACCGAACGGTTCTTCGACCTCATGGGTCCCCTCGGGCAGTTTCTCTCTCGCTCTGTCAATGAGCAGGGTCGCTACATCCCCGTGAGTGTAATCCGAGAGGAGCACCTCATCCGGTTCCTCAGGCAGATACACGAGGATGTTGCCGTCGGTCACGAAGCAGCGCTCCTCTTTGTCGTACATGAGGGAGTTGATAGCTTCGATGGTCTCGTTGTTGTAGGGGCGGGCCGATATCACGAGGCCTGCATCGACCGCCTTCTTCCCCGGGTTCTCAAGCTCAGCAATGCTCAGTATGACGGGCAAGCCGTCAAGGGGCGCAACGAACGTGGTCCAGGTGCAGTTAAGGCCCGGTGCTGCGAACCTGGTCCGGACGATCGGCAGGTCGTCCACCAGACTCTGCTCGACCGAGTCGAGTAATGAAGGGTATGTCAGCTTGCCTCCCGAGAGCACCCACAGGTCAACGGAGGGCGAGAAGAACCACGGGGTTATGAGACCCCTCGGATCCACGGTTCCCTCGTTGGGGAAACCGCAGAGCCCGACCCCCGTCCAGTTGCGGTGGGTCTTGTTGGCGAAGGCCCAGGAGTGGCCGTACGGCACGAACGATGGCGAGGACGGTTCGCACTGCATCCTGAGCCAGTAAGGAAGCACCCATCCGAGCATCTGCTGCTGCGCGAACGGGGTCAGGGCGAAACCGGACCACATCGATGAGCCGAGTATCAGCAGTTCGGTGGGGAAATCACTGGGGGCGGCCTCCCCGTAGAGGTTCTTGAACGATCTGAAGTTTCTTACGGCGTCGTCGGGTATATGGAGTTTGTTGACGACCTTTTCAATCGCGGTGGCCGCAATCTTGCTCTTTAGCCACCCGGGGAAGTCCGGCGATTCTCCTGTCGCGCTCATGCCTTCTCCTTTCTGGGAAGGGAAACTCAGAAGTTGGGATACCATAGTATTATATTTGTGAATCGATGAGTTAGTCCCCCTGTCCTGGAGGTCTGGTGAACGAGGGACCCGATAAAGAAACGGAGATGGCCAAGGCTAACCTGACCCGCCTTGCCGCGCCCGTTACGTCAATTCCCGGAATCGGTCGCGCCAACGCGCAGAAGCTTGCTCCGCTGGGCATAGAGACCGTCGGAGACCTTCTCTATCACTTCCCGAGGAAATACCTGGACCGTTCGACGGTGACGCCGATAGGGCAGGCGAAGACGGGGCAGGAAGTGACCGTGGTCGGACGCGTACGCGATGTCGAGAGCCGCACTACCCGCAAACGAAAGAACATGCTGATCATCACCATATTCGATGGCACAGGTTATCTTTCCGGTGTCTGGTTCAACCAGGAGTATCACAAGGACCGATTGAAGGAAGGCGTGGAGGTCGCTTTTTCCGGGCGGGTGCGCTACGAGTACAACCGCCTTCAGATGGTCAACCCGGCGTACGACGTACTGGGCGGAGAAGGGTCCGACTCGACACCCGAGGCGATCCACACCGGCAGGATAATCCCCGTCTACCCGGGGACAGCGGGTGTCACCTCGGCGATGCTGCGCCGCTATGTGAGCCGCGCGCTTGAGTCCTACGGGGATATGGCGGATCCCCTTCCGCTGTCCGTGAGGAGCAAGTTCGACCTCATGGGAATGTCCGGGGCCATCCACGAGATTCACTTCCCGGAAGGGGCCGAGTCACTCAAGAAAGCCCGCTACCGCGCGCTGTTCGACGAGATCTTTATCATGCAGGTGGGGCTGGCGCTCAAGAAGAAAAGGCGAGAGCGTGAGAGCAGAGGGATTGCGCACGCGCCTCCGGGAGAGCTGATATCAAGGTTAAGGCGGTCGCTGCCGTTCGAGCTGACGCCCGCTCAGGACAAGGCCTGGCGGGAGATATCCGGCGACATGGGAAGGAGCGTCCCGATGAACCGGTTGCTCCAGGGTGAGGTGGGGTCAGGCAAGACGGTCGTCGCGGTGATGGCCCTCTTGCTCTCCGTGGAGAACGGTTACCAGGGCGCGATAATGGCCCCTACCGAAGTACTCGCCTACCAGCACGAGAACAGGATCAGGGAGATGCTCGAGGGATTGCCGGTCAGGGTCGCTCTCATGACGGGTGGTTCGGAAAAGGAGATCCGGAGCGCTGTCGCCTCCGGTCAGTTCGACATAATCATCGGGACCCACGCCCTCATACAGAAGGAAGTGAGCTTCGAGCGGCTGGGGATCGTTGTCATCGACGAGCAGCACCGCTTCGGGGTGAGCCAGCGGGTGTCGCTTGAGCGGAAGGGAACATCTCCACACGTGCTCCACATGTCCGCCACTCCTATACCGAGGACGCTTTCCCTCACCCTCTACGGAGACCTGGACGTGTCTGTCATCGACGAGCTGCCGGCGGGCCGCAAGGGAGTGGTGACCGTGGTCGCCGAAAAGAGCCAGCGAAAGGGCGCCTTCGCGATGGTCGGGAAGGAGGTCGGGCTGGGAAGGCAGGTTTTCGTTATCTGTCCTCTTGTGGAGGAGTCGGATAGACTCGAGGTCCGCGCCGCGCAGGAAGAGGCGAAAAGACTCTCGAGTGTCTTCCCGGGCTACCGGATAGGACTGCTTCACGGCCAGATGAAGAGCGAGGAGAAGCGGGACGTGATGGAGCGGTTCCAGGCTGGAGACATCGACATACTCATATCGACTCTCGTCGTGGAGGTGGGTGTAGATGTCTCGAACGCCACCGTCATGATAATAGAGAACGCCGACCGCTTCGGGCTTGCGCAGCTCCACCAGTTGCGGGGCCGAATCGGGCGAGGAAGCGAGAGGGCGATATGCGTTCTGTTCGCCGACCCCACAACCGACGAGGCAAAGGCACGCATGAAGGCCATCCAGGAGTTCGACGACGGCTTCGCCCTGGCGGAAGAGGACCTCAGGATAAGGGGTGAGGGCACGCTCTTCGGCACGCGGCAGTCCGGCCTTCCCGACTTGAAGCTGGCCAGTATCTCTCGCAACTTCGGCCTGATTCGCCGGGCGAGGGAGGAAGCGTTCAAGCTGGTAGAGGCCGACCAGACGCTAAGTACCCCGGAGGACGCCCTTCTTCGCTGGGAGGTCAACAGGCGGTTCGCCGGTGCGCTCGAGTGGCTCTTCCACGCTTAGGGAGTGACGAATGCGCGTGATCGCCGGCAGTGCAAAAGGAAACAGGCTTTACGGCGCGAAGGGCTACCGCGTGAGGCCGATAAGCGACCGCACCAAGGAGTCGCTCTTCGATTTCCTCGGCGATACCTTCGATGGGGCCAGGGTGCTCGACCTCTTCGCGGGAGTCGGCTCACTCGGCATAGAGGCATTGAGCCGGGGCGCCGCGCACACGGATTTCATCGAGAAGCACCGCGCCACCGCTTCTTCTATCAAGAAAAACCTCGAACGCGTCCACCTCGCGGGATCGGGGGACGTCATGGTTGCGGTGCTGCCGCAGGGTCTGTCGAGAGCGCGCGGCACCTACGGTTTGATTTTTGTCGACCCCCCCTTTAGAATTGAGTGGCGTTTGCTGGAGGAGCTGTTCCGCCTTATCCACGCGAGAGGGCTGCTTGGGCCGGGCGGGCTTTTGGTCTACCGCCGTTCTCCTCAATCGGGCTATGAACCTCCCTCGAGCGAGTGGTCGATGGCGGAAAGGCGTGACTACGGGGATTCAATCGTTTCAATATACACGGTGAACGACTAACGGGAGGCACCTGAGAGAATTGAAGTTGGCTATCTGCCCCGGCACATTTGACCCGGTAACTAACGGGCACATGGACGTTATAATGAGGGCGGCCAAGCATTTTGAGAAGGTAGTCGTAGCTGTTGCGAAGAACCCGGAGAAAGCTCCCCTCTTCGACGCAGAGGAAAGGGTCACCATGCTCGAGGAATGCCTCGCCGACAAGGATAACATCGAGGTGATAGCTTTTGACTCGCTCCTGGTGGATCTAGCCCACGAGTACGGTTCATGCGCTATCATCAAGGGCTTGAGGGCCATGTCTGATTTCGAGTTCGAGTTCCAGATGGCGCAGTTCAACCGCCAGATGGACGAGCAGATAGAGACGTTTTTCGTGATGGCGAGCTCCGAGTACACGTACCTGAGTTCAAGCGGGATAAAAGAGGTGGCGAGCTACGGCGGGCACCTCAGGTACCTCGTCCCCGAATCTGTGGAGAAGCGCCTTTTAGAGAAGTTCGGGAAGGGGAGAGAGAAGCCGGAGGCGGCAGGAAAGGAGTAGCGTCAGATGGACATATTCGGGCGCCTTGACAAGCTTGAGGACTTCGTTGCGAACTCAAAGAGGGTCCCTCTTTCCTCCTCGGTCATGCTCAACGAGGCGGAGTTCTATGATCTCCTGGATGACATTCGCGCCACGCTGCCCAACGAGCTGAAGCAGGCTCGCGTAGTAAGCAAGGACAGGGAGAGGATCCTCACGGAGGCCGAGCGCAGGGAAGAGGAGATCCTGGCCAGGGCCCAGAGGCAGAGCGAGCAGATGATCAAGGAGACCGAGATCGTCAAGCAGGCCGAGCTCGAGCGAGACCATATGATGGAAGAGGCGCAGGAGGAGGCACGCAAGATAGTCTATGACGCGGAGGACGTCGCGGACCGCATATTCGGAGAGCTGGAGGCGTCGCTCATCGACGTGCGCGACTCAACGGAAGAGATCCTCAGGCGCATCGGGACGTGGCGGGAGAAACTGCGCGGGTACACCGAGGAGCCGGTCGAGGAAGAGTACGGCCACGGCGAGGAGAAGTGATTGTTCTCGCAGAGGAGCTTGTTTGCCCCGACGCTGTCGGGGCATTACTTTTAATTGAGGGTTCCGGTCGGATGAAAGAACAAGATCCGATTTCCGAGATGAATATAGACGTGGCGGCCATCCTTCCACGTGTCGGTGACCGCAAGAAACATACCGGTTCTGCGCAGGTGGTTGTTGGAGACGGCTATGACCTTGGCTTTTTTCCCGGCGAGGGGATTTCCTGGGACCTTGCTGTCACCAGGGTCACGGGTGGAATCGAGATATCAGGCGGGATATCCGGCAGGGTAACGCTCGAGTGCTCCAGATGTCTTGAGGATTTCGACCAGCAGTTGAATATACGCCTGCGGGAGCACACGCTCTGGCTTGGCTCGGAGGACATCGAACCCGGGGATGACTATGCAGAGGAGTATCTGGTTCTCGACGGCACAATGGACCTGCTCCCTGTTCTAAGGGATGCGATATGCCTTTCCTTCCCGAGCAGGAGGGTCTGCTCGGAGGGATGCCGCGGTATGTGTCCGGTCTGCGGGGTGAACCTTAACCTTGAGGAGTGCGGCTGCACCGTGGAGCAGTTGGACGGGCGCCTTGAGCCGCTGCTCGAGCTCAAGAAACGAATGGAGAAAGAATAAATGCAAAAAAGGGGTCAGACCACTTTTTTTGCATCGATGGGTTCAGATACTACACGTTCAACAATGCAAACAAAGTGGTCTGACCCCTTTTTGCATTCTTGACTGACAAGGAACAGTGAAGTACCCTTTTCGCGATAACGAACCAGTGAGAAAGAGTGTGAAATGGCCGTTCCTAAAAGGAAAAAATCTAAGTCAAGAAGAGATTCTCGCCGGGCGCACCACGCGGTCAGCGCGCCGGTTTTGAGCGAGTGTCCCCAGTGTCACCAGCCGAAGCTCCCCCACAGGGTCTGCCGAGAGTGCGGTTACTATAATGGCCGGCAGGTCTTCGAGGTGGAGTGACGGCGGCAAGCTGGATAGAGGTTTCTTCGAGCCCCGGTCGCTCGCGGTGATCGGGGCGTCTTCTCATCCAGGCAAGGTGGGCCACGCCCTACTGGAGAACATACTCTACTCGGGGTACGGCGGTAACATCTTTCCCGTCAATCCACAGGGGCGCAAGATTCAGGGTCTGCCTGCTTACAGGGACATTACTGCAATCCCGTTAATACCAGACCTCGCGGTCATTATCGTGCCCGCTGCGGTCGTGCCGCAGGTGGTGACGGAGTGCGCCGCCAAAGGGATAAGGTACGGTGTTGTAATATCCTCGGGTTTCAGGGAAGCCGGTATAGAGGGCAGGCGCCTCGAGAAGGAGACCGTCCAACGCGCCAGAGAAGGGGGCATGAGGCTGCTCGGCCCCAACTGCCTGGGATTCATGAACAGCTCCCTTCCCCTTAACGCTTCTTTCGCCAGACTGATGCCGCCAAAGGGGTCGATCGGGGTCATAAGCCAGTCCGGGGCGATATGCACGTCGCTGTTGGACTGGGCGCGCGACCAGTCGGTCGGTTTTTCAAAGCTCGTCAGCCTCGGCAACGGAGCCGACCTTGTCGAGAGTGACTTTCTCGACTACCTGGCCGCCGACGACGAGACCAACGTAATAACGATGTACCTGGAGGGAGTCTCCGACGGTGAGCGTTTCTTCAAATCCTTGAGCCGGGCCACGCGCCGTAAGCCGGTTGTCATTTTCAAAGCCGGCATCACGCAGGCGGGAGCACAGGCCGTCTCATCCCACACCGGCTCGCTCGCCGGAAGCGATAAGGCCTACGAGGCCGCCTGCGAGCAGGCTTTGGCCCTGCGCGCGGACTCCGTGGAGGAGCTCGTGGAGCTGTCGCGAGCCCTCACCTCGCAAAGGCCCCCCAGGGGTCCGAGGGTGGCGATAGTCACGAACGCGGGCGGGCCCGGCATCATCGCCTCCGACGCCTGCGAGAGAGCCGGACTGACGCTCGCGGAGCTCTCGCGGAAATCCTTGGACCGGCTGCGCGCCGAGCTACCACCTGCTTCGAGCCTTCACAATCCTATCGACGTGCTTGGCGACGCGAGCGCGGAGCGCTACGCGGTAGCGGTAGAGGCTCTCCTTTCAGATGGAGGCGTCGATGCGCTGGTAATGATTCTCACGCCACAGGCAATGACAGAGATTGACAGGACAGCCGAGGAGATAGTCAAAATCTCGGCAGACTCGCGCAAGACCATGATCTGCTGTTTCATGGGGGCGGAGTCCGTGAAGAAGGCGGTGTCGGTCGTGGAGTCCGCCGGAATACCTAACGTGGAGTTTCCGGACAGGGCCTTACAGGTCCTTGCAAGGATGTACGAGCGCTCGCTGCAAAAGAAAAGGCCGCCTTCCAGGCCGGCGCGTTTCGAGGTGGACAAGGAGCGTGTCAAGAAGATATTCGAGGGTTACAGGAAGGCCGGCCGGATACAAGTAGGGCCGGAGGACTGCCGCGCCGTGCTCGACGCGTACGGTATCAAGAACGCACCGTTTCTGGTGGCCACCAGCTACGAGGAGGCGCAGGATTTTGCCAAACAGTTTGGATATCCAGTCGCACTGAAGATCGTGTCTCCACAGATACTGCACAAAACCGATGTCGGCGGCGTCGTCCTTGGCATCGAAGATGAGGGTTCGCTCGAGGAAGCCTATGAAGAGCTGATGTTCCGGGTGCGAAGGCACATGCCGGCGGCCGAAATAGATGGGGTCGTCGTGCAGAAAATGGTTCCCGAGGGTAGAGAGCTGATTCTGGGCATGGCCAAAGACCCCCAGTTCGGCCCCTTGATAATGGTAGGGCTGGGAGGCATATACGTGGAGGCGTTCCAGGATGTCGCCTTCCGCCTGGCGCCGGTCAGCTCCGTCGAAACAGGAAGGATGCTGCGGGAGTTAAAGGCTTTCCACCTGCTCGAAGGGGTACGAGGAGAGGAGCCCGCCGACCTCGATGCGGTGGAGGAAGTGCTTCAAAGAGTCTCCCAGTTGGTAGTCGATCATCGGGAGTTAACCGAAATGGACATAAACCCACTCATGGTCTACAATTCGGGCGGTGGTTGCACCTGTGTGGACGTGAGAATGACCCTCGGAGGGTAGTCTCATGGCGGCAATAATCGTTGTATCGAGTGAGAGATATTCCGGCAAGAGCAGCCTTGTTGTCGGGATAGCCCTCGAGCTCAAGGCGCGCGGGTTCACTGTCGGCTACATGAAGCCGCTGGGCAGTTACCCCATGAGGGTAAAGAACGAGAGGGTCGACGAGGATGCTTATTTCGTCAGCGAGGCGCTGGGCCTCGAGGACCAACTCTCTGACCTTTCACCCTATTTCCTCACCTGGGACACGCTGGGCCGTTACATGCGCAAGAAGCCTGGCGAACCACAGAAGAAGGTCCTGAGCAGCTTTAAAAGGCTGTCAGAGGGCAGGGACCTCATGTTGATCGAAGGGGCCCAGAACTTCGTACACGGCAAGATACTCGGCCTTTCTTCGCTGGAGGTCTCAAAGATCTTGGATGCGGGCGTGCTGTTGCTCGATACCTTCAACGAGGACCTCACCGTGGACAGGATCCTGGCGGCGAGCGAGTATTTCGGGGAAAAATTTCTGGGCGCTGTCGTCAACTGGGTGCCCGAACGCCGCCTGTCGTTCGTCAGGAATCAATTACCGCGCTTTCTCCTGGAGCAGGGTATAAAGGTCATAGGCTCAATACCTGCCGACCGGGTGCTGCGCTCCATCAGCGTGAACGACCTTTCCGCCGGCTTGGGCGGCGAGATAATCTGCGCCCCCGACAAGGGCGAGGAACTGATAGAGTCGATGATGGTGGGGGCCATGGGCCAGGAACAGGCCCTGCGCCTTTTCAGAAAACAGGCGAACAAGGTCGTGATAACGGGCGGGGACCGCTCTGACATCCAGCTAGCCGCGCTGCAGACGCCGACAAAATGTCTGATCCTCACCGGCGGCCGCAGGCCGAGCCCGTTCGTACTCGGGCAGGCTGAGGAGATCGAGGTGCCGATCATCCTGGTCAAGTACGATACCGTGACCACGGTTGAAATGGTTGAATCCGCCATAGGGCATCAGAAGGTGCACAGCTCCAAGAAAATCGAAAGGGTAAGGAAGTTTGTCAGGGAGGAGCTCGATCTCGACCTGATGCTCGAGGAGATCGGTCTGTCGTCAGGTTCGGCGGCTTGAGGTGGGTGGGGAAGACATAGACCGTGCGAAAGAGCATGAAAACATTCTGAAAGCCGTCGAAACCACCCTCGGTTACAAGTTCCGGGACCGCTCCCTTATTCTTTTGGCACTCTGCCACAGGTCCTATACAAACGAGCGGGGCTGGCCCCTCACCCAATCCAATGAACGGCTCGAATTCCTGGGGGATTCCGTGGTCGAAATCGCGGTCACCCATATGCTGTACGAGGATTTTCCCGAGTACCCGGAGGGTGAGTTGACGAAGCTCCGCGCGCCCCTGGTCCAGCGCAGTGGTCTTGCCAGGGCCGCAGAGCGGTTGGGGCTGGGAGACCACGTACTGCTCGGCAGGGGCGAGGAGGCGACAGGCGGCAGGCAGAAGCAGTCGATACTCGCCGATACTTTCGAGGCTGTTGTGGGCGCGTTGTACATGGATGGAGGTTTCGAAGTGGCCCGGGGAATGGTTATCTCGTGCGTCGAGGAAATGCTCCACGAGATCATCAAGTGGGGAGCCGGTGATTACAAGAGCGAGCTCCAGGAATTGTCCGTCAAACGACTCGGGGCTGTCCCGCGGTACAGGGTGAGGGAGGAAGGTCCGGATCACTACAAGACTTTCCACGCCACCGTCGAGGTCGCTGATAGCAGTTTCGGGCCGGTCACAGGCTCTTCAAAAAAAGAGGCCCAGCAGGGCGCGGCCCGTGTCGCCCTTTTAAAGCTCGGATGGACGGAAAGTACCGATGGGGGATATTGAGTTAAACAAGTGCGTGCTGGGGATCGACACCGGCGGGACCAAGACTTCCCTGGCTGCTGTTGACGGCCGCGGCGGGATACAGTTCTCAAAAGAGATCTCGTCACCCTCCACCGATGAGCAGATGATGGTGAAGGCCCTGCTCGATCTGGTGGACTGGGGCCTCTCGGAAAGCTCGCGCAAGGAGCTTGACGTGCTGGGGATCGGGCTGGGGTCGGCGGGCTTTGTCCTCCGCGATGAAGGGATACTCGTCGAATCGCCTAACGTCTCGTGGTCGATGGTCCCGTTGAAGCGGCTCGTAAGCGGGCACACAGGGCTGCCGACCTTCCTTGACAACGATGCGAACGTTGCGGCCCTCGGCGAGCGTTTCGCGGGGGAATGCCGCGGTGTCGATGACTTCGTCTACCTGACACTGGGGACGGGGATCGGAGGGGCGATCTGCGTCGACGGCGAGGTCTACCGGGGCCACCGGGGCACCGCGGCCGAGATAGGACACATGATAATAGAACCGGATGGACCGCCGTGCAAATGCGGGAGCAGGGGCTGCCTCGAGACCCTTGCATCAGGCACCGCGCTGGAGCGTGAGGCCGCCCGTTTCATGGCCGATGACGATGCATCCGTACTCCGGCGGATGTGCAAGGGCGACACAGGCGGGCTCACGGGTGAGATGATATCGGAAGCGGCGGAGGAGGGTGACCCGGCGGCGCTCAAAGCCTTTTCCTACATTGCGCACTACCTGGGCCTTGGCCTCGTTAACCTGATACATCTTCTCGACCCGGAGATAGTCGTAATCGGAGGCGGTGTCTCACGCTCGGGTCACCTCTTGCTCGACGACGTGAGAAGTGTAGTTAGGGAGCGCGGAGTACCTGCCCTTGTCGAAGGGGCGCAGATCGTCCTTTCCGCACTGGGCAGGGATGCAGGGCTCATAGGCTCGGCCGCCCTCGCGTGGGAGGGTATAGGCAGGCTGTCATAGAAATACTACTCGGATTGTTTGTAAATGCGCGTTTGCCGATTTTTGAAAAGGTGAGGTTTGTACCTTAAGTCACTTGTAATCAGGGGATTCAAGTCTTTTGCAAGGAAGACAGTCCTCGAGTTCGCGCCCGGTGTCGCCATTATCGTGGGGCCGAACGGGTCCGGCAAGAGCAACATCGCCGACGCGGTAGCCTGGGTGCTCGGCGAGCAGAGCCCCACCTCACTTCGCGGCAACCGCATGGAGGACGTGATATTCGCCGGTAGCACAAGCGCCAGGCCCGTGAGCATGGCGGAGGTCGTCCTTACTCTGGACAACTCTAACAACGATTTCCCGCTCGCGTACTCGGAAGTCACGATCTCGCGCAACGTGGTACGGGGAGGTGACAGCGAGTACCGCTTGAACAACAGTGCTTGCCGCCTGCTCGATATCCAGGAACTGCTTTCGGATACGGGTGTGGGGCGCACGCTCAACTCGGTCATCGGCCAGGGGCAGATCGATGAGGTGCTCTCCTGCCGGGCGGAGGAACGGCGTGACTACATCGAGGAGGCCGGCGGCCTTCTGAAGTACCGCAAGAGGCGCGAGAGGGCGCTCCGAAGGCTCGAGCGGTTGGACGACGAGCTCACGAGGACGCAGGACGTCATGCGCGAGGTCCGCCGTCTCTTGAGGCCGCTGGTCAGGCAGGCCGGCAGGCTGGACGAATACAAGTTCCTCATGCGCGAGATAGGCGAGGCGAAGCTGCGGCTCAACGTGGAGAGGCTGCGGACGATGCAGGAGGAGTGGCAGCTTCATCAGGGGATCCAGGGAGAGAGGCAGGAAAAGCTGAAGGGCCTCGAAGAGCGGTTATCCGACAGGTTGGCCGCAACGAAGCAGCTTGAACAGGGCGAGGGCGGTTGGAGGACCGAGGAGGCTGCGCTTCGAGACCACTTGTACGGCCTGGTCTCCTCAGAGGAGCGGCTCAAGGCGCTTTTCGCGCTCTGGGATGAGAAGCAGAGGCTCGCCGCTGCAAGCCTTCCGGCTGCCGCCGGCCCCGATGACCTTTTGAGGTTACGGGAGCGAGAAAGGGAACTCGAGGAAAGTAAGGCGGAGCTGATCGGACGCTCCAGGGAGCTATACGTGCAGGAAGCGGAACTCGCGGGGCGCTACCGGGAGCTCAACGCGGAGCTGAACGACGTTATCCATGAGATCATTGGGCTCGAAGCGAGGCTCGAGGTGCTCGCCACCCCCGCTGGCCGGCTGGACTCCCTCGTGGCGGACAGGGTTCGGCTGAGACGGGAAAGACTGTTAGAGCTCGAAGCGGAGCGGGAGCGACTCGACTCGGAGCGCGACGCGATTTCAGTGGCCGCTACGGCGGCCCGCATCGAAGAGGTCCAGGATGAGCTGGGCTACTGGATCGAGGCCGGGGTCATCGATGGAGAGGTCGGCTTGGATAAGGGCGAGATGAAGGCCCGTCTTTCCGGGCTGCGAGGGCTCGAGGAGAAGGTAACGGCCAGACTGAGGAAAACGGAAAACAATCTGGGCGAGGTCAGGGACGACATCAAGTCGGTTGAAGCCGAACTTGCGGTTATGAACCGCGAGATGGAGCTTGGCAGGCAGAGGGGAAAAGAATTGTCGGGCGTCATGGATGACCGAGCACCTGAGCGATCAAAGGCTCGGGGCGGGAACGGGTTCGGTCCGGAGGAGATCCGTCTCGTCAGAGAGCTTCACATGAATCTTATCAAGCATGCACAGAAGAGGAGGGAGCTGGTCCTTTCCAGGCTGGATGAGGGCGCCGTCCGCGTCGAGGGGACGGCCGACAGGTTGAGGTCTCTTCGGGACGAGATATCCGATATCCAGCGCGAGCGGGATGAGCAGAGGGAGCAGATGCACGGCGACGACCTTGCGCACGCCGAGCTCAAGGTCAAGGTCGAACAGCTGGTGGAAAAGATAGTGGATGAGCACAAGGTGCCTCTCGAGTTCGCGCTCAAGCAGTGCCCCGGGGGCGAGCCCGTGTCCGAGCTTGAGAAAAAGGTAGAAGTGCTGACCGAACGCCTTGAGCATATCGGGCCGGTCAACCCGGAGGCTGTGACAGAGAAGGACTCACTCGAGGAAAGATACGACTTCTTGAGGGTGCAGGTCGCGGACATAGAACAGGGGAAGAACGAGCTACGCAAGGTAGTGAGGCAGATCGACCGCGAGATCGAGGGGAAGTTCACTCAGACCCTGGATGACGTCAACCGCAACTTCCAGGAGCTCTTTTCCTTCCTCTTCCCCAAGGGGCGCGCGGAGGTGAGGCTCACCGATCCGGATGACCTCCTGGGTAGCGGGGTCGAGATACTTGCCCAGCCCGAGGGAAAGAGACTGCGCCGCATCTCGTTGCTCTCCGGGGGTGAGACCGCCCTCACCGCCATCGCGTTCTTCTTCGCGCTGTTCAGGGTACGCCCGAGCCCGTTTTATTTCCTTGACGAGGTCGAGGCCGCGCTGGACGACGTGAACCTTCACCGTTTCCTGGACCTTGTCCGCGAGTTCAAGGACGAGTCACAGCTCATACTCATAACCCACCAGAAAAGGTCCATGGAGATAGCCGACGTCCTCTACGGCATAACCATGCAGGAGGACGGAATCTCCAAGGTGGTATCACAGAGAATCGCGAGCTGATGGCCGGCAAGGGCAAGAAGAAGCATCCAAAGGGTAAACCCGGAAAACGCCGCGCCCAGCCGCGACGCGAGAAGCCACCCGAGAAGTCCGCCGCTGAAGCTGAGAGACCACGGGGGGTGCCGGGACCTTCACGAGCGCCGGTGACAATCCCTGAAGAGACTGAAGTCATAGAGCTCGAGGATCCTGCGGACGAGTCGGAGGCAGCCGGGGCGGAAGTGCCGGCCGTGGAGGGCGAGGATTGGGGTCGTCGATTGAGGCACGGGATGTCCCGCTCGCGCAGGGCCATCACCATGCCTTTCACGAGGGCCGCCGCAAAGAAGGCGATCACCCCCGAGTTCTGGACCGAGGCGGAGGACGCGCTTATTGCGGCCGACGCTGGGGTGGCCTGCTCCGCGAGGATAGTCGAGAACGCCAGGAAGAGGATACGCTCCGAGGGAATCCGGGATATCGAGGGCTTGAAGGATGCCTTCCGCCGCGAGGTCGTCGCGATGCTCGAATCGTTCGGCGAGCCGCCGGAGCCGCCCCCTGAGCGCCCGCGCGTGATATTCATAGCCGGTGTGAACGGGGTCGGAAAGACCACGACCGCCGCGAAGATAGGTTTTTTTCTCAAGGAACAGGGTAATAGAATCCTTTTTGCCGCTGCTGACACTTTCAGGGCTGCAGGCATCGAGCAGATGGAGATGTGGGCGAACCGCGTCGGCGCTCCCGTGGTGAGCCACCAGGCCGGCGGTGACCCCGCGGCGGTCGTCTACGACTCCATCGAGTCGGCGAAGGCAAAGGGCATCGATACCGTGCTCGTCGATACCGCGGGGAGGCTTCATACGAAGAAGAACCTGATGGAGGAGCTCGGCAAGATGTGGCGGGTCGCAGAGCGCCAGATGTCCGGAAGACCCGAGGCGATTCTGGTCATCGATGCGACCACCGGGCAGAACGGTGTCAGCCAGGCCAGGATATTCGGCCAGGCGCTCGATGTCTCCTCCATTGCCCTTACCAAGATGGACGGGAGCGCCAAGGGAGGCGTGGTCATGGCGATCGGGATGGAGCTGGGTATCCCGGTGGCTTATATCGGTGTAGGCGAGGGCCTTTCGGACCTTAGACCTTTCGACCCCGAGCAGTACTCGATGGCTCTCTTTTAACCTGGAGGCCGAAATGCGCTACGGTCTGAGGTTCTGGGCCGAGTTCATGTCACCGCCCGAGATAGTCGAAAAAGCCCTGCCCCTTCTCGTTGAGTTCGGAGCCGGTGTGAGTGTTTCGGTCCCCGAGGGTTCGCTCTCGGACGAGAACGCGAAGGCTTTCCGCGAAATAAAGGCCGCCGGGGTAGAGCTCACCTTCTGGCCTCTGCTCGCGCGCGAGAAAGGCTATTTCCCGAACGAGGCGAACGTGCCGGCCTTCGCGGAGATGGTCCACGACCTTATCGCGTGGGCCGAAGGTAACGGCGTCCTTCCGGACATGATAGCGGTCGACCTCGAGCTTCCCCTGGAGCAGATATCAATATTCCTCGGCGCGCAGTCGGGAGGCGGGGCCAGGAAAGCCCTCGACATGTTGAGAGAGAACCTCAACCTGCAGCGCTTCCGTGAGGCCAGATCAGGGCTCATCGAACTTAACTCCTGGATACGGAATCGGGGGATAAAGACGCTGGCCGCCGTCCTGCCCTGGGTCGCCTTAGAGCTGTTCGGTGACGGGGAGACCGTCCAGGACCTGATGGAGACGCCCGTGGCAGGCATCGAATGGGATCTCATCAGCCCGATGCTGTACGTATCGATGTTCGAGGGGATGACCGGCGGACGCATAAGCGCTTTCGACGCGAACTCGCTCGTGTACGAGACCGTCGTGCGGCTTCGGAACAAGTACGGCGGGAGGGCGGCGGTCTCGCTGGGAGTGACGGGCACGGGGGTCCTGGGCAACGAGCCGACTTTCGACACCGTCGAAGAGTTGATGGTGGGGGTGGAGGCGTCGCTCGCGGCGGGTGCCAGGGATATAAGCATCTATAACCTGGAGGGCGTGATTTCGCGGGAGAACCCCCGCGTCTGGCTCGAGGCACTCAAGGCCGCGCGCCCGAGGGTCCCCGAGAGATCTGCCAAGGTCGTACGCACCCTGGGTGCTTTGAGGAACCTTTATCCGGCGGTCTCCCGGCTCAAAGATAAACTCTCATAGCCCGAGGGGCTCCCCGATAAGGAATACCTTTAGATCCGTCCATATCGGCTTCAAGCTGATAATCGTGGTGATCCTGCAGATGCTCATCGGGCTCCGGCAGTCCACGCACTTTCCCCTCTCCACGCACGGCAGATCGAGCCCAAGCCGGCGCGCGTTCGCGGGGGCCGCGACGTTACGGACCCGCGAGATCGCCTCGTCCCTGTCGGCGACCAGCTTGTTGACCCCGGCCAGCACGATTACGGTCTCCGGCCCGAAGATCATCCCGGCTACCCTGTTGCCTATGCCGTCCGTGTTTACGAGCTCACCCTCCATGGTTATCGCATTGCTCGAAGTAAGGAAAAAGGTGGCCCTGACCGCTTCCTTTCTTACGCTCAGGCTCTCGACGGGGTCCATCTCCGGCCTGTGCCACATGACCTGTGCACCTGCCTCGGAAAGGCGCTCCAGTATGCCGAGCTCATGAAGGGTCACCGATCCCCCCGCTCCAACCGTGGCGCCCGCCGGGATGATGTCCAGGACCGCCTTTACCGCTTCGCCTGCAGAGTGGAAGTACCTGGCGTCGAACCCTCGTTTCGAAAGGGCCTTAATCGCTTCGTTCGCCCTGCTCGAGTGGAAGCCTTTTCGCACCTCATCGAACGTATCTGACATGGCCTCTCCTTTGACTTCGGACAGGTGAGAGTATAACATTCCAGGGTTGGTGCTCCTCTGGTAGTATTTACCAATATTATGAGGGGGTAAACGTTCGTGTCACGAACAAAGGGATATTCGCCTCGATGGCAAAAATATGAGTCGGATGGGTAAAAATTAGAGAATTGACCCGGGCCTAGGGCAAAGGAGGAAAAATGGCGGAAGCGTATTGCGTGAAGTGCAAGGCAAAGCGGGAGATGAAAAGCCCCGAGGAAGTCGAGATGAAGAACAAGAGGAAGGCGCTCAAGGGTACCTGCGAGAAGTGCGGGACCAAGATGTTCAGGATCCTGGGTAAATCATAGCCACCGACCACGGATAGCCGACCTGTAGAAGCCCGGCTTACAGCCGGGCTTCTGCGTGTAACCATGCAACATCGGGGCCTGGCCCCTATGTTGCATTTTTGACACCCCGATGGCTTATCATTAGCATATGGGGATAATTCTCACACGAAGTTTTCCAAGGGGAGCTTATGTTCGATAGCCTCAGTGACAGGCTCCAGGGCGTGTTCGCAAAGCTGAGGGGCCGGGGCAAACTGACCGAGAAAGACGTGGACGACGCGATGCGGGAGATCCGCATGGTGCTGCTCGAGGCCGACGTCAACTACATGGTGGTCAAACAGTTCGTGGACCACGTGAAGGAGCGGGCCGTGGGCGAGGGCGTCGTGAAGAGTGTCACCCCGGCGCAGCAGGTGGTCAAGATCGTGTACGACGAGATGGCGGACATCCTGGGGGGTACTCCGCAGTCGTTGAAGTTCGCTTCGCATCCACCTTCGGTCATCATGCTGGTCGGCCTGCAGGGCAGCGGAAAGACGACCGCCGCGGCGAAGCTCGCGGTCATGCTCCGCCGGCAGGGAAGGGACCCTATGCTCGTGGCGGCCGACATATACCGCCCGGCCGCCGTGGAGCAGCTCCAGACCCTCGGCCGCCAGACAGACGTGCCGGTCGCCTACTACAGGCACAAGAGCGCGGTCGAGATAGCCGAGGAGGCCCTGCGGGAAGCCGCACGTGCCGGCCACGATGTGGTGATACTTGATACAGCCGGCAGGCTCCACATCGACGAGGAGATGATGCAGGAGCTCGTAGATATAAGTAACTCGGTGTCCCCCAGTGAGAGCCTGCTCGTGGTGGACGCGATGACGGGCCAGGACGCGGTGAACGTCGCGCTCGCTTTCCTGGACAAGCTAGATTTCGACGGGATAATCATCACCAAGATGGACGGCGACGCGCGCGGCGGCGCGGCCCTCTCGATGAAATCGGTAACGGGAAAGCCAATCAAGCTCGCCTCGGTAGGGGAGAAGGTCAACGACCTGGAGGTGTTCCACCCTGACAGGGTCGCCTCCCGCATACTGGGGATGGGGGATATTGTGACCCTGGTGGAGAAGGCCGAGGATACGATGACCGAGGAGCGGGCCCGCAAGCTTGAGGAGAAACTTCGCAAGCACAGGTTTGACTTCGACGACTTCCTCGAGCAGATGGAGCAGCTTCGAAGCATGGGTGGGTTATCGAAGGTCCTCGAGATGGTGCCGGGCATGGGGAATGTCGCCGGCACCTACGGGCTAGACCTCGACGACAGGCGCATGAAGAGGATCGAAGCGATAATCCAGTCGATGACACGTGAGGAAAGGCAGAACCCGCACGTACTCAACGCGAGCCGACGTCGGCGCGTCGCCGCTGGCAGCGGTGCAAGCACCCAGGAGGTAAACCAGCTCGTGAAGCAGTTCGACCAGATGCAGAAGCTGCTCAAGCAGTTCTCCGGCAAGGGCGGCGAGATGGGCATGCTGAAGCGGCTGTTTCCTTTCTGACGGCCCGGATTTTGCTAGAATAACGAAAGGAGTGATTTCTTGGTTAAGATCAGACTTCGAAGGACGGGCAAGAAGAAGCAGCCTTCATACCGGATTGTGGTGGCCGATTCACGCATGCCCAGGGACGGGCGCTATATCGAGGCGCTTGGATTCTACAACCCGATGACCGAACCATCCACGATCAGCATCGATCCCGAGAGAGCTCTGTACTGGTTGCAGCAGGGAGCGCAGCCGACCCGGCAGGTTCAGAATCTGATGAAGATAGAAGGTATCTGGGACCGGTTCAAGACTCCCGAGAAGTAGCGGAGGCACATACGATGAAAGAACTACTCGAATATCTGGCGAAGGCACTGGTTGATAATCCCGACGACGTCGAGATCGAAGTGATCGAGGGAGAGCGCTCGATGATCCTGCAGCTGAAGGTCAATCAAGAAGACATCGGCAAGGTGATCGGGAAGCAGGGCCGCATTGCGCAGGCGCTGCGAACGATTGTAAAAGCGGCCGCCACCAAGCAGGGTAAAAACGCCATAGTAGAGATTCTCGATTGATGGCTGAAAGCGAAGTGCCGGGAGAGGCTGAACTCCTGGTGGTAGGAAGGATAAGCCGGCCCCACGGAGTTCGTGGGGCCGTTATCGTGGAGGGCATCAGCGACTGGCCGGGGCGGTTCAGCCCGGGCGCGCGCGTTCTCCTTGAGGCGGCTCCTTCGCGCTTTGAAGAGGTGACCGTCCAGTCCTGCTCGCCTCACAAAGGGGGACTTCTCACGAGCCTCTCGGGCATAGGCGACCGCGATTCCGCTGAGGGGTTGCGGGGATGCCTTATGTACATTCCGGCAAGTGAGGCGGTACCGCTCGGCGAAGACGAGTATTGGATACACGACCTCATCGGCATGAGTGTTGTCAGTGATGAGGGAGACAAGCTGGGCGTCGTAACCGATTATATCAGCGGGTCTGCCCAGGACCTTCTCCTTGTCGAGGATGAGAACAGGAGGGAGTTCAAGATGCCCTTCGTAGGCGAGTTCGTCAAGAAGGTCGACCGCGAAGCTTCGGCTATCACGGTCAAGGTCATAGAAGGGCTGGTGCCACGGGATTGAAGGCACACCTGTTCTGCACTTTGCCGGGCATGCTGGCATCGCCGCTCGAAGCCGGGGTCTTGAAAAAGGCCCGCGAAACGGGCGCGCTCGAGGTCTTTCTGCACGACCTCCATGAGCTGAGTCCCGACCCGCACCGCAAGGCCGACGACTGCCCGTACGGGGGCGGCCCGGGGATGGTACTGAGGGTCGACGTGGTCGCGAGCGCCCTGGAGAGCGTCTTCGGTATCGACGCCGACAGGGTAAGGGAGCGGATGCCCGTGGTGCTCTTGACACCTCAGGGGCGAAGGTTGGACCAGGACCTTGTCCGCTCGCTCGCCGACGAGAAAAGCATTGCCTTCATATGCGGCAGATATGAGGGCGTTGACGAGCGCATAAGGGAGTACCTTTCAAGCCTCGAGGTATCGCTTGGCGACTTCGTGCTCGCGGGCGGCGAGATAGCCGCGGCGGCCGTCCTCGAGGCGGTAGCGCGTTTCCTGCCAGGGGTGCTCGGCAACGTGCGGTCGCTGGAGGAGGAGTCTTTCAGCGGGCCCCTGCTCGAGTATCCCCAGTACACGAGGCCCGCATCATATAGAGGCTGGGAGGTTCCGGAGGTCCTTTTGTCGGGAGACCACGGGCGTGTCAGGCGGTGGCGCGCGGAGCAGGCCGTACAGCGCACAAGGGGCAGGCGGCCCGACCTTCTCGCGGAAGAAGGAGAGCACCAAGGAGAAGAATGAGTTGTGCAACTTCCACTCCCTTCTGCTATAGTCTACTGGTTTAAGGGAGCGTCAGCATGAGAGAGATAGAGACAATCGAGAGAAGCCAGCTGAGGGAGGACGTGACTCCCTTTGTCCCGGGGGATACGGTCAAGGTCGTTATCGAGATCAAGGAGACCACGGGAATAGGGGATAAGAAGACTGTTCGCTCCCGCACGCAGGCATTTCAAGGGCTTGTGATCAGGAGGCAGGGCTCAGGGGCGCGGGAGACGTTCACCGTGAGGAAGATCTCGTTCGGCGTTGGAGTGGAACGCACCTTCCCCGTCCATTCGCCGATCCTCAAGGAGATTACCGTCGTTCAAGAGGGCGACGCCAGAAGGGCCAAGCTTTACTACATCAGGAAAAAGGTGGGGAAGGCGGCCCGCGTGAGGAAAAAGAAGCTGTCCTGACAATTGACTCCTCTTTCCGGTTCAAAAGGCGAACATGACGACGGGGGCCAGGCGCCCCCGGAGATCCCGGGCACCGAATCACAAGACGATAACCTAACTCCGCCGGCCGGCAGTTCTGAGGAAAAATCTGGGGGCGGCTCGCTTGCGCGTTTTCTCCTCGAGGCCCTTATCATTCTGGGGCTGGCGGCGGTCGTCGCCATCATCATTCAGTCGTTTTTCATCAAGGCCTTTCTCATACCGTCATCATCGATGAGCCCGACCCTGCAGATCGGTGACCGCGTCATGGTAGAAAAGGTCACCTACTACTTCACCAAGCCCCATCGAGGGGACATAATCGTGTTCCGCTACCCGCCTTCCGACCCAAGGGCATTGAGCACCAACAACGTCTTCGTCTGGCCCTTCCAGCAGATGGGGGAGACCCTGCACATCACCCACCGGGGGACGACACCGTACGTGAAGCGCGTGATCGGAACAGAGGGTGATACTGTAGAGTTGAGGAAGGGAAAACTCTACGTAAATGGTAAGGGAATAGAGGAGAAGTACATCGTTGATGACGGGAGCGACTACGGTCCGGTCGAGGTGCCAAAGGGGATGCTGTTCTGCCTTGGCGATAACAGGGCGAACTCGCGTGACAGTCGCTTCTGGGGAATGGTGCCGATAAGGGCCGTGATCGGAAGGGTCTTCATGAGGTGGTGGCCCCTCAGCCGTTTTGGGTCTGTCCCTTCACCGTAGGATGTAACACATGGTTCTTGGATCAAGCGTCGAGGTAGATACAAGAAGGCTGTCCATAAGGCAGGTGCGCGAACTGCTCGACAACGTTTCTACGCCCCAACCTGAGCTCCTTGCCGTTCTCTGCAGGGACCGGAGGGTCACGGTAAGGCGTCTGGCTTACCGGCTCTTGCGGCAGGGCGGTGATATGGCCTCGAACGAGGAGATTTTCCGCGACGGCGAGGTGAAGTTCCTGGCGGGGACCGACGAGGCCGGCCGAGGGGCTCTGGCTGGGCCGCTTGCCGCCGCCGCGGTCATGTTCGCGCCGGGCACGGTCATGGAGGACGTCAGGGACTCAAAGGCATTGCTTCCCGGTCAAAGGGAGGAGCTCTACGAGCGAATCCTGACGGAGGCCATGAGCGTTTCAGTCTCCTTCGTCGACCCCGGCCTTGTCGACAGGTGGGGGGTCCAGCTCGCGAACCTCAAGGCGCTTGGAGACGCCGTGAACGGCCTCGACTCGAATTGCCAGCGCGTGATATGCGACCACTTCTCGCTCGTCGGCTGCAGCGTGCCCGTCTTCGGCATACCGCAGGCCGACGCCACTTTCCAGTCGGTCGCCGCAGCGAGCATCATCGCCAAGGTGGAGCGTGACCGCGTCATGCGGTCGCTCGACGCCCGCTTCCCTCTGTATAACTTCATGCAAAACAAGGGGTACGGCACCGAGGAGCACCTGCAGGCCCTGGTGGAGCACGGACCCTGCGAAGTCCACCGCCGCACCTTCAGGGGAGTCCTGCCGGAGGACGAAGAGATGAGCCTCTGGGAGTCGTGAGGTGGCAAAGGGCGACGGGAGGAAACCACTAGGACGCCTGGGAGAGGACCTCGCCTGCGAGTACCTCGAGCGCAACGGTTTCACGATAGTGGAGCGCAACTACCGAACGCGGAGGGGAGAGATCGATATCATCGCCCGCCGGGAGAACTGCGAGGTTTTCGTTGAAGTGAAAGCCAGGAGGACCGGCGACTACGGCGAGCCCGAGGAAGCCGTGACAGGCACGAAGGTCCGGCGCATAAGGGCTGTAGCCTCAGAGTACCTCGGCGAGAAGGGGCTCGGCACGGACGTCCGCTTCGACGTGATCAGCGTTCTGCTTGATGGGGAAGGCAACCTCAAAGATCTAAGGCATATACCCGAAGCCTTCTAGATTCTGTATCCGCTCGATTGCTAAAGGAAGAGGTCTTTCCTGAGTGAGGAAAGCCCCCCTGACAGCTCGATATACACAATCGCGAGCGCTACGTAAGCCACGGGCCCCCAGAAGACCCCCAGGGCGAAATTCACGATCGAGGTTATCAGCACCTTTGGTACCGCGTTCGAGGTAAATCCCCATACCGCCCAGCTGATCCCTTGGGCGCCGCCCCCGATGACGAGCGGGACACCGATGAGAATAGCGAGGAGCCCGGCGCCGCCGCGGAAGACCACGGGCTGCATGAGGCGGCGGCTTTCCGAGAGCGCCTTCCTGCCCGGGAATTCACCGAGGACGCGCGCCGATACCGCGAGTGTAAACCAGACCAGGAACAAAAGGCCGGGGATTATCAAAAGGATCAACCCGCCAAGGACTGCCAGTCCAAGGAGAAGGGTAGCGAGGAAAACCCCCCAGAACAAACGTCTATCATGTATCCACCCGAACGCGTCTGTCCATCCCAGCGGGCGGTTGTCAAGTGTAAAGGCAGTAAGCAGCGGTATGGCCCCGGCGTAGTAGAACGCCAGGACGAAAGCCGCCACCACCATTGCGAGGAAGATAAGGCCCACCAACCCCTGCCCCATACTCCCCTTTGCCTCGGGGTCTCTCGCCAGAGCCAGCAGACTCATCGCGAAGGTCGGGAGCGACACAATAGCTGCCATCCCCAGGAATGTACTCGGGTTGCCGTAACACATCCTGAATGCGCGGACCATCGTGTATTTAACTTTGACTCTATCGGATATGGATTCGCCGGTCTTTTCGCTTTCCTGAATCTCGCCCTCTTCAGCCATGGGTGCTCCTTTTCTCGAAGATGCTTAAAAGCCGCCGGTAACGAGGTTGATTATTGTTCAATGACACAGGGATATCAAGTTCAGGAAGAGGTCGACGTGACGACCGGCCTTCACGTATAGTAGCCGTACTTCACCACTGAATCGAGCATGACCTTGACGTTCGCCGGGCTCGCGTTGGCTGGTATCTCGCAGCCGGCCCCCATGATGAAACCACCACCCCTGCCGACTTCCTCAATCAGCCGGTGGCAGTACTCGTCGACCTCGGACGTCGAGCCCAGGCAGAGCATGTGCGCCGGAACGTCCCCCATTATGCACATACGGTCACCGATCACTTCCTTGGCGCGAAAGATATCGGTCGGACCATCGAACTGCACCACGCAGTTGCCCGCTGGCAGTTCCCTGAGCTTCTCTAGATTCAGATCCCAGTTGCCGTCGCAGTGTAGCACCGGTGAGATTCCGCCGGCCACCAGCTTGTCCACCAGCTTCTTCAGAGAAGGGAACGCGAGTTCCGCGAACATTTTCGGAGATAAGAAGTCGTTGGACGAACGATGCAGGGCTATATAGACCCTCGGGATGCCCATTAGGGAAGTCAGGAACCGTGTCACGAAGTAGTAGCTATCAATGAGGTCGCCGGCGGCCCCAAAGACCTCCTCCGGGCGCTCCCTGCAGTCCCTTACGAAGGGTATCAGGCCGCGCGCCAACGAGAAGCAGTCGAACGGCGCCTCGTGTAAAAAGCCGTAGAGCGTCGTCACTCCCTGGTTCCCGAACGCGGCGAACTCGCGCCACCAGCCGAAGATATGGACCATTATTCGCGGCAAGACGTAGGCGTAGGTCCGCCAGCCGTCGCCGACGTTGTCCCACGAGCGCGATATCAGCTCCAGGAACAACGGCAGATAGGCCCAGCGCGGCCACCTGCGCGCCAAATCACTGATCCAGGCGTAATCAGAGGCCGTCATTATTTCGTCCTCTACCAGTTGGAGTAAGCTGTCCGGCGGCAGGTGTATGCCTGGCCACTTTGCTCGCATAGGCATGATGAGCGTGTAGACCTCCGGATAGCGGGTGTTGACCGGGTAGTATATGTCCCATGGGCCGAGTTCACTGAAGCACTTCTCGATTGCCGCGCGGTACTTGGCAGGCTCGCTCCACAGCTCGTGGACGGTTATACCTGCATATGTCGCGGCGAAGTAGTAGATGAACGGACAGGAAGGAACTCTGTCGGGGACCTGCAAATTAACCACGGCCTGGAGCCGTTCCTCGGAGGTCATCGTGTCTTTCCCGAAGAGCTTCTTCTTGGTTTTCACTGCGCGGTCCTCCTTGACATCTTGACGGGGCGGCGATCGGTACCCGCCGGACTAGAGCGCCCACAGGTCTGTTCCAATGAAGCCGTCCGCCAGCCTCACCGCATCCGTGGGGTCTTTGCCATAGGCGTCGGCGCCGCAGAACTCGACTACCGTCTCGTTGACGGGACCTCCGCCGATGATTACCTTCACCGAGTTGCGCAGGCCGGCGTCGGCCAAAGCGCCTACCGTTTCTTTCATGGTCTCGAACGCGAGGGTAAGGAGACCCGACATCGCGACCAGTCCCGTGCCGGTTTCCTTCACCTTGTCCACGAACGCCTGGGGCGGCACATCGATCCCGAGATCATGTACTTCGTAGCCCGCGCAGCGCAGCATCGTGGCGACTATGTTCTTTCCTACGTCGTGGATGTCCCCCTGGACGGTTCCTATGACCACTAAACCCCTGGAGGACACTCTCCGCCCTTTGAGGTGCGGCTCGATGATTGCGATTGCCTCCTTGAATATTTCCGCCGAGAGAATCAGCTCGGGCAGGAAATACTCTTTGGACTCAAACCTGTCGCCGACCGCGGACATCCCTTGTCTGAGCTCCTCCAGCAGTGTAAGTGGATCGGCGCCGCCGCCCAAGGCCCGGCGCACCTCCGCGAGCGTCTTATCCTCGTCGACGTCCGCGATCAGAGACGCGATGTTGCCTTCCACCTGAGTCACTCCTTCCGCACGAACATCTTCGCGAACTTGACGGCGTCGGAAGCGTCCCTGCTCCACGCGTCTGCACCCGCGAATTCACACACACGCTGAGAGAGCGCTCTTCCGCCCAGCATTAAACAGACATTTCTCATTTCCAGCCACCGGTGCCACGATTATATCCCCTTCAAGCCGATTCTCGCTTCGCGATTTCGCTTGACTATGAGTAACGCCTTTTTCGCCAATATGAATTATGACAGAGGGTCGATGCGGCTTCTCTTGTCGTATGGGAGCAGATAAGAGCGGGTTATTGACTATCCCCTTCTACTCAAGATGGCATGTCCACCCTTGTATTCAGACGCGAATTGGGTAAATATTTTGCCGTGGTGATGGATATGGTCCGAATCCAAGAGACGCCTGGGGGTGCAGCATGCGTGGTAATGCAAAGAGTCTGTTCGCCTATCTTCTGACCGCGATTTTGCTTTTGAGCCTTGCGGTGTTCGCGGTAAGCGTTCCAGCGCAGGTGCGCGGGCAAACGAGGCAAGTCGAACAGCCCTCGGACTACAAAAGCAACTCGGTTGAGAACCCCGCTGATAAGATGAGCTGGACGGCCTGGTATAAAGATACCCGGTCGAATTACACTCCGGAATTTCATTCGTCTACATTGGGCCCTGACGGAAATATGGTGGCGGTCGGCTCGGTTACGGATGAAAGCGCAACTCCCATAAAGGGGGATTTGATA
>Ga0315281_10000862_pt1 | contig 43728 bp, 48 predicted proteins | sample YL17G07_0_MG_FD_204540 | JGI IMG/M metagenome (GOLD analysis project Ga0315281, IMG submission 204540) | Sediment microbial communities from Yellowstone Lake, YNP, Wyoming, USA - YL17G07_0 | ecosystem: Environmental > Aquatic > Freshwater > Lake > Sediment | place: USA: Wyoming | collected...
AGTCCACGTTGGCATAAGTAGCACCAGAGGTGCTTTCCAATCTTCTCCTCGGCGACTCGTCGCCGCCAAGGTCTTTGCCAAGAGCGCTCTTTATTATCGAGTCCATGTTTTCATCCTCCGAACGAACCTTTTTTGCTTGTTCCCTCCGTTCTGTCTTCATGCAAAATATATTTTGCACAATCGAAAACCGCTTATATAGTCTTCGACTATGTTATCTTACCGAAAAGCGCAAGAGAGAATTAACCGTAAGTCAAACAGTACCCCGAAAGCAAAAGAGTTAATTCATCTTTTGTAAATTGCTTATAAATCGTTTTGTATTGTGTTTACTATATTTCTCCCTGTTGTAATCCATACAGTACTCCATATTGTAGACAATACTGTACGCCGCATAGAGTACCATATGGCGTAAGGATTTTAGAAAACGGGACGCGCGGCAGGAATGCATCGGAGCGGCCGAAGCCGGACGTTCGGCCAAGTCCAGCCAGGCGGAAGCGTCATGACGCCCTTCCTCGCCTTCCCGGATGCCACACCGCATTACTCAGGCCGATTTTTGGAAAACATGAGGCGTTATACCACATTCCGATGCTTTCCAGTGTCATTATTCCCGAAATACCACAAACAAAATAAGCAAGCTGCGCGAATATTACAGTATGAACGGTTCTCCTGCGGTCTCGCTCGCGCAAGACGCGGAAAGAATGGATTGGGGCCGCGGGGAATCCAAAGATTTCCCTGTGATACAGCTGGACGACGCGATCGAGATCGCGCGAAGGGTCAAGGACCTTGGCAACTCGGCGGACATGCCCGCGATGGAGCGCGTGCTGGGCATACGCGGCGGCGCGCTCGCGAGAAAGCTGGCGTCCGCGCGGCGCTGGGGGCTGATCGAAGGCAAGGGCCAGCTCCGGCTGACGAACCTGGCCAAGGAGATATTCTTTTACGTGAACGACGAGCAGCCGGCCGCGGCAAAGATACGCGCCTTCCTGGGCGTGCCGATGTTCCGCGAGCTTTACGAGATGTCCAGCCGGGAAGGCAGCCTGCCAAGGGACGACATGCTGCGCAACCTCATAATAGCCAAGTACAGGCTGGACGAGCGCGACGCATCCACTGTCACGAACATCATAAAGCGTTCCGTGGCGACGTTCGTGCCGTTGCTGAAGCCTACTTCGCCTATCCTGCCAAAGCCCTCGGCCACAGAGCCCAAGCCTTACCCGGCAGCGCCCGTACAACCGAACCAGGCCGGCCAGCAGGCGCCTGCCAACGGCCGGATGCTGTACGACGCCGCGCGCTGCCTTGGACGCATGGAAGAGATGGCGAGGAAGTCTGAGCTGATCAAGCCGACCAAGGACGAGCTGAACGCCGTGCTTACCGACATGCTGGGCATATCCGCTGGCTTCGGCAGGCTGAACCAGCTGCTCAAGATAACCAAGGAGGAGCTGAAATCGGGCGACATCGACGTGCTCACGGCGCTGAAGCGGCTGAAGTTCTTCTCCCAGAGCCTCGAGGAGGACTGCAACCTGGCGCGGCCAGAATGAAAAATGGCTGTCAATGTGAAAAAAGTAAACTTCGGGGACGAAGTTAATGCGAACTAAGATTGTGTTTTCTGAAAAGTGTTTGGAATACGGGCAGCGCCATATCGAGGGGCCTAGCCGTGTTAGGGAGGCGACGGGGCTTTTGAAGGGATTGGGTTACGATTTTCTCGAGCCTGAGCCGGCGCACGAGGACGATTTGCTGAGGGTGCACGATGCGGATTATGTTTTGGGTGTGAAGAACGGCCTGATTGAAGATTCGGACACGCCTGCATATGATAATATTTTTGACCTTGCGCGCTTGTCGGCTGGCGGGGCGATTCTTGCGGCCGAGATTGGCGGGTTTTCGATTATGCGGCCGCCGGGACACCATGCGGGAACCGCGGGTGCGGCACTTGGTGCGTACACAAGGGGGTTCTGCTACTTCAACAACATCGCGGTTGCAGTACGTCGTTTGGATAAGCCTACGTTAATCTTGGACATCGACGGCCACCATGGGAATGGCACACAGGAAATTTTCATGTGCGATGGAAAGGCTACATACGTGTCTTTGCACGAGCATCCGAACTACCCGGGCACGGGAGTATCTTCCGAGAAGAACTGCTTGAATTTTCCGTTGCCGCCCGACTGCGGAGATGATGCGTATATTGAAACGCTTGATGAGGCTTTGGGTATGGTTGACCGTGGCAGTTTCGAGGTGGTGGGTGTTTCGGCTGGGTTTGACACGCATGCAGGCGATTTAGCCAGCCTCGGGTTGACAGAGAAGGGTTATATGGAAATCGGGAAGCGCATCGCAGGATTAGAGAAGCATACGTTTTTCGTTTTGGAAGGCGGATACGAAGGCGAAAACGTAGGGAAGGACATATGCGCATTACTGAAAGCCTATGAAAACTTGGGTAGGTGATGTTGGCAAATCGGATCGTAGGGGACAGTTCTGTAACATTTAAATATTCCACGCTCGAATTCTATGAAAGGTGTCGAATGTGAAGGGTGGCTGTCAAAATATTCGCGGATCCTAGACCACGTTCAGCCCTGCCGACCGACACCGCGAAGGAGGATTGATGACTATGGCTAGCGAGAAAACTAAGAAGACGGAAAAGCATGTCACGGCTGCAGCCGAGGATTGCGCCATAGGAGAGGACAGTTTTACCGAGATAGGCGAGATACTGCACGGACGCAAGTCCGGCGCAGTCAGCCTGCGCGGCTGGCTGTCGCACAAGCGCTCCAGCGGCGGAATCCAGTTCCTGATACTCCGCGACCGCAGCGGCTTCATGCAGTGCACGCTCAGCCGCGGCGTGGACGCGAAGATGTTCGACGAAATCGATGCTCTGCCTGTGGAGTCTGTCGTAGCGCTCGACGGCCAGGCGAGGCCGGACAAGCGCGCGCCCGGCGGGTACGAGGTTTCCGTCAAGCGCGTGGACGTGCTGTCCGAGGCAGAGCAGGACTGGCCGATAGGAAAGAAGGAGCACGGCCCGGAGTTCCTTTTGGAGCAGAGGCATCTGTGGCTGCGAAGCGAGAAGATGCAGGCGATGCTGCGCGTGCGCTCGAAGGTGCTGGAAGTTGCGTCGAAGTGGCTGTTCGACCACGGCTACACCGAGTTCCAATCGCCGATATTCGTGACGTCCGCGTGCGAGGGCGGTTCGACGCTCTTCCCTGTCGATTACTTCGGCAAGCCGGCATACCTCACGCAGAGCTGGCAGCTGTATGCAGAAGCTGCAATCTCGAGCATCGGGAAGATTTTCACCATAGCTCCGAGCTTCCGCGCCGAGAAGTCGCGCACACGCAGGCACCTTGCGGAGTACTGGCACCTGGAAGTGGAGGAGCCGTTCTGCGACCTTGACGGGACCATGCGCATGCAGGAGGAGTTCGTGTCTTACATCTGCCAGCAAGTCGCGAAGGAACTGCCCGAGGATTTGAAGCTGTTCGAACGCGAGCCAGCTGAGATGCTTGCAGTCAAAGCGCCGTTCAAGCGCATCACATACGACGAGGCAATCGAAATCATAAAGAAGGAGGGCGGGAGCGTGAAATGGGGCGACGACCTCGGCTGGATGCAGGAGAAGGTGCTGACGCTGAAGCACAAGCTGCCGTTCTTCGTGTACAAGTACCCGAAGGGCGTGAAGGCGTTCTACCACATGCCGGATCCGGCGAATCCGAAAGTGACGCTTTCCGCGGACCTGATGGCGCCCGAAGGCTACGGCGAGCTTATCGGCGGCGGCCAGAGGATACACGACAATCAGCAACTGATGCAGCGCATAAAGGAGAGCGGCATGGACCCGAAGGCCTACGCGTGGTATCTGGACATACGCAAGTGGGGAACCGTGCCGCACGCAGGGTTCGGCATGGGCATCGAACGGCTGGTGATGTGGATGCTGAAGCTCGACCACATACGCGACGCGATAGCGTTCCCGCGCACGCTCACGATTTCGTATCCGTAAAACGCAAAGGCGCTGAAGCAAAAACAATTTAAGAAGGAAGGTGATAATAAAGGAACAGGCCCTGGTAGCTCAGTGGTAGAGCAACTGACTGTTAGTGTGGCAAGACGCAGGAAAAAGCAGCTCTTGCTGCCACAGCAATCAGTAGGTCATGCGTTCAAATCGCATCCAGGGCGCTCCGAATTTTTCAGTTTGATTCGACGGAAAAAATGAAAGAGGTGTTGAAGGATGGAGGGTGAAACAACGAAAGGGGATCGTCAAAACGTTTTCTGAGTCGGATTTAGGTTTAGCTACAGGCTCAAGTTCGGTTTCTAAGGTCGAAAGGAAAAGGCTCGTGCTGCGAGTGCAGAGCGAGCTGATGCGTTCGGTGCGGCGGTTCTTGGAAAGCAAAGGCCTGCTGGAAGTGCTGCCGCCGATGTTCGAGCCGTTCACCGACTCGGGCATAGGAAGCGCCGGTTTCTTCGAGATAGACTACTACGGGAAGCAGTACAAGCTGCTCAGCGCGCTGACAATACACAAGCCGCTGATAGCCACGCAGTTCGGCAGCTTCTTCGCTTTCACGCCGTGCGCGCGCAAGGAGCCTGCATCGTTCGCGGGCGACGGTCGGCACCTCGCACAGTTCTACCAGGTCGAGGTGGAGACGCTGGGCAAGTGCGAGGACGCGATACGTCTGCTTGAGGAAACTATAAGTTTCGTTCTGGCAGACATGAAGCAACGCTGCGCAAGCGAGCTGAAACTGCTCGGCCGCGAATTGCAAGTGCCACGCATGCCGTTCAAGCGGATGACGTACAAGGACGTGGTCGCGGCCGCGAAGGAACTCGGTTTCGAAATGAAGGAGGGCGACCCGATAAGCACGGAACTGGAGAAGGCGCTGTCTGCTAAGATTGGCGAGCCGTTCTTCATAACCGGCTGGCCGAAGAGCCTGCTCGACGAGCGCGGATTCCTGTACAAAGGCGAGGACGGAAGCGACGTGCTTCTGGACTTCGACCTGATAATGCCCGAAGGCTTCGGCGAGGTCTCGTCCGGCAGCGAGCGCGAGTTCGAATACGAAAAAATCGTGGAAAGCTTGAAACGCGTAGGCCGGCTGGAAAGCTACGCAGAGTACCTCGAGCTTGCGAAACGCGGCATCGTTGCAACGTCCGGGTTCGGCATCGGCGTCGAAAGGTTGACGAAGTTCGTGTGCGGGCTCAAGGACATTGCAGATGCATCCGCGTTCCCGAAAGTGCCAGGAAAGATTAATTGAGCGCTGAGTGTTTTGGATTTAGGCTAGACGATACTCTCGTCCAGCCGTTTTTTATTTTTCAAGGAAATATATTAGCAAGAGAGATGAAAATATGAAAAGTTGATTTAGATGAAAATGAGTAAAATTGGGGCAGCAATTGTAAGAGATGGAAAGTTGTTAATAGTAAAAGAATCCGGTTTGGAAAAATATGGTATTCCTGGCGGAACAATTAAACCCAATGAAACTGATATCGATTGTCTAATGCGAGAAATAAAAGAGGAATTAAGTACGACTATAAAAACTGATTCCTTAGACTTTATAGGCACCTTTGAAGATGTAGCTATGAATGAACCTAATAAAATAATTCAGATAAAACTATACAAAGTAGAGCTTGAAGATAAACCAACGAAGAGTCCAGAAATTGAAGACATATCTTGGTTTGGTAAAAATGACGATTTGAATATATTGGGACCAATAGACAAAAATTATATCATTCCAGCTCTAATTGAAAAGGGTCTATTACACTAAATTTTCATTTTTTGAGAAAAAATAAATTATTCAAGGAAATATTCATTAGCAAACAAAACAAAATACACAACGAGACTGAGAAAAATAATCATGAGTTTGAATAGTTAATGTGCTGCGAGGGTTCAAATCCCACCTCCCGCATCCTGTTCTAGGTAAGAACTCATTTCAGCTCGACCGCCTTCCTGCTCTGCCGGGGCGCCTTCCTTTTTGTCGAGTTTAAATTTCCAATGTCTTAATTGTTAACCATGGATGCCCAAGCTCAAACAGCAAAATTGATGGATGACATAGTGTTTTATTTGAAGGCTGTCGGCAACCTCGCGGACCCGGAGTGCTCCTTGGAAACCATATATGAAGCGGCAAGGAACAGGCGCGAGCCGCATCCAACGTCCCGCTTGCCGCTAAACCCAAAGGTTCTTGTGGATTTTATTTCTTCGTATGAAAAAAATCCCGCTTCCGAAACCACCAGGTCGCTCGCCGTTTACGCCAGAGAGTACATGATAGCTGAATCCCAATTAAGCAAGTCGCTTGAGAGATAAAATTTCGGAGCGTACATGGGCTAGGCTGGGAAAAAAGACTTCTTAAGCCAAAAAAATAATTTCTCTTTTCAAAGAACGAGCGCCTTCTTATTTTCCTTTCCGCGTTTTGTAGAGCTCCATCGCGCGGCTTATGATGCCACGCGCTTCCTCTGCGCCGCCCCAGCGCTCGAACTTCGCCCACTTGCCCGGCTCCAGGCGCTTGTAGGTTTCGAAGAACTCCTGCACCTCCTTCAGCGTGTGCGGCTGGATGTCCGCCACGTCCTTCACGTCGGCGAAGCGCGGGTCCTTCTCTATGACCGCAAGCACCTTCGCGTCCTCGCCCTTTTCGTCGTCCATGACAAGCACGGCCACAGGACGCACGCGTATCACGCATCCTATCGACAGAGGCTCGAACCCGAGAACCATCACGTCCAGCGGGTCGCCGTCGTCCTGCCATGTGCGCGGCACGAACCCGTAGTCGAACGGGAACATCACCGAGGAGTAGAGTATCCTGTCCAGCACGAACACGCCGTGCTTCTCGTCGTATTCGTACTTGTCCCTGGTTCCGCTTTCCACCTCTATGACCGCGTTTATCCTCTGCGGCGGCTCCTCCCCGGCCGGCAGGTCGTCCAGCATGTTCATCGCTTCACCTTCCATTCGTCTTCTTTTCGGACAGGGCGAACAATTCTATAAAATCTACGCGCGCACGCATAAAAAGGGAATACGCGAGCTGGCTCAGACCAGGGCGTACGCGAGGATCAGCGGCGCGAACAGCATGGCCGAGAGCGACATCACTGTTATCATGGTGTTGAGCGAAGGACCGGCCGTGTCCTTGAACGGGTCCCCGACCGTGTCGCCCACGACCGCTGCGTGGTGCGCTTCGGAGCCCTTGCCGCCGAGGTGCCCTTCCTCGATGTACTTCTTCGCGTTGTCCCAGGTTCCGCCGGCGTTCGACATGAACAGGGCGAATATTATGCCGGTGAGTATGCTGCCTCCGAGGAACCCGCCGAGCGCGAACTTGCCGAGCAGCAGCCCCACGACCAGCGGAACAACTATGCACAGCGCGCCCGGCAGCATGAGCTCGTGCAGCGCGCCCTTCGTGGCGATGTCCACGCACCTCGCATAATCTGGCTTCGCCTTCCCTTTCATCAGCCCTGGTATCTCCCTGAACTGCCTCCTCACTTCCTCTATCATCACGAAAGCGTTCTTGCTCACCGAGAGTATCAGCAGTGCCGAGAGCACGGGCGGCATCATCGCGCCTATGAGCGTGCCTGCCATCACGTACGGGTCCGTTATGTCTATCCTGTCGACGCCCACGAGCTCGCCGTACGCCGCGAACAGCGAAAGCACCGTGAGCGCGGCCGCGCCTATGGCGAAGCCCTTGGTTATCGCCTTCGAAGTGTTTCCGGCCGCGTCCATCTTGTCCGTTATGTCGAGCACCTTCCCGCCGATTCCCGCCTGCTCCACTATGCCGCGTGCGTTGTCCACTATCGGGCCGTACGCGTCCGAGGATATTATCATCCCGACGATCGAAAGCATTCCGACTGCCGCCATCGCGACCCCGTACACGCCCGCGAAATACCACGCAACTATCATCGCAATCGAAACGCCGATTATCGGGGGTATGATGCTGAGTATCCCGTACGAAAAGCCCGTGAGTATCGTTATTGCAGATCCGGTCTTCGAGGCCTCGGCCGTCCTTTTCACAGGCATCCTGTCTATGGACGTGAAGAAGTCGGTCGTTATCCCTATGATAACGCCCGCCACCAGGCCGGCTATCGTGGCGTAAAGGACGCTCATGTCCAGCTTGAGGAAATAGAACAGCAGGAACGACAGGCCCGCGAATATCGCGGTTGTAACGAAAGTGCCCCGGTTGAGCGCGGCGCCCGGGCTTCCTTTCTCGCCGACCCGCACGAAGAACAGGCCCGCTATCGAGGAGAGTATGCCTATGGCCGCGATTATGAGCGGCAGGCTCACGCCCATGATGCCGTAGACGGACATGCCCGCGGCGCCGAGTATCATCGCAGCGAGCACGCTCGCGATGTACGAGTCTATGAGGTCCGAGCCCATGCCGGCAACGTCGCCGACGTTGTCGCCCACGTTGTCCGCGACCACGGCCGGGTTCCTGGGGTCGTCCTCGGGTATGTTCTTCTCGACCTTGCCCACGAGGTCCGCAGCTATGTCCGCCGTCTTCGTGTATATGCCGCCGCCCGCCTTTGCGAAGAGCGCCATGGCGCTCGCCCCGAAGCTGAAGCCGAGGACCACGTTCAGGTCGCCGAAAACGTAGTAGAGCAGGCTCACTCCGATCAAGGCGATGCCCACGATGGACATGCCCATGACCGCGCCGCCATAGAATGCGATCGGGAACGCCTTGTTCAGGCTCGTCCGCGCGGCATTGGCGGACTTTACGTTCGCCTTCAGCGCCACCTCCATGCCGAAATAGCCGGCGGCCGCCGAGCAGAACGAGCCGAGCACGTAGGCCACGCCGACAAGGTAGTTGTTCAGCAGGAAGGATATGATGACGGCCATTATCGCTACGAAGACCGCCAGCGTCTTGTACTCCCTTTTCAGGTACGCGTCCGAGCCTTCCTTTATCGCGGCCGCGACCTCCTTCATCCTATCCGTGCCGCTGTCCTTCCCTTTCACGTAGAAGTACAGGTAGACGGCCGCGGCTATTGACAGCGCGCCAGCCAGAGGAACGGCGAGCAACAGGCTCGCAAGCGTCACATCCATGTTTGATGCCCTTGTTTTTATTTTATTGGGTGTTTTCTCCGAGGTGTAATAAAAATTATTGAAGAGCATATTATTTAAATCCGTTGCCAGGTTTCAGCGTAGGCAGAAGAACAAACTTTTATACGAAGGCACCGAATGTTTAGTTGTTGCCATCGTAGGCAGCGGGCCCGTAGCTCAAACTGGATAGAGCGGCCGGCTTCGGACCGGTTGATGCGCGTTCAAATCGCGCCGGGCTCATCCAAAATGCTTCTCGCGAGCCGCAGCTCGTCCTTCACGCGCTCCATGTCCTTTTTCCGTATGTCCTCCTCCACAATGAACGGCACGCGCAGCCGCTTCACCGGCTCTATCGACCGCATGAACGCCTTCGTCGCGCGGCCGAGCGGCTGGTGCGTCCTGCCCCCGCACGTGCAGCTTAGATGCACCTGCGAAATCCGGTCTTCGAAAGCGGCGACCAGCCTTGCGGCTTCGCGGCCGGAAACGGAGAACGCGTGCGAGACGTCAAGGCAAAGCCTTATGTCGGGATAGTCGCGCATCACCTCCTTCAGCACTGCCGCCGAAGAGCCGTAGCCGCTGCTCATGTTCTCGGTTGACACGCTGAAACCGTACCAGTCCAGCATCCTGCGGCCGGGCAGCTGGCTCGGATGCAGGATGAAGTTCTTTGCGCGTATCCTCCTGTAAAGGTCCCATATGCGGTCAAGCTGGCTTGCCAACTCTTCCGCGCCGTGCCTGCCTGCCGGCTTCTGCAGCTCGAAGGGCGCGTGCACGCTCACGTAGCTTAGCTTTCTAAGCCACGACAGCAGGCGTCCGTCAAGCCTCATGCCGAGCAGCATGCCCCGCGAGAAGTTCAGCTCGATTCCGTCGATGCCGAGCTGCCGCGCATAGCCGAGCAGCTCCGCCGCGTTGCCTTCGCCTGCCCACCTCCATATGCTTCCGAGGGAAAAGCCGAGCAGCCTGGCCATAACAGTAGTTTGGATGCCGCATGTTAAATATTGTCTTATGCGGTCTTTTCACCATTTTCGCCGGTTTTCCATACATGAGGAAAACATACCCCAGACGATACAAATAAAAATACCAATAGGAAACTAAATAAGAAATACTGGGCCTTCTTTTGCGCCTGGCTTACTGTGGGGTTGCGGTAATCATGTCTAACCTGAAAGAGAAAGTTGCCGGCAAGCTCGCGTCGCTGAAGGCGTTCCTGCACAGCGCGGAGTTCGCGAAGAAGGTGGAGAGCACTTTCCTGGCCAGCAACACGGTGATACTGTCCGTGATAGCGCTGGCTTCGTACATCTTCATATTCGGTCCGGGCGCGCACCCGACGTCCGAGACGCTCATCGTGTTCCTGGGGTTCTCTGGCATCGGCTTTGTCGCGATGGACCTGATCGGCAGGTACGCGAACGAGCCGGACAAGTTCAACATCCGCTCGCTGCGGCTGTCCATAGTGGCGCTGATAGTCGCGCTGATGCTGATGCGCTCGGTGGGCATGCCGCAGGTCTTCGTGTTCGGCATCATATCGCTGCTGGTGATGTCGCCGCTCGTGTACGTGCTGCGCAGCAAGTGGAAGATAAGCGGACACATCTACACGTTCACGGCCATAGCAACAATCATGTCGATGGTCAGCGCGTGGTTCACGCCCTTGTATCTGCTCATACCGCTCATCAGCTGGTCGAGGCTGAAGCTGCACGTGCATACGGCCGGCCAAGTTGTCGCAGGCGCGCTGCTCGGTTTTACCGTGCCCGTGACGCTCGCGTTCGTGATGCATCTGGTGTGAAAGGTTTAAAAGCCGCAAACGCATTAAAGGTTTTAGGAAACACAAGCTCCCTTCGTCTAGCCCGGCTAAGGATTCGAGCTTCTCGAGCTTGAGACCTGGGTTCAAATCCCAGAGGGAGCATTACATTTTTATCGTCATAGCTTCAGGAGCAGGTTTCCTCTCTGCCAATCCCGTATTATCCTTAAAGAGGTCCTTACTTTGTCGATCTCGCCGCCTTTGGAGAGGAAGTTCTTCTTCCTGCCTATCTCCAGGAGGATGTCCATGGCGTCGCCCGTCCCTGCAGCCACGCCGTAGAACCTCTCCAGCCCCCGCCTGTCGTTGTCCAGGAACAGCTGGATTATCTTCATCGCTGCCAGGTCGGGCGCTTCCAGTTTTTCCGGGTCTATGACCGACATCATTGCCCGTTCCGCTTCGTCTTTGCCATCCGGAGGTATCACGCCGGGCGTGTCCAGGAACAACAGATCGTCCCCGCCAGATATCCATTGCACCCCCCTGGTCACTCCGGCCACGGGGGACGTCTTCGCGACCGACCTGCCAGCCAGGGCGTTTATGACCGACGACTTGCCGGTGTTTGGATAGCCGACCACGCCTACGTTTATCTTGCCCACGCGCCGGCGCTTTCCGGCAATGGCGAAAATCATCTTCTTCAAATCCGCGATGCCCGTCCGCTTCTTGCACGAGACGAATACCATTTTTTTCGACATCGCCCTTTCCAGGAGATCATCCCTCATCTTTTTCGTTATCAGGTCGGCCTTGTTCAGGACCAGTATGAACGACTTCCCGTTCCTCGTAATCCTGTTCTCCACGTTCCTGTTCCTGGTCATGTACGGCATCCTGGCGTCCACGACCTCCAGCAGGACGTCTGACTGGTCGATGACCCTGTCCGCGGCCTTCCAGAAATCACGCATGCTCACGCGGCTCATATGATTCATTCGGGATTGGCGTTTATTTGGTTTTACGGGCGACGGTCCGGACAGGCGAAGATATAGTTCACAAAAATGCAATGGCTGGTTGGGCTTATTCAGCTGGAAGACCTGCAGTTACTTCATACAGCAAAAATATTACTTTCTTAACAATTCCATTCAGAGAAATCCCATATTTCATACATCGGTTTAAATAACTAACGGTGCAGGCATGCGTTACAACCTTTCCGTCAAGTTCAACAAGGACTTCGTCGACGTTGACGAGCAGTCGAGGCACATAACAATCGGCGTCCGCGCGAGGCCCGTCAAAGGCAAAGCAAACGAGGAGCTGATCAAGAAGCTCGCGAAGCATTTCGGCGTGCCGTCGTCGGCCGTGCGCATCGTGGCGGGCGCGAAATCGAAAAAGAAGGTCGTGGAAATCGTGTAGGACGTGCGCATCGGCTTTTCGGCAGGAGCCGCAGACGGAACGTCCGTTAACCGTCCCGGCGGCGGTCCCGCATCCGAGCCTTCGATACAATTAATCTCTTGCTTCTTCCAAATTAAAGCATTTCATTTTTAATACAGAATTGCAAATTCTATTATGCCTAAATTCAAGGCCGTGCTTTTCGACAAGGACGGGACGCTCGTCGATTCGATCGACAAGTACCACAGCGCCATAAACGCGGCGCTGCATAAGTTCGGGTTCGAGCCGTGGAGCCGCGAGACGTTCATCCGGCGGCTGTGGGGCAAGAAATTCAGGGCGAACATAGACAGCGTGCTCTTCGGCGTGCCGGAGGATAAGATGCTGGAAATATACGAGGAGTACAGGAGGAACCTGCCGCTTTTCGACGGCATCGAAAAACTGTTCCCGTGGACAATCCCGACGTTCGAGATGCTGAAGGCTATGGGCTTGAAGCTGGCCGTTGTCACGGGCACGGACAGGTTGATCGCGCTCAAGATACTCGAGAAGTTCGGCATGCTGCGCTACTTGGATTTGGTCGTGGGAGGGGACGAGGCCGCGCCGAAGCCTTCGCCCGAGCCGATACTGAAAGCGTGCAAAAATCTTGAGCTCGATGTCAAGGATGTGCTGTACGTGGGCGACACGCCCGTCGATGCGGAGGCGGGCAAGGCGGCGGGCTGCGCGACTGCGATAATCACGACGTCGCACAACGCCGTCGACCTGGGCGAAATAGGAGGTATTTTAATCATAGACGATTTAAGTGAATTGTTGGGCATAGTCCAAAGCGAGTGAACTGCGACGGACGCGTGAGCAAAAACACAAACGCAGGGGTCCGATAGTCTGGTCAATTCGGCTGGGCTTAGGGCGGCCGCAGAGCCGTAAGCCACCCAGTGGCTTAGTGCCTTCGTGGGTTCGAATCCCACCCCCTGCACATGATAGAAACAAAATGATTGACGTTCAATAAACATCCTTTGGATAGAACTTCTTTATGATTTGTTCTATTTCTTCAGACTTTCCAGAGTTCAAAGATATTTCTAAACCATAATGAGTTGGTTTGCTAAGAAGTAATCCTTCTCTAATCAAGTCCTTAGTAATTTCTAAAACTCTTTTCATACCAGGTTTACCCAAATCACGCACATTCCACCCTTTCTTTACATTGTCAAAAGAAGTGTGAGCTCCTCCCCACTTTCCTCTTTTGGCCAACTTCAGAAGTATCCTTGCCTGCATCTCGTCATCGGAAAACATAAGTACACTTATAGTACCTTGTAAGTCTTATTTAAATACTTGTAGAAATATGTGTAATTTATGGAAGTTACGAAAGACGAACCAACACTGTTAATCCAGTTTCTCGGGAACAATCCAACCCTGAGAATAATAGACTTTTTCTTAGACAACAGAACAGACTATTCAAAAAAAGAAATAATAGAGGCCCTTGGAATGTCAAAAACAACTTTCTACAAAGTCTGGAGACAAATAGAAAAATTCAAAGTGGTTATGCCAACAAGGAGGTATGGAAAGGCACAACTATTCAAGCTCGATGAAGATAACACAGTTGTCAAAAAATTAATGATTTTAGATTTCACTTTAATTAAGCAGTCCAGTCCTCGACCTATGGAACAAAAAATTGGTGTGGCAAGAAAAATTGTGGAAGCATAAGCATGGACAATAGTCCTGTTAAAGAACTCCCTCCGTGGGTTCGAATCCCACCCCCTGCACCCAAATTCTTTACCACCGGCTGTACACAAAAACTTATATCTAGGTAAGAATATCTTACTTCTATGAAGAAAAGGATAGAGATGGCCGAGATAACGAGGGCGAGCTCGAAGGGGCAGATAGTGATACCGACGCGCATACGCGACAGCCTTGGTGTGAAGGAGGGTTCGCTGTTTTCCGTAGCGGCAAGGAAGAACATGATAATATTGAAGAAACTGGACAGCACTATGACCGCGGAGGACGTGCGCACTCTGAAGATGCTGGAAGAGGCGTGGAAGGAAATAGAGGAAGGAAGGTACAAAAGACTTCCCGTTGACGAATTTTTCAAAGAGATGGCGAAATGGAAAAAGTCAAGAGCGTAGTTTGGACGCAGAAATTCGAGGAAGACTTCAAAAAGATAAAGGACGGGACGACGCAGGACAGGCTGGAAAAGCAGATAATGAAAATCAGATTCAACCTGGATTTTGGAAAACCTTTGCGGTATGATCTGAAAGGAGAGCGAACGATCTATGTAAAACCATACAGGCTTGTATACAAAGCCGAGAATGACACACTTGTTCTTCTGAGGTTCGAGCACAGGAAAAGCGTGTACAAATGAAAAAAACGTCCGCCGAACAATCGGAAGTTTGCCCGATAAGCATTTTTAATACGGACGAAAGCGAAATTATTCCTAAGGTGATTCGTTGAAGGTATTGAAGGCAATCGAGCCTTTGCCCGCCGCGAAGATGTTCGGCGTGCTGGGATTGCTGTGGGGGCTGTTCGTGGCCGTCGCTGTGACGTTCTTCCAGGCAGGCTTCGAGCAGTACATGGGCAGGTTCTACACCGTGTTCAAGGTCGTAGTGCCCACGGGCGGGATTTTCGACCTGATAGCACTCCCGGTGTTCTACGGACTCGTCGGGTTCGTGGGCGCGTACATCGGCGCTTGGCTGTACAACGTCGCGGCCAAGAAGTTCGGCGGCATAAAGGTCGACCTGAAATAAAAGATGCAATAACGCGTTTGAAGGTTCTTTGATTTAGTTTTTGTTCTTTGTAGGCCGGGCTTTGTGCGCGGGGTGTTTCGAATCGCGGAAAGGATTTTCACGGACGGTTCGGGCGACGGGCGCATCGCGTGGTATAACGAAAGCACGGGCGAGAACTGGTCCGGCCGAAAGCAGGGCATAACGAACAACGAGGCCGAGTACCTCGCGATCGAGGACGCGCTGACGAAGGCCAAGCAGAAGGACGTCGAGATCGTGTCCGATTCGAAGCTGGTTGTCAGCCAGCTGAAGCGCGAGTGGCACATCAAGGAGCCGCGGCTGCGCGAGCTGTTCGACGAGGTCCAGGCGCTGATAAAGCAGCGAGGGCTGAAAGTGAACTTCGTCTGGATTCCGAGGGGAAAAAACCCCGCGGGAAAATATCTAGGATGATTTCTCCTTCTTCTCCGGCGGTTTCAAGCCCGGCACCGCGCAGTAGTCCACGTCCTGCTCCTGCTTGATGCGCGCAATCGCGGTGCCCTTCTCTATGGACTGGTGCAGCTTCTCCAGCTCCGGCGGGATCGCGATACCGTGCTTCTTGTAGTATTCGTATATCGCCTCGTGCAGCGCGTCCGTGGACAGCAGCGAGCAGTGTATCTTCTGCACGGGCAGCCCGCCCAGCGCGGCAGCGACGTCCTTCCTGCCGAGCTTCAGCGCGTCCGCGAGCGTCTTGCCTTTCGCCATCTCGGTTATCATGCTGCCCGTCGCAACTGCAGCAGCGCAGCCGAAACTCTGAACCTTTATGTCCTCTATGTACGGCTCGCCAGCGGCGTTCGTGCCTACCTTGATGTACATGTGCAGCTCGTCCCCGCAGATGGGGCTTCCGACCTTGCCCGTGGCGTCCGCGTCCGCGATCTCGCCCTGGTTGCGCGGGTTGCGGAAGTGATCGATAACGACGTCCGTGTACGGCCCGTACCTGCTCTTCTTCACCTCGGCCTTCGGGACCGCCGCCTTTTCGTCTGCCATGGTTCTGCCTCTCGTTTTCGCTGAAAAATATATAACAGCGTTATAATTTAAAGCTTCCTACGCACGTACAGAAAGATTATTCGTTTTTAAATCAGTTAGTGCAAAGAGTATTTACGCAGCGTGATAGCCATGGCGAAGAGGAAAGGCGTGCCGAAGTGGAACGATTTGGTGCTCTGCACGGTCACCCGCGTCACGCCGTTCGCCGCGTGGTGCAACCTCGATGAGTGGGAGACGCCCGACGGCAAGCCCGTCGAGGGCATGATCCACATAAGCGAGGTCGCTGGCAAGTGGGTCAAGGACATACGCAAGTTCGTGAAGACTGACAAGCAGTACATCGCGCGCGTAGTCCGCATCGACCGGGAGAAGGGCTTCATCAACCTCAGCCTGAAGCGCGTGAGCAAGTTCGACCAGCGCGAGAAGACCGAGACCGACCGCAAGAACAAGCGCATCACGGGCATGCTCATGCAGATAGCCAGGCGCATCGGCAAGGACAAGGTCGAGAAGGACGCCGAGGATGCAATTATACCGAAGCTGGCTGCGCTGGACAGGTTCGACGACGCGTACGAGGCGCTCGAGGAAACGGCCGACGAGCCGTCAATCGCGGACGAAGCCGGGATTGAAGCGCCGTGGAAGGACGCGCTCATGGAGGTGCTGCGCAGGAACTTCCAGGAGAAGGAGATAGAGATTAAGGCGACCGTGGAGATGAGCAGCACGGCCGCGGATGGCGTGAAGCAGATAAGCAGGGTTCTGTCCGAGTTCGAAAAGTCAAGCGGGACGGTCGTGAAGTACATATCCGCGCCGAAATACATGGTCGGGCTGCGCACGAAAACGCCGAAGGACGGCAAGAAGAAGCTCGAGGAGGCGCTCGCCGCGGCCGTGAAGGAGATGGAGAAGCTGGGCGGCAAGGCGGGCTACGAAATCGAAAAGTGAGGATGGCGTTTGTATGAAGCTGAAAAAGTGCGGCAGTTGCGGAACGTACACCATGAAGGCGGCATGTCCGAAGTGCGGCTGTGCTGCGAAAAGCCCGCTCCCGCCGTCGTTCTCGCCCGAGGACAGGTACGGCAAGTACAGGCGCGTAGCGAAGTTCGGATCGGCGAATGCTGGGCAAAATTAAAAAATCGAAAATATAATTAGGCGGGAGTGCAATTATTAGACAGGCGTGGCGAATGGCAACGAAGATAACCGATCTGCAGAGGCCGAAGCTGAAGAACCCGATACTTATCGTGGGATTGCCCGGCGTGGGCAACGTCGGCCGCATAGCCGCCGGCTATCTGATCGAGGAGCTGAAGGCGACGAAGTTCGCGGAGCTGTACAGCTCGCACTTCATGCCTTTCGTGATGCTGCAGAAGGGCTCGGCAGTGCACGTGCTTAACAACGAGTTCTACTACTGGCGCGCCGAGAAGGCCGGGCAGAGGGATTTGATAATCATGGTCGGCGACTCGCAGAGCGTCGATCCCGAAGGCCATTACGAGATTGTGGAAACGATACTCCCGTACGTCAAGTCGTTCGGAGTGACGGACGTTCTCACGCTCGCCGGCCTTGGCGTCGGGCAGAAGAAGGCGGCGCCGAAGGTCGTTGGCGTTGTGAACGACATGTCCGTCATTAAAAAATACAAGGACGCGGGCATGGACTTCAGCGCTGGCGACCGGGTGGGCACGATCGTGGGCGCGGCCGGGCTGCTGATAGGCTTGGGCAGGCAGTACGGAATGGACGGCGTGTGCGTGCTCGGAGAAACGTCGGGCGTGCCGCTCATACCCGACCCGAAGGCCGCGGAGGCGGTGCTTCGCGTGCTCGTGCGCATACTCAAGGTCAAGGTTGACACCAGCCGCATAGAGAAGAAGGTGAAGGAGATGGAGGCCTTCGTCAAGCGCGTCGAGGCCGTGCAGCAGAACGCCATAGTGCAGATGCTCAAGCAGCAGATGCCCGAGGCCTCGAAGAAGGACGACAAGGACCTGACCTACATAGGATGAATAGGATGAGTTTTATTATTCGCAAAACGTAAGCAAGGCTATCCTCCTGCCGGGTTGCCGGTCGTCGTAGTGGTCGTTGCGGTGACAATGCTGGGTTGTGCGAACTGTGCGCCACTGAACAGCGACTTCAGCGCGTCTATCAAGCCGGACAGCATGTCTATGATCGTCTGCGCCGCTCCTTTCGTCTCGCTGACCTCCTTGTGTATCTCCTCTAGCTTCCTCATCATCTCCTCGTTGCTCGCCGAAGCCACCCCCGAGCCCAGGCAGGCGATCTTCTTCGTGCAAGCCGCTATGCAGCTGTCCAAGTCGAACGCGGCGGCAGTGCCCTTGCTCGCCGACTCCTCCGTTGCCGCAGCCTTGTTTTTGCAGTCTACCAGGCAATCCTTGTCCATGACCTCCTCGAAGCATTGCTCCGCTGGCTTGGCCGTGCTGCATATCTTCTGGTAGCACCCTGGCCCGCAGGATACTTCCTCGCACACCGGAGACTCTGCGCCGACTACCGGAGGCACGACAACGCTGTACCTGTAGTCTTCCGTGTAGTTTATCGGGATGGACTGCTCGACCTTCGCAGTATCGTACGATGCCTGGCTTGCGGTAATCTCAAGCATGTAAACGCCGACCGGGCATTCGTACTTCTGCAAGTAGGCCGAGGTGGTGTAACGCCTGGTAAAATCGTCATAGCTGAGCGTGACGCGCTTCACGCATCCCACGCTTTCGAGCGGGTGCAGGTAGCCTCGGATGTTCGCATACGGCACTATGCTGCCCCTGTCGTCCTTCACCTCTGCGTATATGTACAGGTTCACTGCGCTGGGGTTGCTGTCTATCTTGAAGCCGGTCTCCAAAAGCAGTTTCGCAAGAGCGACGTTGAACTCCTTTTCCACGACAGTTTCGGCGTAGCCTGGTACGCTGACAGTGAGCTTGAGCGCGTACGTGCCGGTCGGGCACCACGAAGGTATGGACGAGTCGTCGATGTAGTACTTTTGCACCCAGACTCCCTTGTAGTATAGCGGGCCTTCGGGGTGGACGTATATCCTGCATATCTGCGGCTCGCTTCCTACCGACGTGACCACGGCAGGGACTTTGGTTTCCGTTGCCGGGACAGCCTCTGTTGCGCGGCCTGCCAACGTCTTGGCAGCCTCTACTATACGGCCTACTATCGATGCTATGCCCCCTGTCGCCGGGCTTGCAATGCCCGCATCGCTCCAGTTCCCCAACGGGAATATCTCGCCGCCGATGTAGGCATTGCCGACCACCGAGCCGTTCGGATAAGTGACAAGCACCTTGATGTACACGCGGCCGCCCGGGCTGTAGCTGCTCTGGTCGAAGAAGACCTGCACGTTGAGCTTCTCTTTTTGTATCTCCAGATCCTTCTTGATGACTATCGATTCACCGGCTTTTTCTTTCACATTCACAGTCGCATGCAGCGTATATTTTCCAACCGCTATCCATTCGCTGACCTTCCAAGCCTCTATCTCGTAGAACCCCTCCTTGTACTCGGCAGTCAGATACTTGTACAGGTTGCCCTGACCGTCTTTCAGCTCCACGCTGACCCAGGCATTGGAAACCGCGTTGCCGTATTTGTCGAACACCTTTATCTTCCCATGCAGCGTATCGCCGGGCATGAGCACGTTCTTCTCAAGCACCAGGTCGGCGTTCACCCCGCGCCTTGTCACGGCCACCGTGACCGAATCGGCCGCCTCCTGCTCCTTCCATTTCGCGCTTATGCTGAACTTGTACGACATGTCCACGTCGCTGGTGCTGAGGTAGTAAGTATAATAGTAGACTCCTTCCGAGGACATCCAAGGATAGACGAGGCTGACGAGCTCGCCTGTGTCGGCGCGCCTCATCTCGCCGCTTATGCTGGACGGGTTTACGGGGTTGCCGATGTTGTCCGTGAACTTTATGGTGAGCTTTACCGAGTCGCCGGGGTAGTACTCCGCCTTGTCCACGCTCATCTTCATTCCCAGCGCGGGTTTGAGCATAGAGAACTTCTCCGCCGCGACCGCCGATTCGTACGCCGCAACCTTGGCCGTCACGGTGAGCGTGTATTCGCCCGGCAGCGTGCTTTCGCTGAAATAATACCAGGCCTTGTAGCAGTCGCAGAGCGTGGAGTAGAAGAAGCTGAGGCCCGTGTTACCCGGCTTGGCTGTGGAAGTGAGCCAGCCGGTCACGGTCGCGTCGGTGACTATCTTGCCGGTCGGGTCTGTCACCTTCACCCTGGGGTTGAAGCTGTCTGTCGGGTAGTAAGTCTTCTTGTCCAGCGTTATCGCAGCCGACAGCTGCGGCACCTCGCTTTTCACGGTCACCGCTGCGCCGGTGCCAAGATTGCCCGCGGCGTCCCAGCATCTGAAATAAACGCTATAGCTCCCCGTCGCCAGCCCGCTTGCCAAGGTCACGCTCGCCACGCCATTAGAGACGGCAGCCTGGTAGGCAGAGCCGTCGATCGACATGTTGCAGCCTGCCACGGCGACGTTGTCAAAAACCGTCGCGGCGAAAGTGACGGACTTCAGCTGGAATACGGAAGTAGGCGACGCAGAGCCGACGGTCGGCGCGGTCGTATCCGGCGGAGTCGTGGTCGTCGTTGATGTCGTTGTCGTACTGCTCGTTGTTGTACTGGTGCTCGTTGTTGTGGTTGCGTTTGGAAGCGTGGTCGTCGTGCTCGTTGTTGTGGTTGCGTTTGGAAGTGTAGTCGTGGTAGTCGTTGTCGGCACAGTCGTAGTCGTTTCGTTGGTCTCGTTCACTGCTAAAACAGCGGACGGCAGGGTCGCGGCCGACACGAGAACGTAAGAAAGCGCAAATAACGATAGCAAGACCAGAGCCTTTCTAATCGTCTTCATCAATTGGTATTTTCTTTTCTGCCGGTATAAAAGTTACGCCGTGCGTCGTCGTATTCGTCGTGCGTTTTGTGTTTAAGTGAGAAGTTAAGGATTTAAACGGTTCCTAACCGCACATTTATAAAACCATAACAACAAATAAAGAACTAACAATCGCAGAGCGTAACGGTGCAAACATACATGGCGACAGAGTTCCTGGTTCCGAGCCAGACGTACCTCGCGTCGGGCATACACATAGGGATGAAGCAGAAATCGCAGCACATGCGGCGCTTCGTCTACAAGATCCGGCCGGACGGCCTGGCTGTCATGAACCTGCAGATGATAGACGGGAAGATACGCGTGGCCGCCGCTTTTCTGGCGCGCGCGAAAAACATAATGGTCGTCAGCAGGAAGAACATCGCGCACATGGCCATCGAGAAGTTCGGCGAGGCGATCGGGGCGAAGGTGATCAAGGGAAGGTTCATGCCCGGCACCCTCACGAACCCGCGCGACAAGGACTTCTTCGAGGCCGACGCTGTCGTGATCGTGGATCCGCTGTACGACCACCAGGTCATGGACGAGGCCGCCACGGCGCGCGTGCCCATGGTTGCGGTGTGCGGCACTTCGAACGAGACGAACGACATAGACGTCATCATTCCCGCGAACAACAAGAGCGCGAAATCGATAGCAGTCCTGTTCTGGGTACTGGCGCGCGAGATACTGAAGAACCGCGGCCAGCTGCAGAAGGACGAGGATTTTGCATACAAGATATCGGACTTCATCAAGGAGGGCGCGTTCGACGAGTCCGGACCAGTTGCGTATGCGGCCGAGCAGCAGGCCGAGCGGTCGCCGAGGCGCGGAAGGCGTCCAGAGAGAAGAAAATAAGCGCAGTCGCATGCAAAGTCTTCCGTTTTTGTCACGCGCACAAAGTTTCAAGCGGCCGAGCGCTCGATTCGCTCAGCACGACCGAGCAGTCATTTCACATCTGCATGACATAGGTCGCAACATCAAAATTAATATTTAAACGGACAGTAAATTTCTATTCGCGCTGCATGCGCGGCGCGGTCGGACGGTACCAAAATGCCAACGATTTCTAAGGTCAAGAAGCGCGACGGACGCATAGTCGATTTCGACGAGAGCAAGATCGCGCTCGCGATATGGAAGTCGGCCGAGTCCGTGGGCGGGAAGGACCGCAAAAGGGCGGACGAGCTCGCGGCCGCGGTCACGAGGCTGCTCGAGCAAAAGTTCGGCGGCGAGAACATGCCTAGCGTCGAGGACGTGCAGGACGCCGTGGAAAAGGTGCTTATCGAGGAGGGCCACGCGACTGTGGCCAAGGCGTACATACTCTACCGCCAGAAGCGCGCCGAAGTGCGCAAAATCAAATCCATGCTCGGAGTGAACGACGAGCTCAAGATGAGTTTGAACGCGATAAAGGTCATGGCCAGCCGGTACCTGCTGCGCGACGAGAACCGCGACATAATCGAAAGCACAGCCCAGCTGTTCAGGCGCGTGGCGCGCGCGATTGCCGAACCGGAAGCGGCGTACGGAGGCGAGGAGCGCGTTGCGGAGTACGAACGTGCGTTCTACGAAATGATGGTGAAGCGCGAGTTCATGCCGAACAGCCCGACATTGATGAACGCGGGCACCAGCCTCGGCCAGCTGTCCGCGTGTTTCGTGCTGCCGGTGCCGGATTCCATCCCGGGCATCTTCGACTCCGTGAAATACACGGCCATCATCCACAAGTCCGGGGGCGGCACTGGTTTCTCGTTCTCGCGGCTGAGGCCGAAGGGCGACGTGGTGAAGAGCACAGGCGGGATCGCGTCCGGACCGCTGTCGTTCATGCAGGTTTTCAACGCCGCGACCGAAGTCATCAAGCAGGGCGGCAAGCGCCGCGGGGCCAACATGGGCATGCTGCGCGTGGACCACCCGGACATACTCGAGTTCATAACCGCGAAGGAGCGCGAAGGCATACTCAGCAATTTCAACATCTCCGTGGCAGTGACGGACAAGTTCATGCAGGCCGTGGAGAAGAACGCCGAGTACAACATGATAAACCCGCGCGACAAGAAACCGAACAAATCGCTGCCCGCACGCGCCGTGTTCAACCTCATGGTGATGATGGCGTGGAAGAACGGCGAGCCCGGCGTTGTTTTCATAGACAAGATAAACGCGGCTAACCCGACGCCCGCGCTCGGCGAGATAGAATCTACTAACCCATGCGGTGAACAACCGTTGCTGCCCTACGAGTCGTGCAACCTCGGCTCAATCAACCTCGAGCGGATGATGACCGATGGAGAGCTGGACTGGGAGAAGCTGCGGCAGACCGTGCGGCTGGCCGTGCGGTTCCTCGACAATGTCGTGGACGTGAACAAGTATCCGATTCCGGAGATAGAGAAGACGACGATGATGAACCGGAAGATAGGGCTGGGCCTCATGGGATTCGCGGACATGCTGATCAAGATGGACATACCTTACAACTCGGACGAGGCGATACGCACGGCCGAGAAGGTCATGAAGTTCGTACAGGATGAGTCCAAGAAGATGTCCGAGGAGCTCGGTGCCGAGAAGGGCGACTTCGAGGGGTTCGACAAGAGCATATGGGCGAAGCGCTACAAGCACATGCGCAACGCGACCACGACCACCATTGCACCAACGGGCACCATAAGCGTCATAGCGGACTGCTCGTCCGGAATCGAGCCTATTTTCGCCGTGGCGTACACGCGCGATGTCAGCGAGAGCCTCGGGCACGAACTGGTGGAGATAAACCCCATGTTCGAGACGGAGATGATAGAGCGCGGTCTTTACAACGACGAGCTGGTGAAGAAGGTTTCGCAGTCCGGAAGCGTGCAGAACATACCGGAGATATCGCCCGAGGTGCGGAGCGTTTTCGTCACTGCGCTCGAGATAGAACCAGAGTGGCACGTGCACATACAGGCCGCTTTCCAGAAATACACCGACAACGCGGTGTCGAAGACGATCAACTTCTCGAACTGGGCCACCCCGCATGATGTGGAGAAGGCGTTCATGCTCGCATGGAAGCTCGGGTGCAAGGGCATTACCGTGTACCGCTACGGCAGCCGCGAGAAGCAGATACTCAAAGTGGAAACAGTGCAAGCTCGGAACCCGATGTCGCGGGAGTCCAACGGCACGAGCGACTATTCGTATTCGGTCGGAGGCCGCGGCCCCGCGCCGATGGACGAGTCCGGCGCATACCCGGGCGGCTGCCCCACATGCGCGCTCTAAGCCAAGCCGCCGGCAGCAAAGCGTTTTTATCCTGAGATTTACATCTCTTTGAGTATGAACATCGCATTCGCGGCGCTGGGCGTGCTGGACATTTTCGCCGCGTATCTTCTGTTCAACCCGTTCTCCGAAGCGGCCGTGCTTTACCTGATGATTTACGTTTTTGCCAAGGGCGGCTTCTTTTTCCTTACGAACGTCACGTCAAAGAACTTCAATCCCTTCTTCCTTCTGCTGTGCCTCGTGGACGTGCTCACAGGCATCGCCCTTGCCGCAATCTCGCTCGGCTACGCGTCCGTGCCAGCGGTTGCGTCGTTCGTATCGTCCGTCAAACTCGTCGCATTGGTGAAGGGGTTGTACGGCCTGGCCGTGCCGGGTTTCAGCTGAGCGCGCGATGACCCGCATAGCGCAGGACACAAAACGATTAAAAAGCGACGCGACAATTATTTGAAAGGTTCTAGATTCCATGGCCGGGAAAAAAACTAAAAAAATCAAAAAAGAATTCAACGGCAAGAAGCGCGGCATGGTCTACCTTTACACTGGCACGGGCGCAGGCAAGACCACGAACGCGCTGGGCATAGCGATGCGCTGCGTTGGCCATCGGAAAAAAGTTATTATAATCCAATTCCTAAAGTGGTGGAAGAACACGGGCGAATACAGAATACGCAACCGCTTGAAGCCCTACTACGAGATTTACCAGTTCGGCCGCAAAGGCTGGATCGGTTTCAAGAATCTCGACGAGCGCGACAAGAAGTTCGCAGAGAAGGGGTTCGAGTTCGCCAAGCGTGTAGTGAAGGAGAAGAAGCCGCACGTCCTCATACTGGATGAAATAACGATCGCGTTGAATCGAAAGTTGTTGGACAAAAAGAAAGTCGTAGATTTTCTGATGAACCTGCCGCCGCGGACGGACGTCGTGCTCACCGGCCGCTACGCGCCCGAGGAGCTCTGGGACGTGGCGGACTTTGTGAACATAGTCGTGGACGACAAGCACCCGAAGGAGATGGTGGCGAAGGCGGGCATACAGTATTGATTGGTTGATTCCGAGGTGGGCAGGAAGGTTTCTTCAAGGAAATATGGATAACTCAAAAGAATATTTCGGATGAGAAATCTAATTCTGCGTGAATATCGTGGGTTCAAATTTCCAAAACATCTTTCTTTTAGTTTTTCTATTATCCAACCTTTCATTCATTTCTGCCAGGCTTTTATTGTAAGTTAATCTATCTACTTTTTCTCCAGCGCCTTTTTTATACGCGCGAGGAAATTTACGATATCAAATGGCTTTTCAATCTCATCTTTCAAATTTGCGTAATGCATTACATATTCTTTTGATCTTTGAAATGCATCTGATTGGATCGACAGAGCGCTCATCAATATGGTAGGTATTTTTTTTAATTTTTCATCTTCGTTCATTCTTCTTAGTACTTGTATGCCGTCTATTTCAGGCATCATTATGTCCAATAGGATTAAGTCGACAGCCTCTTTTTTCAGTTTGTCCAAGCACTCCTGACCGCCAAATGCAGTGATTATATCGTAGCCTTCTAATTCCAAAGCAGTTTTTATTGTTTCAACGGTTGAGCGATCATTGTCGACAACCATTATTTTTGTCATATTCACACCCCACCTCGTTTTATTTTGGAGATTGGCAAGCTGAAATAAAATGTGGAGCCTTTACCCACACTGCTTGTAAAACCACTCTCTCCCTTCATCTTTTGGATGATAAGTTTGCACGCATATAAGCCAAGCCCAGTACCACCATACATTTTAGAAATTGACATATCACTTTGATAAAACTTTTCGAATATGTGCGGTTTACTTTTTTCGTCAATTCCTATCCCATTGTCCTTCACCTTGATGAGCACATGCTTCCCTTTCACTCCTGCAGAAACTATTATCTCACTTTTTCTCGGACTGAACTTTATGGCGTTATCAATAAGATTATTAAGAACCTCGACTACATAACCTTTATCAGCCTTAACTAAAGGAAGTTTTTCAGGAACTTCTAAAGCTATGTTAATATCGCGTTCGTCCGCCATACTTTTCAAACTTTTCACAGTTGCCTCAATGACATTAAAAATATCAAGAGGTTTCATTTCAATTTCTATCTTTCCTTTTTCTAACCTGACCACTGTCAAAATCCTGTTAATTATTTTTTTCAGATGCATAGACTCGTCCAATACAATATTCAATGACTTTGATTGCTCATTTGTCAGGCCGTCTAACTTCTTAGATAGTAGTATTTCTGTCATTCCAATGATGGAAGTCAACGGTGTCCTCAATTCATGAGTCATCAAATTTAAAAACTCATCTTTCTCTTTATCTAGAGACTTTAACTTTTCAATCTCCTCGCTCTGTTGCAAATAGCCCATGGTAGTATGCTCTATTTTTTCCTCCATCCGCTTGCGCTCGGTTATGTTCCTGCCAATACCCCTGTAACCAATCAAGTTTCCCCTTTCGTCTAATAAAGGAACTCCACTGGTTTCCAATAAAACCCTAGTCCCATTTTTATGGACATTCCAGTTCTCCAGACTGGCAAATGGCTTCCTATTTTTCTTAATTTTTTCAAAAAATTTAACTATTTTTTTTACCTCGTCTTTTGGCATAAAGTCAAACTGGGTTTTGCCAACAATTTCTTCAGGTTCGTATCCTAAAATATCCTTGATTTTTGGACTAACATAAGTATATACACCATTTTTATCCACTTCCCATATACAGTCACTTGTCGTTTCCACCATGTTTCTGAATTTTTCTTCTGATTTTTTTAAATTTTCTTCTATTATTCTACGTTTTGTAACATTTGCAGAAATCAGTATAACATCTTTAATTTTTTTGCCATTTTTTATTGGCACAACCTTTGTGTTAAACCATACAGTGCCGACTTTAGGTATATTTGAAGAAACCCCGTAGCTATCTACTTCACTTGTTTTAAAAACTTTTTCTAGATGTTTCATCATTATACTGGCTTGCTCTTTTGGCACATAGTTGTATACTGGTGTTCCGACTGTCTTTTCTGAGGTGTAGTTTCCCAGGGTTTTATTGATATATTGAATTATGCCTTTGTCATCGACAATCATGATAATGTCATCGGTATTTTCTGTCAAAGACGTCCATTTTTCTTTCCCTTTTTGTATTTCATTTTCTGTTTTCCTCTTCTCGGTGATGTCCCAGAAAATACCTAACATGCCAATAACATTTCCCCTTTCACCTTTGACAGGCACTTTTATTGTATGCACAAATGTTTTTTCCCCATCTGGAATGTATTCCTCTTCGATATCTTCTATCTTTCCAGACTTCATAACCCTTTTATCATCTGCTCTGTATTTTTCAGCCAATTTCTTAGGATAGAATTCATAATCTGTCTTTCCAGCAATTTCATCGGCTTTAATCTTTAAATCCCACGCATAGTTCTCATTACAAGAAATATAAACTGAATTTCTATCCTTAAGGAATATTTTTTGGGGAATATTTTCGACGAGTGTTCTATATTTTTTCTCACTCTCTTTTAGCACCGCCTCTGCCTGTTTGCGCTCGGTGATATCGCGAATAATAACAATTATATTACTGATTTTCCCGTCTTTCTTGATAAGAGAAGATGAACATTCCAAAAAGAACTCTCGCCCCTTTTTGTTCTTGATTTGTATGTTCATTAAAACATCTTTACCACTAATAATTTTTTTGAAGTTTCCAAGAAGTGTCGGTATATCTTTGATAGAAAATATGTTCAATCTAGTGAAATGTTTTCCCAATAATTCATTTTTTGTTCCACCAAAAATTTCTAAAGTCTTTTCATTAACATCAAGAATTTCTCCAAATTTACTGAGATATACAATGCTATCATTCACTTTTTCAAAAATGCTCTTGGCTTTTCCTTCTGCATCTCGCAGAGATTCTTCAGCTTTCTTTCTTTCAGTTATATCTACCTCACGGACATCCCCAGCAATCTTAATTCCTGACTTTCTTAAATTGGTTTTCATATGCACATCTTTTAATCTTTCTTTCATTTTTTCGACCATATATTTTCTAAAAACTCCATTGCATAAGCATCATCCGAACTGGATGTTTTTCCAAGATATTTTGGCACAGAAATCCCGATAAAGAATAAAACAATCAAAGCAATCGAATAACGATACTTATTCATAATATATAGTCGTTTTCCCGTATAAAAATTCCCTGTTTAGTAGTAAATGGGTATTTCGAGGTATCAATATCCTTCAAGGAAATTTATATGCCAAGAAAGATTAAAAACCGCGAAACGAATATAATAAGAGTAGAGTGGTGGAATTGCCGACGGTTAGCGTGGACAAGGACAAGTGCATCGGCTGCGGCTTCTGCGCAAGCATGTGCCCGGACGTTTTCGAGATGAAGGACGACGGCAAGGCGCACGTGAAGAACCCGAAGGGCTGCGAGAGCGGAAGCTGCGACTGCAAGTCCGTTGCCGAGAACTGCCCAGTGAAAGCGATAACGGTTAAGTAAAATCGGAGTGGAATTCAGATACTGATCTTTCTTTCCTCGCCGACGAGCTCTATTATTTTTGCCTTGTCCTTCGACTTGCGCACGATAACCGCGTCGCCGTCAGCCAGCTGCACCATCGTGGTGTTGTTGTCCGCGCACATCAGCGCAGGCCCGCGGTTTATTTTTATTTTCACCTCTGCCTCCTCGTCTGCGAAGTGGTACTTAACGTCCTTGTCCGAGTTGTTCAGCGCGATGCCCAACCCCTTCGAGAACCTGCGGCCGGTGATGACACGGAAGTACGCAGTGCTTCCGTAAGGCGTCGCGACAACAGCGCCGTCGCCTATGACGTCCGTTGCGACTGGCTTCCCGTTGATGAAAACATCGAAGCGTATCGCCCTTGTCGGAAGCGCGTGCGCCACGTTTATCTCGTTCAATCCCGTCAGCCGTTCGGTGCGGTCCTTGCTGCCCGCAGATTCCACAGAGCCTTCGACTTTGATTTCCTCCACGACCTTGTACTGCTTGTTCGCAAGCTTTTCCACGACAGCCGACAAGTCGTGCGTCCCGCCGACCTCGCACTTCGCGCAGTGCTTGCTGTGCTTTATCGTCAGCCTCGGCACGCCCGGATACAGATGCTCGGCCACCAAGGCTGAGCCGTCCCCGCCGATAGAAACCACTACGTCCGGCTTGAACTTGTCCAGCGAGAATCCGCGACGCGCCAGCTCGCGTTCGACCATGGCCTTTTCCAGACCGACCACGGCTACCTTTGCCATGATTAGTAATTCTCGGAAGAAAACTTATGCTTAACGATTTCAGCCGGCCATCGCGTTCCGCACGCGCTCCACCGCAATCTCCATCGCAGCGTCGCGCGTGTGCTTGCCCTCGCGCTTCGCCTTCTCCAGCACGAGCTGCGTGTTCTTGCGCACGCGCTGCTCCACTTCGCGGAACATCTGCTCCGGCGTTCCGCCTACGTACTCCACGTACGACGATATCACTCCGCCCGCGTTCGCTACGAAATCCGGCACAACCAGCACGCCCTTCTCCGCGAGCTTCCTCTCTATCTCGCAGCAGATGGGTATGTTCGCCGCCTCCACGATTATTTTCGCCTTCACATTTTTCCAATTTGTTTCCGTTATAACATCAGGAAGCGCGCCCGGTATAAGCACGTCCACGTCCAGCTCGAACAGCTTCTCGTTGCGCACGCACTCGCACGGCACGTAGTTCTTCACGGCCCCGGTCTGCTTCTTCACAATGCCGAGCTTCGCGACGTCCAGCCCGTCCGCGTTGTAGGCGCAGCCTTTGCTGTCGCTCACTGCGACGATCCGCGCGCCCGCTTCGGCCAGATACTTGGCAGCGAAGCTGCTCACGTTGCCGAAACCTTCGATCGCGATGGTCGCATCCTTTATCGGAATGCCCGCGTGTTCCAGCGCGACGAGCGTCGAATGGTAGACGCCGAAGCCCGTGGAGCCAAGCTCGTGCGGAATGCCGCCCATGTCGGCAGGCTTGCCCGTGCACGACTGCATCGAGCCGTTCTCCTCCGCGAACCAGCGCATCTCCTCCTCCCCGCTGTCGATGTCCGGCGCAGCCACCCATTCGCCTGGCGAGACGGCCTTCATCGCGCGCGCGTACGCACGCACGAGCTGCTCCTTCCTCGCCTTGTCTGTGCCCGCCGGCAGAATCATCCCGCCCTTCGCACCGCCGAAAGGCAGCTCCGCCATCGCGCACTTCCACGTCATGGTGCGCGCGAGCTTGTAGACTTCCATTGCGGTCACCGTGGCCGTCATGCGTATCCCGCCCTTGCCCGGGCCCGCGGCGGTGTTGTCGATGACCACGAACCCGCGCATGCCCGTGGCCGGGTCGTACACTTCGAGAATCTTCTCGGGCCCGAACTCGTCGTACTCTATGCCGCAATCGGTTCTTACAGCCATGCTATACACTCTAGCGGTTCTTGCTGCTGTTCTGCTTCGTCCAGTCCACGACGTACTTGCTCTCGAAGCCGTGGATGTGGTTGTACGCCGACAGCGCTGCCTTGCATCCGTCGCCCGCTGCCACGCTTATCTGCTTGAACGGCGTGTCCGTAACGTCGCCTGCGGCGAATACGCCTGCATGCGAAGTCTCTCCGTTCTTGCCGGTCTTCACCTGGCCGTTCTCGTCCAGCTCCACAAGGTGCCCGACGAACTTCGTGTTCACATCCGAGCCCACCTCCACGAAGACGCCATCCACCTTCAGCTCGGATTTCTTGCCTGTCTTTTTGTTCTCGACGGTCATCGCTTCGAGGAACTTCTTGCCCGCTATCCCGGTCACAATCGAATCGAGCACGAACTCCACGTTCTTCTTTTTTCTCGCGTCCTCGACCGCGTGCTCGAACGCGCGGAACTCGCTGCGGCGGTGGATGACGTAGACCTTGCGCGCGATCGCGCTGAGCACAATGGCCGCGTCCATCGCGGAATTGCCCCCGCCCACGACAGCCACGTCCTTGCCTTTGAACATCGGCGCGTCGCACGTGACGCAGTAGCTGACCCCGCGGCCGACGAACCCTTCCTCGCCGGGCACGCCAAGGCTCCGCGGCGTCTTTCCCATCGCCAGGATGACCGTGCGTCCGAGGTACTCGTCGCACTTCTCGCCGCCGCACGCCTTGGCCATGAAAAGCTTTTCGTCCGCCTTGCCCACGGCCTCGTTCAGCTCCACGACCTCCTTGATAACTATCTCCGCGCCCGAGGATTTCGCCTGCGCGTCCATCGCCTTCACCAGTTCGCTGCCCGAGACCTCCTCGAACCCCGGATAGTTCTCTATGGACTTGATCGTGGACATCTGTCCGCCCAAGTCCTTTGTGAGCACGAGCGTCTTCAGGTTGCGCCTCGCGGCGTACACGGCAGCCGTAAGCCCGGCCGCCGAACCTCCGATAACAATCACGTCGTACACGTTCTTCAGCGAGTCCGACCTCGGTTTTTTCTGCTTCGCATCCTTCGCGGGCTTGTCCGATTTTGCGGTCTCGAGCGCCGCGTCTATCTTCTGCACGTCGAACCCGACTATGACTTCGCCGTTTATCTCAAGCACGGGCACTGCCATCTGCCCGGACTTTTCGATCATCTCGTCGGCGGCGTCGCGGTCCTCGCCGACGTTTATGTCCTCGAACTTCACGCCCTTCGCGCGGAGGTAGTCCTTGGCCATGTGGCAGTACGGGCACTCTTCCGTAGAAAAGACTCGCACTTTCATACAATCAACCTGGTTTCTGCAAAATTATACTTTAATCTATTAGTTCGTCAGGATTTATGAATTTGCGGGACCGAAGTAACGGCGCTCAAATCTCGCAGCCCGCCACGCGCGCCAGCTCCGCAAGCGGCTTCGCGCCGTAGGACAGCTGCCCGTTTATCTTCCACGCGGGATACGCGGTCACGCCTGCGTCCTTGCACGCCTGAGCCTGTTCGTCCGAGCCATCGACGGCGCACTCGACGTACGTGACGTACTGGAACGAGTCGCCGAACAGCGCCTTTTGCTCAGCGCAGTGCGAGCACCACGAGGCGCCGTACATCACCGCGCCTTTCTGCGTCAGGCATTTTGCGAGCTTGTCGTAGTTGCCACCGCTCGGCTGGGTGATGGCAAAGCTGCCGGTAAGATAAGAGCCGACGAAGTAAAGCGCTACAATCGCCACGGCCGCCACCGCCGCGAACTTCAGGTGCTTTGCGCTGACTTGCATGGATAGAACTCTTATTTTCGGTTATTTAAATCTAACTGGCTAGTCTCTGACGTACCAGGCCGCCAGCAGAAGCAGCACTGCGACGAATACCAGCAGCGAGTAGATGTTCCACGTCATCATCGCGGAGAACAGGAGCATAAGCACTGCGACCGTTGTCACGATCTTGTCCTTCGCCAGGCGCTTTCTGTTTTTGCTTTTTCTCATCTCATTCCGCCATCCCGCAGACGCTCTTCTGGCACTCGCAGTCGCCCTTGCACGCGACGTACTCGGGCGCGTCGCACGCCTGCTGCCCGCACTGGCAAATGCCCTCGCAGCCGCACACCGGCGCCTTGGTGCTGAACGGGCAGTATGTCGCGTTCGGGTCGCACGTGCCGTGCACAGCCAGGTTGTACAGGCTGTACGTGCTGTATATCGTGCTGGCGAAGAACAGCGCCGTGAATATCCACGATAGAAGCTCGAAGCGCTTGTAGACAAATCTCGCGGCCTTCGGCGCGCGCGGCAGCAGCTTTGAAACCAGCTTGGACTTTATTCTGTCGTCCAGCGCAGTGTCGCATGGACGAAATGTCATCTTCAGAAAAGTGCACCTGAACGCCTCTTTCGCCAGGCTTCTGTATTTTGCCGAGAATATGCCGAGCACAGTGAAAACGAAAAGCGCGATTATGCAGATCATCGCATCACGTGTTTGCGCTCAGCCGCAGCTGCTCGCGGCACTGGCCGCACCGCTGCTGTAGCTTTCGGAAAACGAAGTCGCGGCCTGCGCGGTGCTCAGCGCAGTAGCGCACGCATCCGGCTTCGACGTGAATCCGCAGCACAAAAGAGTCTTCACCGCATCGGCCGTGCGGCCCCCAAAGTCGAACTCGCTGACCTGCACGCCGTTCATTATCATCGTGGGCGAGCCGCTGACGCCGTACGTGTCGGCCTTGTCAAAGTCCGCCTGGGCGTACGCCAGGCCCTTCGCGCTGTCGGTCATGCACGTGTTCAGCTTCGCCGTGTCCACGGCCGCGGAAGCGAGGCAGCTGTCCGTGGAGCCGCTGGCCTTGATATAACAAGAGACATACGCCCAGTACTTGGCCGCCTGCTCCTCGCGTATGCATATCTGCCGCAGGTTCTCCTGCGCCTCGGCGTCGCCGTGCATCGACGTTATCGCTCCGTTCTCGACTGCGCCGATGTATCCGACCTTTATGCTGCTTTCGAGGCTGGGTATGTTCTTTACAATCTCGGCGAGTATCCTCTGCATCTGCAGGCCGTACGGGCACTGGGAAACGACGAACGCATCGAACTCCGCGGCCGCGGCCTTCGGCATGTCGTCGCAGGTCTTCTTAGGCTGCGTCGTTGTTGTCGGTACAGCCTCCGTGGTGTCGTACGGCGCTGACACGAACAGGTACTTGCCGTCCTTGGTCACATAAACGTCTATGTTGTTGTTATTGTATTTTGTCGTGACCTTGTACATGTTGTCCGCGAAATCCTCGGTCGACACGGGCGTCGCTGTGCCGGACTGCACGAGGTTCTTGTTGATGTAGTCTATTGCCTTAGCGGCCGCGTCGTTCGCAGTCAGCACCGCGGCGCCGGTCGGGCACGTCCCGCCCTGACGCACCAGCAGCAGCGCCGACGCCACGAGCAGGAAAATAGTCGAAGCGATCCAAACCTTCTCGGGAAGCTTTGGAATCTTGAAAGAAATCGTCTTGCCCTCGTTGGATTTTTCCTTCTCGGCCATGCAATCATCCGTCTAATAGTCTTTAATTGCCAGACGAATCTTATAAAGGTTTTCGTCCGCTTTCTGCGCGCAGCGCGGCCTATGCCAGCTTCGCTATCTCCCTCAGTTTCTCGACGAAAATTTCTGCTTCTTCTTTCGTGTTGTACAGATACAGCGACGCGCGCGCCGAGCCTTTAATGAGGTTGTTGTTGAACCACGAATGCACGCAGTGCGCGCCCGAGCGTATCATTATGTTCGCCGAATCGTCGAGCATTATTGCTATATCGTGGGGGAACATGCCTTTTATATTGAAAGACAGGACGCCGCCACGCAACTGCGGAGGGTACCGGCCGTTTTCGGACGGGCCTATCATTGAGAGGCCCTTGATGTCCTTTATGCCGTCCGTTATGATTTTGTTCAGTTCGATCTCGTGTTTTTCAATTTCGTTCAGAGACCCAACTTTTTCTTTCAAATATTTTATCGCGGCCGCCAGCCCAATCGCGCCCGCGTAGTTCTGCAAGCCGGCTTCGAACTTTTCCGGAGGATTCAGGAAAACGCACGAGTCGTATGTCGTGTCTTTTACCGTATCGCCTCCCACGAGGAAAGGCTGGAGTCTTTCGAGGAGTTCGTATTTCCCATACAATACGCCTATGCCGCTGGGGCCGAGCATCTTGTGGCCAGAAAATGCGAGAAAATCGACATCCAGTCTGCGGACATCCACATCCTTGTGCGGCACACTCTGCGCACCATCCAACATGACTAGCGCTCCTGCGTCGTGTGCAACTTTTATGATTTTCTCGACCGGCAGTGTGTACCCGTCCAGGTTGGAAGTATGAACCACCGAAACCAATTTTAGTTTTCCCTTGAACTCTTCTACCCTTCTTTTGAATTCTTCGAGGTCGAACAGCATCTCAGGAGTTGAGTAAATTATGCTGTGGGTGATTTTTTTCTTTTTGGACAGTATTTGCCAAGGCAGGAGATTTGAGTTGTGCTCGCGGTCGCTCGTTATGACAACGTCGCCTGGATTGAAATCAAAAGAATTCGCCACAAGGTTTATGCCTTCGGTCGTGTTTCGCGTGAACACTATCTCTCGCGAGTCCTTTGCATTTATGAACTTCGCGACTGCTTCTCTGGATTGTTCGTACTTCTCCGTGACCATCTCGCCGAACTTGTGTATGCTCCTGCCCGCGCAGCCCGGATACTTGTAATAGTACTCGTCCATCGCCTCCACGACCTGCCTCGGCCGCAGCGACATGCACGCGTTGTCGAAGTAGATCACGGGCTTGCCGTTGAACTTCTGCTGCAGCGCCGGGATGTCAGCGCGTATCTTGTCGACGTCCATGTGAGCACCGGGAGCGTTGTTCGCTTGCTTTATTTTATAACGGTGTTATAATTTAAAGCTGCCGTTTGGCGATTCCGGAGCAATCGCATAAGGCGATCACACGTCCGACGGCGCGGGCAGGCAGAGCATCGGAGAAGCGTTAGTATACAAGTCTTTGACTCTCAGCGTTATGCCCGCATTGGACAGTATAAACCCCCGATATTGGCACGCGTAACCGTTCCCTCTAAGGTATTCGTGCACGGGCTTCATCGTGTTCCCGGGAAAGGCGGCGCGATTGAATTTCGGGTCTGACAGGTCCCGGTATTTCGGCTCGCCGCGGTTCATGTCGTCAAATATGCTCTGGACAACCGAAGGTTTCGAGAAGTCGAACTGTTTCTCGTCGAGCTTGATGCTGTAATTGCCGGCGTAGGCCGGGCTCCACAGGACTTCCACGGTTGTAAGCATATCCAGGAGTCTGGCAGGCGACGTTTAAATAGTGCGCGGCGCTGGCGGGCCGCGGCAATCAGAAAGCTATATAAACCGGCACGGACAACAACATTTCGGCGAGCCGGCCAGGTAGCTTCGCCCGTCGGTAAAACGCCGGGTGAGGAAGTTCCATCCATCGAGGGGGCCGCGCGAGCGGCACGCCGAGAGGCGTCCGACCATATCAGAAACGACACCCCTGCGCGCGAGCGCGGGGGATGAAACGGATGGGAGGCTCCGAGGAGATGCAAGCTCAAAGCGCTCAGACAAATGCTGCCTAAGCCCGCGGCGAGAGCCAGAGGCCGAAACAAAAGATGGGCTATGGCCGGCACGCCACCCAATTATTTCCATACAATTCCTGCAAAGGTTTAATAGTTAACAGGCGAAGATAAGAGTTGACGGAAAGCTGATGCACATGGTAAAGAAGGATCGCGTGTACATGCCCAGCGGATCCGGAGGGCTTCTGCGATTCGGCGAGGAGGGCGAGGAGAAGTTCAAGCTCAAGCCCGAGCACGTCATCTACGCGGTCATCGCGCTGGTAGTCTTCGAGCTCGCGATCAAGCTGCTCCTCTGAGCGCGGGCGGCGGGAACGAAACCATTTTTCTTGTCAGGCGCCAGATAATTATTATGTTTCTAAGCGGAAGGCGACTGTTTCTCTGCGCGTCCGTACTCCTGGTCGTCTCGGCCGTCCTCGTCAGCGGATGCGTGCAGCAGCCGAAACCCGGTTCCAACGAGACCGGCGGCACGCCGTGGGGCGGTAGGCCTGGCGGCGAGGGCAGCATACCGGGCGGCGGGCAGGGATTCGACACGACTCCGCTCGACGCGTCCAAGCCCATGCAGGGTCCGCCAGTGGCAGGCGAGAACAGGACGCTGAAGCTGGGCAACGTCGACATCGGCTATTATTCGGTCGCGGCGGCCTATCCGATGCTGTCGATGGGCGCGGACTTTTACATCCATGCCAGTAACACGGGCGCGTCGGCCGAGACGTTCGGCATAGCGCAGGCCGACCAGACTCCGAGCTGGAACATGCACTTCTTCGCATTCCATCCCGGCACTATCACGCTGCAGCCCGGCGAGTCGCGGCCGCTGCACTACTTCGCGTCGCTCGACGCCGAGGGCAGTTTCGACATGAGGTTCGACCTCTGGCAGAAGGCCGACAAGTCCGACAATGTCACGGCAACGGCAACGTTCTACGGCGGCACCCAGCAGGACTCGAGGCTGGACTTCGACTCGGCCGTGTACGGCTACGTGCGCGACAGCGCTACGGGCAGGCCGGTGCCGAACGCGCAGGTCGAGGTGACGCTCTTCAGCGGCAGGGACTCGTCCAGGGCCACGACGGACTCGGAAGGCAGGTACTCGGCGCAGGTCGCGAGCGTCGATGCCATACGTGCGTTCTTCGGCGAGCAGGACACTTCCTATTCGTCGTTCAACTACTCCGCTATCGTAAGCGCGGACGGCTACGAGTACTCGTACACGGACGCAATAGCGCCCGCGCACGGCGAGAGGCTCGAGGTCGACATCGCGCTGCAGCCTGCCGCGGCCAAGCCCGCGTACAAGCTCGACTGGGAGCGGAACGTCAGCGACTATTACGGGTTCTTCTGGGCGGTCGTTGACAGCGGCTGGACGCGCGTGGTCGCTTCGCAGGCCAAGCACCCGCCCGAGATTGGCAAGCCCACGAACTTTTACCTGTTCGACGCGAACACGGGCGCGCAGCTGTGGGCGTACCCCACGGGCAACGAGTGCTGGGGCATAGACATCTCGCGCGACGGCACGACTGTTGCGGCCGGGTGTCACGATAATTATGTGTACGTCGTCAACGCCGCGGACGGCACGCTCAGATGGAAGCAGGACGGCGGGGGCATGAACCGCGAGGTGGAGCTGTCCCACGACGGCAAGTGGCTCGTGACCGGGCCGGCGAAGGCCGCGGACGGCAGCGCGTACGACTTCGCGCTTTTCAAGACCGCGGACGGCACGCTCGTGCGCGGCTTCAGCGGCCAGAACAACTGGATAAGGAACGCCAAGTTCACTGCGGACGACGCTAGGTTCGTCGCCGGCCTGTCCGGCGGCTACGTCGCGATGTACGACACCGCCGACGGCAGCAAGGTCTGGGAGAACTACGTGGGCGAGTTCCCGCTGTTCCTCGCAATCGACGCCAGCGGAAACACTTATGCGACCGGCAAGGGCAGGACGCTGTTCTCGTTCGACCCCGCGGGCAGGACCAGATGGAGCCTGCGCATGCCCGACCACACTGCGGGCACGGGCGCGATAACGCCGGACGGCTCGCGCGTGGCCGTGGGCACTGTAGGCGGCTGGACGTACTACATCGACGGCGCGGACGGACGCGTGCTGTGGCGCGCGCGGCCGGACGGCGGCGGGGTGGAGAGCACCGGGCACAACGGCGTGTCCATCAGCGCGGACGGCAGGTACGTTTCCGTGGGCTACGGCCCCGACAACCGGCTGATCGTGTACAACGAGCACGGCAGCGCGGTGTTCGACGACACCGCCGCCGCTAACGCGGATCCGATACTCGACGGCAAGTGGGCGACCATAGGCACCACGTCAAGCATGAGCTCGCAGCGCGCGGTCATGTGCACGTACACATCGTCCGATGGCAGCAGGATAATAGCCGCGTACGGCGACGACTACGTGCGCGCGTTCTCGAGGCAGTGAGCCGAAATGGCACAGGACATCTTCCTCGGCCCAGCGGGCATACCGGCATCCGCGAAGGGCAGCACCATCGACGGCATACGCCGTGTGGCCGAGCTCGGGCTTAACGCAATCGAGGTCGAGTTCGTATACGGCGTGAACATGAAAACGGAGACGGCGAAAGAAGTCGGAGCAGTTGCGAGGGGGGCGGCCGTTCGGCTGAGCGTGCACGCGCCGTACTACGTCAACCTCTGCAGCGGCGAGCGCGCGAAGCTGGCGGCTTCGAAGAAGCGCATAATGGAAAGCGTTGAGCGTGCCGAGGACATGCGCGCGGACATCGTCGTTTTCCATCCCGGCTTTTACGGCAAGCTCGAGAAAGCGGAAGCGTTCGACCGCGTGGCTGCGGCGTGCACGGAGCTGGCGGACAACGCGCCTAAAGACGTGAAGCTCGGAATCGAAACCACGGGCAAGAGCGGCGCTTTCGGAACGCTCGACGAGATTGTTGATGTTTGCAAAAATGTCCACGGCTGCGTGCCGGTCGTGGATTTCGCGCACATCTACGCTCGGCAGGCCGGGAAAATCGATTATGAAAAAGTTCTAGATGCGTTAAACCCGCTGAAGCTCGCGCACGTGCATTCGCATTTCTCGAACATCGAGTACACGGCGAAGGGCGAGCGCAACCACCTGGTGCTGGACGGCCATCCGGCTTTCAGGCCGCTAGCGCAGGATATTCTGAAGCGCAAGCTGGGCATAACGATAATCTGCGAGTCGCCCGTGCTCGAGCTGGACGCGCTGAGGATGAAGCGCGTGTTCGAGAAGCTGGGCGACAAGCCGTGAGAACACCAAAAACAAAAATATTATAAGCTTATCTGTTTAATTAAATTAAAGATTGAGATGGCCGAAATAATATCTCCGAGAAAGGTTTTTGAAGGCAAATTAAAGGAACATCTGGAGGGACTTGGTGTAGACTATAACGACCTTACTTCTTATAGGGAGACCAAGTCCGACTACATCACAGTTGCCACCAAAAATTCTCTTATCAAGATTGAAGATCCGATGCTAGTCCGTGCTGCAAAAGTCGCAGATCTAGAGGAATCTGCTGATGAGCAGTCATATAACGAAAGAACTGAAGCGCTGCTCCAACTATATGGAAGGGAAGTCGCTTACGGGACCGAACCCGTCACTTGGCCGGACTTTCTTATCAGTTACGGGAGCCGTGGATTGAATGATATAATATCTAGGTCGCAAAAGGCAGACGAACAATACGCGGTTATAGACGGCACTCTCAAGGAGGAGGCGTCACTTAGGCTGTATGAGACGCTGTTGGAAAAGATACCGGACGATTCCCTGTTTGAATACTGTGTAGAATCGATGACTGAAAGGGAAATCTTGGTCATGTTGGCCAGACTATCAATCGATCCTGATAATCCATTGGCATTTGTTTACAATGAGGGAAGGACAATCATAATCCCTCGCAACCTTGTGCCAAAAGAAGGCAGGATAATAGATATCATATTCTAGAATTTGATTGAAAATTCCCCACTCAAACTGATTTAGAAACGAGTTTAGGATCGAATGGTCTTTTGGTCTTTACCTTTGGCCTTTACTTTAGCTAAACTATACCCATGGGGGGCTTTTCTTCATCCGGCCTTTTAACACTTTTCTTCAGCCTCGTCACGTATTTCAAGAATTTTCCAAGGTCCCCCCTTCTACGTATCATGCTGGCTACGCACATGCTATAGGTATTATCGTTTTCTAGGTCTTTTCTCATCTCAGCCCTTAGGTTGGATTTCACTTCTTCTCCAAACATAAGCTCATTGATGCCCCTTTCCGGAACGTCTCTAAAAAGTATCTCAGAAGGGTCGTCCGATTCCAATGCGTCTGCGATGACGCTTCCGGTATGCGCATCATATACTGCCAGGTTGATCATCCCATATCTGTCGACAGCGACGTCTCCGGCGCCCAAATTCCAAGTACCATTTCGTTTCCACGTATGTCCAAAGGCGTCAAGCGAGCGTATGAATCTACTGACCAACTCTTCCACAGGTTTTCCTTCGACGAAATGTCCTGACCTCAAATAGTTCAACCCGATCCTGAGATCCCAGTATTGCCTGGTGGCGTTAAGGCTTTCTACAAGGTCTGCAAATTCCTGAGGTTTGAAAAGATATTTTCCATCGCGTTCTTTAATTTTGCTCGGAACGGTCTTGTAGACAAGTTCTTTTGCAGGATTTAACCGCTCTTTCCGGAGTCTTCCCATAATCTCAAGGTCTATGCCCATCGCAGGCATGTACAATCTGCCAGCAGACGTCAAATCAAAGAGCCTGGGGAAGTACCCGCTCTCCCTGCTACCACTCTCGGAAGACGACAGCTCCTCATCATGTTTGTCAGGAAAGACTGACAGGAGCTCGAGCAGTTCTATAGCCTTTGAATATCCTCTGTCCCTATATCCGTGATCCCCCGGCACATTATAAGAATTCAACAGTGAGTGGTAGGCGTTTCCTATGGCTGGAACTGTCTGGTGTAAAAAGTCAGACTCGGTTTTCAGGTGCTCCTTGAACGGTGTCCATTCGACATTTTTCATAGTTCTCACTCGGTTTTAAATTAATTATCAAGTATATATAAATACTTATAAAAAGTCTCATCGAAGGACTCTCGACTTGAAGATAATTATATTGGACAAGGTTATATATAAGTTTTAACAGGCCGTTCCGGCCGCAAACGGGTTCACGCATTTAACCGCGTGGGACAAGAATTTCTTTTTAGGAGCAGATTGTATTATGTAAGGCGATGGTGGCTGCTATGCGCAAGTTCGAGTTCCTGGACCTGAGCACTGCGGACGTGGCGGCAGCGGCGTACGGCCGCACGCTGAACGAGGCATACGCTAATTCGGCGCTGGCCATGATGGAAATCATAACTGACACGCGCAAGGTCAGGGAAACGAAGGAACAGCGGCTCGAGGTGCTCGGGCACGACCTTAAGGCGCTCCTGTTCAACTGGCTGAACGAGGTTTTGTACGTCTCGACGACCGGCGGCATGCTCTTCTCAAAGTTCCGCGTGGACATAGACGAACGGACGATGGTGCTGAAGGCGACGTGCTGGGGCGAGAAGCTGGACGCGAAGAAGCACGACATGCGCGGCGAGGTCAAAGCAGTAACGTACCACAAGATGGAGATAAGCAAGGAAGGCGAGTACTACCGCGTGCAGGTCATATTCGACGTCTGAACTCGGAACTCATCCTTTCGCTACCGCCATAGGCAACAAACGGCAGACTATTTTAGCGATGCCCGTGCTCTCGCACACGCGCACGACCTCGTCGACGTCCTTGTACGCAGCAGGCGCCTCCTCGGCCATGACCTGCCAGCTCGCCGCTTTGCTGAGTATGCCCGCATCCAGCAGCTTCTTCGCCACGTCCTGGCCGCGCACGCCTCGCAGCATCTTCGTGCGCGACGCCGCCCTGCCTGCGCCGTGCGCCGTGGAGTAGAACGTTTCTTTTGCCGTTTCGGTTCCGACGAGCACGTACGAAGCCGTGCCCATCGAACCCGGTATCAGCACGGGCTGGCCGACTTTTCTATAATCGTCTGGTATGTCCGGATGGCCTGCCGGAAACGCGCGCGTCGCGCCTTTGCGGTGCAAGTACACCTTGCGGAGTTTGCCATCAATCTCGTGCTCCTCGATCTTGCCGATGTTGTGCGCGACGTCATACACCACTTCGATGCCCGCATCCGTTTCGCTGGCGTTGAGCGTGTTCTGGATGCTCTCGCGCACCCAGTGCATTATCATCTGCCTGTTCGTCCAGGCGAAGTTGGCGCCGCACGCCATGGCCGCGAAGTACGCGTCGCACTCCTTCGTGCCCGCGGGTGCGTATATCAGCTCGCGGTCCGGGAGGCTGCGTATCTCGTCTCGGAACTTGCTCTCCAGAGTCTGCAAATAGTCCGTGCACACTTGGTGCCCGAGCCCGCGCGAGCCGGAGTGTATCATAAATGTCACCTGCCCTTCGCCGGTTATGCCGAAAGCCCGCGCCACGTCCGGCAGGAACACGCGCTCGACGCGCTGAACCTCGAGGAAATGGTTGCCCGCTCCGAGGCTGCCAAGCTGCGGCGCCCCGCGCTTCAGCGCCTTGTCCGAGACCTTGCTCGCGTCCGCGCCCTTCATGCATCCGCGTTCCTCCAGGTGGTCGATGTCGCGCTTGGTGCCGTAGCCGTTCTCCGCTGCCCAGACCGCCCCGCGTTCGAGCACGTCGCGCAGCTGCGCAGCCGAGAGTTTTATCTTCCCGCCCACGCCCACGCCCGACGGCACGTTGTGAAAAATCGCATCAAGCAGCTGCGGCAGCTTCGGCCGTATTTCATCGGCTTGGAAGTTCGAGCGGAGAAGCCTTACGCCACAATTGATATCAAAACCTATCCCGCCAGGCGATAGTCCACCCTGTTCAAAGTCCAGCGCAGCAACCCCTCCGATGGGAAAGCCATAACCAAAATGCATATCGGGGAGCGCGATGCTGTATTTTTGTATGCCGGGCAGGAACGCGACGTTCGCGACCTGTTCCAGCGCGCCTTCCTCCACGTCGCCGAGCAGCTTCTTCGACAGGAACAGTCTCGCAGGCACGCGCATGCCCTGCTTCGCTGACGCCGGCAACTCCCAAACGTCCTTTCTGACTTCCTTCAGCTTTTCCTTCAGCGGCATGCGCCATGCACCGTCCTAACCGTAATCTATTCTACGCGTCCTCGGCTTTAACGCTTTCGCATGTTCCTAACTTTATTATCCTTGGCCGAGAGAATAATATATAAAGAACAACGCACTGAATATTCCAAAGGAGTTCGGGAAAAGCGAAAGTGATCGAATGCCTATAAGCACGGCGCCGTACAAGCGCGAATACCGCCACACAAAGGGCCGCGGAAGCGAGCAGATGGTCACATGCGACTCTTGCGGCCGCCAAGTGCCGAGGTACAAGACCTTCACGAAGACTCGCGGGTTCAGCCTCGGCGACCCGTACCTGATGAGGCAGATAGACCGGCGGATGGTGCACTTGATGCGCAGGACCGAGAGGTTTTGCCCTGCGTGCGCAAGGTCGAGGGGCGTGGTCAAGCCGGGCAAGTCCGCAAGGAAAAAGTACGAAGGCCGGATGTAAGCAAGCATGCAATCGGGCTGTTCCTTTGGAATGTTCAAGTTGTTCGACCGTTAGGACTCGATTCGCTCGGGCGATGCTCTGATGGCCGACGAGGATTCTGAAAAAGAGAAAGAGCAGCCGCAGGAAAAGCCGGCTGAGGAGGCTGCCGCGGCGCCGACCGCCATGAAAAGCATAGGCGAAGGGTTGGAAAAGATAATGGCCATGCGCGGGGTCTTGTACCGCGTGATAACTGAGCAGATGCAGCGCTCGAAGGTCGAAGAGGCGAGGCTGGCGAGGCTCGAGCTGCCTCTGCCGGGCTTCAGCATAACGCACCTAAAGCAGGTCGTGGAGTTCCCGAAGTTCGACGACATTTCGCAGGTCGATATCACTTATCCTCTGATCGAGCCGTTCGCGTACGCGAACATAAAGTGGGACCAGGTGGACAAGGGGCTCGTGTACAACGTGGTGCAGCCGCAGCTGGACGACAAGGACAAGCAGCTGCTGAAGAAGATTTCCTCGGCGCTCATCGAGCTTGTGGAAGTC